>Ga0268280_1000062_pt1 | contig 105947 bp, 127 predicted proteins | sample saktaG_9_FD_190139 | JGI IMG/M metagenome (GOLD analysis project Ga0268280, IMG submission 190139) | Saline water microbial communities from Sakinaw Lake, British Columbia, Canada - sak_2011_5_24_40m | ecosystem: Environmental > Aquatic > Non-marine Saline and Alkaline > Saline ...
TGCGTAATAATGAACACATCAGTTTTAATCAACAACGCATTAATGAATTAACGCAGGATAGCCAAGTTTTAGAAGGCCAAATTGACCAGGCGGCCGCCAAACTACTTCAGGATGAAGAAAAATTACAGCAGGTACGTGATGATTACGCTAATTTAAAACAGAATATAGAAGTCAAGCAAGCCAGCTTAGCGCAAAGCCAAGCGGAGATTGATAATCTAGGCGCTAGTATTAAGAGTTCACTGGAGCTTATTACTGAGAGTAAAAAAATAATTTTAGATTTAGAAACCGCAATTTCTAATGCGAATAATCAAATCGGAGATTTTAATTCTCAGCATCAGGTTTTCCTGGCACGTAAAAAGAGGCTAGAGATAGAAAAGGCTAAAGTGTATGAGGATAAGGTCATCACACAAGAGGCTTTGGCAAAAGTTACTCAGGAATTAGAAGATACGCGAATCCAAGTTGCTGAATTTAAACAGAAGATTACTGAAGTTAAAGCTAGCTTGGCGCATGAGGGATTGAATTTAGAGGAAATTAATAAGGAGATCGTGAGCCGGGGCAATGAAAAACTCACTTTAGTTTCGCATAAGGAATTTTTAGAGAAGTTAAAAAGCAAATATGATGATATCGGCGAATCGTTAAATGCGGTGATTTATTTAGACAAAATGCCCAATGAGAGTTTAACCGGGCTAGTGGTAAAGATTCAGGATCAGCTGCCTTTGAGTCAGGAGGATCCTCTGGCTTTGGGTGTGGCGGCTTTTAAAATAAGCGGAGAGGCTAAGCCGATTGAATTAGATACGCAGAAAATTGATGAAAAGATTACCCGGCTAGGAGAGAATCTCGGTGAGTTAAGAAATAGGATGGTGCTGCGGCAGTCCTGTATTTCGGAATTGAACAAGATGTCTTCTGGATTGGAGCTAGAATTACGTAATTATGAGATTGCTTTAGCCAATAAAGAATCCAATCACGCGGCGATTGCGGAACAATTTGATAAAATCAAAGAAGAAGAGGATGTGATTGTAATGGAGTTGACCGATGTCGCGCGGGAGATTTCCGCGGTTCAGCAAAATTTAATTAGCGCTCAAAACCAGCTGACGGATTTAAACGCGCAGGAAAGGCTTAAGGAGGGCGTGATCGTGCAAGCAGAGGATGCCATTTCCTTAAATAGTAAATTACGCGAAGAGGTTTTGGTTTTGATTACTCAAACTAAGACTGAAATTGAGGCTTTGCATAGGCGTTTTAGTTCTGACGCGGCAACTTTAAAGATTCTGGATCAAACTTACGCGCAGGATAAGGCGAGCCTAGAAAATATTCAGCGGCAGATTAGTGAAGCCAAAGAGCGAGGAGAGATCTTAAGGGTTGAAATTACGCAGTGTCAGAATATGAATGAACAAGGCCAAATTCAGATCGAACAGAAAAAAGCTTCCCTGGGGGAAGTCGAGCTTAAGTATAATGAGGTGTCTAGTGGTACGGCGGGAGTGGTAAAAAAGATTGAGGCTGACCGCAAACAATTAGATCAGGTAAAGAACCGTTTGCATGATTTAGAGATGCTGGATAAGGATTTGGATTATCGCTATACTACAATCAAAGAGAGAATGTTTTCCTCTTATAAGGTTGATTTAGAACTATTAACAGAATTGCTAGGAGAATCGGACCAAGAAACGTTGTCGGGCGAGATTAGCGAATTAAAAAAGAAGCTTGACTCATGCGGCACAGTAAATTTAGTGGCGATTGAGGAGTATGATGAATTAAAGAAGCGTTATGATTTTCTTATTCAGCAGCAGACCGATTTGGCGGATGCCAAAGAGTCAATGCATCAGGCAATTTTAAAGATTAATCGCATTACCAAGCAGATGTTTGTGGAGACATTTGAGAAAGTAAAGGTGGAGTTTAAGAATTATTTCCGCTTGCTTTTTAACGGAGGAGACGCGCAGCTTTTCCTGCTGGATGAGAGTGATCCGCTGGAGTCGGGAATTGAAATTATTTGCCGGCCTCCGGGAAAGAAATTGCAGAATGTTCTCCTGTTAAGCGGGGGTGAGAAAACCATGTCGGCCATTGCTTTAATTTTCGCAATTTTTAAAGTTAAGCCGTCGCCGTTTTGTATTTTGGATGAGATTGATGCTGCCCTGGATGAAGCGAATGTTGACCGGTTCTCTCGGGTTCTGCAGGAGTTTGCTAAAACTTCGCAGTTTATCGTGATTACGCATAATAAGAAAACCATTGTGAATGCTAATATCATGTATGGGATTACGATGGAGGAGTCTGGGGTTTCTAAGATTGTTTCGGTGAAATTATCGCAAAATAAAGAAAGAGAGTTACAAACTCAAAAAGAAAACCAAGAACAGGCAGCCTTGTCATCCTAACGTAGCATAAAATCAGGGGACGGTTCTATTTTTCTAGAAAGTTATCCACAGGGTAGGTGACGTTTAAACGTCACCTACGGTTGTTAATAACTAATAGAAAAATAGCACCGACCCCATTATTTTATCAACCGCAGTAGGTATTATTTTTACCTTTGTTTTTAGCTTGGTAAAGCGATTTGTCTGAAGCAGTAATTAAATCCGCAGGCAGCAGGCCATCTTGAGGGAAGGTGGCGATTCCTAAGCTTACCGTTAGTTGTTTATGAGGAAAGACCTCTTTATTCAGAAAAGGATATTTTTGAATATCTATTCTGATGCGTTCAGCAATCTGAAAAGCTTCTGCTTTATCTGTCTGGGGCAGAATAATTGTGAATTCTTCTCCGCCATAGCGGCAGACATAATCCATTTTGCGCGATTGATTGCGTAAGAGGCTGGTTAAAGTTCGTAATATTTTATCTCCGGTTTGATGCCCAAGCGTATCGTTATAAATCTTAAAATCATCAATATCGATCATAATCAAAGTAAGAGGTTTTTTAGTAGCCCGAGATTTTTCTAGTTCATTTTGCAGCAGGTATTGAAAATATCCATGATTCCAGAGGCTAGTTAGAGAATCCGAATGCGCGCGTTCCATAGTTAATTCAAAAAGTTGTGAATTTTCAATGGCTAGGCCAGCCTGGTTAGCCAGCATAGTGAGCATGCGGATATCATCTTTGGTAATCGGATCATTGGTAATAAAGTTGTCCGCCACGATAATTCCGTTTACCCGGTCTTTGGCTTTTAACGGTATCAGCACTAGCTCATTGCTTTCTAGTGCCTGAATTACCGGTGAATTACGGTATTGATGAAGAGTTTGTCCGAATAAATGTAGAGGCATGCCTTCTAATACCGCTAAAGCCAGGGGATTTTCATTTTTATCCAACATGGATACTTTTAGATCCCTGACCTGCCGATTAAAGCCTGACCCTAATACCGTGTCAGAGTTTTTAAAGGCGCCGATTAAATCTTCAAGGTCCATTTTTTCTTCTTCGATTCTGGTCCAGGCAATGTTCGCTTCCTCTCCGTTTTCCGGTCCGATGCCCATTTTCCCCTCGATGAGCTGTTCTTTTTCATTTACTAAAAAAAGTATGGCGCGGTTAAATCCTAATCCGGTATGCGCGGTTACACCCGTCAGGATGATATAGAGGATTTCATCTAGCTTTAAAGTGGTGCGCATGGCATTAGAGATCTCATAAAGGATGCTGAGCTCAATCTTAGTGCGCTCAAGTTCAACTTTTAATTTATTTAAGTCTTCCATAATGGTTAAATCTAACACAATTTATTGGTAATGTCAAGATAGGTCAGTAAGTCAAATAATTAAAAGGGTGGTTCTATTTTTCTTGAGCTTAATACCAGAAAAATAGAATCGTCATTCTGTTTTTCGGAAAATATTCGTTTGACAGGACATGATGGATGATTTACAATAAAGAAAATTAACTCGGGAGGTGGGGCATGTCTAGATTATTAAAAAGTATTTTTTTAATTTCTTTGTTTTTGTTTCTTTACTCGACTTTTGTTTTTGCTGCTGAAGAAATTACGATTACTACTTATTATCCTTCGCCGTATGGTAGTTATCAGGAATTAAGGTCGGTGAGGGAGGGGATAGGACTTACTTATTCTAGTCGTGCTTCTGTATGTTGGGATCCTCCTTGTCCAGCTCTTTCTACTAATGTTAGCGCGGTAAATCCGGCTTTATTGGTAGAAGGTTTCGTGGGCATTGGGACGAAGCTGCCCCTTCGAAGATTACATGTTGTTGGTGATATTATGGGCTCGTCTATTGATGCGTCAAGTCTTTGGAGTTTGAGCCATGGCCCTTTTGTTGGCGGAGCGATTCCGCCGATTAACTTTCTTAAACTTCATAAATTGAATCCTGTAACTGGCGTATTTTTAGGATACGAAGATCTTGCCATCGGTCGTCTTTGGGCTGGTAGTCCTCCCGGTTCCCTGCGTTTTGATTTGGCGGAAGTTACTCCCGTGAGAAAGGAAGAAAATTTAGAACTTGGAGATGTGGTTTGCATAGATAAAGAAGCAAAGGTGAGGATGAGACGCAGCCAGAAGTCTTACGATTCTCTTGTTGCGGGTATTGTTTCTGATCTAGAAACTGCGGCGATGATAATTGGAGGGGATACTACTTCGGAAGAAAACACTACCATTAAAGATAAGAAGCCGATTGCCTTAGTCGGGCGCGTGTTATGCAAAGTTAACACGGAAAATGGCCCGATTGAAATAGGAGATTTATTAGTTACTTCCAATAAACCCGGTTATGCCATGAAGGCAGATATAAATAAGCTAAAACCGGGCATGGTATTGGGAAAAGCGATGGAATCTTTAAAAAATGGTGAAGGTAAAATTGTTGTTTGGATAACATTGCAATAATAATTTTATGCGTTAGACTTCCCTCTTTTCTACGTCTATTAGGGTAGAAAGGAGGGATTTTAATTGATAAACCCTAAACTCGAAACTCTAAATCCTAAACAAACCCAAATTAACCAAACCCAAAATTCAAAACCATATGATTTGGGGGAAAGAACCTTGGTTTTTAGTAGAAAAGTATTTAGCTATGTAAAACAGCTAGAAAAGGTAATAACTAATCTGGAAGTGGGCAAACAATTAGTTAGATCAGCTGGTTCAGTGGGGGCTAATTATATCGAAGCCGAAGAATCTTTGAGTAAGAAAGATTTTTTAATGAGGATAAAAATATCGAGAAAAGAAACTAAGGAAAGCAGATACTGGCTAGTTTTAAGTGAGCCTTTAGATGGACAAATGAGAGAAAAGGAAGAATTAATAGATGAATCTACTCAATTGATGAAGATATTTGGTTCAATAGTAAGCAAGTTTAGGTAATTTTTGGTTTTTGGGTTTGGGATTTTGTATTTGTTTAGGATTTAGTGTTTAGGATTTAGAGTTTAAAGTATTATTCGTTTGACAGGATATTGAGGGCGGGTTATAATACGTTTTTAAATTTAAAAATTGTTTGTCTGTCGGCAGGCAAGGAGGATTAAGATGATAGTTGATAAGAAGAAGGAAGATTTAAAAGAGACATTAGATCGGCAAAAGGCGCTGGAGTTGGCGTTGGCGCAGATAGAAAAGCAGTTTGGCAAAGGCTCGATTATGAAGCTGGGCGCGCATGCAAAAGTTAATATTGAAACGATATCCACAGGCGCTCTGACCCTTGATCTGGCTTTGGGTGTGGGCGGGCTTCCTCGCGGGAGGGTGGTTGAGATATTTGGCCCGGAAGCTTCTGGTAAAACAACTTTGACTTTAACGGCCATTAGGGAAATTCAGAAAAAAGGCGGGGTGGCGGCATTTATTGATGCTGAACATGCTTTTGATTCAACTTACGCTAAAATTATCGGCGTAAATTTGGATGATCTTTTAATTTCGCAGCCGGATACCGGAGAGCAGGCTTTAGAGATTACGGAAACTTTAGTGCGCTCGAATGCTGTAGATTTAGTGGTGGTTGATTCAGTCGCCGCTTTGACACCTAGGGCGGAAATCGAAGGAGAGATGGGTGATTCGCATATGGGTCTGCAGGCGCGCCTGATGTCGCAGGCTTTGCGTAAATTGACCGGGGCGATCAGTAAATCGCGCACGACGGTAATTTTTATCAATCAGCTGCGTGAGAAAATCGGCGTGATGTTTGGCTCGCCGGAAACAACCCCGGGTGGACGGGCGCTTAAATTTTATTCCTCGGTAAGATTAGATGTGCGCAGGATTGCTTACTTAAAAGAAGCGGATAAAGTTGTTGGTAATCATGTGAGAGTAAAGGTAGTTAAAAATAAAATTGCTCCGCCTTTTCGCGAAGCGGAGTTTGATATTTTACATAATGAGGGGATCGCCAAAACGGGTGCCGTGATTGATGCCGCGGTAAATCTGGAAGTAATTGCTAAAAGTGGTACCTGGCTTTCATTTGAAGATAAAAAGCTGGGCCAGGGCAGGGATGCGGCAATAAAGTTTCTTAAGGAAAACCCGAAAATTCAGGATGATATTGAAAAAGCAGCGCGCAAAAAGTTTAGCCTCGCTGAATAACGCTGAAATTGCCAGGGCTTATGCTTTTTTGCTGCTGAAGTTTCGTCTGCGCAGCGAGAACGAGCTAAAGTTAAGGTTAAGGCAAAAAGGTTTTTCTGAAGAGTTAAGCCAAGATACGGTTAATTTTTTAAAGGATAAAGAGTTTATTGATGATCGCGTTTTTGCGCGTAGCTGGGTGGCTGCGCGTCTTAAGCGGCCATTTGGTTTAAGAAAGATCAGGCAGGAATTAGTGCAAAAAGGCCTAGATCAAGAGATTATTGAGAATTCTTTGTCGCAAGTAAAAGAGGATTATCACGAAAGTCAAATAGTTAGTCAGTTAGCCCAGCAGAGATACTCCAAGTTAAAAGGGATAGAACCACTTAAGGCCAAGGCGCGGGTATATGCGTATTTGATACGTCGCGGGTTTGCCTCGGATATTGTAAGCGATATAGTTAAATCGCTATAAATTTAAACTTTTCATGGCAAACTTTAAATCCGAAACACTAAACTCTAAACAAATCCGAAATCTAAAACTCGAAGGTTGTTTAAATTTAAAGTATTAATTTTGGATTTAGAGTTTCGAGTTTGTTTAGGATTTAGAGTTTAGAATTTAGAGTTTATAGTTTCAGTAAGAGAGGGATAATTGGGTGACTGCTGATATTATAAGAGAAAAATTCCTGGCTTTCTTTAAAGCCAAGAATCATAAGATTATTGAAAGTGATTCTCTGGTTCCTAAAGATGATCCTACCGTATTATTCACTCCTGCCGGGATGAATCAATTTAAGAAAGAGTTTATGGGGCAAGATTGCGGATTTAAGCGCGCCGCAACCGCGCAGCGCTGTTTGCGCACGGATGATCTGGAAAAAGTAGGAAAAACTAGCAGCCATCATACCTTTTTTGAAATGCTGGGTAATTTTTCTTTTGGAGATTATTTTAAAGAGGAAGCGATTAGTTGGGCTTGGGAATTTCTGACCAGTGAGTTGAATTTAAGCCGAGAGAAACTTATGGTCTCAGTTTATAAAGATGATCCTGAGGCTTATAAGATTTGGAAAGAAAAAATAGGCATTCCGAATGGAAAAATTGTTAAGTTGGGAGATAAAGATAATTTTTGGCCGGCAGAAGCTAAAACCAAAGGGCCAAACGGGCCATGCGGACCATGTTCAGAGATATTTTATGATTTTGGGCCTGAGGTAGGCTGCCAAGAGAAGACTTGTGATCCATCCTGTAGTTGCGGAAGGTTTGTAGAAATCTGGAATTTAGTTTTTACGCAGTTTAATCGTTTGGATGATGCAAGTATAGAACCGTTGCCGAATAAAAATATTGATACTGGGATGGGGCTGGAGAGGTTGGCCGCGGTGATGCAGGGTAAGCAGAATAATTTTCAGACGGAGTTGTTTGGGCCGATAATTAAAGAGATAATTCGAGTCCAGGGACAGTCCCTTTCGGGGACAGTCCCTGAAAACACTCGCAATGACGTGATTTATGCTATAGCTGACCATATAAGAGCGGTGGTTTTTTCAATATATGATGGGATATTGCCTTCTAATGAAGGAAGAGGCTATGTGGTAAGAAAAATAATACGTAAGTCCATTTTACATTTAAATTGTCTCGGAATTAAAGATCCTTTCCTTTACCGTTTAGTGGCAGTAGTGGCCCAAATAATGCATAAACCTTATCCGGAATTAACGGCGCATCAGGAAGAAATTGCTCAGAGAGTTTTAATTGAAGAAAAAAACTTTATTCATACGCTTAGCTCAAGCGAAGAACTATTTGAAAATAAGTTCGCTGGATTTATCCAAAAGTCAAATCCTGAAACTGTAGGAAACATAGCTTTTCTGTTACATGACACTTATGGAATTCCTTTGGAGTTGACCCGCCAGTGGCTGGATAAACAAAGAATAAGTTTTTCGCTGAAGGCATTCCAGAAGGCCATGGAGGAACAGAAGGCGCGTTCGAAGTTGGGTAGTGCGATGAAGGGCGATGTGTTTGGCGTTAAAGGTTTAGATATAAAAGTCAAAGATAGTAAATTTGTCGGTTATAAAGAAAATTCTACAGAGGCAATAATTCTAGCGATTTTAAAAGATGAGAGTGAAATTAACCTGGTTAGACGGATTGTTTTAGATCGGACTCCTTTTTACGCGGAATGCGGAGGACAGCTGGGGGATACTGGAAGATTGATTAGTGGAAAGAATGTTTTTGAAGTTTTAGATACGCGAAAAATAGATAATTATATTGTGCATATTGGTAAGATTTGTTCGGGTGTTTTTAAAGAAGGCGATTCGGTAATCGCCCAGATAAATATCAAGCGTAGATTAAATATTGCTCGCAACCATACCGCTACACATATCTTGCAGGCAGCTTTACGGGAAGTTTTAGGGAACCATGTCCAACAGCAGGGTTCTTTAGTTAGTGAAGAGAAATTCCGTTTTGATTTTACGCATTTTAAAGGTTTGTCTAAGCAGGAGATCTCCAAGGTTGAGGATGTAGCGAATAGTTATATTCATAAAAATCAGGCGGTAAGTTGTAAAGAGATGGCTCTTAAAGAGGCAAAGGAAGCAGGGGCACTAGCATTTTTTGAGGAAAAGTATGGCGAAAATGTACGCGTGGTTGCTATCGGAGATATTTCAAAAGAGTTATGTGGAGGAACACATATTGATAACATTAGTAAAATCGGCCTTATAAAAATAATCAGCGAGGGTTCAGTAGCTAGTGGTATTAGAAGAATTGAGGGCGTGACTTCTGGATTTGCAGAGCAGTTTATTAAAGATCAAGAGCAAAAGGCAATCCAAGAGGCTGCCAAGAAAAAAGAAATAGATGGATTAAAGAAAAAAGAGAAGCAGCGTAGTGTTGAAAGAATAAACAATTTAACTGAGGTATTACCTAGGCTGATAGAGAAAAATGTAAAGATTAATGGTATGAATACTATTTTTTCGCTCGAGGATGATCTGGATATGCAGTCTTTGCGGCTTTTGGCAGATAAGATAAAAGAGAAATTGTCTGGCGTAGTGGTTGTTTTAGGTTCGCAGGATAAAGAACAGAAAAAGGCTTTTTTGGTGATTGCCGTATCAACGGATTTATTTTCCAAAGGAATGGATGCTGGGGCATTGATTCGCCAAGTTGCTCCTTTGATTGGTGGCTCAGGTGGAGGCAGGCAGGATTTCGCCCAAGCAGGCGGGACACATCCTGAGAATTTTACATTGGCTTTTGAGAAATTAAGAGATATAATTAAGAGTTATGTATAGAGAAGTACGGGAGTAGGTAGGATGTTGTGTGTAGATTTAAAATATAGAAGATAAAATGAAAATAATTAAAGCGACGAGTAAAAAATTAGAGAAGATTTATAACCGCGGCCAATTGCGCCAGCTGCGTGTTGAAGAAAAGGTGAGGAAGATTATTGATGATGTGCGCCTCTTTGGGGATGAGGCGCTAATTAAGTACACGCGTAAATTTGATAAGGTGAAACTTAGCCAGCGCCAGTTAAAAGTTTCTCAGATTGAGATCAGCGGTGCTTATGCTAATATCAGCCCGCATTTTGTCAGTGCGCTTAAGGTCGTTATTGAAAATGTAAACCGTTTTCATCGCAAGCAGCTGCGTAAATCCTGGAGGATTAAGGGAACCGAAGGTGTAGTATTGGGTGAGAATTATACGCCTTTAGAAAAAGTGGGTGTTTATATTCCGGCTGGGACAGCGCCTTTGGTTTCTACTGTTTATATGACGGTGCTGCCGGCAAAATTGGCCGGGGTGAAAAAAATTGTTTTAATCAGCCCTCCGGATAAAAACGGGTGTATTAATCCGCATATTTTGGTGGTGGCTGATTTGCTTAAGGTTGATGAGATTTATCGAGTAGGGGGAGCTCAAGGGATCGGGGCTTTAGCTTATGGAACCAAAACCATTCCTCGGGTAGATAAGATTGTGGGCCCAGGAAATATTTATGTTTCTGAAGCTAAGCGGCAGGTTTTTGGCATGGTGGATATTGATATGATTGCCGGGCCTACGGAACTGGTAGTGATCGCCAATCGTTTTAGTGACCCGAAATTTATTGTTGCTGATTTGTGCGCTCAAGGAGAGCATGCTAAAGGACTGGCAATATTAATTACTAACTCTAAAGGTTTAGCCAAAGAAGTAAAATCTCAAACAGATGGGTATAATGGCTATATTATTTTGACCAAGAATTTAAAACAGGCGGCGGAAATTGCCAATAGGATTGCCCCGGAGCATTTAGAAATTCTGGTGCAGAATCCTGGGAAATTGCTTAAGGATATAAAAAACTCCGGTGCGATATTTTTAGGACCCTATAGCCCGGTGGCTCTGGGAGATTATGTTGCCGGCCCTAGCCATGTTCTGCCTACGCAGGGCACAGCCAGGTTTTTCTCCGGGTTAAGCGTTACGGATTTTATTAAGAGCAGCCATATTATCAGTTATTCTAAAAAGGCGCTGGAGAAAATACGTGAGCCTTTAGAAAAGATTGCCGGTATTGAGGGTTTGCAAAAACATGTCGATTCGGTGAAGAGTAGGTTTATATAAATAGTAGATAGCCTGCCTGCCGGTAGGCAGGTAGTTAGTGGGTAGTATTTAGGTAAGGAGAAAAATGGAAGAAAGAATTGCAGAGGTTCAAAGAAAAACTAACGAAACAGAAATATCTATTAAATTAAATATTGATGGTACAGAAGAGAGAAGAATCAAAACTGGCATTGGTTTACTTGACCATATGTTAGATCTATTTGCTTACTGGGGCCATTTTGATTTGGAGGCAGTAGTTAATTGGGGTGATTTTAATATAGATATTCATCATACCAATGAAGATGTGGGGATAGTTTTAGGCCAAGTTTTTAAAAAGGCACTCGGTGAAAAAGTGGGAATTAATCGTATTGGTTCAGCGTCAGTACCAATGGAAGAAGTGACGGCTAGTGTTACAGTTGATATAAGTGGCAGGAGTTTTTTTAAAGGGATTCAAGTTCAGAGGCCCGCGGGTTTTTTGAATCCTGAAATTTCTGATACAGAAGAATATTCCTTGGAATATGCAAATCATTTTTTTGAATCGTTTGCAAAAAATATGGGTCTGAATTTGATAATTGAATTAAAAGGCGGCAATCGAGATTTACATACTAATTTAGAGCCGGTATTTAAAGGTTTGGGTATTGCTTTGGATCAGGCAACGCAGATAGATCCCCGTCGCAAGGGAGTTCCTTCGACAAAAGGAGTTATCGACTAAGTGTCTACCCTAAATACTACCTACTATCTACTAACTACTGAATGAAGATCGTAATTATCGACTACGGTATGGGCAATATTCATAGCGTGGCCAAGAGCATTCAAATTTGCGGTGTGCAACCGATAATTACAAATAAAAAAAGCCAGATTAGCTCTGCGGATAAAATAATTTTGCCCGGAGTGGGCGCTTTTGATGATGCGATGATGGAATTAAAAAAGCTGGATTTAATCAGCGTTATCCAGCAGCAAATTAATTGTAAAAAGCCGTTTTTGGGAATTTGTTTAGGGATGCAGCTTTTGTTAGAGAGCAGTCAAGAGGCTAAAATTAATAAGGGGTTAGGTATTTTAAAAGGCCAGGTGGTTAAATTTAGTCCCCGGCAGGATTTGAAAGTTCCGCATATGGGATGGAATGATTGTAAAGTTGTGGCGAAAGATTGTCTCTTGTTAAGCGGTATTAGCGATGAGGCCCAAGTTTATTTTTGTCATTCCTATTATCCGCAACCCAGCGATAAATCCGTGATTGCCGCAACAAGTAACTATGGAGGAGAGTTTGGTTGTGTTTTACATCAAGATAATGTTTATGGGGTACAGTTTCACCCGGAAAAAAGCCAAGCAATAGGATTGAAAATAATTAAAAATTTTGTCCAGCTATGTTAATTATACCAGCGATAGATTTAAGGGGTGGTAAAGTAGTCAGGCTTTTTCAGGGTAAGTTTGATCGCCAGAAGGTTTATTCGGCTGACCCGGTTAAGATCGCTAAGCATTGGGCTAAGCAGGGGGCTAAATTTTTACACATTGTGGATTTAGACGGGGCCGCTAGCGGCGCGCTTAAGAATATAGAGGTGGTCAAGAAAATTATTGACCAAGTGGGCATCGGGGTGGAATTCGGCGGCGGGGTCAGGAGCATGAAAATTATTTCTAAATTGTTAAACTTGGGGGTAGCCAGGGTTATCTTAGGCACTAAGGCAGCGAGTGATGCAAAATTTTTAAAGCAAGCTTGGAAAAAATTCGGTGAAAGAATTATTGTCAGTATTGATGCTAAATGTGGTCATGTTCAAACGCAAGGCTGGAATTGCTGTGTGGCTAAAACTACATTGGTTTTTGCCAAAGAATTAAAAACAATAGGTTTTAAGCAGTTAATTTATACGGATATCTCTAAGGATGGTACTTTGTCCGGCCCGAATATTTTAGGGATTAAAGAATTAATTAAAGAAACGGGATTAAAAGTTATTGCCTCCGGAGGTGTAGCGAGTTTGGGAGATTTGCTTAAACTTAAAAAATTGCAAAAGCATGGTTGCGCGGGTGTGATTATTGGCAAGGCCTTGTATGAAGGCAGGTTTAGTTTTACGGAAGCTTTGAAATTAATGTGAGCTTAATTTATTCAAAACTAACGAAAGGGGAGAGAGTATGGCAAAGAAACTTATGTGGGTAGGGTTAGCAGTTGCGGGTATTTTTGTTTTAAATGGTTGTGCGACGATGAACAAGAATGATGAGTTGTTAAATCAGGGGTTACGCAATAAGATTTTAGCGTTGGAGACACAGTTAAAAGAAAAAGATGATGAAATTAACAGTTTAAAAGAAACTTCCGTAAAGAGTAGCGAAAGTGAAAATATGAGTAATGTTGGCGAAGCTAATCAACAAGCGGATCCCAAACAGATCCAGACAGCTTTAAAAAATGCCGGTTATTATCAGGGGATGGTGGATGGCAAGATGGGAAAGAAAACGCGCAAAGCAATAAGGGAGTTTCAGAAAGCAAACAACCTTCATGCGGATGGTAAAGTGGGTAAGAATACCTGGATGCTTTTAAAGGAATATTTGGAGAAGAAAGTTAAGTAAGGGAAAATAGAGTAGATAGTAGTTAGTAGGTAGCAGCTAGGTTTATCTATCTACTACATGCTATCTACTAACTACTGTATTTTTATGCTTAGTAAACGTATCATTCCATGCCTGGATATTAAAGAAGGCCGCGTAGTCAAGGGGGTAAAATTCCTTGGGCTGCGTGATGCTGGCGATCCGGTTGAGGTGGCTCGGACTTATGACCAGCAGGGTGCCGACGAATTAGTATTTTTAGATATTACAGCCAGTTTTGAAAAAAGAAAAACTCTTGTAGAGTTGGTGGAAAAAATAGCCGACAATATCTTTATGCCTTTTACGGTTGGCGGAGGCATAGGGGAAATCCAGGATATTCGCAATCTTTTAAATGCCGGAGCGGAAAAGGTTTCGGTTAATACCCAGGCAGTAAAATTTCCGGAGTTAATTAGCGCGGCGGCGAAAAGATTCGGTAGCCAGTGTATCGTCGTAGCGATAGATGCGAAAAAACAAATTGATCACTGGGAGGTATTTATTAATGGCGGTCGCACTCCTACAGGGATCGATGCTTTGGTTTGGGCAGAAAAGGTAGCCCGGCTTGGCGCAGGGGAAATCCTTCTGACGAGCATGGATTGCGATGGCTCCAAGGATGGATATGATTTGGAGTTGACTCAAGCGATTAGCAAAAAAGTAAATATTCCGGTGATTGCTTCCGGTGGGGCGGGGTGTTTGGAGGATTTTTATAATGTTTTTACAAAGACTAATGCCGATGCGGCTTTAGTGGCTTCACTTTTTCATTATCAGGAGTTTAGTATTAAGCAGGTAAAGAGTTATTTAAAAGAAAAAGGAGTAGCGATAAGAATATGAAGAAAATATCATTTAGGCTGGCGAGTTTAAAATTTGATAGAAATGGATTGATACCGGCAATTATCCAGGATTATAAAGATAAAGAAGTATTGATGTTGGCTTACATGAATAAGGAATCGCTGCGTCGGACCTTAAAACAAGGAAAAACTTGTTTTTGGTCGCGTTCAAGAAAAGAGTATTGGGTTAAGGGTTTAACCAGTGGGCATTTTCAGTTTGTTAAGTCGGTGGCTTATGATTGCGATTTGGATGCGCTTTTAATCCGGGTGCGACAAATTGGTAAGGCCTGTCATACGGGTAAGAGAAGTTGTTTTTATAGAAAAATTGTATGACAAAAGTTAAGGTAGATAGTAGGAAGTATATAGTATTTAGGTTCTGATTTTCCTAACTACAATCTACTAACTACTAACTACTTTTATAATAGCAAATGTACAAGCCAGATTTAAAAGAATTTTTAAGGTTATCAAAGAAAGGGAATGTAATCCCGGTTTATAAGGAGATTAATGCAGACCTGGATACTCCGGTTTCTGTTTTTTTAAAGATGGAAAAGGGAGATTATTCTTTTCTTTTGGAATCTGTTGAGGGGCAGGAAAAAATCGCCCGTTATTCATTTCTCGGTACAAATCCTAGCTTAATTTTTAAAAGTCGCGCTAAAAATATAGAAATTATTTATCCAGAGAATAATAAAAAAAGGAGTTTTATTACTCGCGGGTCGCCAATTGATGAAATTAAAAAAATAATGCGGGATTTTCGTAGTGTAGAGGTAGCGGACCTGCCGCGTTTTTATGGGGGACTAGTGGGTTATATCGGATATGATACGGTAAGGTTTTTTGAGAAGATCCCGGATAAGAATAAGGACAGGTTAGGAATTCCGGAAACACTTTTAATTTTAACGGATACGCTTTTGGTTTTTGACCGGCTTAATCATACGATCAAGATTTTAAGCAATGTTATTCTACCAAAAAATTCCACGCTGTTTAAGAAAAAACAACTTTATGATTTGGCTATTAAAAAGATTGAAGCAATTTATAGCAATTTTAATAAGTGCAGTGTTTTGCAGAAAGACGCAAGTAAGTCCGTCCAATTGCGCGTAACCAGTAATCTTAAACCGGCAGAATTTGTCCGGATGGTTAAGCAGGCCAAAAGGTATATAAAGCGGGGTGATATTATCCAGGTTGTTTTATCGCAACGTTTTAAGGTCAAGACGCAAAAAAATGATTTTGCGATCTATCGGGCTTTACGCAGCCTTAATCCTTCGCCCTATATGTATTATTTAAAATTTAAAGATTTTTCTATCATCGGTTCAAGTCCGGAGATGCTTGTACGCAGCGAGAATGGTTTAGTTCAGACTTGTCCGATTGCCGGCACGCGCCGGAGGGGAAAAAACCAAAAGCAGGATTGCGCACTGGAGAAGGAACTCTTGGCTGATGAGAAAGAAAGAGCTGAACATTTGATGTTAGTAGATTTAGGTAGAAATGATTTAGGCCGGATTAGCAAATTAGGCCGGGTTAAAGTCGATAGTTTTATGCGCGTAGAAAAATATTCTCATGTGATGCATTTAGTGAGTGAAGTAAGCGCCGTACTTGACAAAAAAAGGTTTGATATCTATGATGTATTCAAAGCGGCATTCCCGGCTGGTACGGTTTCCGGAAGTCCGAAGATCCGCGCGATGCAGATTATTGATGAGCTGGAGAATTTAAGGCGCTCTTTGTATGCCGGGGCAATTGGTTATTTTAGTTTTTCGCATAATTTAGATACTTGCATTGCCATTCGCACAATCGTGCTTAAGGATGGCGCTGCTTATGTACAGGCCGGAGGAGGGATTGTCGCTGACTCTGTTCCGCAGAAAGAATATCAGGAATCAGTGAATAAAGCTAAAGCATTGATTGAAGCAATTAGAGGATAAGAAAGGAGCAACACCATGGCTGTACATATTCGTTTAAGAAGAATTGGAAAAAATCCTAAAGGTAAGCCGCATTTTCGGGTTACGGTTTTTGATGAGCGTATGGGTCGGGATAGTCGGGTAATTGAAGAGTTAGGTTTCTATAAACCGACTACTGGCTTGGCGGTGCTTAAGAAAGAGCGGATCGCGGAATGGGTAAAAAATGGGGCGCAACTATCGGTAACCGTAAAAAGTTTATTAAAGAAATTAAGTAAGGGGGTTTAATATGCCACAGTCTAATGCAGTCAGTCCATTGGTGCAGTTTTTTCCGTTAGTTTTAATTTTTATTATTTTTTATTTTCTCTTAATTCGGCCGCAAAAACAGAAAGAAAAAGAACATCAAAAGATGTTGACGGGTATTGAAAGAAATGATCAGGTGGTCACTTTAAGCGGTATCCATGGCACAGTCGTTACTGTGAAAGAGAAGACCTTGATTTTACGTATTGATGAGAATGTAAAGATGGAGATTGAAAAAAACAGTGTTGCTTATATTAAGCAATCACAGAACGCTTTAAAACAGTAATAGTTTAGCTATTTTAAGGTATTTTGATGAGAGTTTTTTGCTAGTTGAGTTGTTACTAAAAATAGGAGCTTAGAATAATGGAAAGAAAGCTGATTTATAAAATATTGCTGATCTTAGGGATAGTGGGGTTATGTGCCTATTATACCTTTCCTTTAGATAAGCGTATTAACCTCGGCCTGGATTTGCAAGGCGGGATGCATCTTTTGCTTAAAGTTGACACTAGCCATCTTGAGGGAGAGGCTAAGTTTGATGCCTGTGACCGGGCTGTGGAAGTAATTCGTAACCGCATTGATGAGTTTGGGGTTAGGGAAACTTCCATTCAAAAACAAGGCGAAGATGAGATCGTAGTGCAGCTTCCCGGGGTTACTGACCGTGAACGCGCTATTGAGTTGATTGGCAAAACCGCGATGTTGGAATTTAAAATTGTTTCTAATGATGCCGAAAAGCTTAAAACTGCAATTGCCGGAACAATTCCAGAAGGATTTGAGTTAAAGTATACTTTGGATGAGAATGAACCGTTGTTACTACAGAAGCAAGCGGTATTAGTGGGGGATGCCTTAACTAATGCCACGGTGCGTTTTGATCAGAGTCAGTTTAATGAGCCGATTGTTGCTTTGCAGTTTAATGCGAGCGGAGCCAAGAAATTTGCGGAAATAACCGCTTCTAACGTCGGTAAGCGTTTGGCGATTGTTCTGGATGGTAAAGTGCAGTCAGCCCCGCGGATCAGGGAGGCAATCCCTTCGGGCGAAGCAGTGATTACCGGCAGGTTTGATGCCCAGGTGGCGCAAGATTTAGCGCTTGTTTTAAGGGTCGGGGCATTACCTGCTCCGATGCATGTCGAAGAAGAAAGAACTATCGGTCCACTCTTAGGCCAGGATTCTATAAATAAAGGAGTTAAGGCTTGTTTAGTCGGTTGCGCTCTAGTTTTTATTTTTATGGCAGGTTATTATCTTTTGGCCGGGTTAATCAGTGATATTGCGCTTTTTTTAAACTTGATCATGATCCTTGGGGGGTTAGGTTTATTGCCATTACTTTTTCCCGGAATATCGGCGACTTTAACTTTACCGGGTATTGCTGGTATTGCTTTATCTTTAGGTATGGCAGTAGATGCCAATGTTTTAATTAATGAGAGAATCAGGGAGGAGATTACTGCGGGCAGGAATTTGCGCACAGCGATCAGCAATGGTTATAGTCGTGCTTTCAGCGCGATCTTTGATTCTAATCTTACTACTCTAATTGCAGCATTCATGTTGTTTCAGTTTGGTACTGGGCCGATTCGTGGTTTTGCGGTTACCTTGACGATTGGTTTATTGGCTAGCATGTTTACGGCTATCCTGGTTACTCGGGTGATCTTTGAGCTCCTGCTTAATTTGGGCTGGATCAAAAACTCTTTACCTATGTTTAAATTAATCGGAGAAACTAAGCTGGATTTCATCAGTAAGAGAAAAATATTTTATGCCGTATCAATCATCGTAATCGCGGTTGGGCTTTTTTCATATTTTAAGAAAGGCCCGTCAGCCTACGGGATTGATTTTGCCGGTGGGCAGCTTCAGGAGTATAGTTTTAAGAATCCTCCGGCCATGGATAAGGTGCGTCAAGCGCTAAAAGATATAAATTTAGCGCAAGCCAATATCCAGCAGTTTAAGGATAATCCTAGGGTAGTTTTGATCAGGACGTCGGAAGATAAGAATCAGATATTAACGAATAAACTCAAAGAAGTTTTTCCTGATGAAAATATTCAGATATTAAGGATTGAACGGGTAGGCCCGGTAGCCGGGAAGAATCTTAAGAACAAAGCGGTTTTGGCGTTGTTCTGGTCTTTAATTGCCATTCTGGTTTATGTGAGTTTCAGGTTTAAGCATGTTAACTTCGCTGTGGCTGGCGTGATTGCTCTTATTCACGATGTATTGGTGGCTTTGGGGTTCTTAGTGGTTACTAACCGGCCGATTGATCTTTTAAGTGTTACTGCTTTTTTAACTATTGCCGGTTATTCGATTAATGATACAATTGTGATTTATGATCGCGTGCGCGAAAATGCGCGTCTTTACCGTAAGCTTTCATTAAAAGAGTTGATTAATTTAAGTGTAAATCAAACTCTTGGACGGACATTGCTTACTTCCGGAGTTACGCTGCTGGTAGTTATATCTTTTATGCTCTACGGTGGCGAGGTACTGAGTAATTTTTCTTTTACCTTGTTTGTGGGATTTATTTCTGGCGTGTATTCCACAATTTTCATTGCTTCTCCGTTGGTGCTTGCCTGGAGCCGTAAGAATATTAAGTAAACCATGGGGACGGTTTTATCTTTCTAGAAAGTTATCCACAGGGTAGGGGACGTTTAAACGTCCCCTACGGTTGTTAATAATTAATAGAAAAATAGCTCCGTCCCTATGGTTTTAATAATATGCTATTTAGATCGCTTAAATTGTATCTTAATCAAGAGCTTAATTTAGAAGCTTTCATGGCGGCTTTGGTTGACCATGGTTACAGTAGACAGAGCCAAGTTTCCGCGGAGGGTGATTTTAGTTGTCGCGGTGGGGTTATTGATATTTTTCCGGTTTCCTTTGAACTGCCTATTCGTATCGAGTTGGATAATGAAAAAATTTCTTCGATTAAAGCCTTTGATCCTGCCAATGGTCAGGGGCTTTGGCAGCATAATATTGTGGTTATCCTGCCTTTTAAAAAGAATTCAGGCGCCCGGGGAGGCCCGGTATTTCGTGAAGAATTTCCTTTAAAGAATTTTTTAGATCTGCAGGTTGGTGATTTTGTAGTGCATAGCCAGCATGGTATCGGTAAGTTTCGGGGCATACAGAAGATTAAATTAAAAGGCGCGCCTCGTGATCATTTAGTAATTGAGTATGACCACAATGAAAAGCTTTTTGTTTCAATTGATGCGATGCATTTGGTACAGAAGTACATTGCTTTTCATACACGTAAACCCAAGCTTTACCGCTTAGGCAATAAGGAATGGCTTAGAATTAAGGAGCGCACGCGTAAGGGTATCCAAAAATTAGCCTGGGAACTGTTGAGTTTGCAGGCGCTACGTTTGGCGAGTGAGGGATTTAAGTTTTCTGCGGATACCCAGTGGCAGGCGGATTTTGAGAAGACATTTCCTTATTTAGAAACTATCGATCAGATTAAAGCTACCGCAGAGGTTAAATTTGACATGCAGTCTCTTAAGCCTATGGATCGACTGCTTTGCGGAGATGTGGGGTATGGAAAAACCGAGGTAGCCATGCGTGCCGCTTTTAAGGCAGTGATGGATAATAAACAGGTGGCTTATTTGGTTCCGACTACGATATTGGCTGAGCAACATTATAAAAATTTCACCGTACGCCTGAAAAATTTCCCCATAAATGTGCAGATGCTTTCTCGTTTTAGAACTAAAGTTCAGCAGAATGAAATTATCAAAAATTTAAACCAGGGGAGTGTGGATATTGTTATTGGCACGCATCGATTGCTTTCGCCGGATGTAGTTTTTAAGGATTTGGGTTTAGTGATTGTTGATGAAGAGCAACGCTTTGGTGTTCAGGCCAAAGAACAATTAAAAAAACTTAAAAGCACGATTGATTTTTTAGTCCTCACCGCTACACCTATTCCGCGTACTTTATATATGAGCTTGATGGGGGCAAAAGATTTTTCGGTGATTAATACTCCTCCTCAAAATAGGTTGTCTATTAAGACGGTTGTGGTAGAATATGACGCAGATTTGGTAACTCAGGCAATTAAGCGCGAGTTGGCCCGACAGGGCCAGGTATTTTTTCTGCATAACCGTATCCTGGACTTAGAAAGGATTAAGGATAAGATTATTCGGAATTTGCCTTCCGACGCGCGCATCGCTATTGCTCATGGCCAAATGCCGGCAAAGCTTTTGGAACAAATAATGTCGGATTTTATTTCCGGAAATATCGATATTCTAGTTTCAACAATGATTATTGAATCCGGGATTGATATACCTAATGCCAACACGATTATTGTAAATAATGCGCAGATGTTTGGATTAAGCGATTTGCATCAGTTGCGCGGTAGGGTCGGTAGATTTAATCGCTCCGCCTACGCTTATTTTATGATTCCTAGCAATCCTCAAGTGGTTTTAGAAAATGTCGCTCAGAAAAGATTGCAGGCGATCCAGAGTAATAGTGATTTGGGTGCGGGTTTTAATATCGCTATGGAGGACCTAGAGATTCGTGGTGCCGGCAATCTCCTGGGGCAGGAGCAGCACGGATTTATCTTAGCCGTTGGATTTGATCTTTATTGTCGTTTATTAAAAGAAGCAATCGCTAATTTTAAAAAAGCAGGTGTTTTTGATGAAGCACATAATTAAATTTATAATTATTTTTGTTTTAATTTTCCTACCTACCTACTATCTACTATCTGCTAACTACTGCCTTTACGCGCAGGATAAAGTAATTGCGGTGGTGAATAATGAAATAATTACGCAAAAGGATCTGGCGGATTTTTTAAATTTTATACGCTTACAATACGCTCGTCAACTTCAAGGTAAAGCATTAGAGGAAAAAGTTAATTCGATGAAAAAGGAATTATTGCAACGTTTAATTGAAGACCGCCTGATACTTCAGCAGGCTAAGTTAGATAAGGTAATTTATGAGTCAAGCAGGGTTAAGGCTAAAATTGATGAAATTAAGTCGCGTTATGCATCGGAGTCAGATTTTGAGCTGGATTTAGCCAAGCAGGGGTTGGTTCGGGCAGACCTGGAGAATAAAATTGGGGAACAGATGTTGATGTATAATTTTGTTGAGCAGAAAGTGCGGAGCAAAGTAATGATTCGGCCGGAGGAAATCACTTCTTTTTATGCCCGGAATAAGCGGCAGTTTTTAAAACCTGAAGAACGAATTTTAACGTTGATTATTTTGCAAGATAAGGAAATCGCTAAAACAGTAAGTTATCAGCTACGGCTGGGGACGAAATTAGAGGATCTGGCAGGAAAATATTCATTTACTACAGATAAGTTTTCTGCATCAGCAGGCCAAGAGTTGCGCCCGGAGATTGAAGATACTGTGTTTAAATTGGGGATTTCTGAAATCTCTAATCCGGTTAAGATTGATACGCAGTATTTTATTTTTAAATTAGATAATATTATTGGAAGCCAACAGTTAAGCCTCGTCCAGGCACAGGATAAGATTCAGGCCTATTTATTTGAAAAGAAGCTACAGGAAGAACTAGCGAAGTGGTTAGATGAGCTTAAAAAACAATCCTACATTAAAATCCTCGAAAATTAGAGTTGGTTTGACGATCGGGGATCCCGCAGGTATTGGACCAGCCATCACTTTAAGGGCGCTTAAAATACTAAAAGGTAAGGCGGATTTTACGGTTATTGGAAGTAGTTTTGTATTGGCTAAAGCGGCTAAGCTTTTAAAGATTATTCCTGATCCTGTAAAATTAATTGATCTAAATAATGTTGAAAAAAAGAATTTTAATTTTGGTAGTTTAAGTGCGCAAAACGGCGCCGCTTGTCTGGAGTATTTGGATGTCGCTCTGGAGTTACTTAAAAAGAATAAAATTGATTGTTTAGTTACCTGTCCGATTTCAAAAGAAGCGATTCATTTGTCGGGCGCTAATTTTTCCGGACATACTGAATATTTGGCTAAAAAAACGGGTGTGCAAGATTTAGTGATGATGCTGATTAATAATAAATTAAAATTTAGTTTGTTGACCCGGCATATCCCGCTGCGTGATGTTTCAAGGATGTTGATACCGGAAAAATTAGAAAATAATATTTTAAATACTGTCAAAGGCCTCAAGAATTTATTTTTAATAAAAAAACCAAGATTGGTAGTTTGCGGGGTTAATCCTCATGCTTCGGACAATGGGGTAATTGGAACAGAGGAGCAAAACATAATTATTCCGGTAATTAAAAGATTAAATAAAAAATTAAACGGCGTCGTTATCGGCGGGGTGCTTGGCGCTGATCTGGCTATTTCTGGCGCAGCTAAAGGTAAATTTGATTGCGTAATTGCCGCTTATCATGATCAGGCCTTAATTGCTCTAAAGTTGACAGATTTTGATAGTGGGGTAAATCTTACTCTGGGATTACCTTTCCTGCGCACTTCTCCTCTACACGGCACGGCTTTTGATATTGCTTCTAAACCTGTTTTGGCGAATCCCAGTTCTTTGATTGCGGCGATAAAACTTGCCATAAAATGTACATTAAACCAAAGAAAAGCTTAGGACAGAATTTTCTGATTGATAAAAATATTCAAAAGAAAATAATCTGCGCCTGCGATTTATTTAAGGAGGATATTGTTTTAGAGATTGGCGCCGGTAAAGGTGATTTAACGGTGCAGCTTGCGCAAAGCGTAAAAAAAGTTTATGCCCTGGAGATTGACCCTCGCCTTTATCCGCTGCTCCAACAGGTCGAAGATGCAAATGAAAATTGTCAGATTATTAAGAGTGATATATTAAAATTTAATCTAAGTAAATTTATACAAGATAATCAGATAAAGCAAAAAATAAAAGTAATCGGCAATATACCTTATTATATCTCAAGCCCGATTATCGAATATCTTATCGGATATCGGAAAAATATCAGTGCAGTTTTTATAACCGTACAAAAAGAATTCGGCCGACGGGCAAGGGCGGTAGCGGGATCAAAAGAATATGGGTCTTTTAGTTGTTTTGTCCAGTATTACTGCAAGTGCGAGATTCTTTTTGAAATTAAAAGAAATAGCTTTAAACCTGCGCCGAATGTTGATTCATGTTTTTTGTCTCTGGAGTTTAGAGAGAGGCCGTCGGTTTTAGTCCAGGATGAAGGAGCATTATTTAAATTAATTCGTACTGCTTTTAATCAAAGAAGGAAGACTTTGAGGAATAGCCTGGATGGCTTGGTGGCCCAGGATAGATTGAAAAATTTTCTTCAAGGAGCTGGTATTGATAAGAATGTGCGGCCAGAGGATCTCTCTTTGGAACAATTTGCAAGTTTAAGTAATTCATTATCTGACAGGCATGCCTGTCACCTACGTAAAATTAAATAAGTACATAAATAAGTAAAAAATATCTTGACAAACGCCCTATCTTGGTATAAACTTCTTTACTTACGTAAATATCTATTGATTCAGCACTAAAACTAGTAAGTATTCATTAAAAAAGAAAGAGTTTTGAATAATTTCTTAATGGTTTTTTTTTGTTTTATAGCTTGACCGACAAAGCGAATCCATTTTTGCTGGAGTAGCTCAGTTGGTAGAGCACGTCCTTGGTAAGGACGTGGTCACGAGTTCGACTCTCGTCTCCAGCTTTAAGCGTCTTATCCCGACTAACGGGAAGGAAGATATAAATGCGTGAAACTATAACATTAGAATGTACGGTTTGTAAAAATAGAAATTATACGACGAGTAAAAATAAAAAGTTGCATCAGGATAGGCTGGAGCTTAGTAAGTTCTGTAATTCCTGTCATAAACATACCCCGCATAAAGAGATTAAATGAGGCTTTGGACTTATGCCTGCCTACCGGCAGGCAAGGGAGTACGTAAGTGCGACATAAGTCTTTAGCCGAATTTATCCCGGCGGATAATTTAAGCCGGGATCAAGGCAGTAGATTTAGGGGCGTCGGTTAATGGCAAACCAACGGTCTCCAAAACCGTGACTGCAGGTTCAAGTCCTGCCGCTCCTGTGAGTTTTGAAAGCGCAAGAGTGATTTTAATAGTCAAAGGGATTTAAAGTTATGAACCCCGTTACAAACTTTATTACGGGGTCAAAAATGGGGGTTTGTAACGGGGTGAATATTTTAGCAAAACCGATCAATTTTTTTAAGGAAGTTAAGGGTGAGTTAAATAAGGTTTCTTGGTCAACACGAAAAGAATTGCTGGCTTCTACGATTTTAGTTATTACGGTTACGGGAATTTTAACAGTTTTTATTGGGATAGTGGATTTGGGTTTATCCAGGTTCCTAAGTGTGGTTTTTAAATGAACCCAGCCCTTCCTTAACGGAGGGTGCGGGGATGGAAGGAAGAGCTGGGTGAAGAATTGGTACGTTGTGCATACACAAACCGGAATTGAAGAAAAAGTAAAGCGGTCGCTTGATAAGCGGGTTTTGGCATCAGGCTTGCAGGATTTAATTTCTAACGTAATTATTCCTACGGAACAAGTTTCTGAGGTGCGGGCGGGTAAAAAGAAGATTACGCAGAGAAAGTTTTTTCCGGGATATTTATTAGTCGAGATGGATTTAAGTGAGCAGACCTATCTTTTTGTTAAGAATTCTCCGGGCGTTACCGGTTTCATCGGGTTAGGTAGGAAACCGGTTCCACTTCCCCAGGAAGAAGTGGATAATATACTTAAGCGTACTAAAGAAACCGCAGCTAAGCCTTCACCTAAAATAGTTTTTGAAAAGGGTGAACAGGTAAGAGTTAATGAAGGACCATTTTTAAATTTTAACGGAACAATCGAAGAAGTCTATCCTGAAAAAGGGAAAGTTAAGGTGAGTGTTTCTATTTTCGGCCGTTCTACGCCGGTAGAGTTAGAGTATTGGCAGGTGGAGAAGGTATAACTATGGCAAAGGCAATTAAAGCACAAATTAAGTTGCACGTTTCAGCGGCGCAGGCTAATCCGGCTCCTCCAGTTGGTCCGGCATTAGGGCAGCACGGCGTAAATATTATGCAGTTCTGTAAGCAGTTTAATGATCAGACTAAAGGCAGAGACGGGTTAATTCTACCAGTAGTAATCAGTGTTTTTGAAGATAGATCCTTTACCTTTATTATTAAGAGCCCGCCATCATCTATTCTATTAAAGCGGGCAGCAAATCTGGCTAAGGCTTCAGGTATTAGCGGCAAAGAGACTATTGGTAAGGTGACTAAGAAGCAGGTTGAGGAAATTGCTAAACTTAAACTGCCGGATTTAAATACTAATAATATGGAACAGGCAATTAAAACTATTACCGGCACTGCCCGTAGTATGGGTATTGCTATTGAAGGATAAAATATGAAAACACAAAGTAAGCGATATAAGGAGTCAGCCAAACAGGTTACGCCGGATAAATTCTATCAATTAAAGGAAGCAGTAGCGATATTAAAAAAGTTGCCTAAACCAAAATTTGATGGATCAGTTGATTTACATTTTAATTTGAGCGTGGACACTAAAAAAAGTGATCAGATGATTCGTGGTACAGTTTTGCTTCCTCATGGTACAGGAAAAAAAGTACGGGTAGCAGTATTCTGTAAAGGTGAACATGAACGTCAGGCAAGAGAAGCTAAAGCAGATTATGTGGGTGCGACGGAGTTAATGGATAAGGTTGCCGCCGGATTCTTGGATTTTGATTGTGCTATTGCTACCCCTGAAATGATGAAAGACTTAAGTAAATTAGGCAAGGTATTAGGCCCGCGTGGTTTAATGCCTAGTCCTAAGACCGGTACCGTGACTAATGATATCTCAAAAGCTATTCAAGACGTAAGAAGGGGAAAAGTTGAATTTCGCGTTGATAAGCAGGGCGGTATGCATTTATCTGTGGGCAAAATTTCATTTGACGAGGATCAGATCAATGATAACGCTTCTAAAGTTATTGAAGCGGTTAATGAGTCTCGGCCGGCTTCTGTAAAAGGTAAGTTCGTTAAAGGTTTAAGTATAACTACTTCTATGAATCCTGGATTAAGGATTGTTTGTTAAGATGAAAAAAATCGGTCAATTAGTTAAGGAAACATCAGAGAGCCGGATTAAAGATAACTTTAAAGCATCCCAAGGCTTAATTATCGTAAAATATTCCGGAGTATCTAGCCCGGATATGAGTACTTTAAGAAAGACACTTAAAGATTTTGGCGCTGATCTTTTTGTTGTTAAAAATAGCATTGCCCGAAGGGCAATGAAGGGATTGGGTCTAGAAGGATTAATACCGTCTATTGAAAAACCTTGCGGGATGATTTTTTTCAAGAACGAACCAGTGGATACCTTTAAGATACTCTGCGCTTTTCGTAAAGAACATGCAAAGCTGGTATTAGAAGGTGGATTATTGCAGGATAAGCTATTAACTTTAAAAGATATTGAGCTGATGAGCACACTGCCTTCTAAAGATGCATTGAGGGGCAAATTAGTCGCAACCTTAAATACTCCGATTTTAAAGTTAGTGATTGTTTTGAATCAAACCATGAAGAAGTTTGTGTATTGTTTAGAGCAAATTAGAAAGAGTAAGTCAAATTAATAACAAAGGCACTCGGCGTTAATTGGATTTACGCCGGTGTTGTAATCGCTCACCCTTGCGGGTGCTCGGGGTCATTTTTCCCCAAAGCGCCGGAGGAGTGGAGAAAAATGAGGAGGAAGAAATGGCAACTGCAAAATTGGAAGATTTAATTAAATCTATCGAGACAATGAGTGTATTGGAACTCGCTGATCTAGTTAAAGCTTTGGAAGAGAAATTCGGTGTCAGCGCGAACATGCCGATGATGGCTGCTCCTGGTGCAACCGGTGGTGCTGTTGCACCTGCCGCTGCGGAAGAGAAAAGCGTTTTTACGGTAATGTTGGTCAGTTGCGGTGCAAATAAAATCGCTGTAATTAAAGAGGTGCGTACAATCACTAGTTTGGGTTTGAAAGAAGCTAAAGATTTAGTGGATGCTGCTCCTAAAGCGATTAAAGAAGGTGTTAATAAAGATGAAGCAACGGAAATGAAAAAGAAATTAGAAGCCGCGGGCGCAACCGTAGAATTAAAGTAACTTTGAGTAATAATAAGTAATAGTGAGTAATTTTAAGTAAGTAATCACGAGTAATAATAGGTAAGTATAAGTAAGTTTAATTAAATTAAATAGGCTGAGGTTAGCCATAAGGAATATGATTAAACGAAAGAATTTTGCTAAAATTAAAGAAGTTTATGCGTTGCCTAATCTTTTAGATGTTCAGCTGGATACTTACCGTGAATTTCTGCAGATGGACGTGCCGGCAGGAGAAAAGAAGAACCAGGGGTTACAGGAAGTTTTTGGGGAAATATTTCCAATTGAAAATTCTGATTGTTCGGTAAAGCTGGAGTTTATTAGCTATTCTTTAGGTAAACCTAAATATACCATGGGTGAATCTAAAAATCGCTCATTAACCTATGCTGCTCCGTTAAAGGTAAAATTTCGCTTAACTACTCCTCAGGAAACAAAGGAGCAGGACGCTTATTTTGGTGAAATTCCTTTAATGACTGAAACGGGAACCTTTATTATTAACGGTGATGAGCGGGTAGTCGTTAGCCAACTGCAGCGTTCTCCGGGAGTATCTTTTGAAGAGGAGTTGCATCCCACCGGAAAGAAAATTTTTTACGGCAGGGTTATTCCTTATCGTGGCGCTTGGTTGGAATTTAAATATGACCTTACCGAAACAATTACTGCTTATGTTGATCGACGTAGAAACTTTCCGGCAACTCAAATTTTAAGAATTTTAGGTTTTTCCGAAGACAACCAGATATTTGCGGCTTTTGGTAAAGAGCATCCGGAGATTATAAATACCTTAAAGAAGGATTACACTAAAAATAAAGAAGAAGCATATCTTGATTTTTATCGTAAGATGCGCCCTACTGAGCCGGTAACTAAAGAGGCTGCCGAAGGCCTATTTTATAGATTATTTTTTGATCCCGCCCGTTATGATTTAGAACGCGCGGGACGTTTTATTTTAAATCGCAAGCTAGGCATGAGTGTGTCTTTAGAGAAAAGGATACTGGATTCAGATACCGTAATTAAAGTAATTGAATACTTAATTAAATTAAATGCCGGCACAGGTAAAATTGATGACATCGACCATTTAGGAAATCGTCGTGTAAAAAGTGTCGGGGAATTAGTGCAGAATCAGGTGCGTATTGGTCTTTCCCGAGTTGAGCGTTCAATTAAAGAAAGATTAAGTATACTTGGTGAGTTTGATAATTTAAATGTACATTATTTGATTAATTCCAAATTGTTGAGCAATCAGATTCGCGATTTTTTCGGGCGTAGTCAGTTATCTCAATTTATGGATCAGATTAATCCTTTAGCGGAAATGACGCATAAACGTCGTTTGAGTGCTTTAGGCCCCGGTGGACTTTCACGCGAAAGAGCAGGGTTTGAAGTCAGAGATATTCATCCTTCACATTATGGAAGGGTTTGCCCGATTGAGACGCCGGAAGGGCCAAATATCGGCTTGATTGCCTCGTTGAGTTGTTTTGCGCGGATTAACGCTCTGGGTTTGATTGAAACTCCCTATCGTAAAGTTGAAGATGGCCGGGTGACTAAAAAGTTCGAATATCTAACTGCTGATATTGAAGAGGATAAATTTATTGCTCAGGCAGATGTGCCTTTAGATAGTGATGGTCGTTTTGTAGATAAATTTGTTACCTGTCGCTATAAAGATGATTTTCCCAAGGTGCCGGGTAAAGATGTGCAATATATGGATGTTTCCGCAAAACAGTTGGTTTCGGTTGCGGCTTCCTTAATTCCTTTCCTGGAGCATGATGATGCTAATCGCGCTTTGATGGGTTCAAACATGCAAAGACAAGCTGTGCCGTTGATGATTACGGAAGCGCCTTTAGTTGGTACGGATATGGAGGCTAAAGTCGCCCAGGATTCCGGAACAGTGGTTATGGCGCAAGCCAGCGGAAAAGTAACCAGTGTCGATGCTGCCGCAATTACGATTGGTAAGAAAATTTATCATTTGAAGAAATTCCTGCGTACTAATGCTGATACTTCAATAAATCAAAGACCGTTAGTAAAATTAGGGGATGCTGTGGAAGCGGGTGCTCCAATTGCTGATGGTATTGCTACCAAAGAAGGTGAGTTGGCTTTAGGTAAAAATGTTCTGGTGGCTTTAATGCCCTGGAGAGGTTATAACTTTGAAGATGCTATCTTGATTAGTGAAAGATTGGTTAAGATTGATGCTTTTACTTCTATCCATATTGAAGAATTTGATATTGAAGCTGCCGAAACCAGGTTAGGAAATGAAGAGATTACCCGAGATATCCCCAATGTTAGTGAGGATGCTTTAAGGAATTTGGATGAAGAAGGGATTATTCGCGTTGGTGCGGAGGTAGCGGCCGGAGATATTCTGGTTGGTAAAATTACACCTAAAACTGATTCCGAGCCAAGCCCTGAAGAAAGATTGTTGCGCGCGATATTTGGCGAGAAGGCCGGTGATGTGCGCGATACTTCTTTGATTGTTCCTCCGGGAGTTGAAGGGGTGGTTATTGATGTGCATGTATTTGCGCGCAAGGACCGTGGACGTAAAACCAAAGAAGAAAAAACTAATGAGTTGGTTAAAATTCGCGAGCTCAAAGCTTATTATAAGCAAGAGATTGAGTTTTTACAGACGGAAAAAACTTTACGTTTATCTGTAGTTTTAGGAATTGATAAGAAAAAAGTAGAGAAGTTCGATCTTAGTGAACATGAAGAAGCAAAGATTTTAGCGGTTTCTTTTGATGAGCAAATGCACGAGCTTATGATTGAAGAGGAACAGGAGATTGAGAAGGTGCGCCGCGGAGATGAATTACCTACGGGTATTTTAAAAAGAGTTGTGGTTTATGTGGCCACTAAGCGTAAACTTTCTGAAGGTGATAAGCTTGCCGGCCGCCATGGTAATAAGGGTGTCGTGGCGAGGATTATTCCTGAAGAAAATATGCCTTATATGCCTGATGGTACTCCGGTGGATGTGGTATTGAACCCATTGGGTGTTCCTTCGCGTATGAACGTTGGCCAGATTTTGGAATGTCATTTAGGTTGGGCGGCTAATGCTTTGGGTATAAAAGTCAGCTGTCCGGTGTTTGACGGGGCTAAAGAAGCGGAGATTAAAGAACTGCTTAAAAAAGCCGGGCTTCCCGAAGACGGTAAGATTACTCTTTATGATGGTTATAGCGGAGAGCCTTTTGATCAAAGAGTAACCGTAGGGTATATGTATATTTTAAAACTTATTCATTTAGTTGATGAGAAGATCCATGCGCGTTCTATCGGGCCATATTCCTTAGTTACTCAACAGCCACTCGGCGGAAAAGCGCAATTTGGTGGACAAAGATTAGGTGAGATGGAAGTTTGGGCACTGGAGGCTTACGGGGCGGCATTTACTTTACAGGAGATGCTTACAGTTAAAAGTGATGATGTTAGCGGTAGAACACGTATTTATGAAGCAATTGTTAAGGGCGAGCAACGCCTCACGCATGGAACTCCAGAGTCATTTAATGTTTTAATCAAAGAGTTACAAGGCTTATGCCTTGATATCCGGACAGAAAAGGCTAAATAATGGAAGAGATCGTATCGTTTGATAGCATTTCAATTAAGATTGCCTCGCCGCAGGTAATTAAATCCTGGTCGAAGGGTGATGTCAAAAAAGCTGAAACTATTAATTACCGTACACTTAAACCGGAAAAAGACGGCTTGTTTTGTGAAAAAATATTCGGTCCGGTGCGTGATTGGGAGTGTAATTGCGGTAAATATAAAGGAATAAAGTTTAAAGGTATTACTTGCGACCGTTGCGGAGTTACCGTTGACCGCTCAAGTGTAAGACGTGAACGGATGGGGCACATTGATTTAGCGACATCGGTTACGCACATTTGGTTCTTTAAAGCTGTACCCAGCCGGATGAGTGCGCTTTTAGATATTGGCTTAAGAGACTTAGAGAGGATTATCTATTATGAGGAGTATGTGGTTGTTGATCCCGGGACTACGCCTTTAAAGAAAAAAGAACTGCTTACTGATGAACAGTATCAGGAGGCCTTGAGCAAATACGGAACAAATTTTAAGGCGAAGATTGGTGCCGAAGCAATCAGTGAGCTTCTAAAAGAGTTAGATTTGGATGTGGTTTGCCGTAAATTCAGAAAAGATTTGGAGAAATCCAAGGATGTTTTGAATAATCGTAAGGCGATTAAGAATTTAAAGATCGTTGAGGATTTTAAGAAAAGCGGCAATAAGCCGGAATGGATGATCTTAGAAATTGTGCCGGTAATTCCTCCGGATTTGCGTCCTTTAGTTCCGCTGGAGGGCGGAAGGTTTGCTACTAGTGATCTTAATGATTTGTACCGCCGGGTAATTAACCGTAATAACCGTTTAAAGAAGTTGATGGAGTTAAGCGCTCCGGAGATTATTATTCGTAATGAGAAACGCATGCTTCAGGAGGCAGTGGATGCTCTCTTAGATAATGGCCGTCATGGTAAACCGGTAAATGGCGCTAATAATCGTCCGTTAAAATCTCTTTCTGATATGCTTAAAGGCAAGCAAGGTCGCTTTCGTCAGAATCTTTTGGGTAAACGTGTAGATTATTCTGGCCGTTCAGTGATTGTGGTGGGCCCGGAACTTAAATTGCATGAATGCGGTCTTCCTAAACAGATGGCCCTAGAGTTATTTGAACCGTTTATTATTAAAAAATTAAGAGAAAAAGGTTTTGTGCATACAATTAAAGGCGCGCGTCGTATGGTCGAACGCGGAAAGATTGAAGTTTGGGATATCCTGGATGAAGTGATTAAAGACCATCCGATTATGCTTAATCGCGCGCCGACTCTGCATCGTTTGGGCATTCAGGCATTTCAACCGTTATTAATTGAAGGAAAATCCATAAAGATACATCCTTTAGTTTGTACTGCTTTTAACGCTGATTTTGACGGTGATCAGATGGCGGTGCATGTACCATTATCTTTGGAATCGCAACTAGAAACCAAGGTATTGATTATGGCGATTAATAATATATTCTCTCCGGCTGATGGCCGTCCGGTAATTTCTCCTACGCAGGATATAGTTTTGGGTGTGGCATATTTAAGCCGGGAAAAATCCGGAGCGTTTGGAGAGGGAATGATTTTTTCCAGTGCCGATGAACTTCTGATTGCTTATAATGATAAAGCGGTAGAGCTACACGCTAAAATAAAAATTCGTATTAGTGGTTTGTATGATTTTGATCAGAAGAAAGTAATCGAGGCGAAACAATTGATCACTACTACTGTCGGGCGGGTAATCTTTAATCAGGTTTTGCCCGCGGAGTTCGGATTTGTTAATTGCGATTTAAAGAAAAGCAAAGTGAGCGATATTGTGGTTAGCTGCTATAAAAGATTTGGCCATGCCTCGACCATCAAACTGCTCGATGATATTAAAAGATTAGGTTTTGAGATGGGAACCTTAGGGGGTATTTCTATCGGCATCGATGATATGACTGTACCTTTGGCTAAACCGCAAGTTTTAAAAGAGTCTAAAGAAGAAGTGGCGCGTGTTGAAGATCAATACCGCAAAGGTATTATTACTAATAGTGAACGTAAATCAAAGATTATTGATATTTGGACGCATGCCACAGATAAAATTTCGGACCTCTTGTTTAAAGGGATGGATTCATTTAATCCTATTTTTATGATGGCTGACAGCGGGGCACGTGGTTCACGTTTACAGGTTAGGCAGCTGGCAGGTATGCGCGGGCTAATGGCTAAACCCAGCGGTGAAATTATTGAAAACCCGATTACCGCTAATTTTCGTGAAGGTTTAAATGTTTTAGAGTATTTTATTTCTACGCATGGTGCGCGTAAAGGTTTGGCGGATACCGCGCTTAAGACCGCAGATGCAGGTTACCTGACCCGTAGGCTGGTGGATGTTGCCCAGGAGGTAATTATTTGCGAAGATGACTGTGGCACGCTTAATGGTATTACGGTGGCGGCAATTGTTGAAGGTGATGAAGAGGTGGTCGGTTTGAAGGACCGGATTATTGGCCGAGTGGCTTTAGATAATGTTGTTGACATTATTACTGACGAGGTGATCATCCAACAGGGTTGTGAAATAACCGAAGAAAATACTGATAGAATAGAAAAACTGGGAATTGAGAAAATTCGCATACGTAGTGTTTTGACCTGTGAAAGTGGAAGAGGAGTTTGCGCTAAATGTTATGGCCGCAATCTTTCTACCGGCAGGTTAATTGAGTTAGGAGAGGCAGTGGGAGTGGTAGCGGCTCAGAGTATCGGAGAACCCGGTACCCAGTTGACCATGAGAACTTTCCATATCGGAGGCACAGCTTCCAGAACTATTGAGCAATCATTTATTAAGGCTAAAAATGAAGGTTTTATTAAGTACCATAATTTGAGGGTTACGCTAAAAAATAAGGAAAACGTAGTTTTAAATAGAAACGGGGCAATTAGCATTAATGATGCGCAGGGGCGGGAGTTTGAGCGTTATTCGCTTCCTCAAGGTGCTTTTATCGTTTTTACTGACGGGCAGGAAGTTAAAAAGGGAGTGTCGTTAGCACATTGGGATCCGTATACTTTGCCTGTGCTTACGGAAGTTGGCGGGTTAGTGCGTTTTGAAGATTTACGCGAAAGTATTACTATGCGTGAAGAGATTAATCCGGTTACGAAATTATCTGAGCGCGTAGTGGTTGAACATAAACCGGAGTATCATCCGCAGGTAGTTATTTTGGATGAGAAAAAGGAAGTTTTAGGTATTTATCCTATTCCGATTGGCGCGCATATTATCGTTCGAGACGGTGAGCAAGTAGGCGGAGGAGATCTTCTGGCAAAAATCCCGCGAACGGTTGTAAAAACACGCGATATTACCGGTGGTTTACCGCGCGTGGCGGAGCTTTTTGAAGCTAGGCGTCCGAAGGACCCGGCGGTGATTAGTGAAATAGATGGATTCGTGGAATTTGGTGAAACCAAAAAAAATCAGCGCGTGATAATTGTTAAATCGGCTACCGGGATGGCCAAAGAATATATTATTCCGCATGGTAAACATCCGAATGTCTATAAAGGAGATAAGGTTATTGCCGGTCAGCAGCTTACCGATGGGCCAGTGGTTTTACAGGATATTTTGAGTGTTTGCGGTGATAAAGTTTTACAGGAATATTTGGTGAATGAGGTGCAGGAAGTTTATCGTTTACAGGGTGTACGGATTAATGATAAACATATCGAGGTAATTATCCGTCAGATGCTAAAAAAAGTAAGAGTGGAAGATCCGGGAGATACGGAATTTTTGGTTACGCAACAGGTAGATAAATGGGTGTTTCAGAAAGAAAATACCCGGGTGATTAAAAAAGGTGGCAAGCCGGCTCAGGCGACACCTCTACTTTTAGGGATAACTAAGGCGTCACTTACTACGGAGAGCTTTATTTCCGCCGCTAGTTTTCAGGAGACGACTCGAGTATTAACGGAAGCTGCGACGAGCGGCAAGCGAGATGAATTATTGGGTTTAAAAGAAAATGTTATCGTCGGGCACTTGATTCCGGCAGGTACCGGATTTAGGGCGCATCGCGATATTGAGGTGGCTAAAGTTCTTGCCCAAGACAGCGTTGAAAAAAAAGAAGAAAAGGAATAAATTATGCCCACAATTGCTCAGTTAATTAGATTTGGTAGAATTTCCAAGAAAAAGAAAAGTAAATCTCCGGCTTTAAGGGCTTGCCCTCAGAGAAGAGGGGTGTGTCTTCAGGTGCGTACAATGACACCGAAAAAACCAAACTCGGCTTTGAGAAAGATTGCCAGGGTGAGGTTGACTACCGGCTTAGAAGTTACCGCTTATATTCCCGGAGAAGGTCATAATCTTCAGGAGCACTCGATTGTTTTAGTCAGGGGTGGCAGGGTTAAGGATTTGCCGGGTGTGCGTTATCATATTGTGAGAGGAACATTGGATGCTTCCGGGGTTAATGCCCGCAGAAGATCACGTTCAAAGTACGGAGCAAAGAAACCAAAGGATAAATAATGAGAAGAAGAAAAGCACAGGAAAAAGTTATTTTAGCAGACCCTAAATATAATAGCAAAATAATCGCCAAGTTTATGAATATGGTGATGTATGATGGTAAAAAAGCGATTGCCGAAAAATTAGTTTATTGCGCTTTTGATATTGTGTTGAAGAATTTAAATGAACAGGATATTTTAAAGGTATTCTATCGGGCATTGGATAATGCCCGGCCGCGTTTAGAGGTAAAACCGCGCAGGGTTGGTGGAGCTACCTATCAGGTGCCCATAGAAGTTCGGCAGGAACGTGGCACTTCTATCGCGCTACGCTGGATTAGGGATTTTGCTCAGAATAGAAAAGGTAAACCTATGCAGGAAAAGCTAGCGGATGAAATCATTGCTGCTTACAAAGGCGAAGGTTCAGCAATTAAAAAGAGGGATGATACGCATAAGATGGCTGAGTCTAATAAAGCCTATGCGCATTTCCGTTGGTAAAAAAACAGTAGTTAGTAGATAGTAGGTAGTATTTAGGATAAGCATGAGAAAAATACCTTTAGAGAAAATACGGAATATCGGGATTATTGCCCACATTGACGCAGGGAAAACTACGACCAGCGAGCGGGTTTTATTTTATACGGGGAAAAATTATAAAATAGGTGAAGTGCATGATGGCGCGGCGACTATGGATTGGATGGTTCAGGAGCAGGAAAGAGGCATTACCATTACTGCCGCGGCTACCACTTGCATCTGGAAAGACATTACGATTAATTTAATTGATACTCCGGGCCATGTGGATTTTACGATCGAAGTAGAAAGATCATTAAAAGTATTAGACGGAGCAGTAGTTGTTTTTTGTGGTGTAGGAGGAGTAGAGCCGCAATCAGAAACTGTCTGGCGCCAGGCTGATCGTTACAATGTTCCGCGTATTGCTTTTGTGAATAAGATGGATCGCGTTGGTTCAGATTTTTTTGGAGTTGTAGCTCAGATGCATGAAAGATTAGGAGCTAATGTTGCCGCCATCCAACTTCCGGTAGGCGTGGAAGGTGGTTTTAATGGGGTTATGGATCTGGTTGAGAAAAAGTTAATTCATTATAAAGATGATCTGGGAAAAGATTTTGAAGTTAAGGAAATTCCGGCAGATTATGCGGCGGAGTTTGAAAAATATCATTTAATTTTGATTGAGAAAGTCGCTGAAGCAGATGATGCGGTTATGGAAGATTATCTGGCGGGTAAAACGGTGGCTAATGAAAAATTGAAAGCAGCAATTCGCCGCGGGTGTATTGCCAATAAATTCGTTCCGGTACTTTGTGGCTCGGCTTTTAAAAATAAGGGGGTACAGCTGGTTTTGGATGCGGTAGTAGATTATCTCCCTTCTCCGCTGGATGTGCCACCGGTCAAAGGTATTAACCCGGATAGCGGTGAATTTCAAGAGGTTGCCGCGGATGATAATGCTCCTTTTACTGCTTTGTGTTTTAAGGTCGCTACGGATCCTTTTGTGGGTAAAATTTATTTTACGCGGATGTATTCTGGGATACTTACTTCCGGAACATATATTTATAACGCTACTAAACGGGAAAGAGAGCGCGTGACTAAGATTGTTAAGATGCATGCTAACCATCAGGAGGTAACTGATAGTATTGCCACCGGTGATATCGCGGCTCTCGTAGGTTTAAAGGACACTAAAACCGGCGATACTCTTTGCATGGAAAAAAATCCTATTCTTATTGAAGCAATGCGTTTTCCGGATCCGGTTATTCAGCAGGCCATTGAGCCTAAGAGTAAGGATGCCCAAGAAAAATTAGGGATGGCGATGCATAAATTAGAAGATGAGGATCCTTCATTTAGGGTTACCTATAATCAGGAAACCGGGCAGACCTTAATTGCCGGAATGGGACAATTACATCTGGAAATTATTGTCGATAGGATTCTGCGTGAATTTAATGTCGAGGCTACTGTAGGTGCTCCTCAGGTTGCCTATCGTGAAACAATTAGAAAAAGTGTACCGAGCGTAGGGAAATTTATTTCGCAGTCCGGGGGGCGTGGACAATATGGCCATTGTGTTATTGAGATGAGCCCGCAGGAAGTTCCCGGCACAGGTATTACTTTCGAAGATAAAATTAAAAGCGGTTCTATTCCGCGTGAATTTATTCCCGCGGTAAAACAAGGAGTGATGGGTGCAGCCAAGAATGGTGTCTTGGCCGGTTATCCGGTTACGGATGTAAAAGTTGTCCTCGTCGATGGATCATTTCATGAAGTTGATTCTTCGGAGCTGGCTTTTAAAATGGCCGGCTCAATTGCTTTTCAGGATGGTATGAAAAAAGCGCACCCGGTTTTATTAGAACCGATTATGGATATCGAGGTCGTCGTACCTGAGGAGTTCATGGGCCAGATTATCGGCGATCTAAGTAGTCGACGGGCAAAAATAATTGCTCTCGGCCAAAGATTAAATTTACGCACGATTCGCGCCCATGTCCCACTGTCGGAAGTTTTTAATTACGCAACCATAACAAGGTCCTTGACACAAGGCCGTGCATCGTATACAATGGAACCTTCCTTCTACAGCGAAGTTCCCGCGCATGTAGCGGAAAAAGTTATTTCGGGATCAGTAAATACAAACGCAAGAAAAACTTTTTAAAAAACAGGAGGGTAAAAGAAATGGCTAAAGAGAAATTTGTCAGGAGTAAACCACACGTAAATATTGGAACCATTGGGCATATCGATCATGGTAAAACCACACTTACTGCTGCCATTTGTAATGTTTTATCAAAACTTGGGCAAGCTACAGCTAGAGATTATGCAGATATTGCAAAAGGTGGTACGGTCAGAGACGAAACAAAGGTGGTTACGATTTCAGTTGCGCACGTTGAATATGAGACAGCTGCGCGTCACTATGCGCATATAGATTGTCCCGGACATGCTGATTACATTAAGAATATGATTACCGGTGCTGCTCAGATGGATGGAGCAATTTTGGTCGTTTCTGCGGCTGACGGCCCGATGCCTCAAACTAGAGAACATATTCTCTTGGCGCGTCAGGTTAACGTGCCTTCAATGGTTGTATTCATGAATAAAGTTGATTTGGTAGATGATAAAGAGCTCTTGGATTTAGTAGAGATGGAGATTAGGGATCTTTTAACTAAATACGGATTTCCGGGAGACAAAACGCCGATTATTCGCGGTAGTGCCAATAAAGCTTATAAAGCCACGGATCCTAAGGGAGAAGACGCTAAATGTATTATGGATTTAATGAAAGCAGTCGATGAGTTTATTCCGCTTCCTCCTAGAGAGCTAGATAAGCCTTTACTGATGGCGGTTGAAGATGTCTTTAGTATTGAAGGTAGAGGTACGGTGGCTACCGGAAGAATTGAACGTGGTAAGGTAAAAGTAGGAGAAGAAGTTGAAATTATCGGTTTAAGGCCGGAAGCCAAGAAATCCGTAGTTACCGGAATTGAAATGTTCCGTAAGCTTCTGGATGAAGGCCAGGCTGGCGATAATGTCGGTCTTCTTTTAAGAGGCGTAGAAAAGAATGATATCGAGCGTGGAATGGTTATTGCTGCACCTAAATCCATTTTACCGCATACAAAATTTAAAGCTCAAGTGTATATCCTGACTAAAGAAGAAGGTGGGCGACACACCCCATTTTTTAAAGGTTACCGGCCACAGTTCTATTTCCGTACTACGGACGTTACCGGTGCCGCTACTCTTCCTACAGGCGTAGAAATGGTTATGCCTGGCGATAATGTGTCTTTAGAAGTGGAATTAATTACTCCGATTGCTATCGAGAAAGAATCTCGTTTTGCGATTCGTGAAGGCGGTCATACCGTGGGTGCAGGAGTGGTCACGGAGGTTATTGCTTAAATCACATGAATACGCAAAAGATTCGGATTAAATTAAAAGCCTATGATCATCGCCTGTTAGATCAGGCAGTAATTGAAATTGTGGAAACCGTTAAGCGCACTGGGGCCAAGATTTCCGGCCCCGTACCGCTTCCTACAAAAAGGGAAATTTATACGGTATTACGTTCTCCGCATGTTGATAAAAAATCACGGGAACAGTTTGATTTATCTACCCATAAGCGCCTTATTGACATCTTTGAACCCACAGCTAAGACCATCGATTCATTAAGGAAATTAAACCTGCCTGCAGGAGTGGATGTAGAGATCAAGTAGCAAAATCAAAAACGGATAAATTAAATGATTGGATTGATTGGGAAAAAAATTGGAATGACTCAAGTGTTTGCGGCAGATAATCGACAATTGGGTGTTACTGCTATTGTCGCCGGGCCTTGTCCTATTCTTATGGTGATGGATAAAAATATTCAGTTGGGTTTTGATGTTGTCAAAGAAAAAAGTTTAAAAAAAGCGCAGTTGGGGCTTTATAAAAAATTAAATATTACTCCACGCAAGGTAATTAAGGACCTCTCTAAAGAGGCTGATGTTGAGTATAAAGTTGGGGATGAGCTTAAAGTTGACCTTTTTGCCGAAGGTGATTTCGTGGATGTAAGCGGGATTTCTATTGGTAAAGGTTTTGCTGGCGGCATGAAGCGTTGGCATTGGAAGGGTGGGCCTCGGACGCACGGTTCAACTTCGCATCGTAGAGTCGGTTCCATTGGCTCTAGTACTACTCCGGGAAGAGTTTTTAGAGGACATCATATGCCAGGGCATATGGGCGCGCAAAAAGCAACTGTGCAAAACTTAAAAATTATTAAGATAGATTTAGCAAATAATCTTCTGTTGGTTGAGGGAGGGGTTCCCGGGCATAAGAATGGGTATCTAGTGATTACTAAAGCCATTAAGAAAATCTCCAAGAAAGCAGTGGTTAAGAAATAATATGTTTACCCCGTTAGAGAACGACGATAAATCTGGTAAGGATATTCACGAGGAAGCCAAGAGTAGCGCGAAGGTTTCTTCGGTAAAGACCGTTAAAGAACGAGGTTCTCTAACGGGGTTTACTTTACCTGTATATAATAGCGAAGGCAAAGAAATCGATACAATAAAACTTAATGCTGAGGTGTTTGATGGTAGTCAAAATCTTGATTGTCTGCATCAGGCAATTTTAGGTTTCCAGGCTAATCAGAGGAAAGGGTTAGCCTCGACTAAGACGCGGGGTGAGGTTTCCGGAGGTGGTAAGAAACCCTGGAAACAGAAGGGAACCGGGCGAGCGCGCGTGGGTTCCACACGGAGCCCTCTTTGGAGACACGGCGGCGTAGTTTTTGGCCCTCATCCACGTGATTTTTCTTATGAGATTCCCCAGAAGATCAAGGCGCAGGCTTTAAAGACAAGTTTAAATGTTAAATTAAATGAAAATAATTTTATGATTCTAGATGAATTTAAGGTTATTGAACCCAAGACCAAGCAAGCAGTAGGAGTATTTTCTAATTTAAAATTATTTTCGGCCAAAGATAAAAAATCAAAGAAAGTTTTATTTCTGACGCATAAATTAGACGCGCAATTAAAAAGAGCTTTAAAAAATATAAGCTTTTTAACCGTAAATTTGGCTTCTGATTGCCACGCTTATGAGGTAATGAATAATAAAAAATTACTTATTACTAAAGCCGGTTTAGTTGATCTGACGCAGAGGTTAAAGCCATGAGCCAGATTGCGCTAGTCATCAAAGCCCTATTACAGACGGAAAAATCCAGCAGTTATTTGCCTGCGGGTAAGTATCTTTTTTTAGTAAATAATGCTGCCAATAAGATTCAGATTAAACGGGCGGTGGAACAGGCTTATAAGGTAAAGGTAAAGAATGTTAATACTTTTATTTCCCGAGGAAAACTTAAGAGAGTAAGGCATCAATTAGGCCGCACAGTGGATACTAAAAGGGCGGTGATTACTTTAGCCGCCGGGCAAAAGATAGAAGTTCAGTAGATAGTAATTAGTAGGTAGTATGTAGGGAAAGCTAACAGAAAGTATACAGGAAAACTAAATGGGAATAATAAAATTTAAACCGACAACTCCATCCAGAAGGCATATGAGCGGCCCGGATTTTAAAGAAATTACCAAAAATAAGCCAGAACGTTCGTTACTACTTCCGCTTAAAAAAACCGGCGGAAGGAATGCGCATGGCCGCATAACTACCAGGCATATAGGGGGTGGGCATAAACGGATGTTGCGTATAATTGATTTTAAACGTAATCTGCTTGATCAACCGGCAAAGGTTTTGTCGATTGAATATGATCCTAACCGTTCTGCCAGGATTGCTTTGGTGGAATATCCGGGCAAAGAGAAGCGTTATATTATTGCTCCTTTAGGTCTTAATGTCGGGGATGCTATTATTTCTAGTGATCAAAAAGAAATTGAAATTAAGCAAGGCAATTGTTTATTGTTACGCAATATTCCTTCCGGAACCCTTATTCACAATATTGAATTATCCAGAGGTAAAGGTGGACAGATTGTGCGCGGCGCAGGAACAAGCGCTCAGATTATGGCTAAAGAGGGTGATTTGGCGCATGTGAGATTGCCTTCCGGAGAGGTAAGATTGGTAAGTTTAGATTGTCATGCTACCATTGGCCAGATCGGTAATGTTGATCATGATGCGATTATTTTAGGTAAAGCCGGAAAAAGCCGCTGGTTGGGGATTAAGCCTTCAGTGAGAGGCGTGGTGATGAATCCTTTTGACCATCCTCACGGTGGTGGTGAAGGTAAAAGTGGCCAGGGTAATCCGCATCCGGTTACTCCTTGGGGAAAACCCACTAAAGGATATCGTACGAGGAATCGTAAAAAGTACTCAAATAAGTTTATTGTTAAAAGAAGGAAGCCATAATTATGCCACGCTCACTGAAAAAAGGTCCATACGTAGAGGAAAGTTTATTAAAGAAGATCCAGAAACAGACTAAAACCGGATTACGCCAGGCAATTAAAACTTGGAGCCGGCGTTCAACGATTATTCCGGATTTTGTCGGTTTAACTTTTGCGGTACATGACGGTAAAAAACACATTCCGGTTTTTATTACTGAAAATATGGTTGGGCACAAATTAGGAGAGTTTGCTCCTTCTCGGATTTTTAGGAAGCATGGTGGCATTAAGGCTAAGAAGGGGTTGGAAAAGACATAAATTCAGTAATTAGTATATAGTAGGTAGAATGTAAGGAAAAACAAAATGATATCAAAGGCGGAAGGAAAATTTTTAAGAATTTCACCGAGTAAGGTGCGTATTGTATTAGATCTTATTCGTGGCAAGGATGCCGCCGTTGCGCAAAGCATTTTGTTGCACGTGAATAAGAGATCAAAGGAATATCTGATAAAGATATTAAAATCCGCCATTGCTAATGCTAAGGTTAAGGGTTTTGCGGTGGATAAATTGTATGTTTCTAAGGCTCTTTGTAACCCCGGGCCGATGTGGAAAAGATTTAAGGCTGCTGCTTTTGGCAGGGCTGCGTCAATCGTTAAGCGCACCGTACATATTAAGATAGAGTTGGATTTAAAAAACATAAAGTAATCTTCCCCCTCGCGGGAGCTTGAGGGTCATTTTTCCCCAAGCGCCAGATGATGAGGGAAAAAATTCTCCCCCTCGCGGGAGCTCGGGGTCATTTTTCCCCAAGCGCCGGAGGCTGGGGAAAAATGAGGAGCGTAATTTATGGGTCATAAGGTAAGTCCATTATTATTAAGGATTGGTTTTATTCGACAGTGGCATTCACGTTGGTTTGCTAAGCCTAAAGATTTTCCGTTATTCATTCAGCAGGATTTTAAAATTAGGAAATTTATTAAAAGTAAATTTAAACAAGCCGCGATTTCCAAAATCGTTATCGAGAGGCTAGCGGAAAGAATTAAAATTCGCATATTTTCAGCGCGTCCGGGAATTATCATTGGACGGCACGGTTCAGATATCGAGCGCCTGCGTTCAGACTTAAATGGTTTAGTGAAAAACGAACTTTCGATTGATATTCAAGAGATAAATAATCCTACTTGGGATGCGCAGCTGGTTGCCGAGAATATTGCTTTGCAGCAGGAAAAGAGAATTGCTTTCCGCCGGGCCGTAAAAAGAGCGATGGAACAATCCATGCAATCCGGGGTAAAAGGTATTCGGGTTAGTTGTTCCGGCCGTCTTAATGGCGCAGAAATGGGACGCAAAGAAACTTATAAAATGGGCAAAGTCCCTTTACAAACTTTGCGCGCGGATATTGATTATGGTTTTGCGGAAGCCCTTACAACTTATGGCTTGATCGGAGTTAAGGTCTGGATTTATAAGGGTGATATTCTGGGAAAACATTTTATTCAAGAAGAGACTAAAAGCTCGCAACAGCAGCAATCTGGTCCTCGGGAAGCATTTAGACCCGCGGCTCGGCCGGCTCGGTAAAGTAAGGAAGCTCCCGCTTGGGAATTATTCGGCGGGATAAATTCGCGCATTAACTTACTCATACTTCGTATTCGTAAGTTAAGCGCTCATTTAAGGGGTAAATAATGGCTTTAATGCCCAAAAGAGTTAAATATCGTAAATTGCAGAAGGGCCAAAGGCGCGGGATAGCGACTACCGGGGCAACTGTCTCTTTTGGAGAATTTGGTTTAAAGTCTTTGGAAAACGGATGGATTAAAAATACACAGATTGAAGCCGTGCGTGTTATTTTGGCGCGCCAACTGCATAAGGGCGGCAAATTATGGATCAGAATTTTTCCGGATAAATCGATCACCAAGAAACCGGCGGAAGTCCGTATGGGTAAAGGCAAGGGAGATTTGGATCATTGGGTTTGTGTAATTAAAAGGGGGCGCGTGCTTTTCGAGTTAGGAGGAGTTCCCCAGGAATATGCCAAGGCCTGTTTTCGCCTGGCAGCTTATAAAATGCCGCTGCGCACTAAATTTGTAACTAGGGTGCATAAATAACATGAAACCACTTGAGCTAAGAAATTTATCTAAAGAAGAGTTGTTAGAGAAAGAAAAAGGCTTGTATGCTGAACTAGCTAAGTTAAACACGCAACGTTATACAGGCAGTGTAGAGAAGCCACATAAGTTTGCACTGGTGAAAAAGGATATCGCACGTATCAGGACAATCTTAAACGAAAAGAAAGACAAATAAGATGGGTAAACAAAAAGAATTTACCGGGGTAGTGATCAGCGATAAAATGCAAAAAACCGTAGTGGTAAAAACCATGCATTTAACTCGGCATGTCAAGTATTCAAAAACGGTTAAGCTCTATAATAAATTTAAGGCGCATGACGAGAAAGGTATCGCTAAACTTGGAGATATGGTGGTCATCGTAGAAACGCGTCCTTTGTCAAAAGATAAGCATTTTATAGTCAAGCAGGTGATTAAAAAGGCCGAAAATGTGCATTTAATAAAGCCCGAGGAGATTATATAAATGCTGCAATTGCGTAGTATTCTGGATGTTGCCGATAATACTGGAGCCCGCCGGGCTTCGTTAATCTGCGTATTGGGTAAAATGGGCAGTTTTAATGCCGATATCGGAGACGTGGTAAGGGTTAATATCAAGGAGTCTATCCCCGGGGCAACGGTGAAAAAAGGAGAGATGGCCAAGGGCGTAATCGTGCGTACAAGGCGCGACATCAGAAGAGCGGACGGTTCAATCTTACGTTTTGACCGTAATGCTATAGTAATTATTGATGATAAAGATAACCCCAGAGGTACGCGTGTATTTGGTCCGGTTGCCCGTGAATTAAGAGATAAGAATTTTAATAAGATAATTTCATTAGCACCCGAGGTAATTTAATGCAAAAAATTAGGAAAAATGATTTTGTTCAAATAACCAAAGGTAAGGATAAGGGCAAACAAGGTAAAGTAATTAGCATAATTGAAGATGGTGCGCGAGCCATCGTTGAAGGCTTGAATTTATCTAAGAAACATAAACGCCAGGGCCGCCAGGATCAGAAAGGTGGGATAATTTCAATTGAGATGCCGTTGGCTGTCTCTAATCTGATGATCTTCTGCAAACATTGTTCAAAACCTTCCCGGGTAGGATCAATGATATTAAAAGACGGGACAAAATCCAGATTTTGCAAAGCTTGTAAAGAGGCACTGTAAGTGCAGTAGTTAGTAGGTAGTATGTAGGATATAGGGTAAGGCTGAAAAATAAATAAAATAAAAAATAGGAAAAAAATGATTCCAAGACTGTTAGAAAAATATCGTAATGAAATTGCTCCTAAGTTAATGGTAGATTTTAAACTGAAGAATAAAATGGCCGTGCCGTTTATCGATAAGATCGTCGTGAATATGGGCATTGGTGAGGGAACGGTGGATGTTAAGTTGTTGGAAAAGTCGGTTGAGGAGTTGGCCAATATCACCGGGCAGAAGCCACTTATCCGTCGGGCAAAAAAAGCAATTGCTAATTTTAAAGTAAGAGAAGGCCAGGCGGTGGGCGCTAAGGTTACTTTAAGGAGAGCGATGATGTATGAGTTTATGGATCGTTTGCTGAATATTTCTTTACCTAGGATCCGTGATTTTCGCGGGGTTTCCCGGGATTCTTTTGATCAAGGCAACAATTATACTTTGGGTTTAAGTGAGCAGATTATTTTTCCGGAGATTGAATACGATAGAATTACCCGCACTCAGGGTATGGATATTACTTTTGTAATCAAAAATGCTAAGAATGCTGATCAGTCAAGGGCTTTGTTAAAATATTTTGGCATGCCTTTTAAAGAAAAGGAAGAAAAATAAAAAATGGCAAAGAATTCGCAAATTGCAAGATGGAAGAGGGTGCCGAAGTTTTCCACCCGCAAATATAACCGCTGTTCAATTTGCGGTAGAAGCGGCGGATACTTAAGAAGATTTCAACTCTGTCGTATTTGTTTTAGGGAGCTGGTTTGGCAGGGGTTAATTCCCGGGGTTAAGAAAGCCAGTTGGTAAAAAGCTATTGTGTTAGTTTTAAAAAAGTGCTGGGTAAGGCAAATTTTTGAGGATGTGGATTATAACAATTTGGGGGTAGAATGTCTAGAACAGATTTAATTGCAGATGTTTTTACAATTATTCGTAATGCCGTCAGGATTAAGAAGGATACCGTGGACCTTCCGGCTTCGGGTAATATAAAATCAATTATGGCTATTCTTAAGAAGCATGAATATATTGATAATTTTAAACTGATTGAAGATAAAAAGCAGGGAGAAGTTAGGGTTTATTTAAAGTATATTGCGGGTAAATCTGCGATTCGTAATATTAAGCGAATTTCTAAACCCGGGTTAAGGGTTTATGTTAAAGGAAAGAAGGTCCCGACAGTTTTACGCGGCCGGGGACTGGCGATTGTTTCTACTTCTAAAGGTGTAATTACCGATCAGGAAGCCAGGGAGTTGGGCGTGGGCGGCGAAGTTATTGGTTATATTTGGTAAGTGAAGGCATAATTTACGGAACGAAGTGACGTAAATTATATGCCTGAACTTATCCTGCGCTTTTGGCAGGATGTGATAATAAAATAATCGCCAAAAGAGCGGGATTAATTCGCGATAGATTAAATGAGGGCTCATTAATGTCTAGGATTGGAAATAAATTAGTAGTGATACCTAAAGATGTGAAGATCGACATTAAGGACGGAGTTGTTTGTATAGAGGGGCCAAAAGGAAAACTTACACGTAAACTATCTGACCGGATTAGCATAGAAATTAAAGATGACCAACTTTTGGTAAAAAGAGTAGCGGATACCAAGATTGATAAATCTCTGCATGGATTATTTCGTGCGCTTATTGTAAATATGATTGTGGGGGTGACTCAAGGGTATCTTAAGGAGCTAGAGATTCAGGGGGTAGGCTTTAAGGCCGCGGTTGTCGGAGATAAATTGAATATGGCTTTAGGATTTTCACATCCGGTAAATTACCTGATTCCCGCGCATATTAAGATTGAAACTCCTAAACCGACTCAGTTAGTGATTAGGGGAATTGATAAAGAATTAATCGGAAAAGTGGCAACTGAAATTCGTGCGTTTCATCCTCCTGAGCCTTATAAAGGTAAAGGGATTCGTTTTGTCGGGGAACATGTCAAGAAGAAGGTGGGGAAGGCACAAGCAACCGGTAAATAAAATGAGAAAAAAAGAAGAGTTAAGGCTAAAGAGGCATAAAAGAATCAAGATGAGGATGTTAGGCACCCAAGAGAAGCCGCGTTTGGTTGTGCATCGTTCGTTAAAGAATATTTCGGCGCAGGTAGTCGATGATACTGTGGGCAAGGTTTTATTTTCCCTTTCGACTAAAGATAAGGCAATAAAGGATAAGTTTTCTAGCGCGGGAAATCTTAAATCTGCAGTGCTCTTTGGTGAATTATTTGCCCAAACCGCCAAGGAAAAAGGAGTAAGTAAGGTAATTTTTGATCGAGCAGGATATCTTTACCACGGCAGGGTTAAAGTTTTTGCCGAGGCATTAAGAAAAGGCGGAATGGAGTTTTAAGCTATGAGAGAATTAAACATTGGACAGCAATCAGATTTAATTGAAAAAGTCATTAGTATAAACCGGGTTACTAAAGTAACTAAGGGCGGAAAGAAATTGCATTTTAGCGCCTTAGTGGTTGTCGGTGATACTAAGGGTAGAGTAGGTTTTGCCCTGGATAAAGCCAATGAAGTTGCCGAAGCTATTCGCAAATCTTTAACTAAGGCCAAAAAAAGCCTATTTAAGATTCCTTTGGAGGGCTCAACTATTCCTCATGAAATAATCGGGAAATTTGGGGCAGCCTCGGTAATGCTTAAGCCGGCCAGCGAAGGTACCGGGGTTATTGCCGCAGGTCCGGTGCGCGCCATCTGTGAAGCCGCCGGAATAAAAGACATTCTTACTAAATGTTTAAAATCAAATAATCCGATTAATGTTATTAAAGCTACCATGCAAGGCCTAATGGAACTTAAACCATAAAATTAAAATGAAGAAAAAAGAATCCGTAATAAAACACGCAGTTAAAAAACACTTAATAAGGAAAGTTTCCGCTGCCGGTACCTCTGGTGAAAAAAAAGAGGTAGTTAAGTTAAGTGCCAAGAGAATGGTTTCTAAGGAAATTAAAGAGAAGTCTCTGGTTGAGATTGTTTCCTTGTCTAATCTTAAGAGCCCGATTGGCTCACGTAAAAAGAGAAAACTTCTGGGCCGCGGTTCTAGCTCTGGCCATGGTAAGACCTCTACTCGGGGAAGCAAGGGGCAGACCTCCCGTGCGGGTAGGCATTTTTATTAGGTTTTGAAGGAGGCCAGTCTCCGTTGATCCGCAGAATGCCCAAGCGAGGATTTGTAAGTAATTTTAAGAAAGTTTATCAGATTGTTAATCTTAGTGATTTGAATAAAATTAAAGAAACCATTATTACGCCGCTTCTTTTAAAAGCTAATGGTTTAATCCGTAATGAGTTTGCCTTAATTAAAATATTGGGGAATGGCTCAATTTCTAATGCAGTGACTATTCAGGCGCATGCATTTTCAAAACGTGCATCTGTGGAAATTGTCAATGCCGGTGGTAAAGCAGAAATCATAAATGTTTAATGCACTGGTTAATGCTTTTAAAATCCCAGATTTAAAAAGACGATTAATTATTACCGGTGCGCTGATTGCGGTTTACCGTGTGGGCTGTTATATTCCTACCCCGGGTATTGATGGTGCGGCCTTGGCAGATTTTTTTAATCGTATTTCTAAAACTCAAGGCGGCACGCTCTTTGGCATAATTAACATGTTTTCCGGAGGCGCGATGGAAAGATTAACTATCTTTGCCTTGGGGATCATGCCTTACATATCAAGCTCGATTATCATGCAGTTGCTTACGGCAGTTATTCCGGCTTTTGAAAAAATGGCCAAAGAAGGTAAAGCCGGGTACGAGAAGATCAACCAATTTACGCGTTATGGGACAGTTTTACTTTCAGTTGTGCAATCATATTTTATCGCTCTTTGGCTTGAGAATCCGGCACGTTTTGAAGGGTTGCAGATTGTTATGCATCCGGGGTGGGGATTTCGGATTTTAACAGTTTTGACGCTCACCACTGGGACGATTTTTATTATGTGGTTGGGTGAGCAGATCCAGGAGCGGGGTATCGGCAATGGTATTTCTCTGGTGATTACCGCCGGTATTATTTCACGGATTCCCACAGCGCTTAATCAGCTTTTTGTTTTAATTTCACCTTTTGCCGCCAGCCGCAGGCAGATTCAGCCGATTACTTTGTTAATTATGGCGATCTTGCTGGTGGGGGTGGTTTTTTCGGTAATTTTAATTACTCAGGGCGTAAGAAAGATTCCTGTGCAATATGCACGCCGCATTGTAGGGCGTAAGATTTATGGCGGCCAAAGTACTTATATTCCGCTCAAGGTGGATACCTCTGGAGTTATTGCGATTATTTTTGCTCAGTCAATTATTTTGTTTCCGGCAACCTTGGCATCTTTTATTCCTAATCCAGGTTTTCAGCGTTTTGCCCAGAGTTTAATTCGGGGCCAGGTTCTTTATTCGGTAGTTTATGCTCTTTTGATAATTTTCTTTTGTTATTTTTATACGGCTATTGTTTTTAATCCGAATGATCTAGCGGAAAACATGAAGAAGTACGGCGGTTTTATCCCCGGAATTCGGCCTGGGACTCCCACAGCGGAATTTTTGGATTTTGTTATGACCAGGATTACTTTGGCGGGCGCAAGTTTTATTGCGATTATTGCTATTTTTCCGGATTTTATTATGGCTTGGTTAAAGGTACCCTATTTGGTTGCGTCATTTTTCGGGGGAACAGGAGTTTTAATTATTGTGGGTGTTATGCTGGATACTTTAAAGCAGGTTGAATCGCATTTGCTAACACACCATTATGAAGGTTTTATTAAAAGTGGACAGATCAGAGGGAGAAGATAATGTATTTAGTGCTTTTGGGTCCTCCGGGTGCGGGTAAGGGTACTCAGGCAAAAAGGTTGGCAGAAAAATTAGCTTTGCCGCATATTTCAACCGGAGATATTTTAAGGCAGAATGTTAAGCTGGATACGGATTTGGGCAGACAAGCCAAAGGTATTATGGATAAAGGGCTGCTGGTGCCAGATGATTTAGTGGCTAAAATGCTTGATCAGCGTTTTAATAATCCGGACATAAAAAAAGGTTTTATTCTAGATGGTTATCCCAGGACTTTGTCCCAGGCTCATTCGTTAGATGAAATTTTAGCGGCTAAGGGATTAGCCGTGGATTTGGTTGTTTATTTAGATACTAGCGATCAGGTAATTATTAAGCGGCTTACGGGAAGATTGGTTTGTTCTAAGTGTGGAGCGAATTTCCACGACACTAACATGCCTCCTAAAGTAAAAGGCTTATGCGACGGTTGTGGCGGGTCATTGTATCAGCGTTCGGATGATAATGAGGTAACGGTGTGTAAACGCTTAGAGGTTTATAAACAACAAGTTGCTTCTTTGATAGAGTATTATAAAAAAGCAAAAATACTACAGAGTTTAGATGCGGATTTAGAAGCAGAAGTAGTTTTAAAGCAGATTGTTGAATTAAGCACGGCAGTTTAAATGATTTCCCTGAAGTCGCAAAAAGACTTAATTATGCTTAAGCGTTCGGGAGTGATTTTGGCTGTGGTGATGCAAAAATTGCAAGCTAGCTTACGGCCGGGAATAACAACTTTGGATATTGATCTTTTGGGTGAGGAGCTTATTCGTAAAGAGCATGCGTTGGCAGCTTTTAAAGGTTATAAAGGTTTTCCAGGTACGGCTTGTGTTTCCGTAAATGAAGAAATTGTCCATGGAATTCCCGGCGAACGAGTAATTTTAGATGGAGATATCGTTAGTATAGATTTAGGTGTAAATCTTGATGGTTTTTTTTCGGATATGGCAGTGACTTTAGCGGTGGGTAAAGTAGATGAGGCTAGATTAAAGTTAATTGACGTAGCTAAGCGGTCTTTAGATATCGGAATCAAGCAGGCGCAGGTTGGAAATTATTTAACTGATATTTCTCATAGTATCCAAAGTTTTGTAGAGGGTGAGGGTTTTTCAGTAGTCCGGCAGTTCGTGGGGCATGGTATTGGAAGGGCTTTGCATGAGGAACCGGAAATTCCTAATTTTGGCAGCCCAGGTTTAGGGCCATGTTTAAAAAACGGAATGGTTTTAGCTATTGAGCCGATGATTAATCTTGGCAGTTGGGAGTGCAGGATTATTGAAAATGGCTGGACAGCGGTGACGGCGGATGGCGCCCCATCAGCGCATTTTGAACATACGGTAGCGGTTACAGATACCGGGCCGGTAATATTGACGAAGTTAAATTGACGCTTATTGATGGCTAAAGAAGAGTTAATTGAGACAGAAGGAAAAATTATCGAAGCGTTGCCTAATGCCATGTTTAAGGTTCAACTTGAAAATGGACATGAAGTGTTAGCGCATGTTTCAGGGAAAATGCGCATGAATTTTATCAGAATTATTCCGGGTGATAAAGTTAAATTAGAACTTTCTCCTTATGATTTAAGCCGGGGGAGAATTACCTTTCGGGTGAGATAGAATGAAAGTTAAAGCTTCGATTCGTAAAATTTGCGACAAATGTAAAATCATAAAAAGAAGAGGAGTGGTGCGGGTTATTTGCGTTACCACTAAACATAAACAGAGACAAGGTTAAATTATTTTTTAAGCCTGCCGGCCGGCAGGCAGAAAGAGAATATGCCAAGAATTATCGGTGTAGATATACCTAAAGAGAAAAGAATCGAGATTTCCCTTACTTATTTGTATGGGATAGGCCGAGCCATGTCTAATGTTGTACTTAAAGAGGCCGGGGTTAACCCGGATAAACGCGCTAAAGATTTAAGCGAAGAAGAAGTTTCGCGGATTACTCAAATCCTACAAAAAGGGTCTTTGAGGATTGAAGGTGATTTGCGGCGTGATATATCTCAAAATATTAAGCGTCTGATGGATATTGGTTCCTGGAGAGGGATGCGGCATAAAAAAGGCCTGCCGGTTAGAGGACAGCGTACACGCACAAATGCTCGTACCAGAAAAGGAAAGAAGAGATCAAGCCAGGCGCCGGTTATTAAAAAAGCTGAAGCTTCACCAAAGGCTAAAGCTCCGGCAAAATAAAATAGCAGTGTTAGTTTGCTTCCCCTCGCGGGAGCTTGAGGGTAATTTTTCACCAAGCGCCGGATGATGAGGGAAAAATGAGGAGATATAAAATAAAATGGCAACAAAAGAAAAAGCAAAAAAGAAAAAAATTGCCCGCGGGGTAACCAGTGGAATTGCGCATATTCAAGCAAGTTTTAATAATACGATTATTACGATAACCGATAAACAGGGTAATGTGTTGGCTTGGAGCGCTCCAGGTACCGTAGGCTACAGCGGTTCTAAAAAATCCACTCCTTTTGCCGCCCAGGTAGCTGCTACGGATGCTGCACGTAAGGCTAAAGAAGTAGGGGTTAAAGAATTGGAAGTTTATGTTAAGGGGCCGGGTTTTGGCAGAGAGTCAGCAATCCGCGCGCTTCAGGCAGCGGGTTTGGTGGTAACTTTAATTAAGGATGTAACGCCTATCCCGCATAACGGTTGCCGTCCGAAGAAGAAAAGGAGAGTCTAATTTATGGGCCGCTATATTGGTGCAGTTTGCAGGTTATGCCGTAGACAGGGAGAGAAACTGTTTTTAAAGGGAACTAAATGTCAGACTGAAAAATGCGCTGCGGCTAAAAGAGCTTATCCGCCGGGTCAGCATGGACAGGGCCGCAGACAAAAACTTTCTAATTACGGAGTGCAGTTGAAAGAAAAGCAAAAAGTAAAAAGAATTTACGGAGTCTTGGAAAGACAGTTTCGTAAATATTTCAAAATTGCTTCTAAGACTAAAGGCGTAACGGGTAAAGTGCTTTTGCAATTATTAGAGCGCAGGCTTGATAATGTGGTTTTTCGCATGGGACTGGGTATTTCACGTTCACAAGCACGCCAGATAGTTAGGCATAATTTAATTGCGGTTAATTCCCGACGGGTTAATATTCCATCATATTTAGTGGATAAGGATGATCTGGTTGAAATTAAGGCTAAGGATAAGGTCAAGATTAAGATTAAGGACAATCTGGAGCTTTCTAAGGAGAGAACCGTTCCGAGTTGGTTGGAATTTAACGCCGCGGATATGAAAGGAAAGGTTTTAAGACTTCCGGAGAAAACTGATATTCAACAACCGATACAAGAACAGTTGATCGTTGAGTTATATTCCAAGTAAGAATTTTTAAGCTATGCTCCTGTCTGGAAATTATTCGGCGGGATTAATTCGCGCATTAACTTACTCATACTTCGTATTCGTAAGTTAAGCGCTCATTTAAGGGGGATATATGGGAATAAAATGGAGAGATTTTCAGTTTCCTAAAAAGCTTGAATGTGACGAGTCAACTTATACTGATACTTACGGAAAGTTCCAGGCGGCTCCTTTTGAAAGAGGATATGGCGTAACTCTGGGCAATTCTTTAAGGAGGGTACTGCTTTCTTCGATCGAGGGTAGCGCGGTTACGGCAATTAAAATTGCCGGAATTTCTCATGAGTTTTCGACTATCCCTGGCGTTTTAGAGGATGTCCCGGAGATTATATTGAATATCAAAAGTATAGTTTTGAATTCTCATTCCAAGATTCCTAAAACAATTTATTTAAAAGCGGATAAAAAAGGCGTAATTAAAGCTAAAGATATTCAGGCAGATGAGACGATTGAGGTGATCAATCCCGAATTGCATATTGCCACACTTACTAAGGATACTAAGCTAAGTATTGAGATGGAGGTATCGCGTGGCCGGGGTTATGTCGCTGGCGAGTTGAATAAAAGAGAAGATAAAACTGCCGGTTTTATTGCTATTGATTCGATATTTACTCCGATCAAGAAGATTAATTATTTTGTGGAAAATACCCGCGTAGGTCAACGTACGGATTATGACAAGTTAATTCTTGAAATTTGGACTAATGGCAGCATTAATCCTAAAGATGCCTTGCTCTACGGCTCCAATATTTTACAAAGGCATTTGGATATTTTTGTAAGTTTTGGCCAGCTACCGGAAGATATAGCCGAAGAGGAACCGGAAATGACCAAGGAAGATGCAGCTTTGTATGAAAAATTGAGGTTGCCGATTTCGGAGCTTGAGCTTTCAGTGAGAAGCGCTAATTGTTTAAGAGAAGCAGGGATCAAGACCATTGCGGACTTAGTTAAGAGAAGCGAAGATGAGATGCTTAACTTTAAGAACTTTGGTAAGAAATCTCTTACTGAGATTCAAGAACTCTTGGTAGGCATGGGGGTTACTTTAGGGATGCAGGTTGATCCTAAGAAAATAAAGAAGGGTTAACGGAGGTTTGAGTAAATGAGACATGCAAAGAAAAGGCTGCAATTAAGTCGCTTTACTAGTTGGCACGATGCAACGATTAGGAGTTTGGCTAGAAACATGGTTATCTGCCAGAGTATTAAAACTACCCTGGTACGCGCTAAAGCTTCTAAGCAATTGGTTGAAAAACTTATAACCTTGGGTAAGAAAAATACGCTTTTTGCTCGTAGACAAGCGCAAAAAGTTTTGGGTGAGCATAAATTAGTGAATCTGCTTTTTAATGAAATTGCCCCGCGTTTTACCAAGCGTAATAGTGGTTTCACCCGGATCATTGGTTTAGGTAAACGGCGTGGAGATAACGCTGAAATGGTAATTTTTGAGCTTACCGAATTAAAGAAAAAAGATACTAAGAAGCCAAAGACAGCCAAGGAAGAAAAGCCGCTTGCAGCTTCAGAAGATATTGAGGTTCTTGAGAAGAAATCTACAGCGGAACAAAAGAAGGAATCCAAGATAGCTATTAAAGATAATCCAATTGATGAAAAAAAGCCGCAGAAGAAATTTATGGGTGGCTTAAGGACGATATTTAAGAAGAAAAGTGATTCTTTATAAATTGAAGAAAAACTTTTATGAAAATAGATACAAGACTTGCTGAGCGCTTAAAGAAGATAAATCCATCCTCGACATTAGCAATTACCTCTAAAGCTAAAAAGCTTAAAAGCGCGGGTAATGATATTGTTAATTTTGCCGCCGGAGAGCCGGATTTTGATACTCCTGATTTTATTAAGGAGGCAGCAGTCGGAGCAATAAAATCAGGGTTTACCAAGTATACGCCTACCACTGGTACCGCGGAATTAAAAAAGCTCATTTGTCAGAAATTCAAAAAAGATAATTCCTTAGAATATGCGCCCGATCAAATTATTGTTTCTAACGGGGCAAAACATAGCATATACAATGCGTTGATGGTGCTCTTGAACCGCTCTGATGAGGTGCTCATCCCCTTGCCTTATTGGGTGAGTTATCCGGAGATGGTTAACCTGTGCGAAGCAACTCCACGTTTTATCAAAACAACTGCCGCCAATAATTTTAAAATTACCGCTGGCGACCTAGCTAAACACATTACTCCCAAAACTAAAATTTTGATTCTTAATAGCCCCGCAAACCCCACTGGTTCAGTTTACAAAAAAGAAGAATTAGCGGGGATTGCTAAAATTTGCGTCCAGAAGAACATTTTTGTGATTAGTGATGAGATTTATGAAAAGATTATTTTCGACGGTTTAAAACACGAGTCGATTGGGAGTTTTAATAAAGACATCTATGATTTAACGATTACGGTTAATGGCTTGTCCAAGAGCCATTCAATGACTGGTTGGCGTATCGGCTATCTTGGTGCTCCGAGCGATGTAGCGTGTGCTATTTCAAACTTGCAGGATCACTCGACCTCTAATCCTAATTCTATTGCCCAAAAAGCCGCCGAGGCTGCCTTAAGCGCACCGGATGATTTTTCGAATAAATTATGCCAGGAATTTTCTAAACGCAGAGATTATTTAGCCTCTAGGATCAGGGGGATTAAGGTTTTGGATTTTTGTCTGCCGCAGGGGGCATTCTATATGTTTTGTAATATTTCTAAAACCGGTTTGGATTCAATGACTTTTGCCAAGCGGTTGTTGGATGAAGAGTATGTAAGTCTTATTCCGGGTAGCGCCTTTGGATTAGATGATTATGTTCGAATAAGTTTTGCCACGAGTATAAATGAATTGCAAAAGGGAATGGATAGAATTGAGAAATTTATAGGATAGAAATTAGAGGATTGAACTATTTTTTAAATTCAAAAAATAGTTCAATTTCCATGTTTTTAAAGATGCCAAAGACAATAGCAGAAAAAATTTTAAGTAAACACGCTGGTAAAGATTTAGAAGCCGGAGATTTTGCTGTTTGTAAAATAGATTTTGCTTTTGGTCAGGATGGCACTTCGTCAATAATTATTGATCGGATTAAAGAATTAGGGATAACAAAAATAAAAATTCCATTTTGTATGGTTATTGATCATAGCGCTCCCAGCCCCAGCGAAGGGGTATCTCGGGTGCATAAGAAGATGCGCGATTTTTCAAAAAAATTTAAAACGGAAATCTTTGATGTTGGTTGTGGTGTTTGTCACCAGGTTATTCCTGAATCCGGCAATATTCTACCCGGAGATCTGGTTCTCGGAGCGGATTCCCACACTTGCACTTACGGGGCAATTGGCGCATTTTCTACTGGTGTTGGTTCTACGGATTTGGCTATCGCTTTGGCTACCGGAAAAAATTGGTTTAAAGTTCCTTCGACTATAAAAATTGTCGTTAAGGGAAAGCTACTGGACGGCGTTTTTGCTAAGGATATTATTTTGTATATAATTGGAAAATTAAAGAGTGATGGGGCAACTTACAAAGCGCTTGAGTTTTCCGGGTCGGCAATTGATAATTTAGGAATGGACGGACGTTTTACTATCGCTAATATGTCAGTGGAAATGGGCGCCAAAGCCGGTTTTATGCCGGTGGATAAAAAGACTTCTTCCTGGTTAAAACTCAATGGCCTTAAGCATAAGAGAATTGAAGGTATCTTTGCAGATAAAGGGGCAGTTTATGAAAGTGTTTATGAATTTGATATCTCTAAGCTTAAACCGATGATTGCTATGCCGCACAGTGTAGATAATACTGCCGAAGTTTGCACTTTAAATAAGGTTAAAATAAGTGAAGCTTTTTTGGGTACTTGTACTAACGGACGTATAGATGATTTTAAAGCTGCGGCAGTTGTTTTAAATAAACGCAAAGTTAGCCCTGAGGTTAAGTTGATTATTGCTCCTAGCTCACGAGCGGTTTATCTGGAGGCCTTGCGGTTGGGTTTGGTTGAAATATTTATTAAGGCTGGTGCAGTTATTGTTACCCCTGGTTGCGGAGCTTGTGTGGGCACGCACAATGGTGTTCCGAGTGATAACGAAGTAGTGATTTCAACTGCTAATCGTAATTTTAAAGGTAGAATGGGCAATCCCACGGCGCTTATTTATTTAGCTTCTCCGGCAACCGTGGCGGCTTCGGCACTAAAAGGCTACATCAGCGATCCTAGAGCTTATTTTAATAAGTAGGTAGCTTCCCGCCTGGAAATTATTCGGCGGGTTAAATTCGTTCGCTGTTGGTTCAGTGCACCGGTGTTATCTTGGTAGCGTTCCCCTTCGCGGGAGCTTGAGGGTCATTTTTCCCCAAGCGCCGTTGGCTGGGGAAAAATGAGGAGGTCTTAATGGAAATTCGTGATTTGCTTTTGATGTGCATTGAAAAGAATGCTTCGGATTTACATCTTACTGAAAATGAACCGCCGATTTTACGTGTTGATGGCAAGTTGCTGCGTACTGATCTGGAGACATTAAATAAGCAGGATTTAAAGAAGATGCTCTATAGTGTTCTTTCTAATTCGCAGAAAGAAATTTTTGAGCGCGAATTGGAATTGGATTTTTCGCTGGCTTTACCTGGTTTGGACCGCTTCCGGGTAAATATTCATTTGCAGAAAGGTAGTGTCGAAGGAGCTTTTCGGCGAATCCCGATCGAAATACCTACGGTTGAGAAGCTGGGTTTACCAAAGATTATAACGGATTTAGCGCGTAGACCAAACGGTTTAGTTTTGGTCACTGGCCCTACGGGGATGGGTAAAACAACTACTTTAGCGGCAATGATTGATCTGATTAACAGTGAGCGGGAGTGCTTAATTACTTGCATTGAAGATCCGATAGAGTTTATTTATACTAATAAAAAAAGCATTATTAAACAGCGCGAAGTTTACGCGGATACGCATTCTTTCGCTCAGGCTTTACGGCATGCTTTACGCCAGGATCCTAATGTCATTGTGGTAGGAGAGATGCGCGATCTGGAAACTATTTCTACCGCATTAACTGCCGCGGAAACCGGGCATCTAGTTTTAGCTACTCTACATACTCCGGATGCCCCGCAAACTGTCTCCAGGATTATCGACGTTTTTCCGCCGCATCAACAACAGCAAGTTAAACTGCAGCTTTCTGATTGTTTGCAGGGAGTGGTTTCACAACTTTTACTTCCGCATGCCTCAGGAAAGGGACGGGTGTTGGCTACGGAGATTATGGTGGCTACCTCCAGCATTCGTAATCTTATCCGTGAGCAGCAGATTGAGCAGATTCCTACAGCCATGCAGACAGGTTTACAATATGGCATGAATACTATGGATGGCTGTTTAAAAGCTCTGATGCAGAAAGGATCAATTACTTTGGATGTAGCGATGTCTAAAATAAAAAATAAGGAAGAGTTTAAACAACTATGAGCATAAGGGGAAAAAGCGTAAAGCTCGGAGATAATATTAATACGGATTTTATTATTTCCGGCAGGTATAAGTTTGCCATTACCGATATGAAGGAGTTGGCTAAACACATTATGGAGGATATCGATCCTAATTTTGCGCAAAAGATTTCCCCGGGTGAGTCAATCATTGTCGCGGGCTCCAACTTTGGCATGGGCTCTAGCCGAGAGCAGGCCCCTTTAGTAATTAAAGAAGCAGGAATTGTGGCGGTTTTATCAAGCCAATTTGCGCGGATATTTTTTCGTAATGGTTTTAATATCGGTTTACCTCTGATTGAGACGGATACCAGTAAAATTGATGAGGGTGATCAGTTGCAAATTGATTTAAAGCAAGGGTTGGTGAAGAATTTAACTAAAAGGATAGATCTAAAAATTAAACCCTTACCTAAATTTATGCAGGAGCTTTTGGTTGAAGGCGGAATAATTAATTATTATAAAAAATACGGAGAATTAAAAGTTTAAATGCAACATAAAATAACCCTGATTCCTGGCGATGGTATAGGTTATGAAGTTTCTCATGCTGCTAGACGATGTATTGAGGCTACCGGCGTTAACATTCAGTGGGAGAGTATGTTGGCAGGTCAGGATGCCTTAGAAAAAACCAAAGAGCTCCTGCCGCAGAATACGCTTGATTCAATTAAGAAAAATAAGGTTGCACTTAAGGGGCCGCTTACTACGCCGATTGGTACCGGGTTTCGTTCTGTAAATGTAGCGCTTAGGCAGGCTTTAGATCTTTTTGCTTGTGTGCGTCCGGTAAAAAGCTATCCTGGAGCCAGAAGTCTTTTTAAGGATATTGATTTGGTGATTGTCCGGGAAAATAGCGAAGATCTTTATGCCGGAATTGAGTTTCAGGAAGGTAAACCTGAAACCGTAGCTTTGATTGCCCAGATTCAAAAAGATACAAAAAAGAGCATCCGGCATGATTCTGGAATAAGTATTAAGCCGATATCTAAATTTGCTTCTGAAAGGATTGTCCGGTTTGCTTTTCAGTACGCTTTGGAAAATAAGCGCAATAAAGTTACTTGCGTGCACAAAGCAAATATTATGAAATTTACGGATGGCTTATTTCTAGAAGTTTCCCGTCAAGTGGCCAGCGAGTTTACGGGAAAAATAATTTTTCAGGAAGCGATTGTAGACAATATGGCGATGCAGCTGGTGCAAAAACCACATAATTATGATGTCTTGGTGTTGCCTAATCTTTACGGAGATATTATTTCGGATCTCTGCGCAGGACTTATCGGCGGGTTAGGGATTGCTCCCGGTGCTAATATCGGTAGCCAAATAGCTGTTTTTGAGGCAGTGCATGGTTCTGCTCCTAAGTACAAGGGAAAGAATAAGGCCAATCCTACGGCGATGATTTTATCCGGTGTTTTGATGTTGCGTTATATTAATGAATTTAAGGCAGCTGATAATTTAGAGGAAGCAGTCAAACAGGTAATTGCCGAAGGTAAATCTGTAACCTACGATTTAAAACCCGATCCGCTTGATCCATCTGCTGTTGGTACGGCGCAGATGGCGGAGGCGATTATTAGCAAATTAAAGAAAATATAGCGATATGAAGATTTCTATTATTGGCGCAGGAAATGTGGGAAGTTTAACTGCCATGCGCATCGCCGCAGATGGCTTAGGCGATGTTTTACTGATTGATGTAGTAAAAGGACTAGCTTTAGGTAAGGCTTTAGATTTAGAGGATGCCCGGCCGCTTTTAAAAAGTAATTATAATATTGGCGGAAGTGATGATATCGCTCAAGTCAAAGATTCAGATATTGTCGTGATTACGGCGGGACTAGCGCGTAAACCCGGAATGACCCGTGAGGAATTATTAGCTAAAAATGCCCGGATTTTAAAAGATGTATGTTTGAAGATTAAAGAATTAGCGCCTGAAGCGATTGTTATAATTGTTACTAATCCCTTGGATATTATGACTTTTTATGCTTTGAAGATCACTGATTTTAAACCTAGTAGGCTCTTTGGTATGGGGATTAGTTTAGATACCTCCAGGTTTATTAATTTAATTTCGCAAGAATTGCATCTACCCGCAACAGATATCGAGGCGCAGGTTGTGGGTGCCCATGGTGAAGGCATGCTTCCTTTGTCTAGTTTTACAAAAGTTAAAGGGGTAAGTTTAGATGAGTTTATCAGCGATGAGAAAATCGAGTCGTTAATGAGTCGTACGATTAATAGGGGCGCTCAGATTGTTGCTAATCTTGGCACAGGCAGTGCTTTTTTTGCTCCTTCAGCGGCAATTGCTTCAATCGTCAAAACGATAGTTAAGGATGAAAAACGCACGATTGGTTTATGTAGTTATTTAAACGGCCAGTATAGTATTAAAGATTCTTGTATTGGTGTTCCTTGCCGGATAGGCAAAAACGGTATTGAACAGATTATTGAATTAGATCTTTCAGCTGATCAACTAGCTCAGCTGACTAAGTCCGCTGCGGCTGTGGCTCAGGCAACAGCCCGATTGCTTGCTTAATCTATCAGTGAAGGCTTAAGTATGTATGATCTGGCGATCATTGGAGCAGGTTGGGCAGGTTTTAATGCTGCCTTAAGGGCAAAAGCACTAGGTTTAAAAGTTTGCCTTATTGATTCTCATCAGCTTGGCGGAACCTGTCTGAATCACGGTTGTATTCCTACCAAAACATTAATTGCTTGTGCCAAGATATTTGCACTTGCCCAAAGAGCATCTAATTTCGGTATAGAGTTAGATAATCTACGGGTAAATTTAGCAATTATTCAAGAAAAAAAAGATAAAGTTATCCATCAGCTTGGCGCAAGTATGCAGAGCAAGTTGTCTGGAATAGATTTTATTAATTCCTTGGCGCAAATTATCTCTACCCAGGAAGTAAAAGTTGATGGCCGTATTATCAAAACTAAGTTTATACTTATTGCTACCGGAAGCCAACCTCTCCAGTTAACGGATTTAAAATTCGATCGGAAAAAAATAATTTCAAGCGAAGAGGCTCTTGCCCTACTTGAGATTCCGCAATCTCTGTTAATTATCGGCGGAGGTGTTATCGGCTGTGAATTCGCTAGCCTATTTTCTACTCTTGGAGCGCAAGTGACGATTGCTGAAAAGATGCCCCTGCTTTTAGCGACCGAGGATAGGGAGGTATCCAGAAGAATAGAAGTTATTTTTAAGAAAAAAGGAATTAAGGTGGTTACGGGTGTAGATACATCTAGTTTTGATTTAGAGAGTTATTCTAAAATATTAGTTTGTGTTGGACGCGTTCCGAATACCAATGGATTAGGTTTGGAGGATTTAGGGGTAGAGCTAAAAAATGATAGAATAGTGGTCGATGATTATCTTAAGAGCAGCCAGGACAATATTTATGCTGCCGGGGATTGTACAGCTAAAGTAATGTTGGCGCATTATGCAGCTTATCAAGGCGTAATGGCCGTACAGAATATGATCGGGAGCCATAGACAAAAGGCTGATAATCTAGTTGTGCCGGTTTGTATTTTCACCGAGCCACAGATCGCTAGCGTGGGTTTAAGTGAGGAGAATGCGGTTGCCGCGGGTTTACAGATTAAAGTGCATAAGCTTGATTTCCGTGCCAGTGCTATGGCGCGCATTGTTGATGAGGTCGAGGGTTTTGTTAAAATTATCAGTAACCAAGAAAATAGCCAAATAATTGGCGCGTCTATAATCGGTCCGCAGGCGACCGAATTAATCAGTACTTTGGCCGTTGCGATTTCTGCCCGTTTGACTATAAATCAGATTCGCGGGATGATTTTTGCGCATCCTACTTTTTCAGAATTAATACGTGAGTCGTTAAGTGAGCCGGTAAAATAATGTTTTACCCGTGGGAACTTGAGGGTCATTTTCCCCCAAGCGCCAAATGATGTGGAAAAAATATGGAGGGATGTTATGGTAAAGGTTGTCTTGCCGGAATTAGGTGAGGGTATTACTAAAGCGATTGTTTCATATTGGTTTTTTAAGGATGGTGAAATGGTGAATCAGTTTGATGATTTAGTGGAATTAACTACAGATAAATCTACCTTTAATTTGCCTAGCCCTTGTAAAGGAATTATTTCTGAAATTATGTATAGCGAAGGGGATACTGTAAGCATTGGGCAAATTCTCGCCGTAATTAACGAAAGCTAGTATTGACAATACCTAGCTTCTCTAGTATATATAAGATTAGTCTAGATATGTTAGAGAATGAAGTTAGGTTCTTGTCTTACAATTATTCGGCGGGATCAATTCCTGCCTACCGGCAGGCAGGAATTCGTAAGTCAAGTGTTCATTGAGGAAGACTATGATTATCAGTAAAGAAATTATGACGGCAAAGGAAGTTGCGCAGTATTTGAGCATACATCCCCTTACAGTGCATAAATATGCCCGGGAGGGAAAGATTCCGGCATTTAAGATCGGTACGGATTGGCGTTTTCATAAAAAATCACTTGAAAAATGGATTCACCAAAAGTCAAATTCTAATCTAGGGCGGAGCAATCGCATCGAAGGGAAAATTACAAATTAAATGTCTATTGATTATAAAAAAGAATTAGAGAGCACAGCCAGAAACATGATCTTTGTGCACGATCCGGACCTTTTGATTAAGATGATCGTGCGGATGATGGTAAATAAAGCCAAGATCACCCATGCCAGTTTCTTTTTGCATGATAAAGAAAAACAGGGCTATCTGCTTATGGTTTCCCGGGGGCCATTGCATAAGAAAATTCCTTTGGATTTAATTTGTATTGATAAGGATGATGTTTTAATTCATTTTTTTAAGGAGCACAAGAGTAGTTTTATCTTTGGTAGAGAAGCGTTATTGCTTAGCGAAGCAAAGCTGATCTTAAAAGGGAATAAATTGAAGTCCGAAACCAAACGGCAATTGGCTCAGGTTCTTTATCAAATGGAACTCTTGGATGCGGTGGTTTGTATCCCTAGTTATTTCCGCGACGAATTGTTAGGGCTTTTATTGTTGGGCAAGAAGGAGAGTGGGAAGAGATTCATTGATGAAGAGCTGGATTTTTTTGTTGCGCTTAATTCTAATGTCGCCATGGCCATTAGAAATGCGCAATTATTTAAGGAGCTGGAGTATGAATTAGATCGCAAGCATCAGTTGTTTATCCGTACTAATATCGCCTTGGCCGCGGCTATTGAAGCTAAGGACCATTACACTCATGGGCATACTAGTCGGGTAACAAATTTAAGTATTCAGATTGCTCAGAGGATGGGAGCAAGGGCGAAGAAAAATTTTGACAGTAAATTTTTGGAAGATTTGCATATTTCCAGTCTTTTGCATGATATTGGCAAGATCGGTGTGCCGGAGCATATCCTGAATAAAAGAAGCAGCCTTACTGTGGGTGAGCGTAACCGGATCAATGAACACCCAATGATTGGAGTAAATATCTTAAAGTCGATTAAGGAGCTAGAGGGCGCAGCTTTGGGAGTTAGATATCACCATGAACGATTTGACGGAAAGGGGTATCCGGAAGGCCTAAAAGGCGATCAGATTCCCTTGATTGCATCGATAATTACTGTAGCAGATTCTTTTGATGCGATGAGTACTGACCGGCCGTATAGGATGGCTTTGAACAGGGTGAATGTGATTAATGAAATCGGGAATTTAAGCGGCCGACAATTTTCTCCGCTAGTTATAGATACTTTTTTGGAGCTTTGTGGCGAAGGTAAGATTTAATTTTATGCATCCTAAGCGTATAATTTTGATGTATATCTCTGAAGTTTCCGGTCACCGTAGTGCTACTCTGGCTATTGAAAAGGCGATTAAACAGTTACATCCGGATACTGAGATTTTAAATATTAATGCCTTTAATTATACTAATCCTATATCAGAAAAAGTAATTAATCGAATTTATATGGAGGTAATTAAGCGTACACCTAAGATTTGGGACTATCTATATGATAACCCCAGCGTTGTAAAAGGCCTGGAGAATATTAAGCAGCATATCCATAAATCAAATTCGCCAAAACTGAAAAAACTTTTTGATAGTTTTAATCCGGATTTAGTGGTTTGTACTCAAGCGTTTCCCTGCGGGATGGTCGCCGATTATAAGAAAACCTACGGGGTTAATTTACCGCTGGTGGCGGTATTAACGGATTATATTCCGCATGCTTATTGGATTTATGATGCGGTGGATTATTATATAACTCCTTCAGAGGAAGTATCAGCGCGCCTGGAAAAAAAAGGAGTTCAGTCTTCTAAAATTAAGCCCTATGGTATTCCGTTCGATCCTAAGTTTAATCAGAAGCTAAAGCATGAAGATATTTTCTGTAAATTAAAACTAAATTCACATAAACCGGTGGTATTAATTATGGGCGGGGGCCAGGGCTTAGGCCCGATTAAAACAATTGTTAAATCATTAGAAAAAAGCGAATACGATATCCAGGAGTTGATTGTCGCCGGGACGAATAAGAAATTATTTCGTGCGTTGAAAAGAAAGATAAAACATTATAAAAAAGAGATTCATTTGTTTGGTTTTGTTGAAAATATCCATGAATTAATGTATATTTCTAAAGTAATTATCTCTAAGCCCGGAGGGGTTACGACAGCCGAGGTCTTGAGCATGGGGTTACCTATGGTTATTGTTAAGCCGATTCCCGGCCAAGAAATAAATAATACTAATTTTCTGACACAAAAGCAAGCCGCAATTAAGGTGGATGATCCTAAAGAGGTTTATCAGGTTATTGATGACTTGCTAAAGAATAAGGTAAAATTAGAGCGACTTAAGATCGCTGGATTAAAAATCGCTAAACCTGACGCAAGTGTGGATATTGCCAAACTTATTTTAAGTTTATAAATTGTGTTTAATTATTATATCTATCGATTTGGTCAATTTATTGCGCTAATTTTACCGTTAAGATTAGTTTATTTTTTAGCGGGTTTTTTAGCGCAAGGATATTATTTTTTTGCCTTCCATGACCGGCGATTTGTAAAAGCTAACCTACGCGTCATTTTTCCTGAAAAATCGAATCGCCAACTACGTAAAATCAGCAGAATGGTGTTTCGAAATTTTGCTAAGTATCTGGTAGATTTCTTTCGTTTTGAAAAATTAAATCGTCAATATATTGATAAAAACGTAAAATTAGAGAATCTGCATTATTTTGATCAGGCTTTAGCTAAAGGTAAGGGCGTAGTTGTTTTGACCGCGCATTTAGGTAATTGGGAGCTTGGCGGGGTAGTGATTGCGCAATTAGGCTATCCTTTTTGGGCGGTAGCTTTGCCGCATAAGAATAAAAAGGTTAATAATTTTTTTGATGCGCAGAGAAACCGAAAAGGGGTTAAGGTCATTGCTATGGGTAAGGCGGTCAGAAGTTGCATTACTGAAATCAGAAATAATCATATGGTCGCCTTAGTGGGCGATCGGGATTTTTCCGAAAAAGGGATTATCATAGATTTTTTTGGTAAGCCTACGCATTTTCCTGAAGGCCCGGCAGCTTTGAGCTTAATGACCGGCGCCAGTATTGTTCCGGGATTCATGCTTAGAAATCCTGATAATAGCTTTACCTTAAGGATAGAAAAGCCAGTAGAATTTACGTCTAGCGGTGATAAAATAAAAGATTTAGCGGATTTAATTGGCGTCTACAACAATATTATCCAGGATTATATTCGTAAATATCCGGAGCAGTGGTATGTTTTTCGAAGATTCTGGGTAGAACCCAGCCCTTCCTTGGGCAAGGGTTAAACAATGAAAGGAAGAGCTGGGTGCGTACTTGTGTGATTATCCCCACTTATAATGAATCCCGGGCAATTGCTGATTTAATTAATCAGATCACTAAATTAGGGTTAGAGGTGATTATTATTGATGATGGTTCAACTGATGATACAGTAAAGATTGCTACTGCCTGCGGCGCTAAGGTTTTGGCTAACTTCAAGAATATGGGTAAAGGGGCGTCTTTAATTAAGGGGTATAATTTTGCCCTCCAGCAGGGTTTTGATGCTGTAATCAGTATGGATGGGGATGGGCAGCATTCGCCTAATGATCTTTTGGCTTTTATTCAGCAGGCTCGCAACTCTCAGAGCGCGTTGATTGTGGGAAATCGCATGGGGATGACAAAAAGAATGCCCGTCTTGAGGAAGCTGACTAATTTTTTGATATCAAAATTTATCTCATTAGTTGTTAAACAGCATATTCCTGATACACAATGTGGATTCCGCCTGGCTAAAAAAGAACTATTGGCCAGGATAGATCTGTCAACTTCTAAATATGAGACTGAATCTGAAGTTTTAATTAAGGCAGCACATCTGGGTTTTGAGATTGAATCTATTCCGGTTAAGACCATCTATTCCGGAGAAAAAAGCCAGATTAATCCTTTGGTCGATACTTTAAGATTTTTGCGTTTTATGATTCTGGAGTTTATTAAACCTTTTAAACATGCTTAATGTTGTTTTACAATATTTAAATCAGCTGCCTAAAGACTACCTAGTGTTAATTGTTGGGGCTTTGCCTGTTTCGGAATTAAGAGGCGCGATACCTTTAGCATTATCATTTGGTATGCCGCTTTTCAAGGCTTTTTGGCTTTCTGTTTTGGGTAATTGTATGATTGTGGCTCCGGCGCTTTTCCTCTTCGAGCCGATAACCAATGTTTTAAGGAAATTTAAGATTTGGGCGCGTTTTTTTGATTGGATCTTTGAACGTACTAGAAAAAATTCAGATGCTATCCAGAAATATGAAGCCTTGGGCCTGGTGATTTTTGTGGCCATACCGCTGCCGATGACCGGGGCCTGGAGCGGGGTGATTGCGGCGTCGTTATTTAAGATTCGTTTTCGTTATGCTTTTACAGCGATTATCACCGGGGTGATTTGCGCGGGATTGATTGTTACGGCATTATGCGCTTTAGGCATTTCAGGTTGGAAGGCGGTGGCCGCTTGATTCAGGTCTATACGGGAAACGGAAAAGGTAAAACCACTGCTGCTTTCGGGCTGGCTTTAAGAGCTGCCGGAGCAGGGTTAAAGGTTTATATTGCGCAGTTTACTAAAGGCTCCTCTTGCAGCGAACATAAAGCATTAAAAAAAATAAAAAATATAAAACTTGAGCAGTTCGGTAGAGTTTGTTTTATTAAAAATAAGCCCAAACAGATGGATATAGACTTGGCAGAGAAAGGATTAAGGAGAGTAAAAGAGGTTATTACTTGTAAAAATTATCGCGTAATTATTTTAGACGAAATTACTATTGCTTTAAAATTTAGATTGATATGCCTTAAAGATTTGCTTGATTTAATCAGGCATACTCCAAAAAATATTGAATTAGTGCTTACTGGCCGGAATGCTCCTGTGCAGATCATTAAGGTTGCAGACTTAGTTAGTCATATAAAAGAAGTTAAACATTATTACGCTAAAGGAATAAAAGCGCGCCGTGGAATTGAATTTTAATATCCGAAACTGTTTCCAGGCTAATCGGGAAATAGGGTTATATTGTGTTTGTTTTTTGTTCTTGACAAATAATTATTGAGTGTTAGAGTGAGATAGAAAATTTTTAGTATAAATATAGGTTAAGGGAAATCCGTAAAATCGGATGCGGTCCCGCCGCTGTAAGAGTTGACGAAAGCTGCAAATGCCACTGTACTGATAATTTCAGGATGGGAAGGCGCAGCAAGTAGATTGATACTTGAGCCAGAAGACCTGCCTATATAAAGAAAGTAACGCCTCGCGGAATGGGCCAAAGTATTATTAGGGTGAAGCCCGATCCAGGTACTAAATGTACTAGGTCGGGTATTTTTATTTTATGAAAAGAATTATTCTAACGAGTTTATTTGTTTTTTTAATGGTAGCTTCCTCTCAGGCTGCGCCGCGGTATATTTCTTTGGCTCCATCAACTACGGAGATACTTTTTGCTTTAGGTTTAAATGAAGAGATTGTGGGGGTAAGCGCGTATTGTAATTATCCTGTCCAAGCAAAAAATAAAACTAAAGTAGGAGATTTTAGTAGTCCGAATATCGAGAGAATAATCTCCTTAAAACCGGATTATATTTTTTGTACCGGCCTTGAACAAGCCCCGGTTATCGCGCAATTAAGGCAGCTTAATTTTAATATTTATGTTGCGGATCCTGTAAGCGTTGAAGAGTTGTTTAAAACAATTAAAGATATAGGAAGAATAACTCATAAAGTAGAGGCAGCTTCGCTGTTGATTGGCCAGATGGAAAGCAGGATCAAGGCAGTAACTTCTAAGGTAAATTCAATTCCTGAGGATAAGAGAATTCAAGTTTTTGTTGAGATCTGGCATGAGCCGTTGATGACCGCGGCCAAAGGTTCTTTTGTCGATGAATTAATTATTCTAGCTGGGGGAATTAATATTGCTCATAACCTTATCCGGCCTTATTGTAACTTTAGCGCGGAGAAAGTAATAAATCTTGATCCTCAATGCATTATTTTGGCTTATATGGACAAGGAGCCGTCCTTAAAATTAATTAAACAACGTTTTGGTTGGGATAAAATTGATGCCGTGAAGCATGGGCGGGTATTTAACGATATTGATCCGGATATTCTGCTGAGGCCCGGGCCAAGAATAACCCAGGGCTTAGAAGAGATTTATAAAAAGTTATACCCTTAAGGAATAATTATGAGTTTAAATAGAAAACTTCTAATTTTATTTTTACTGCTTGGCGCGGTTATAATTTTTGGTTTAATAAAAGGAGCGGTGAATATTCCACTCGCTAATCTTTTACTGAAAGATAATCAGGTTATTCTTAATTTACGCCTATTGCGCGTAATCGCGGCGATTCTTGTGGGTAGTGGCCTGGCAATTTCCGGGATAGCGTTGCAGGCAATTTTAAGAAATCCCTTGGCAGAGCCATACTTGTTGGGTACTTCTAGCGGAGCAGGTTTGGCAGCAGTAATCGCGGTGATTATTGGTGTCTCCAGGATTTACATGCCGCTAGCAGCATTTCTGGGAGCCGTGCTAAGTATTATTATTGTCTATAATTTATCCAGAGAAAAGGGAATGATTGCGGATAAGTCATTAATTCTTTCTGGAGTAATTATTTCAGTAGCTTTTTCTTCAGTAATAGTATTTTTAGTATCTTTGTTTGGAAATGAAGCAATGCATGAGATGAATTGGTGGCTTTGGGGGAGTTTACAAGTATATGATTATAGGCTTCTGCTTTTGGTGGCTTTTCCGGTTATTTTAGGTATATGCGTGATTTATTTCTTTGCTCAGGATTTAAATGCAATAAGCATGGGAGAAGAGGCGGCGATGCATTTAGGTATAGATGCGCAAAATATCAAGAAAATATTGATTCTGGTTACTGCTTTAATTTCCGCTAGCCTTATTTGTATTTGCGGGATAATTGGATTTGTTGGTTTGATTGTACCACATATGATGCGCCTGGTAGTTGGGCCTAATCATAAAGTCCTTATCCCGATGACCTGCCTGGCTGCTTCGATATTTATGATTTTATGTGATCTTATGTCGCGTACGCTTTTTTCTCCAGTTGAAATACCAATCGGCGTGATTACCGCGATAATTGGGGCTCCGGTATTTATTATTCTTTTGAAAAAAGGAAAAAGAATTTAATGAGTGCTTTGTTAAAAATAAATAATTTACGCGGTGGATATCATAAGGAAGATATTATTAAAGGGTTATCTTTGGATGTAAACCAAAGAGATTTTTTAGTGATTATTGGACCTAATGGTTCAGGTAAGACTACGCTGCTACGCCTTTTAACGCGCGTGCTTTCTTTAAAAGAAGGAGAAATCCTCTATAAAGATGAAAATATTTTGCAGATGAATTTGAAACGATTTTGTCGTAAAGTGGCTTTTGTTTCTGGGGATATTTCAACTGATTTTTCTTTTACGGTCGAGGAGTTGGTTTTAATGGGCAGGATTCCACATTTAAAAAGGTTGCAATATGAAACTAAGAGAGATATTGAGATTGCGCGAGAGAAACTTGTTTTAACCGATACTTTAAATTTAAAAGATAAGCGTATTGATGAGTTGAGCGCCGGCGAACGGCAACGGGTAATTATCGCGCAGGCCTTAGCCCAGGAGCCTGAGCTTTTATTTTTGGATGAGCCAACTTCGCATCTGGATATTGGGCATCAGGTACAGATTCTGGATTTATTGAAGAAACTCAATCGAGGCAGCAACCTTACAATTGTAATGATCCTGCATGATTTAAATTTAGCTAGTGCATATTCTAACCGGATTGTTTTATTGGATCAAGGTATGGTCTTTAAAGAGGGCACGCCCGAAGAGGTTTTAACTTATCAGAATATTGAGAAAGTTTATAAGACAGTAGTTTTAGTCAATGATCATCCGGTTACAGGTAAGCCGAATGTAGTTTTGGTCCCGGGAGATAGATAATGACAACCCGGCTGGTTTTAATACGCCATGGCATCACTGAATGGAATATACAGAAACGCTATTGCGGATATAGGGATGTGAGCTTAAGTAAACAAGGTAAGGCCCAAGTGGTTAAATTACGCGCGGGCCTTAAGAATATTAGTTTTGATAAGATCTATTGTAGCGATAGAAAACGCGCGCTGGCCACTAGAGCCATACTTTTTAGAAGGAGTGGTTTTGTAAAAGTAAAAGGCTTAAGAGAGATTAATTTTGGAGTGCTGGAAGGATTAAAACACGATGAGATTATGGAAAAGTATCCTGAGGTTTATAAAGAGTGGCTGACTAATCCATATAAAGGCCGAATTCCGCAGGCAGAGCCGATGCAGGTTTTTAAAAAGAGGGTGAGGGGCAGCATAAATAAAATACTTCGTTTTAATCGCGGCAAAACCATTGCCGTGGTTTGTCACGGTGGAGTGATTGGTATATTCTTAAGCAGTATATTAAAGAGTCGGGATTTTTGGAGCCATGTTCCGTCTCCGGCAAGTGTAACAATTGTGGAATATAAAAATAATAAGTTTAAGATAAATAAAATCAACGATAAAAGATATACGAGGTAAATGATGAATAAGATAACTTTAATTCTGGGTGGAGCGCGCAGTGGAAAAAGTTTTTATGCTTTGAACCTGGCTAAGAGATATAAAAAAGTTGCCTTTATCGCTACTTGCCAGGGAAAAGACAAAGAAATGCGCCAGCGCATTAAATTACACAGAGAATCCAGGCCACAACATTGGGATACTTTTGAAGAGCCTAGAGAGTTAACGAAACTGTTGGGAAAAATGGATAATAGTTTTGATTGTATTGTTATTGATTGTCTGACTCTTTTAGTTTCAAATCTTATCCTAGTTTCTAATAGCCAAAAGCAGATCATTGATAAAATTCAAGAGTTGTTACTTATTTTAAATGAAAAAAAAGCTAGGATTATTCTGGTTTCTAACGAAGTAGGATTAGGTTTGGTGCCGATAAATAAATTGGGTAGGGAGTTTAGGGATATTGCTGGTAGGGTGAATCAGCTCGTGGCTAAGAATGCCAATGAGGTGTTTTTTACTGTTTCGGGTATACCGTTAAAGATAAAGCAAGGAGAGTAAATGGAAGAAATAGAAAAGATAATTAAAAACATTTCAGGTATTAATCCTGAAATCTTAAGGCAGGCGCAGGAGAGATTAAATAGTTTAACTAAACCCTTGGGCAGCCTGGGTAGATTAGAAGAGTTGGCAAAACAAATCTGCGGAATTACTGGGAAAGCTAATCCATTATTAAAAAATAAAGTTATTTTTACTTTAGCTGCAGACCACGGCGTAACCGATGAGGGGATAAGTGCTTATCCTAAAGAAGTGACTGCTCAAATGGTTTATAATTTTTTAAGCGGTGGGGCGGGTATAAATGTTTTGGCAAGGCATGTGGGGGCAAAGGTTATTGTCGTAGATATCGGGGTTGCTGAAGACCTTAAGCCCGATCCCAAGCTGATTATCAGAAAGATTGATTATGGAACAAAGAACATGGCTAAGGGTGCGGCAATGACAACAGAGCAAGCAGTTAAAGCGATTGAAACGGGTATGGATATATTCAATGATGAACTAAAAAACGGAATTGATATTCTGGGGACTGGTGAAATGGGTATCGGTAATACTACTGCTGCCAGCGCGATAACCGCCTGTTTTACCAATAAACCCGTTGAGGAAATAACCGGCAGAGGTGCCGGCCTGAATGATTCGGGGTTAAAAAATAAAATTGATATTATTAAAAAATCGCTATCTTTAAATAAACCGGATCCATCTGACCCGATAGATGTTTTATCTAAAGTTGGCGGATTTGAAATTGCTGGTTTGGTAGGTATAATCTTGGCTGCGGCTTCTAAAAAGATTCCTATAGTTATAGATGGATTTATATCTACTGCTGCGGCATTAGTGGCTTTTAAGATTGAGCCTAAAGTAAAAGATTACATGATCGCCGCGCATAAGTCCCAAGAAGGAGGGCATAAAATTATTCTAGAGCATATTGGATTAAGGCCGTTGTTGGATTTAGATTTAAGGCTTGGAGAGGGGACGGGTGGAGCTCTGGGTATAGGATTAGCTGATGCCGCTATTAAAATTCTTACTCAGATGGCTACATTTAAGAGCGCTAATGTTTCGGAGAAAAAGAATGACTAGTTTTTTATTAGCTCTGCAGTTTTTGACTACTTTGCCGTTAAAGATAGGTAAGTTTAGCGAGAAAAAGATGGCTTGGGCTTTGGTGTATTTTCCGGTTGTAGGTATATTTTTAGGGTGGATGCTTATTGGGTTAAATACCTTGTTGTCTATTTTAGGCTTCCATCTGGTAGTCATAAACATAATCCTGGTAATTGTTTTGATTATTTTTACCGGTGGCCTGCATCTGGATGGCCTTGCGGATACCACGGATGCTTTTTTAAGCGGACAAGGTAAAGAAAAAATGCTCCAGATTATGCGCGACTCGCACATCGGAGTAATGGGCGTTTTAGCCCTGATAAGTATCATGCTTCTAAAGATTGGTTTACTTTCTTCTGTGGGGGTTGCGGCAAAGCCGGCGGCTTTGATACTGATGTGTGTTTTAAGCAGATGGTCAGTTGTTTTGGTTATGTATTTATTTCCTTACGCCCGCCAAGAGGGAAAAGCCAGGTTGTTTATACAAGGTTTGAATTTAAATATTTTTATAGTTTCATTAATTGTGGTTTTAATATTTTCATTTGCTATTTGGGGCTTAAATGGCGCGTTGGCAGTAGTGATTATTTCCGGTTGCGCTTATGTAATTAATAAGGCGATTACCAGAAAGATCGGCGGGATAACCGGAGATACGCTGGGAGCAACAATCGAAGTAATGGAAATAGCTGTTTTATTAATTGTTTGCATAACACAGGGGTTAATATATGGATAAGCTAAAAGCAATATCTTCATGGAGCGGCGGCAAAGACAGCTGTTTGGCCTGTTATAAAGCAATACAGCAAGGTTATGATGTGAAATTACTTTTAAATTTTGTTTCCCGGGAGTCCAAACGCGGTTGTTTTCACGGAATAGAAGGAAGGTTATTGAAGTTTCAGGCGGATTTAATCGGCATACCGCTGGCGCAAAAAGAAGTTAGCCCGGATATGCTCAAATATGAAGAGGAATTTAAGTCAGCGGTTACTGAACTCAGGGGTGAAGATATTGGGTCAATGGTTTTTGGTGATATCTATCTATTGGAGCATGAAAGTTGGATCAAGCGGGTCTGCGCGGATTTGAATATCAATGCTTTAGAGCCGCTTTGGGATAATTCTCCGGATAATATTATTGATGAGTTTTTGGAAGCAGGATTTAAGGCTATCATTGTCAGTTGTAAAGCAGATGTAATGGGTAAAGAGTTTCTTGGCCGTTATATTGATAAAGAATTAGTCCAAGAGTTGAAAAAAAGAAATATTTGCCCCTGCGGGGAGAAAGGAGAATTTCATACTTTGGTGGTTGATGGGCCGATTTTTAAAAGGCCGATTAAAATAGTTGAAGCTGAACCGATAATCAAAGAAGGTTTTTGGAAGCACTGGTTTTTAGATATTAAAAAATACGCTTAAACTTCTAAAGATACAAAACCGAATAGATGAAGGAAGTCCTGGTGGGATCCCAGGCGCTGTCCCGCAACGGTAAACTGTTTGTAGTTTTAAAACAGGAGTCCGGCCGATCATCTGTTCTGGAAAGTACTTTCGAGGAAAAGGAAAGGAAATGATCATGAAAAATGTTTGCAAGGAATTGTTTATATCCGCATTACTGGTAGGAATCTTATCAGGTATTGCCTGCGCAGAAGATGTTGAGTTAGATAAAATCGTTGTTACCCCCTCAAGAATAGAAGAATCCTCCGGAGATGTTGGCCGCACAGTTGATGTAGTCACTTCATCAGATATAGAAAAAAGCGGCGCACAGGATTTAGCCGGCGCCCTTACTGATCTTACTTCTGTTGATATAAGCAATTACGGCGGGCTTAATACCACAAAGTCAATCAGGATGCGCGGATCTACCGCGGCTCAAGTCTTAGTTTTGATGGATGGCCGCCCGATAAATAACCCCAGAGACGGAGAAGTTGATTTATCTAGTATACCTTTAGATAATATATCCCGGGTTGAGGTTATGCATGGCCCTGGTTCAAGTTTGTATGGTAGCTCGGCAATGGGCGGCGTGGTGAACATTATTACTAAGAATCCTCCAAAGGAAGGGCAGAAAGCAGAGATATATTCCAGTTTTGGTACTGCCCGGACATATGTTGAACGTATGTTGTATGGGGCAAAGGTTTCGAAATTTGGTTTTCTGGTTAGTGGAGGATACGAGAGCTCCGAAGGGTTTCGTGAGAATTCAGAACTTAGCGCTAAAGATTGTAATCTTAAATTAGAGTATGAGCTAAATGCGGAGAATAATATAAATTTAAATTCAGGTTTTTATACAAGTAAGGTAGGCGTTCCGGGATCAACGAGTTATCCAGATATTGACGATAAACAAAATATACTTAAACGTTTTTTTGATTTTAATTGGAACTTTAAACCAGATGAACAGACAGGGGTATCTGCTAAGGTCTATCAGAATTACGATCGGCTGGAATTCATGGGAAATTCAGCTGATTCTTTGTTTGAAACACTTGATAACGTTAAAGATATCCATACTACCATAGTAAGAGGGGTTGACCTGCAGCTCGATAAACAGTTGTTAGATGTGTATAGGATAGTGTGTGGGTTTAATTATGTAAAGAATATGAATGATAGTACCGCTAGCGCAAAACATGAGTATAATGTGACTTCCGGCTATATTGAAAATCGGTTAGATTTATTTGATAACAAACTAAACGTTAATCTTAACGCGCGACTTGATGATTATTCTAATTTTGGTACGCAAATTAATCCTAGCCTGGATCTCCTGTATAAATTCAACGATGCTATAAAATTCCATGGTTTGGTTAGCAGGTCTTACCGTGTTCCTACTTTTAATGATTTATATTGGCCTAATGCGGCTGGAATGGTAGGCAATCCTAACCTGAAACCTGAAAAAGGGATAACTGGAGAGCTAGGCGTTGAAACAGAAGTTAATAAATATCTTACATCAGGTTTAACTTATTTTCGTAGCGATTATAAACAGCTTATACAATGGTCTTATGATTCGGGCAGCGGAATGACGCAGCCAGAAAATATCAGCTCTGCTGTAATTAACGGTCTGGAATTTGAAAATAAAATTTTTATTTCGGATAATTTCAATCTGGATGTTAATTATACATTCTTAGTGGCAAAAGATGAAAAAACCCATAAGTATCTTGTTTATCAACCGGAGAATAAAGTCGACGCTTCTTTAAGGTATAACGATCATAACGGGTTGACTGTTGAATTAAAAGGACAATTTACAGGTATAAGATATGGCGATGCTGGTAATGACACCAAGGTAAAAAGTTTTTATATTTTTGGGCTCAGTGTAGCCAAGAAATTTAAGTCAGGAATAACTTGTTTTGGTTATATAGATAATCTCCTGAATCGTAAATATCAGGTTCAGGACGGTTATCCCATGCCTGGTTTTTCTTTAACCGGAGGGATTAAAGCCGAATTCTAGAAAGAGGAAAAAGGGAGAGTTAAGTTATGTCAGAATATATCTGTCCGCATTGTAGGCAGTCGATTAATGATGATGAGGCTTTATTGTGTCTTTACTGTGGCCAAAGTCTTAACCGTGGAATAGGTTTTATGGGTAAGTTAAGATATCCTGTGCATAAAATAGTTATAGTAATTATCGTAGTCTTGGTGGTTGTCAGCTTTATGATTCTAATGATTAAATGAATAGGACCCTGTTTCCCGATTAGTTAGGAAACAGGGTCCTATTCCCGTTGCCAGATTACTTTCTCCATGATAAAATAAACCATGAAATCGGATCGACTTTTACGGTTTACTTTAGCTGTTTCTATTCTTGTCCACGGAGTGATTATTCTGCCTAGGGCTAATTTTAATCCCTTCACGCCTGCGCCAAAAATTCAAAAAATAGCCGTACGTTATATTAAAGAAAACCCACAGGTTAAACCTTTAATTAAGAATTCATCTGAACCGAGTAGGCAGAAGTTGTTGCCTAAGTCTGAACCTTTCTTAAAGCTTGATTCTAAAATCGTCACGGGTAATAAAATCCCACCGCCTTATATTGAGCAGGAAAATTCCTCCGCTGGCTTAAAGGCCTTGCCGAGTAATCAAATCTACGAGCCAACAGGATTTTCAAAGCCAACCTTTATAAATTCGCAGATGACCGCGATAAAAAAGAAGATCACCTTGCCACAGATAGAAATGGCGAAGATTGATAATCCTAGTTATATCAGCTATTACCAGATCGTTAGAGAGAAGATCCGCCGTAGTGCTTATCAAAATTATACGCATAATGAAACCGGTGAAGTCTATGTTTCTTTTATTATTTCTAATGACGGTTACATTAAGAATGTGCGTTTAGTTGATGAAAAAACTACGGTTAAGGAATACTTAAAGAATATTGCCTTAAGGAGTATTAGAGATGCCTCGCCATTTCCCAACTTTCCCAAAGAGCTTGATTATCCGCAATTATCTTTTAATATTATAATTTCGTTCGAAATTGAATAAATCATTGGGACAGATCATGGGGATCGTTTCTTGTCCCTGGTTTTAAGACCGTAATTATTGACTCTTTTTTAAAAAAATGGTATATTAAGAAACTAAAATTATATAGGAAAGGAGATGATTATATTGACACAAGTCGAAGTTAAAAAAGACGAATCTTTTGAATCTGCTTTGCGCCGTTTTAAGAAAAAAATTGAGCAGGAAGGTATTTTACGGGAAGTGCGTGACCGCAAACATTACGAGAAACCCAGCGAACGTAAGAGGAAGAAAGCTAAAACCATTAGAAAATAAGCATGACTTTAGCAATCTCTACTTCTTGGAACGCTTATCGATTTAATGATGGAGCAGGACTGCTCTTTGAAATAAATCAACTTAAGTTTAAATCCATTGAATTAAGTTTTAACCTTGGCTCTAATTTAGTGGAAAGCATTGCCAGGGAATCCCGTAGGTTAGGAATCAGTATTCAGAGTTTGCATAATTACTGTCCTATTCCGGATGGGCTCACTCTTAAACAGGCTTTACCGGATTGTTATTCCTTAGCTTCTTTAGATGAGCAAGAGCGTTTTTTAGCGGTTAAATATACAAAATCCACCATTGATACTGCCGCAAGGCTAGGCGCCAAGGTGGTGGTTTTGCATTGTGGCAGAGTTGGGGTTGTGGATTTAACCCGCCAGTTGATTAATCTTTATGATCAGGGCCTTAAGGATCATACGGATTTTATTAAATTAAAAGAAAATATGATCCGTCAAAGGAATAGCCGCGCAGCGGATTTCTTCAAACAAGCTTTAAATAGCCTGGATGAATTAAATGCCTACGCAAAAATCAAGAATGTGTTTCTAGGGGTCGAAACGCGTTTTTATCATTCTGAGATTCCGGATATTTTTGAGATCGGTGTTATCCTTAAGAAATTTTGCAATGCTCAAATTTACTATTGGCATGATACCGGTCATGCCCAATTAATGGAAAACTTAGGTTTTGCTAAGCATAAGGATTTTCTTGATCTTTATGGAAACAGTTTAATTGGGATGCATTTACATGATATTCTGGGTTGTCAGGATCATTTGGCGCCTTTGACGGGAACGATGGATTTTGCGTTGTTTAAACCGTATCTAAAGAAGGAGACCTTAAAAGTTATTGAAGCTCACTCTCCGGCGACCGCGGAAGATTTAATAAAAAGTAGGGATTTTATATCTAAGCTTTACGATTGTGATGTGCCCAATTAATTTACGCAAGCCGGTGGTAGCCGGGAAATTCTATCCATCAAGCGCAAAAGAACTTAAGGCGATGATTTCTTCTTTTGCGGAAAAAGTAAAGCAGAAGAATGATTGTTTCGGGTGTATTTTGCCGCACGCTGGATATATTTATTCCGGAAAAATTGCTGCGCTAACTATCTCCGGAATAAAGATTAAAGATACAGTGGTTCTTTTAGGGCCGAATCATACGGGAAGTGGAGCTACTTTTAGTATTATGGCGCAGGGGATCTGGCAGACTCCTTTAGGTAATGTAAAAATTAATAGTCAGCTGGCAGATTTGTTCTTAAGTAAATCCAGGTATTTAGCAGCGGATAGCCTGGCGCATTTGGATGAGCATTCATTGGAGGTGGAGCTGCCCATATTGCAGTATTTCAGAAATGATTTTAAAATCGTTCCCATTGCGATTATGACTGATGATCTGTCTAAGCTTGATGCAGTCGGCCAAGAGTTGGCCTCGGTAATTATGGAAAATGATCTTAAGGGGTCGGTGATGTTTATTGCCAGCTCTGATTTGACGCATTATGAGTCGCAGAAAGAAGCAGAAAATAAAGATGCGTTAGCTATTCGCGCGATTCTGGAATTAGATGAACAAAAGCTTAAAGCCGCAGTCCAAGCGGCAGAGATTTCAATGTGTGGTTTTGCTCCGATCGCAATTTTAATTAAAGTAGCTAAACTGCTTGGGGCAAAAAGTGGAAAGTTAATTAAATATCAAACCAGCGGCGATGTCAGCGGCGATAAAAGCAGCGTTGTGGGCTATGCCGGAATCACAATCAATTAAAAAATGGATGAGATAAAAAAGAAGGTTGATGAGAGTTGGAAAGAAAACGTAGAAAAAGAAAAACAAGAGCCAAAAACAGGGCAGGGTTTTGTTCCTCCTGAAGCAGATTTTAAATTTTTTATCACCACCCTTACTTTGCAGGCATCGATTGCTTTAGGGCATATGGCTAACCCGTCCACCGGTAAAACAGAGAAAGATCCTACTCAGGCAAAGTTTCTTATTGATACCTTAGGCATGCTACAGGAGAAAACTAAAGGTAATCTTACTCAGCAAGAGACAGATCTCTTGGAGAATTTACTTTATGAATTAAGAGTAGCTTATCTGGCTAAAGAGGAGAAACAATCAAAATGATTGATAAAGAGTTGTTAGACATCTTGGCTTGTCCTGCTTGTAAAGCGGATGTGGAGTTAATTAAAAATAAAATTGTTTGCAAGAAATGTGGGAAAAAATATCCTGTTCGCCAGGGGATCCCGGTAATGCTTATTGACGAAGCAGAGGAGAGCAGTAGGTAGTATATAGTAGATAGTAGGTAGCCTGCCCAGCAGGCAGGGAGGAAGTTGAATGGCGAAGAAAATATTAGTTATTCATGGGCCTAATTTAAATCTTTTGGGAACTCGGGAACCGGGAATTTATGGCCGCGTAACTTTGGCTAAGATCAACCAAATGCTTAAAACTGAAGCTAAAAAAGCTAAAGTTACTTTGGTGATTAAACAATCCAATCACGAGGGCCAAATTGTAGATCTTATCGGCCGGGCTAAGAAGAATAAATTTCAGGGTATTTTGATTAATCCGGCGGCCTATACCCACACTAGCGTGGCAGTGCGCGATGCCGTAGCCGCATGCGGATTGAGCGTTGTGGAAGTACATCTTTCCAATATCTATTCCCGCGAAGAGTTTAGGCATAAGTCGCTAATCAGCCCGGTGGCCAGCGGGACAATCTTAGGGTTTGGGGCTAAAAGCTACACCCTGGGTTTGTCGGCTCTCTTGGATTTAATCCCAACAAAATGAACTTTCGCTTAAAAAGTATACATTCTGCGTTAAAACAGAGGGGTTTAGATGGACTCTTGGTCAGTTTACCCGCGAATATCTCCTACCTGACAGAATCCCTGAGCCGGGATGCATATCTGTTAATTTCTCTAAAAGAAAACATTTATTTTACCGATTCCCGTTATACTGAAGAGGTAAAAGTTTTTTTAAATAATAATGCGAAACTTAAAGAGTGTAATGGTTTTGTGTTTAAGTCTATTGCTGAAGCTGCACTTGATCTGGGGCTAAAAAATTTAGGTTTTGAGGAAAGGTATCTGCCGTTTGCGGAGTTTGCCAAGATTAAGGAGTTTGTAAAAGGAAAATTAAGTTTAATTCCAACCCATAGTATCATTGAAGATAGGCGACAAGTTAAAGATAATCAAGAGATTATAAAGTTGCGCAAAGCCACCCGGATTACTGCTTTGGCTTTAGAGTATATTAAGCAGTTTATTATCCCGGGTGTCAAAGAAGTAGAGGTTGTAGCCGAGCTTGAGCGTTTTATAAGGTACCAGGGAGCTAGTGCTTCGGCTTTTGATATTATTGTGGCTTCGGGCCCTAACTCTAGCCAGCCGCACCATCTTTCAGGTGAAAGAAAGCTTAGAAACAATGAGCCGGTGTTAATTGATTTGGGAGTCGACTACCAGGGATACAAATCTGACTTGACAAGGGTTTTGTTTTTGGGTAAAATAAGTACTCTTGTGCGTAAGGTTTATAGTATTGTTCTTAAAGCTCAGGAATTAGCGATTAAAAGAATACGGCCTGGCGCTGAAATGGCTGAAATTGATAGAGTTGCGCGAGAATATATAGCTGCGCAAGGCTATGCCGGGCACTTTACGCATAATTTGGGTCATGGTTTTGGTTTAGAGGTGCATGAAACTCCTCATATATCCGGACAAGAAGCCAGTGCAATTAAGCCGGGCATGACTTTTACGGTGGAGCCGGGAATATATTTGCCGGGTAAATTTGGCATAAGAATTGAGGATATGGTTTTAATAACGACTAAAGGTTGCGAGGTGATCAGTGGCGCTGTCCATAAATGAAATTAAATCGGGGGTAACGATATTAGTTGAGAATGAAGTTTATATGTGCATCGATGCCCAGCATGTGAAACCTGGCAAGGGTGCGGCTTTTGTGCGAGCCAGGTTGCGCAACCTAAAGAATGATAACATTCAGGAAAAGACCTTTCGTGGCGAAGAAAAGATAGATGAGGCTTATGTTGAGGAACGTAAGTTACAATATCAGTATTCAAGCGGCGGTATGTTTCATTTTATGGATACTGATAATTTCGAAGAGATTGCTATAGCCGAAGATATTATGGCAAATAAGGCTAAGCTTTTAAAAGATAACCTGGAGGTTATGGGTTATTTCTACAAAGGTACTACTTTATTTGTTAACTTGCCTAATTTTATTGAATTTACTATTGTGGAAACAGAGCCAGGGTTTAAAGGTGATTCATCTAAGAGTGGAAATAAGCCGGCCACCGTGGATACCGGAGCAGTTATTGGTGTCCCTTTATTTATTAATGTGGGGGATAAGATTAAGGTAGATACACGTACTGGTGGTACCTATGTTGAGAGAATCAACTAAAGGGAGGGCGTTGTGAACATTAAAGAAATTAAAGAAATGATTAATCTAATGAATGAAAACGGCCTCACTGAGTTGGAGGTGGAGAAGGATGATATGCGTATTCGGCTTAAAAAGACAGCTAATGGGGTCGAAGGACTTGAGCCTTCGGTAGGCTACCCGGCTGGAGGTGTTGCAGCCGTAGGCGCAAAAGCGCAAAGTGTTCAGCAACCAGAAGAGAAAATTGTAATTAAGACAGTAGAGATTAAATCTCCGATGGTGGGGACCTTTTACCGTGCGCCTAATCCGGAAGCTCCTTCTTATGTTGAAGTTGGACAGACGATTGAACCCGGACAGGTAATCTGTATTATTGAAGCGATGAAATTAATGAATGAAATAAAATCAGAGATTAGAGGAAAAATCCTGGAAATACTAGTCGATAATGCTGAACCAGTGGAGTTTGGCCAGTCATTATTTCTTATTGATCCGCTTTGAGTTATAGAGCGTGAGAGTAGAGAGTAGATAGAATTTAGGGAGAACCTAACTACTACATACTATCTACTAACTACCCTTATAATAATTCTAACAAAGATGTTTTCTAAAATTCTCATTGCTAACCGAGGCGAAATTGCCTTAAGAATAATTCGCGCCTGTCATGAAATGGGCATTCGTACCGTGGCTGTCTATTCTCAGGCCGACCGCAACAGCCTGCATGTGCGTTTTGCTGATGAAGCAATTTGTATTGGCCAGGCATCCGCAACGAACAGTTATTTAAATATTCCCGCCATTATTAGCGCTGCTGAAATTACTGATGTTGAAGCTATTCATCCGGGTTATGGATTTTTGGCGGAAAACGCGCATTTTGCCGAAATATGCGAATCTTGTAAAATTACTTTTATCGGCCCGACTCCGGAAAATATGCGTCTGATGGGTGATAAAATGGCGGCGCGAACGACGATGCAAAAAGCCGGCCTGCCGATTGTCCCCGGAAGCCGCTCAATTATTAAGAATAAGGAAGAGGCGCTTAGGACTGCTAAGTTAATCGGTTACCCGGTCATTATTAAAGCGGCTGCCGGCGGTGGCGGCAAAGGTATGCGTATTTGCCATAATGATTTAACCCTTGTTTCCAGCTTGCTCACCGCTCAAACTGAAGCCGAAGCAAATTTTGGTAATTCTAGCGTTTACATTGAAAAATATATCGAAAGGCCGCGTCATATTGAAGTGCAGATTATCGCGGATCGTTCCGGACATATTGTCCAACTTGGTGAAAGAGATTGCAGTATTCAGCGTAGGCATCAGAAGCTTTTGGAAGAATCACCTTCTGCGGTTGTTGACGGTAAGATGCGCCGTAAATTAGGAGAAATGGTTTTAAAAGGAATGAAATCCATTAACTATCTTAGCTGTGGTACGATTGAATTTTTACTGGATGAAAAAACGGGTAATTTTTATTTTATGGAGATGAATACGCGAATTCAGGTTGAGCATCCGGTTACCGAGATGGTAACCGGTATTGACCTGATTAAAGAGCAGATCCGGGTATCTGCTGGCGAGAAACTTAAGTTTAGCCAGGATAATGTTCAGCTTAGAGGGGCGGCAATTGAATGTCGGATTAATGCGGAAGATCCGGATAATAATTTTATGCCTTCTCCCGGAAAGATTGAAGCATTAATTATTCCCGGAGGCCCGAATGTGCGTGTGGATACGCATATTTACGCCGGATATGAGGTGCCTGCCTATTATGATTCACTGGTGGCTAAACTGATTGTGCATGGGAATAATCGCCAGGAAGCAATTAAAACTATGCGCCGGGCCTTAAGTGAATTTTACATCGCTCCGATAAAGACGACGATACCTTTTCACCTTAAATTGATGGATAATCCGTTATTTAAAAAGGGCGATATCTCTACGCATTTTGTGCAGGATCTTTTGATGAATGAGGGCAAGGGGGAATAATTATGAATCGTGATGAATCCCGGAATGAATTAGGAATTTTGAGGATACATAAAAATGTAATTTCATCGATAGCTTCGATTGCCTCGATAGAGATTGAAGGGGTTAAAAGAGTGGGTCGGGATTTCAAGAGCGGTTTGGCGGAATTATTGGGTAAAAAAATTTCTTCGGCAATCAAAGTAGAGATCACCAAGAATGAAGAAGTGAAAGTTCAGATACCTTTGATTATTAAATATGGTTATAATATTCCGGAAATCGCCAGTCGTGTTCAGGAAAATGTGCGGCTGGCATTAGAGAAGATGAGTAATCTTTCCGTTAAAGAAATTAATGTAAATGTGCAGGGTATAGAAAGGGGCTAAACAATGAGATTCTTGACCGTTTTAGGGATTGTATTCTACGCTGTGGTGATTATGGCAATTGGTTTGGCGTTGATTGTGTTTGCATTAAATTTGCTCTTACCTGTGGACATTAATAATTTGCTTATTTTTGCTCAGAGCAACCATAATTATCGGGTAATTATTGGGCTTTTTGGAGCGTTTTTAATTTTAATCAGTTTTTCTTTTGCTCAGATTATTTTGGGTAAATTTCAGAGAGAAAAGACAATTGCTTTTACTACTTCCAGCGGGCAGGTAACTATTTCTCTCTCAGCGGTAGAGGATCTCATTCGCCGGTTGGCAGGAATAATTCCGGAAGTCAAAGAGTTAAGGCCGAATGTTGTGGCGAATAAAAAAGGCATTATTGTCGAAATGCGCGTGGTTTTACGCTCTGAGGCAAATATTCCTGAGTTGACTAGCCGCCTTCAAGATATAACTAAAGCTAAAATTCAAGAGGTTTTAGGTGTTGATGAGCAGATTATTATTAGGATCCATGTAGCTAAGATTGCTCATGATGAAAAAGATAGTCGCAGAAAAAAAGATTTTGAAAAAGAAGATCGTTCATCAATACCTTTTAGTGGGTATGAAAGGGTTTAGTGAAATTTAAATAAGAGTAGGTAGTAGTTAGCAAATAGGTTCTCCTAAATACTACATACTATCTACTAACTACTTTAATAATAGGGAGAAATAGAAAATGAAAATAGGAATACTAACAGGTGGCGGTGATTGTCCGGGGTTAAATCCGGTTATTCGAGCAGTGGTGCGCAAGGCTTTACTGGCAGGTTATGAAATCATCGGTATTAAAAATGGTTGGAAGGGTTTAGTAGAGAATGATACTATGCCTTTGAATATTGATACCGTTTCGGGTATTTTACCAAAAGGCGGAACCATTTTGGGGACGAGCCGTACTAACCCCTATAAAAAGGAAGGCGATTTGCAAAAGGTTAAGGATAATTTTAAGCAGATAGGTTTAGATGCTTTGGTGGCAGTGGGCGGGGAAGATACCTTGGGGGTTGCTTCCAAGTTGGTTAAAGATGGTTTGTCCAATATCGTGGGAGTTCCCAAGACTATTGATAATGATTTATCCTCCACGGATTATACTTTTGGTTTTGATACTGCTTTAAGTGTGGCCATGGAGTGTATTGACCGTTTACATACAACCGCTGATAGCCATCATCGGATTATCGTGGCCGAAGTTATGGGTAGGCATGCAGGTTGGATTGCTATTGAGGCCGGTATCGCCGGAGGGGCGGATATGATTTTAATTCCTGAAATTCCTATTGATCTGGATGAGGTCTGCCGAGTCATTAAAAAAAGACACCAAAGAGGCAAGACCTTTAGTATTATTGTGGTTTCTGAGGGTGCTCAGTTTAAGGATGCGGCTATGGTTACTCAGGAAAAAAAGTTAGATGCTTTTGGCCATGTCAGGCTTGGAGGCATCGGTGAGGATTTGGCCGCGAAAATCGAAGCAAGAACCGGTTTTGAAACTCGGGTGAGTGTTTTAGGACATATTCAAAGAGGTGGTTCACCCACTGCTTTTGACCGAGTATTAGGCACGCGTTTTGGAGTAAAAGCCGTAGAGTTGATCATTGATAAAAAATTTGGGAAAATGGTAGCTTTAGCTGGCACCAAGATTATTGATGTGCCTCTAGAGGATGCAGTGAAGGCTTTAAAAACGGTGGATATGGAGCTTTACAATGTTGCCAAAGTATTTTTTGGGTAAATCGGCAACTTCATGTTAGGAGGTATCCTGTTTCCCCAAGCGCCGGATGATGAGGGAAAAATGAGGAGGGAAAATGCATGAAAAAATAAAAGATATACTTTTAGAAAGCATACAGGTTAAAGAAGAAATTCTACGCAATCAGATTGATCAAATCGAACAGATTGCACAACTAATGATTGATTGCCTGAAAAAAGATGGCAAGGTAATCGTTTTTGGCAATGGAGGTTCAGCTAGCGATAGCCAGCATATTGCCGCCGAGCTGGTTGGCCGTTTTAAGAAGGATCGTTCAGCATTAGCGGGTATTGCTTTAACCACGAATACCTCGATACTTACTTCATTGGCTAATGACTATGGTTATGATGTGGTTTTCTCGCGGCAGGTCGAAGCGCTGGGTAAAAAGAATGATGTGGTTTTGGGGATATCTACCAGCGGAAAAGCAAAAAATGTAGCCTTAGGGATTAAGCAGGCCAAGAAAATGGGAATTAAAACTGTAGCTTTAAGCGGCGGAGACGGAGGGGATATTGTAAAACTCGCTGATGTATCTTTGGTTGTTCCATCCAAAATAACCGCCAGGATTCAGGAAGCGCACATTACGATTGCCCACATAATATGCGAAATGATCGAGCAGGAACTTTGCCAGGAACAAAAATAATTTTACTTTCTGGCCTTAAACGTATAGTTAGGCGCCTTAAGCAGAATGGCAAGCGTATAGTTTTTACTAACGGTTGTTTTGATATTTTGCATTATGGCCATGTTAAATACCTTCAAGATGCCCGCAACAAAGGGGATTATCTGGTGGTGGCAGTCAATAGTGATTCTTCCATTAAAAGGATTAAAGCTAAAAATCGTCCGGTAATCGGGCAAAGTGATCGTTTAAAAATGGTGGCGGCATTGTCCAGTGTGGATTTTGTGGTTTTATTTAATGCGGATAATCCGTTGCGTTTGATTAAAGCGCTTAAACCGGATATCCTGATTAAAGGCGCGGATTGGAGCAAGCAAAAAATAATTGGCGCAGATTTTGTAAAGAGTTATGGCGGAAGAGTCTTGACTGTTAATTCAGTTAAGGGCCGCTCAACTAGTGCAATCATTGAAAAAATTGTCCGTGACTTCGAGAGAAAATAAGATTGGCCGGATTATTGATGCTAACTTAAACCGGGTTAAAGAAGGATTGCGCGTTTGCGAAGAGATTACTCGGTTTATTCTGGATAATCATAAGTTTACCGCACAGTTTAAGGAAGCTCGGCATAAAATAGATCGCTTGGGTAGTAAAATATATTCGCCGGCTAATCTACTCCTCCAGCGTAGAGCGCAGGCTGATGTGGGAAGATTAAATTGCCGCGGGGAAACCAAGCGCGGTAATTGTAAAGATATCTTTTGGGCTAATATTCAGAGAGTTAAAGAATCTTTACGCGTGCTGGAAGAATTTAGTAAATTGATAGATGTCAGGGTAGCTTTAAGTTTTAAGCAGCTTAGATATGTAGTTTATGAAATTGAAAAAGAGTCTTTTAAGAAGATTTCAGCTTTATCCCGTTAGAAGTCCCGCGGCGCGGGTCGCCACTTCTAACGGGATTTATCTGATTTTAGATAGGCCGAATTTTAGCAGGTTTTCTTTAAAAAAAATACGTAGCTTAGTTTCTGGTAAAGAGATTAGCTTAATCCAGCTTAGGGATAAGTCTAGCGCTAAAGCGGATATATTAAAGTTTGCGCTTAAGCTGGCCAAGCAGCTAGCTTCAACTAAAACATTTTTTATCGTTAATGATTATGTGGATGTGGCGGTTGCTTGTGGCGCAGACGGTGTGCATTTGGGGCAGGACGATTTATCCTTAAAACAGGCTAGAAAGATATTAGGCAAAGATAAAATTATCGGCCTAACTTGTCATAATCTGTCTCAGGCATCCAGGGCGCAAAAAGAGGGAGCAGATTATATTGGTATCGGCCCGCTGTATGCCACTGCCACTAAGCCGGGTTATCCGGCGATTGGCTTAAAAGCAGCCGCAGAGTTAAAAACTAAAATAAAAATACCTTATTTTGTTATTGGTAATATTAATGAAGGTAATATTAAAGAGATTACTAGCGCCGGTTTCAGGCGGATTGCAGTTTGCCGGGCGATTTTAGGATCTAAGGATCCTCAGCAAGTAACTAAACGGCTATATAAGCAGTTAAAAAAAATATGACCCAGTTAGAATACGCCAAGAAAAATATTATCACTGCGCTTATGCGGAAGGTTGCGTATTTGGAGTCAGTTAAACCTAAAGAGCTTATGCGTTTTATCCGCTTAGGGCAGGCAGTCATCCCTTTAAATATAAATCATAAAATAAAAAAGCCTTGTGCTATAGGTAGTGGTTTGTCCACTAAGGTTAATGCTAATATCGGTACCTCTACGGATGAATCTCAGATTGCCGATGAAATTCAGAAGCTTAAAACAGCGATAAAGTATGGCGCGGATGCGTTAATGGATTTAAGTGTGGGAGGCAATCTTGCCAAGATAAGAGGAGAAGTTTTAAAACACTCAACTGTGCCGGTGGGTACGGTTCCGATTTATGAGGTAGCCGTCAGGGCAAAGGAAAAAAATAAAAGTTTTCTTAAATTCAGCGCTCAAGACATACTGGAAGTGTTGAGTGATCAGGCTAAGCAGGGTGTAGATTTTTTTACTATACATAGCGGAGTAACTCAAGGCAGTTTAAAGGTGCTCGGGAGACATCGGCGGCTGATGGGAGTGGTTTCGCGTGGTGGAGCGATTATCGCTAGTTGGATAAAATATCATAGAAAAGAGAATCCTTTTTATTCGCATTTCGATCAAATCTTAAATATTACTCATAAATATGACGTGACCTTAAGCTTAGGTGACGGGTTGAGACCAGGTTCGATTTTAGACGCTACGGATAAAGCGCAGATTGCGGAATTAAAAATTCTCGGTGGTTTGGCTAAACGTGCTAGGGCGCAAGGCGTGCAGGTGATGATTGAAGGCCCGGGCCATGTGCCTTTGGATCAGATTGAAAGAAATGTTGCTTTAGAAAAAAAATATTGTGCTGGGGCGCCTTTTTATGTATTAGGGCCCTTAGTTACTGACGTGGCTGCTGGTTACGATCATATTACTTCAGCCATCGGAGGAGCAATTGCCGCCAGTGTAGGAGCGGATTTTCTTTGTTATGTGACTCCTGCTGAGCATTTGCGTCATCCGACAATCAGCGATGTGCGGGAAGGGGTTATTGCTTGTCGAATTGCCGCGCATGCCGGGGATTTAGTTAAACGTCGAAAATCGGCTATTGGTTGGGATAAGAGCATCTCAGTGGCTCGCAAGGCGCGGGATTGGAAAAAACAAATTGAGCTATCTATTGATCCTGATAAAGCTAGCGCGTATCGCTTAAGCAGTAAGCCAAAGCTTTCTAGTGTGTGCACGATGTGTGGAGAATATTGTTCAATTAAGTTAATGGAAGATTGTTTACCCCGTTAGAGGCAGGACACCAAAGGCGTCCGACGGCTGCCTGCGGCAGCCTGCCTCTAACGGGGCAAGCGAAGATAAATGTTTTGCGGGTGTAATTCAGTGGTAGAATGGCAGCTTCCCAAGCTGCACATGGCGGTTCGATTCCGCTCACCCGCTTTTTTAAAACCAGTAGTTAGCAGATAGTAGATAGGACTAATGAAAAAAAATATTTTAATACTTATCTTTCTCGGTTTAGTCGGTTGCGCGACCGTTCCCCCATATACCGGGCCAAGTTTACCTGCCTCATCTCAAGGGGTTGGCGGAGTGCGCCACCGCGTAGAAGCAGGTCAAACACTTTGGAAGATATCCAAACTCTATGCTGTAGATATCGATGATATTCTGCGCCTCAATCATATTTCTGAAAATTCCACGATTGAAATCGGACAGGTTCTTTTAATCCCTAACCGTTTAGAACGGCAGAATATTCCAATAAAATTAAGTGGAGATGATTTCCTCTGGCCGTTAAGGGGGAGAGTAATTGCCGGTTTTGGTTCCACTTATCGCAATTTAATTAATAAGGGTATCAATATTCAGGCCTCCGCCGGCTCAGACATTTTGGCTACGCGCAGTGGCAGAGTAGTTTTTTATGCTCGTAGTTTTGGTAATTATGGCAAGACCATAATTATCGACCATGGAGATGGCCTGCGTAGTGTTTATTCCAGAATTTCAGAGATTTTTGTGCAACCGGGAGAAAACGTGCAAAGGGGAGCGTTGGTTGGTCGGGTGGGTTCCAGCGTAAGAGATAAAAACAGCTATCTTCATTTTGAAATTCGTAAAGGTGCCATGCCGCAGAATCCATTATTTTACCTATCATGATAAAAGACAAATTTTTTGCTCGCCAAAATTATATCCAGATATTAGAAAAGCGGGTGAGTAGCCTAAAGGATGGTTATCGGCAGAATATTGCTATTATTGGTGATGAAAATGTTGGGAAAACCAGTATTATTTCTAAGTTTCTGACTAATTTTTATGATCCCCTGATCATTACCGTTTACTTAGAGGTGCGGCCTGAGTCTCTTGATGGATTTGCGCGAAGATTCATTGCGGCGTTACTGTATAATTTTCTCTTAAATAGCGGATTGCCCTTAAAGGAAGACCTGGATTATTTAATTGTTAAATCCTCCCGGTATATACCCAATACTTGCGTACGAATAAATTTTATACTTAATGAGCTTTCCCGGAGGAAGAAGATTAATATCATTACTGAGCTTTTTAATCTCCCGGAATTGGTTAATCAAGAAACCGGTAAATTTACGGTTTTGTTTTTGGATGAATTTCATAATTTGGAGGATCTGGGGGTAAGAAATTTGTACCGGGAGTGGAGTAAACTACTCATGGTACAGAAAAATACGCTTTATTGCTTGGCCTCCTCCAGGATGTTTAAAACCCGCCTGATTCTTTCTAAGCAGCTTTCTTTATTGTTCGGTAATTTCGAAATTATTACTATTGAGCCATTTGATATCTATACCTCTAGCCGCTATCTGGATCAGCGCGTTGGTGGCTTAAAGTTGAATTCGCAGTTAAAAGATTTTATTATTAATTTTACCGGTGGTTATCCGTTATACCTGGAGTTAATCGCCGATGTTTTGTCTAAAACGAATGTGGAGGTGAATTTAGCGGATATTTTGGAAGACTTGCTCTTTGATACTTCAGGGATTCTTAATCAGAGATTTTCTAATTATATTAAACGTTTTCTAGATGTTGGTGCGAGTAATGATTATATTTCCATTTTTTATTTGATTGCCTCTGGTCGTAATCGCATTAAGGATATTGCCCATATTTTACATAAGCAAAAAAAAGACCTGGCGATCAGAATTAATTATCTCCTCGAGCTGGATGCGATTACCCGCAGCGGTGATTTTCTTAAGGTTAGTGACCGTTTGTTTGCTTATTGGATGCGGTTTGTTTATCAACAGAAGTTGTGTTCATTATCATTTGATGCTAAAAATCAAAAAGAAAAGTTTCACGATAACATCCAGGATCTTATTGCTGAGTTTGCCAAACAATCGATTAAACCGTTGGCTAATCGTGTTGGTGAATTATTGCAGTTATTTGAGGATGATCTTGTGCAGCTTGAACGTAAAAAAATTCGGCTGCATCATTTTCGCGAAGTAAAGTCATTGGTATTTAGCCAGCAATTTTTGAAAGATGGTTTGCTGGGTCGTTCTAGCGACGCGCTGTGGATTATGGCGATTAAGTCTGATGCGCTTACTGAGCAGGATATTACGGAATTTGCCAAAGAATGCAAAAGGTATCATCATAAATCGCAGCGTAAGATTATGGTTACTTTAAAAGATGTAGAACCAAATGCCAGATTAAGAGCCCTACAAGAGAAGATTTGGACTTGGGATTTAAATAGCTTAAACCAGATGTTAGATTTATTTTCTAAGCCACGGGTAATTGCATGAGCCAGTTTATAAATTTCGATAAAATTAATAATTCTTTGGACCAAGTTCAGAGCATGAAAATTGGCGTGATTTCAGATACGCATATTCCAGATCGTAGTGGGCATATACCGGGAATAGTTTTAGATGTTTTTAAGCAAGTAGATTTAATTATCCATGCCGGAGATGTAGTAAGTTTAGGGGTAATTGATGAATTAAAGAGTGTCTGCGCAAAAGTTGTGGTGGTAGTTGGTAACATGGATCAGGATGCGGTAAGGAAAAAATATCCGGTAAAGCAGGTTTTGGAGATTCTTGGGCACAGGGTGGGCCTGATGCACGGAGTGGGGCCGGCTTTATATCTTCCCCAACTGCTTAAAGATGTTTTTAAGGATGATGGTTGCGATCTGATTATTTTTGGCCACTCGCATAAACCGATGAATGAGAGAATAGATGGGGTATTATTTTTTAACCCCGGGAGCGCCACGGATCTTACCGCGGAGTATAATTCTTACGGAATCATAAAATTAAAGGAAAGGTTAGTTAATCCTCATCTGGCGCTTGATGGCCAGAACGAGATTGAGGCTAAGGTAATAAAAATTTAAATGGATAAACTTTGGGCTCCTTGGAGAATTAAATACATAAGTAGTAAGATTAAGACCAAAGGCTGTATCTTTTGCCAGGCCAAGAAAAGTCAGTCTAATGATTACGTAGTTTTTAAAACAAAACAATCTATCTGTTTGTTAAATATCTATCCATATAATAATGGCCACCTTTTAGTTTCTCCGCTTAGGCATATCGCGGATATCGAGCTGATGCATGAAGAAGAGATTCTAGATATGTTTAAATGTTTAAAGCGGGCGAAGAGTTTATTGCGAAAAGTTTTAAAGCCTCAGGGCTATAATATAGGTTTTAATCTTGGTCGTAATGCCGGCGCGGGAATCACCGGACATTTGCATTTACATATCGTACCGCGTTGGGTGGGGGATACTAATTTTATGCCGGTAATTTCCGATCATAAGGTTATTTCACAGTCATTAAAGGAGTTGTCTAAGCGCTTGAAAAATGTTGATAAATAAAATTAACGAATTTGAAAATAAGTTTCTTGCTCCTTATGCCATGAAAAGTTGCGCTTCCCGCGGGAGGGTGCATCAAGAAGATGAGCATGCATATCGTTCATGTTATCAGCGTGACCGGGATCGCATTATTCACTCGGCAGCTTTTAGGCGGCTAGAATATAAAACTCAAGTTTTTGTAAATCACGAAGGTGATTATTATCGCACTCGATTAACGCATAGTATTGAGGTTTCTCAGATTGCCCGGACCATCGCTAGTGTTTTAAGTTTAAATATGGATTTAACGGAAGCCATTGCTTTGGCTCATGATTTGGGGCACACGCCTTTTGGCCATTCCGGCGAAGAGGTGCTGAATGAATTAATGGCTGCTTCGGGAGGGTTTAATCATAACCTCCAGGGTTTAAGAGTAGTAGATTTTCTAGAAGAGCGTTACCCGGCATTTCCAGGTTTGAATTTAAGTTGGGAGGTTAGAGAGGGGATTGTGAAACATTCTTCGGTCTTTGATATCGCGGTGGCGATCAAAGAGTTTTACCCTAAGAAGATGCCTTCCTTGGAGACGCAATTAGTAGATATGGCAGATGAGATTGCTTATGATAATCATGACTTAGACGACGGCCTTACTTCCGGTTTGATTAAAGAAACTGATTTGGAGAGCCTGGAGATTTGGCAAGAAATAAATCGCATGATCAATCAAAAATATGCTAAAATTAACCCAAGTAGCCGGAAATATTTGATTATTCGCGGTTTAATTGATTTACAGGTTACAGACCTTATTACACATACGCAATTAGAGATCTCTCGGCATAAGATAAAAAAATACACGGATGTCAGGAAGATTGATTACAGGGTAGTAGATTTTAGTGGGAAAATTAAGCAGTTAAGAAAGCCGCTTAGACAGTTTCTCATGCAGAAGCTTTACCATCATTACCGAGTAGTACGCATGAGTACTAAGGCTAAACGTTTTATTCGGGAATTATTTTGCGAGTACCTCAAACGCCCCGCACAGTTACCCTCTGAGATACAACACAGAATTCCTCAAGAAGGCGTAAGGCGGGTAGTTTGTGATTATATTGCCGGCATGACTGACCGGTACGCTTTAGATGAGTATAAAAAATTATTCAACCCCTACGAAAAAGTATAGATTTTTAATTTCCGCGGTGCATAGTATTTACCGCTTGCTTAACTCTACCTATGAGGTTAATGAGCTAATCAGCCGTATGGGCCGTTTATTCTGCCAATTTTTTAATGCGCAATATTGCTGCATCGTTTTATTGGATCCTAATAAAAAATATTCTATTATTAAATGCACGATCAATGATAATAAGAAACTGGTAGTCTATAAAAAGACAAAAATCAGCAGTAGGGTTGAAGAAAGAATCATTAGGGGCTCCTCAGCCGTCAGAAAGGGTAATCTCCTAGGTGTTCCGCTTATCTCTGAAGATTTGGTGGGTTTTGCGATTATCAAACGCACTAAGTTTAATCAGCCGTTTGACTTGTTTGACCAGGAAATGCTGATGACTATGGCTGAACAAGCGGTAATCGGGATTAAGAATATGCAACTTTACGAGGAGCAGCAACGCATAGTTTTTGGCAGCATTAAATCTTTGGTTACGTTTTTGAATACCCAAGTTTCCCGGGATTACACTCATTCACCGTATTTTAGTAAGCTGGTTTGCGCATTGGGTGCTGAAATTCATTTAAATGAGAAACAACTGCAAAGCCTTAAATACGCTAGCCTTTTGCATGATGCCGGAAAAGCGGATATCCCGATGACAATATTAACAAAGACTACCAAGCTTACTGATGAAGAATATGATATTATTAAAAAGCATCCGGTTAAAGGAGCGCAGATTTTAAGGCCCCTACAAGTTTTACGCCCGGCCATCCCGATTATTATGTATCATCATGAAAAATATAATGGGACCGGTTACCCTTCACAACTCAAAGGCAAACAGATTCCTTTGGGCGCGCGGATTATGTCGGTAGCCGATGCCTTTGAGGCGATGGTTTATGGCCGGCCGTATCGTCACAGAATGGATATTTCTTCAGCAATAAAAGAAATAAAGAAAAAGAGCGGCACGCAATTTGATCCTCAAGTGGTTGAAATATTCTTAAAGGTAATTAAAAAGTTTAATAAAAAAGTTTACTTGGAGCAGGATAGCTCTAAGAGAGAGCGCTAACTTATGGTAGAAAAGCAGGACTATCCGCAATCTGAACTTTTTTCATCGCCTGATAATAGTGGTCAATATAAGGGGCATCTTCCCAAAAATCCGTTTTTTTTGCGGGTTCGAGGACATGAAAAAGTTATACTTTTAATTATGGGGCTGGTTTTAACGAGTATTATTTTTTTCTCTTTGGGGGTAGAAAGAGGCAAGCGCATTGTGGTGAGTAAAAATAACATTAAAAATCAGTTTGGGTTTACTATTCAGGTAGCAACTTTTAAAAATAAGCAGCTCGCTTTACGAGAAGCTCAGTTATTACTTCAAGAAGGATTGACTCCGATGGCTTTTGCTAAAGGAGATTATATTGTTTTGTGCGTAGGCAAATTTTCTAATCAAGTAAGCGCGCAACCTTTGCTGATCCAACTGCAGAGAACCTACGCTGGTTGCCGTATAAGGAGGTTATAAACATGTCAATACATCCGTCATTAACTATTTCGGAGAAGGACAAAAAGGCCCGTTCAGTATTAAAGCGCATTGAGCGTATTAGGCAGATGCAGGAAAAAGGTGATTGGAAACAAGGGGATTCAGTTTATGGTTTACCTAAGATCAAGAGTTTAAGGATTAAAATTAAAAAAGAGAAGGTTGAGAAGGCTGCCACGGCTACAGAGGCGGGTGCGCCTGCAGTTGCTGGGGCAAAGGACACCAAAGCCGCCGCTGCCGCCCCCAAGGCTGCTCCTAAGGCCGCCTCCAAGGCTGCTCCTAAGGCTTAAACAGCAGTAAGGTAAATTAAATGTTATTAAGTCATAGAATTAAGAACACGCTTATTTTATTTATGTTTTGTTTTAGCTTGCCGGGTATTGTATTTGCGGATACTTTCGGTGCGTTTACCGGTCAGATCAATGCCAATGGTATAAATGTTCGCGTGGATTCATCAGTAGGCGCAGAGGTTATTTGCACTCTGGCTAAAGGAGAATTAGTAGAAGTTGTTTGGGAAGCTTATGATTGGTATAAGATCCGACTGCCTAAAGAAGCACCTGCTTATATAAAAAAGAATCTTTTAGAATGTAACGATGTTAATGCAGATTTTGCTTTGCAATCAGGTAAATGCCTTAGTGCTAAGGTAATTAAAGATAAAGTGAATATTCGGCTAAGACCGACTGAGTTGGCATGGATTCTGGGTCAAGTTGATAAAACCACGGTGGTTAATATCATCGCAGACGAAGAAGGATGGTATAAGATTCAGCCTGTTTATCAGAGTTATGGCTGGGTGAATAAAAAATTTGTGAATAAAGATGTGGTGGTGGCCCAGAAACAGAATGTTTCGGCTAAAGTCACACAGACTGTCAAATTGCCTGATCAGTTGGCAGTTGAGGGTACGGTTAGCCCTTATGGGATAGTTCTCTGGCGCAAGGCTACGCATAAGTTAATCACTTCTGAAAATAAAATTTATCTTCTTAAAGGTAATCGCAAAAGTTTAGATAGCCTTAATTATCGTAAAGTTAAGGTTATAGGAAAATTAATCAGCCCGGGTGCAAATAGCGTTATTCAGATTGATACCATTGAGGCGCTAGATTGAGCTGAGGATCTTCTGATTATTCAACTATTAAAGCCATGCGGTTTAATAAGTTAAACAGGAAAGAAGGTGCGGGTTGGATTTTTTAAATTTAATTATTTCTTTTGCTGTGTCTTTTGCGCTGCTATTGGTTGCGATGACGGTGCATGAATTTGCGCATGGGTTAGTGGCTTATAAGTTGGGAGATTCTACGGCTAAATTAAGTGGCCGATTAACCTTAAACCCGCTGGCCCATATCGATCCTTTCTGGACGGTTCTTTTACCCTTAGTACTGTTTTTATCTACCGCAGGACATTTTGTTTTTGGCGCGGCCAAGCCTGTTCCAGTAAATTATTGGAGCCTAAAGAACCCCAAAAGAGACATGGTTTGGATTGGCCTAGCCGGACCGCTCGCCAATTTTATTTTAGCTTTCATTATCGCCGGAATATTAAGATTTATTCCGGCGCAGGGCGTGAGTGCGTATCTATTTTTTAATCTCCTTACGATTAATGTTGTTTTAGCTATCTTTAATCTTATACCCATTCCTCCTTTAGACGGATCACGGGTTTTGATGGGTTTGCTACCTGAGCAATTGTCTGAGCAATACGCGCAATTAGAGCGCTATGGTTTTATTTTGCTTTTTGCTTTTATCTGGTTAGGCGTATTTGATCGTGTACTTTGGCCATTGGTGGGCGTCGTCATTAGATTTATGGGGGTAACTGCTTAATGCGTATAGTGAAAGTTAATTTGGGAAAACGATCGTATCCGATAATTATTGGCCTTGGTATTTTTAATCAGCTGGGGCTGTATTTAAAAAAATTGGATATGGGAACAGATATTTTCATTATTAGTAATGCCTATTTGAAAAATAAATATGGAGTAAGTTTGTTAAGAGTTTTATCTAAGCACGGATTTAATTGTCATTTTAAGCTGGTTGCCGACAGCGAGGAAGCTAAATCTATCGAAACAGCTAGCCGGGTAATTAAAGAGTTGGCTAAATTTGACCAAAAGAAAAAAGTTTTTATTATTGCTTTCGGTGGAGGGGTGATTGGAGATCTGGCAGGATTTGTGGCTGCGGTTTATAAGCGTGGTATTAGTTATGTACAGATTCCTACGACTTTGTTGGCACAGGTGGATTCAGCGATTGGTGGTAAAACTGCCGTTGATTTGGATTTAGGGAAAAATTTAGTGGGAGCGTTTTATCAGCCCAGGCTGGTCTTTACAGAAGTAAATTTTTTAAAGAGCCTGGATACAATACAGGTTAGATCTGGGATGGCGGAGGTGATTAAATACGCCGTAATAAAGGATCAAAAGCTTTTTAGTTTCCTAGAAAATAACTATCCAGGCGTAATGCGGCGGAGTCCTGCTATTTTGGAAGTAATCATTAATGCCTGTAGCCGGATTAAAGCAGATATCGTTGCTCAAGATGAGAAAGAAACAACTGGCTTAAGAAGCATTCTTAATTTTGGGCACACGATTGGCCACGCCATTGAGGCTGCTGGCGGGTATAAAAGTTATAACCACGGCCAGGCAGTTAGTTTAGGTATGGTAGCGGCTGTAAATTTAAGTCAAAGGCTAGGATTAATCGATGCAAAGTTAGTACTACGTATTAGTAATTTAATTAGGCTCTATGGCCTGCCAATGAAGTTAAAGGGTATAGTAATCGGCAAAGTTATCCGGGCGCATTATCATGATAAAAAGTTTTCGGGTAAGGAAAATAAGTTTGTGCTGATTAGCGGGATTGGCAAGCCCAGGATCCTGCGTAATATTAAATTAGATTTAATTAAAGAAGCGATTCGCGGATTACTTTAACGTTACCTAAAAAAAGGGACGGTTCTATTTTTTGTATTTTGTAGAGACGCAAAATTTTGCGTCTCTACATCATAAAAAATAGAACCGTCCCTTAGTTTTTAGAGGTTAACGGGTCGTGGTAAGTGTGATTGTTTGGCCGGCATTATCTAATTGGACGCTATTAATAGTAATTAAGTCTACCTTAGCTCCGTTAACAGAATCATTTTCTCTTACAATCTGGTTATTAATTAATGCGTAGCTGTCGTTAGCAGAAAAGAATATCCCGTTTAAAATAAAGCTGGTTTCTAGAGGTTTATTCTCTTCTGGTGGTTGGCTTGGTAAAGTAGGTAGAGGGGGCGGATTTGTAGTTTGGATAATCGTATCAGCATTTATTTTTGGAGTTTGAGTAGTTTGTATTTTATGTCTTAGTAGTGTAAATATAAAGTTAGCCACTAGAATTCCAGCTAATAAAATTAAGATATAGAATAGGAATGGTTTAAGGAGAGTGGGCTTATGAGGCAAAGGGTTAATTTTGTCGGCATTTTTTTTGAGGTGCTCTTCGGTTTTTTTTAATGCTTCATTAATAATGCTCATGCGTTTTTATTTCAAGAGAGAGTAGCTGTCTAACTCTTCCATACACCTTTTGATAATATTAAAATCTATATGGCTAGTTTCACTGACAAATCCGGCTAACAGCGCCCGATCGCAGATTATATTAATTAATCTGGGTGTGCCGCCGGAGAAACGGCTGATCAAATCGATAGCCTCATTACTAAATTCAATCTTTCCTTGCGCCTTATGGCTTTGGTTATGGGAGGTGAAATGCTGCCTTGCCGGGTCAGGCAGGCAGGTATCGCTTTGTGGCATAGCAATCTCTAGGCGATAGCTAATATAATTCTTAATTTCATCATTGTCTAGCGGCGTAATGTGATATTTAACCATAATTCTTTGCCGCAGTTGTCTTAAATCGTATAAATTAAGCCGGGCATTTAATTCCGGTTGTCCGACTAAAATTACCTGCAAAAGTTTATCCTTTTCTGTTTCTAAGTTGGAAAGCAGCCGGATCTGTTCAAGCAAATTTGGTTTTAAATTCTGCGCTTCATCAATGATAAGCACTAGATTATTTCCGGCGTTGGATTCGCGCAAGAGAAAATTATTCAACTCTAAAACCATATCTAGCTTTGTTTTCTTATGTAGGGTAATCCCGAAATCTTTAACGATTGATTCCAGTAATTGGATCTCAGAAAAAGTGGGATTTAGGATGAAAGCGGTTTTTACGTTTTTACTGATTTGATTCAGGAAAAAACGGCAGATTGTGGTTTTACCGGTACCAATTTCACCGGTTAAAACAATAATTCCTTTTCTTTGTGAGACTCCATAAAGTAAATGGGAAAGCGCTTCTTTATGTTTTTTGCTGGAAAAAAAGAAAGCCGGGTCGCTGGTAACGTTAAATGGCCGTTCTTTTAATCCGTAGTACCTACAGTACATTTATTTACCTTTCGCTCCGAATCCGGCTAGTGGAAGCTAAACCATGGTTAACTAAACAATTATAGCAAAATAGCAAAATTTGTAAAGCATTGACATATTTGAAAATGTGTGTTATATTTCTACAATGGTGGTCTTACAAAAACAAAAAGAAAACCGCTGTGCACCTCGTTTAAATTTTCGCTCTGAGATTCGTTATCAACTCAGGGGTAAAAGAGATTTTGATAGTGGTATTAGTAATGATATAAGCTACGGTGGTTTAAAGTTTACCAACGAACGGTTTATCCCCACCTCAACGTTGGTAATGCTTGAAATTAATGTTTTAAATCGGATATTAAGGCCGGTGGGTAAGGTGGCCTGGTCAATGCCGTTGGCGCATTCTAATCGTAATCAAACAGGGATAGAGTTTGTGGAGTTTAATGGTTTAGAGCGTAACTGTCTAAAAGATTTTATAGATATGCGGATAGAGCGAGCTTAAACCTAAGGAAAGGAATAATGTTATGGTAGCAGAAGTTCTTAAGGAGGGTGGAGAAGAAGTTAAACCTAAAGTTGAAAAGCAGACTAATTGTTTGGCTTGTAATAAGCTAATTAAGAAATTAAAACATTATTATCGTGACGGCAAATTTTATTGCAGCAAAAAATGTTGGCGCGCATTTATCGATAAATCTAAACTAGATGAGAAAAAATAATGAAAAGTATTAAAGAACGTAGGATACATCCGCGTTTGGCGCATAAGTTGCCGCTTAATCTGGCGGTAAACGGTTATGATTTTTCTACCGTCTCGAATAATATCAGCAGCGTGGGTGCTTATTGCCATCTAGATAAATACATGCCGCCTTTTACCAAGATTGCCGTAAAATTAAGCCTGCCGAATAAGTCTCAGGCAGGTAAAAGCACAATTGTTGAATGCAGGGGGGTAGTTGTAAGAACTGAAGATGAAATCAATGGTGGATTTAATCTAGCTATATTTTTTAATCAGATGCGAGATGATCAGCGTAAAAAGATTGCCCGGTATATAAGTCAGTTCTTGCCCTAAAAATTTCTTAAGCTTTTTTAATCGATGGCTTTAGAAAGCAGAAGTTAAACCTTACCTTGCCGGCGGGCAGGTATAATTTTGTAATCAATTGGGAAAAGTAAGGAAATATAATTCAGCAAAGCTTATCATTGGCTTCATCTATCACGATGAAGCCATTTTTATGCAAGCCAGAAATAAACTGAAGTTGGCATTCGGCAAAATTGATTTTGAGTCCTGCGTGCTTGATTTTAATTGTACAGATTACTATGAGCAAGAGATGGGGAATGGTTTAAAAAGGAAATTTATTAGTTTTAGCAAGTTAATTCCGATGAGCGAGCTTTATCGAATTAAGCTCTACGCTAATAGGTTAGAATCTAAATTTCTAAACGCGTCAAGTCGTTTGGTTAATATTGATCCCGGTTATATAGATAAGGCTAAACTTCTTTTGGCTTCTACTAAAGATTACGCGCACAGAATTTATTTGCATAAAGGAATTTTTGCAGAAGTGGCCCTGACTTATCGAGGTAATTCATTTTCTCCTAATGATTGGAGCTATCCGGATTATCGCAGCAAAAAATATATTGATATTTTTAATCAGATTAGGGCTCTTTATGCTCCATAAAAAGGCGAGTTAATTATATAATGACAGATTATCCAATATATCTTAAAGCAGCTAAATGCGGAAGGTTAAGAAAAGTAGCGAGTGCGCTTTTTGATTCCTTGCAGGCATGCGCTATCTGTCCGCGGTTATGTTCGGTTAACCGTTTAGAGAATAAGACTGGTTTTTGCAAAACCAAAGAATCGGCCAAAGTTTATAGTTTTATGGCGCACCACGGCGAGGAGCCGCCCATTTCAGGAAACAATGGCTCCGGGACGATATTTTTTAGCCATTGTAATATGAGTTGTGTTTATTGCCAGAATTATGAGTTTAGCCAGCTAGGTAAAGGAACTGAGTACACGATTGATCAGCTCGCAAAGCTTATGCTAGATCTACAGAGTTTAGGTTGCCACAATATTAACTTAGTTACTCCTACGCATGTTTTACCACAAATTCTTTTGAGTTTGGAGTTAGCTGTTGTGCAAGGGCTTAGCATACCTTTAGTTTATAATACTAGTGGTTATGAGCTAGCCTCAACTATTGAGTTACTCGATGGTATTGTTGATATATATCTTGCGGATATGCGTTATGCGGATAGCGCAATTTCGCAAAGATTATCTAAGGCTGTTGATTATCCGCAATGCAACCGAGCAGCAATTAAAGAGATGCATTGGCAGGTAAAAGAGGCGGAGTTTGATCAGGCGGGATTAATGAAAAAAGGGTTAATTATTAGGCATTTAGTACTTCCGAATCAATGTTCAGGTACAGATAAAATAATGCAGTTTATTGCTCAAGAAATTTCTGAGGATACTTATATTAGCTTAATGAGCCAGTATCTTCCATATTATCAGGCCTCAGGTTATCTTGAGATTAGCCGTCGTTTGAAAGCCCGGGAGTATGAGGCGGCTAAAAAGATTTTAAAGAAGTATAATTTATCTAATGGCTGGATCCAGGAGTCATATGGCGCAGAGCGTTTTGCCGGAGTAAATATTAAGCCGGCTTTAGACTTCCAGTAATTAAATATGACTAAAGAACAGGGTTTTAAGAAAATTATAAATTTTATTTTTGCCAAATTATTTTGTATTAATGATTCTGCGCAAAGAATAGCTTTGGGTGTAGGCCTGGGGGTGTTTACTGGGTTTATACCTGGAACTGGGCCAGCTGCGGCGTTATTTTTGGCATTGATTTTCCGGGCTAACCGGGCAGCTGCTTTATTGGCCAGTATACTTACGAACACTTGGTTAAGTTTGGTAACTTTTATCTTGGCAATAAAATTGGGTTCTGCTATACTAAATTTGCATTGGCAGGAAGTGGGCCAGAAAGCGCAAGGTTTAATTCGTGATTTTCATTGGGTTAAATTCTTCAGGCTTTCATTTCACGAAGTGCTTTTGCCAGTTATTACCGGATATATAATTATTGGTTTGTTTCTAGGAATATTCAGCTATTTTTTAACCCTTCTAATAATCAGGAGGAATACTCATGGAAGTAAAACAACTCACCCATAATATCAGAAATGATTTTAATCGCGCGATAAGCCTTGTCGGCGTTATACCCTTACTTGTATTTATTTATCTAGTCGTGGGAAAGCTTGCTAATTTTAATGCTTTAATCGGTGAAATCGGCTATATCGTAATGGCAACCATCGGTGTTTTTATTATGGGAATAGTAGTCGGCAGAAGAATGCTGATGTCGGTAACTTTTAAATTAATTGATGATAATCAAAAAATCTTAAGTATGCAGCAGGAGTTAATCGAAAAGAATCGGCTGGCGGCGATTACTGAGACGGTGTTGGCTTTAGGGGACCAGGTGAATAATCCGCTTTTAGTGATCAGCGGAAACCTTGAAATGCTTGATTTAGAAATCAGGCATTTGGAGGTTGGCGAAAAAGTTCATAATCGTCTTGCGACGATGCGCAGTAATTTTCAAAAAATCCGTGAAGTTACGGATAAGATGTCGAAATTGACCAAGGCTGAATTAATAACCATCCATGGGGATACCCGAATGATTGATTTAAGTAAATCGAAATAGCTTTAAAATAAAAAGTTTCCCGCCGTAGCGGGGTTCCGTTAATGGCGTGAAATAGGGGGGGGGTTGATGAAAAAGTTAGTTTTATTGCGGCACGGAGAAAGCATTTGGAATAAAGAAAATCGTTTTACCGGCTGGACAGACGTTGATTTATCAGAAAAAGGATTGCAAGAAGCAAGAAAAGCTGGTGAGGTGCTTAAAAAAGAAGGTTTTATTTTTGATCTGGCGTATACATCTGTTCTAAAAAGGGCGATTCGTACTCTTTGGCTAACTTTGGATGGAATGGATTTAATGTGGATACCGGTATATAATTCTTGGCGGCTTAATGAAAGGCATTATGGAGCGCTACAGGGTTTAAATAAAGCTGAGACTGCGGCAAAATACGGAGAAGAGCAGGTGCTTATTTGGAGGAGAAGTTACGATATTCCTCCTATGGCATTAGATAAAAATGATTCACGCTACCCGGGTAATGACGCGCGTTACAAAGATCTTGCTTTAAATGATTTGCCTTTAACAGAATGCTTGAAAGATACAGTGAACAGGTTCCTGCCTTATTGGCATGAGGTGATTGCTCCGGAGGTTAAAAACGGTAAACGTGTGATAATTGCTGCGCATGGAAATTCTTTACGTGCTTTGGTTAAATACTTGGATAATATTTCTGATGAAAGAATAGTGAATTTGAATATTCCAACCGGTATGCCTTTAGTTTATGAGTTGGAGGATAGTTTAAAACCAATAAAAAGTTATTATTTAGGTGATCCGGAAGCAGTAAAGAAGGCTATAGATGCGGTAGCGAATCAAGGTAAAGCAAAATAAGCAAGCAGGTCTATCCTGCTTACCCTGCCTACCGGCAGGCAGGCGGCAGGTATTCGGCAGGCAGGAGGTTTAATTATGAGTGAGTCAATTAAAGGCACAAAAACAGAACAGAATTTATTAAAGGCATTTGCAGGTGAATCACAGGCGCGTAATCGCTATACTTATTTTTCCTCGGTGGCAAAAAAAGCAGGCTTTGAACAGATTGCTAGTATCTTTATTGAAACCGCGGAGAATGAAAAGGAGCATGCTAAAGTATTTTTTAAATACCTAGAGGGTGGGGATGTAGAGATTACGGCGAGCTATCCTGCTGGGATAATTAGCGACACAAAGGCTAATTTAACAGAGGCTGCTGCTGGAGAAAATATGGAGTGGACCACGCTTTATGTAAATTTTGCCCAGACTGCTAAAGATGAGAGATTCCTTGAGGTAGCGCGTTCTTTCGAACAGGTGGCTAAGGTGGAGAAGTTTCATGAGGCACGTTATCGTAAGTTAATTAATAATATTGGTAATCGCGAAGTATTTAAGAAGAAGGCAAACGTAAAATGGCATTGTACTAATTGTGGCTATGTTGTCGATGACGTTGAAGCCCCTAAAGAATGCCCAGCTTGCAAGCATCCGCAGGCTTATTTTGAGGTTTTAGCTGAAAATTATTAATCAACCAAGGTAATACCATGAAAGGGGGATTGATGATAAAAGTAATAGCAGTGTTTATTAGTTTGTTTTTATGTTTTTTCTTATTCAAAGTTAGTTCTGTAGTTGCTGAAGAAGGAGTGGTTGCGCAAACAGAAGTTGCGGCTAATGTTGAAGATCAACAGGAATCTTCAAATGCCGGATTTAAACAGCAAATTTTTGATGATCGTCAGCAGCTGCAAGAGCAAAGAAAAGAGATAAAAGGTAATATGGAAGCGGCGAGAGGGGAAGAGCAACAATTGAGGCAGCGGATTATAGATGCATTACAAACAAATGATTTGCAGACAGCTACTCAACTTAAAGAGGAATTAAGAGTAATGCATCAAGAAAATGTGCAGCGTATGCAGCAAGATAAACAGGCGATGCAGGCAGCTAAGCAGGGATTAAAAAATGATGTTCAACAAGCCCAGCAAACAGGTGGTAACAATCCTCCCGGGCCAATGGGTGGGCCTGGAACAAACTGGGAGAACCCTCCCGGACCAATGGGCGGACCAGGTGCTAGTTCGGATGCAAGGCCAAGATTTGACCGTGACAACAATCCTCCCG
>Ga0268280_1000063_pt1 | contig 105703 bp, 52 predicted proteins | sample saktaG_9_FD_190139 | JGI IMG/M metagenome (GOLD analysis project Ga0268280, IMG submission 190139) | Saline water microbial communities from Sakinaw Lake, British Columbia, Canada - sak_2011_5_24_40m | ecosystem: Environmental > Aquatic > Non-marine Saline and Alkaline > Saline ...
CGGCCACTCGAAGCTGGCGTTTGGCACATAGACACTTTGCAGCGCGTGGGCCGGCAGCGACAAGGATACAGCGGCGGCTACAAGGATCGGCAGAGTTTTCATGAGAGCTCCTAAGATTAGTTATCGGTTATCAGTTTTCGGTGCAGCGGCAGAGTTAGCCAGCGCGGCGAATGCTGCGCTCCAATGTGGGAGCCGGTTCCATCCGGCGAATGCAGCAGATGCAGCATCGCGGCACGGCGGCCGCTCCGCGTTTGTTCTGTCAAACCTACCACCTTTCAACGTTTCACCTTTTCAATCCCGCCGGTGGCGGGACTCCAAGCAGCTCCAAGCAGCTCTGCAACCTGCAAGGTGCATCGGTAGTCGGTGCGCCAGTAATCGCTGAAACATAAAACCTTTCAACCTTTCAACTTTAAACTGCACAGCAGCAGCAGCAGCGGCAGCAGCAGCGCCGGCTCGGGCACCACGCTGATCTCCACGTCGTCAATGCACATGGTGGCGCTGTTCTGCGGCGAATTGGACGTGCCGAAGGCCAACTCCATGTACTGCCAATCAGCCACGAACGTGACCGTCGTCGCAAAGAATTGCGGCGCATATTCAAGCAGGTCCTGCTGCTGCACGATCGTGCCGCCGATCGTGACCGTGAAGTTGGAGCAGGGCCGCACCCACAAGCCGGGCGCCCACTCTTGGGCTGGGCGCCCATTGTAACGGTAGTTCAGCTCGTACACTGCGCCCACGTCGAAGCCGTGGATGGTCTGGCGCAGCTTGGTTTGATACTCGGAGGTGATGTAGTACTGCTCCGCCTTGTTGTCAAAAAAGGCATTCAGGCCTTCCGGCACGGGCGCGCTGGTGAAATACGGATTGCCGTTGACGCCGACCCCGAAGGCCGCGACGTTGTAGCCGCCGTCCCAGTAGTCCCAGCCGGCCAAAAAGTCCCAGAGCTGGCCCCAGTTCTCGGTGACGTTGATGATGCCGAGGCCGCTGCCGCCCGGCCCCTGTTCGCCACTGGCCTCAAAGCTGGGATTCATGACGACAAGGCTGTTGGGCCGGCTGTTCTGAAACAGGCAGACGGCGTCGAGCGCCAAGGTGGAGAAGACATTGGTGGCGATCTGGTAATTGCGGAAATACAGCGCACCGTCACTGGTCGCCGGCGTGAAGACCAGATTGGTGAAGTAATAAAACTCACTCCAGTTATCCAGGGCCGTGTTGGTGATGGCCGCCAGCATTTGATTTTCAAAGAAGACGCCGAAATGACAGACGTTGGTATTTATCTCATTGGTCCAGTAGCGCGCATTATACCAGAACTGGAGATTATACTGCTTGGAGGTGTCAAGACCGGTGAGGGTCTGGCTGATGTCCAAGGTGCCATCTTCCGTGTTGAGGAAGGCGACTTGGCGTTTATCGGGCCGCTTGCCCGTGTCGGCATAGGCGCCCCAGCCGCTGGCGGTGGGATTGAGGCCGGAGCGATTATTGCTGCGTGTCCAGCCCATAATGTTGGTGAAACCGAGGCTGTCGTTGACATTCGTCGGCGACTCGAAGCTGGCGTTGACGATGTAGAAGCTTTGTATGGCGCGCGCCGGCAAAACCCACAGCATCACGGTCATCACGAGACTACCCAGCAGTAACGTTTTTTTCATATAACAAACTCCCGACAGCATTTGGTTACTATGGAAGAAACAGCAATTGACGAGTGACGAGCACGGAGGTCAGAAGGTAAACGTTTTGCACTTCCATCTTCGTCACTCGTTGATCGTCACTCATCAATGCGCCGTGCACAGCGTTTCACGATGGCCACAGTCCTTGCCTTTTACATACTCGCGGTCACGCTCCCGCATGCTGGTCAGCGCGCGCGTCGCGCCGCCAGCCACGCCGCCAGGCCGAGGCCGAGCGCCGACAGCGCCAGCGGCTCGGGAATCGGCCAGATTGAGACATCGTCAAGGCACATGCTGGCGCCATCCACTGAGTTGGACGTGCCAAACACCAACTCCATTGAGGTGGCATCCGCCTTGAAACTATTGGTCGCCGATAAGAACTCATTTCCCCACGGCATGAGGTCGTCGCGATGCACTTCGATGCCGCCGATTTTCACCGTGAAATTCGAGGGGCTGTAGATGTTGTTAAAGCCCGGCCGCGCCTGATAGCGGTAGCTCAAGCAATAGTCTTGGTTGATTGTCAGGCCCTCGATGGTCTGCTGCAGCATGGTCTGCTTCGAGGAATTGCCATACCAGAATTCACTTTTGCTGTCCATGAAGGCATTCAGGCCTTCGGGCACGGGTACCCAGCCGCCAAAGAAGGGACTGCTGTTGGTGGCCGTGCCGAACGTAGCGGCGTTGTAGCCGCCGTCATAATACGTCCAGCCGGCCATGATGTCATTGAGCGGGGCAAAGCCTGCAGTGACGTTAATGAAGCCCATGCCGCCGCCGCCCGGGCCTTGGTAGCCGCTGGCCTCGAAACTTGGATTCTTGATGATGACTTCATCTTTCTTATCGAGCTCGAAGACCGTGATGCCATCGAGCAAGAGGTAGGTCGACTCATTATTCAACGCAGTGGTGGCGCAGTTGCGGAAGCGCAAATACGCAGTAGTCCACAGTGACGTGAAGGTGATTTGCTTGAAGTGGTAGGGATTGCTGCCGCCGACGGCCGTGTTGGTGAAACCGAAGTCGCCGCCACTGAGCGACTGGCTGCCCGCCGCGCTGATGCCCTGCAAGGTGACATCGAAGACACACGACTGGTTCTTGCTTTGCGCGCTGGCGTTATGCCAGAATTGCAGGACGTACTTCTTGGTCGTGTCAAATTTAAGGGGTTGACGAACATTGGTATGGTACAGCGTGACACCGTTCGGTGAATACGCGCTCAAGTAAACAACGCAGGTCTTATCGGGACGCTTGCCATTGTCGGCCGGACCAGTGCCATCGTCTTTGCCGATCCAATTGGGCAGGCCGCTGCCAAAATTGTTCTGCCAGCCAGCGCCGAATGCGTTGGTGAGATCGCTGCCATTCCAAGGGCTGGCGCCAAAGTACGTGCCAATTTCAAAGCTGGAGTTACTGACGATGACGCTTTTGGCAGCCAAAGCGTGCTGTGCGCCCAGGATCAGGGTCAGAGCAATCAGCAGTGCGGTCATGGTTTTCATACGATTCCTTTAGTGAAAACAGTGAGCAAAGTTGGCTGGCGCCGCGCACGCGCGGGCATGCGCGGCGCCAGCAATGGAACGTTAAGGTTAGCGCGCGCGCCGGCCAGCCAGCCACGCCGCCAGGCCGAGGCCAAGCGCCGAGAGCGCCAGCGGCTCGGGCACCTGCCAGATTTCCACGTCGTCAAGGCACATGGAGCAGCCATCCACCGAGTTGGACGTGCCGAACACAAGTTCCATTGAGGTTGCGCTTGCCTTGAAGGTGACCGTGGTCGGAAAGAACGTGTTGCCCCATGGCATTTGGGCATCGCGCTGCACTTCAACGCCGCCGATTTTCACGGTGAAATTCGAGGGGCTGTACATGTTGTTGACGCCCGGCCGCGCCTGGTAGTTATAACTCAAGTAATACCACGCGTCGGCGGTCAAACCGTTGATGGTCTGCTTCAACATGGTTTGCTTGGATGAATTTCCATACCAGAATTCACTCTTGTTGTCCATGAAGGCACTCTGGCCTTCGGGTACGGGTACCCAGCCGCCAAAGAAGGGACTGCCGTTGGTGCCCGTGCCGAACGCTCCGTTGTTGTAGCCGCCGTCATAATACGTCCAGCCGGCCATGACATCGTTGAGCGGGGCCCAGCCTGCAGTGACATTAATGAAACCCCAGCCGCCGCCCGGGCCTTGTTCGCCGCTGGCCTCGAAGCTCGGATTCTTCACGACAATTTCGGGCACGGTGGCACTGTGGCCGAGTTGGAAGAGGGTGATGCCGTCGAGCAAGAGCGCGGAGAGCTGGCCATTGCCGCCGACATCCGGCAGCCGGAAGTTGCGGATGCGCAGGTCGTTGGCGCCGCTGTTGGCCGGGGTAAAGATAAAGTTGGCAAAGTGATAGGGATTGGCGCCGCCGACGGCGCTGTTGGTGATGGTGCCCAAGGTTAGGCCGCCGCAAGTGACATCAAAAATGCAGATGTTGGTATTGTAAAGATCCGTGTAGTTGCGCGCGTTATGCCAGAACTGGAGGCAATACTTCTTGGCGGGGTCGAGCCCGCTGATGCTCTGACGGATGTTGACGGTGCCGCCAAACGTAAAGAGAAACGCGACTTGGGTCTTGTCCGGGCGCTGGCCGTTGTCGGCGAAACCGCTGGCACACACCCCCACATAGGGCATGTTACTATTCCAGCCGGTGACTTGGGAGTAGGTCCAATCGGGGTTGCCGGCAGGGCTTTCGAAGCTGGCGTTGTTGATGTAAACGCTTTGCAGGGCGAAGGTGTGCTGCGCGCCGAGCAGCAATGCCAGAGCGGCCATCAGGGTGATCAGAAGTGTTTTCACTGTGTTCTCCTTGTGAAGTGTTTGAATGGTGTTGTACAATCCGCTCGCATCAGGGCGGACGAAATCGTCTCACAGCAGTGTAGCATATCGCCCCTTGGATTGCAAGAACAATTGTGCCACGATTTGTACGATTGTGCCATTAATTTCCTTTTCGCAAAGGAAATCATAGAATGCGGCGGCGCAATCTTACTCGGTATGCGGTATTCAGTATTCAGTATTCAGTGTGCTGAAGGAGAGTGGGAGCCGCTTCCGTGCGGCGAACGCTGCGGCTTCTGCTCTTCCACCGAATACTGATTACCGAATACTGAACACTGCGCATGGAGCCGGTGCCATGCGGCGCGGCGCGGAGGCGGAATTATCCGCAGGTTACGCCGATTACGCCGATGCAGCGGGGCATGACAAACCATGCAAATCATGGTAATTTCTTTTGCAGCAAAACAAATTATGATGCAGTGCTGGTCTGCTTTGAGATAATCCGCGGCATCTGCGTAATCTGCGGATAATATTCGCTGCAGTCCTGGGATGGGCATCTCCGCCGCTTGGCGGGATCATGGTGGTTTCTATAATCCCCCTTTCCTAAAGGGAGTACCCCGCATAGCGGGGGGAGGGATTTTGCAGAAAGCAGGAAGAAAGCAACAGCAGCAAAATCCCCCTGCCCCCTTTACGAAAGGGGGATTGCAGCAGTTGCCAGCGAGTTTTCATTTAATTATATGCAGCCACAATCCCGCCTGTGGGCGTCTCGCATCCTTGCCGGCGCGGCGCTTTTTTGCTATACTATGCGCTATGAGAATCATGGCACAAATATACAAGAGAGGTTTAGCGTGGATGAACACTACAATTGGCCTGGCGGCAGTGACCGTCGGCACACTGGCGGCATGGGGCGCAGATAAGACATCCGCGCCACCGGCATTGCGCGAGATCGCGCCGGACATTTTCATGTTCCGCGATGCGGGCAATGTCTATTGCATTCGCTCGGGCAACGAGGCCTTGTTGATTGAGGCCGGCAGCGGCGCGGTGACCAACGCGCTCAAGAAGATCGGGGTCAAGCGAGTGGCGTGGGTGCTGCACACGCACGCCCATCGCGACCTGTGCCAGGGCGATGCGGCACTGGCGGCGGCGGGCGCGAAAATCGCCGTGCCGGACGGCACGCGGGCGCAGTTTGAGGACGCGGCCACGCAGTGGTATGACCGCGAATTGCTGAACGCGTTTGATTATGGCGACAAGTATTTCCTGCCCTTGCGGAATATTCCCGTGCAGCACGTGCTGACCAACGGCGAAGTGTTTGTCTGGAAAAATGTGCGCCTGCGCGTGCTGGCGACGCCGGGGCACACGGCTCCGCATCTGGCATTTGTGCTGGAGCGCGGCGGGAAGAAGTATGTCTTCTGCGGCGACGCGATCTGCACGCCGGGCAAGGTCTGGGAGCTGGACGCGCTGCAATCAACCTATGAGGAATTCATTCAAGGGCCGCCGGCGTTGAAGCGTGTGCCGGAGCTGCAGGCGAGCCTGGCACGCTTGCGCGCGGAGCAGCCGACTTTGTTGCTGCCGGCGCATGGCGTGCCGTTCGGCAACTGTGGCGCGGGCATCGAACTGTTGGAGCAGAACCTGGCGACGATGATGGCGGCGCTGGCGAACACCAACTATTTTGGTGGGGTGGGCGCGACCCTGCCACAGGTGCAGGCATTGCAAACCTGCGCGATCACCTATCTGCTGCGCGGCAGCAACGGGCTGGGCGTGGTGATTGATCCGAGCGTGGATCGCGCGCCGGACGGGCAACTGCTCGGCACATGGCTGAAGAACCAGATGGGCACGCAGCGCGTGGCGGTGGTGCTGATCACCCATTATCATGCGGATCATCTGGCGATGGCCCCGGCGGTGTTGCAGCACTATGGGGCGGCGCTGTACACGCACGAAAAATTGCGCGAGATCTTGGAAGAGCCCTTGCGTGTACACCGGCCGTGTGTGTTTCCACAGGGCATGCGCGTGGCGCGCAGCTTCAAGGATGGCGAGGGCTTCGCCCTCGACGGCCTGCGCTTCACTTTCTATGATTTCCCCGGGCACACCTACTGGCATCAAGCCGTGCTGGCCGAAGTGGATGGGCAGCGCATTTTGTTCACCGGCGACGCGATTGATGATTACCGTCATGTGCGCAGTATTGATTGCTGCAACTACAATCCGATCTCGGACAGCGCGGGCGCGATGCGCTGCGCCGCGGTGCTCGAGAAAACCAAGCCGGACTACATTGCCACGGGCCACTGGGGCATTCATCCGTGGAAGGCGGCGTATGTGCCGCCGCTGCGCGCGTGGGTGCGCACCCGCAACGCCGCGCTGACGGCGCTGATCGGACAGGCCGAGCCGAACCTGGGCTATGACGTGCACTGGGCGCGGCTGGATTCATTCCGGAATGTGGTCAGCAATCAACTGGCGGTGACGCTGACGGCGCGGGTGCACAATCATCTGGCGGTGCAAGGGACCGCGCGGCTGGTGCTGACGCTGCCGGCCGGCTGGCGGGCGACGCCGGCCGCGGCGACCGTGACGCTGCCGGCGCAGGGTGACGGCCAGGTTGCGTTTCGGGTTGAGCCGGCGCGGGATGCGGCGCCGACGCGCCATATGATTGGGCTGGATGTGACCCTGAATGGCCAGCGGTATGGCGAACTGGGCATGGCCTACGTCGACATTGGCGCGGATTACAGTGTCGAGCGGCGCAAGCCGACCTGGCCGATGTCGGGCTTGTTGGACCCCGGGTATGGGAAGTTCTGATGGACGCAGATCGGACGGATCAGACAGATGATTTTCAGCGGAAGAAATGGTCGGGCGGGACTTGCGCGAAGGCGACCTGCAGGCCGTGGTGGGTCGGGTTGGGTTGGTAGGCGAGGCGCACGCCCTTAGGCGCGGACGCGGTGATGCGCAGCACGCCGTCGGACTTTTCCCAGCGGACATACACGGGGCCGCGCGCGCCGGCACTGCCGCCCTCCGCCCAGGTCATGCGCGCAACATGCGGACTGATCTGATAGGCTGCGCCGCCAGGCGTGATCGGGCGGATGCCGAGCACAATCCGATTTAGGAAATACAAGGGTGCCGCGGACCAGGCATGACAATGGCTGCGGGTCGGGAAGTCAGCCGTGCCGAGCACGCCGGTGGGAAACTGCTCCCAGACAGTAGTGGCGCCAGCTTGGAGCATGGGCAGGAAGTTGTCCGCGAGCGAGTCCAGAATGACATCATCGCGGTCAACTTTCTCAAGTGCTTCGTACAAATATTGAATGGCGAAGGGCGAGCCGACACGCGTCATGGTTGCAGGCGGTGCAAGGCAGTTGGCCAGCGCGGCGGCCGCGTGTTCTGGCGGGATCACGTCATAGAGCAGGGCGAGGAAGCTGGTGTGCTGGCAGGTCTTGTCGCTCAGCATAGTATTGTCATGGACGCTGTCGGGATAGGTGTTCGTGGCCGGGTTCCAGAGGGCGTTGAGGGCGGTGGTGAGTTCATGAGCGAGGGTGTCGAGCCAGGCGGCGGCGCGGGCATCGCGCACGACATCCGCGCACCAGCGCGCCGCGCGCACGGCACCGACGAGCAGCAAACTGTTATGCAACACCGTGCAATGGCGATCATCCACCGCGGCCCAATCGAACATATTCCAGAACGGCCCGCTGAAGAGGCCGCGGGCATCACGCATGCCGGCCGCATTGCGCAGGTTTTGCATGACGGCGGGCCAGATCTGCTTGAGAAAGGCGCGGTCGCCGGTGGCGAAATAATAATCCCAGATGCCAATGCCCCAGAGAAAGCTCCAGGCGGGCAGCAGCATGTCCCACGCGGAGGGCACTTGCGCGCTGACCAGCGGGTAGTATTCCAGCGATTGGCCGGCGAGCAAGAGGCAGCGGCGAATCAAATCGTGGGCGCCAAACACGGTTGCAGCATAGAGCGCTTCGTTGCGCGCGTCCCCGACCCAGAGCGTTTGTTCATACAGCGGGCAATCCGTGAAAGAATCTTCCATGCACAATTTGAGCGTGCGGGAGGAAATGTCCCAGACGCGCACAAGGGCGTCATCGCTGCAGTTGAATGTGGCGATCGTGTTGACCGGGTAGGTTGATTCGACCAGGTGCACGAGGCGGATGCGCACGGGCGCCGTCTGGTTGCGCAGGGTGATAAAGACAAAGCGGCCGGCGCGGCGCTTGACGGACAGAAACCGATTGATGCCCTCTTTGCAGACATGGCGCAGGAGATTCTTGCAGCCAATCGTGTGCTGGACGCGGCCGTTGGGCGCGATGTACTCCACACCGGTGATGTCGATGATGGCGCCGGCGGCGGCGCCGAGCTCGAACGCGTAGTAGCCGATGTTTTGCGCGCCCAAGTCGTAGAGCAATTCGACGTCACCGCGTGCGTCAGGGCGGATCGTGGTTACGGCGGCGTTGTCGTGCATCAGCGCGGCGGGCTGCTCAACGCAGGCGGCTGCGTCGCCGCAGACACGGCGGCCTTCGAACTGCCAGGCCGGGTCGTGCAGGCACATTTCGTCGCGCGGCACGAGGCGCGCCCGCGCGCCGAGCTCGCGTTTGAACGAAGCGGCATCGCGCACGGTTGTGCATACGCGCTGATACGTCGCGTCAATGTTGGCGAGCAGCGCCGACCATTCCGGTGTGGGGAACCAGGTGTTGTAGGTCAGGTCATGCCCTTGATGTAGAAATTCCTCAAACGGCACGAAGGCCCACGGATTGTCATGGCGCGGGTCGAGCGGGTTTTCAAACGACAGGCCGTCAGGTTCAGCAAACCGCAGGCCTTGATCTTTGCCCGGACCATTGTGGCACATGCAAGCGACGAGAACATTGGGACCTTTGCGGAGGCGCACGGCGCGGTTCATGGCGAGTGCGCCGTTGGCAGAAATGGAGGGCAAGTACGATTCGATGGGCACGGTGCGCGCGCGCGTGCTGTGGACGATGGTGACGACGCAGGCAGGCAGCGAGACGCTGGCGTTCATCTCCACCACACCGGGGTACAAAAGTCGCGCGACGGGAAAGGTCCATGCGCACCAGTCTTTGCGGACGAGCTTGGCGTGGAGAAAGCGCGCGAAAGAGACGGGTACGCGGGTGAGCAGGGCTGAATCACGCGGGGTAAGGTCTTTCCACGGGCCGCGGCGGGCGGGGAACAGCACGGCCGCGTTTGCAAAGCGCAGCGCGTCATGCCGCGCGTCGTAGTATTCCTGCGGCTCCATTTGTTGCGCAATCTTGGGCGTGTCAGGCACCCACGCCCGGGCGGCGGCGGTCTGCCATGCGCCGTCGGAAACAACGCGCAGCGTGCGGCCGCCGGCGAAGGTTAGATCAAGTTGGGCGAGCAGACCGGCTTGCCGGCAGTCTTGATGATACGAGCCGCAACCAAAATAGCAGGCGGTGATTTCAAGCGTGTTGACGCCCGGCGCAAGATAGGCGCGCAGGTCCAGCACGTCATAGGAATAATGCGCGGGCCACGAGCGCGCGGGACCGTCATTGACCCATGTGCCGTTGACCCGCAGACGGTACCAACTGTCGGCGGTGACGGCCATGCTGGCGGTGACCAGCGGCGTGCGCGGCAGGCGAAAGCTACGCCGCGCGACGATCGTGCGATGATACGCGCAATAGTCGGGTTGCGGATGCCAGATCCAGAAGGCAGAGAGGGGCATAAGAAGTTACCAGTTACGGATTGGACGGATCGGGCGGATCCGTCGGATTGGGTTGGGAGATGCGCTGGACGCCGTGCACCGTGACGCGCACGGGCTGGCCGCAGTGGGTGAGGCGCAGAAACAAGGTGTGGGTTTGGTCATCATAGCGGGCTTGGACACCAGGCGCGTCGAGGTCGGTGCCCATGCGCGCCGGCGCGCCATCAATCAGCACCGCCGCCGGCCGCGCAATGAAGGGTACGGCCGCACACGTGGTGCCACCGCGCAACCAGGTCACTTCAAAGGCGACCACCTCGTTGCTGGCCGCCGCGCGCGTGATGGCGCCGCCGGTTGTGATGTGTACCGGCGCACCGTTGACGTGCACAATCGCCGTGTTCGGGTGCAGCGGAACGTTCTGCAACTGATAGAGCACGCCCATGATGCCTTCCGGCGAGAGAAAGGCCGGCATGCGCTGGCTGAACCGCGCGCCCCAACTGTCCGGATAGGCGCCTTTGTGTGCGGGATCATCATCGCTGACTTGCTGATACAGCGCACTGGCGAGAATGCCTTCGGCAATGCGGCGCCAGGGGTGCGACTGGTCGTGGCGGGCCAATGCGAGAATGGCATCGGCATAGACCAAGCCTTCCCATTGCACGGCCACGCCCAGCCACGAGTGCGTGAAGAACGTGGTGCCGAAGCAGGCCAGCGCGGCATAGCGCATGCCGGGCTTGGCCGAATCGTCCCACAGGTAAATGAACGGCAGGCCGGCGCGCGCCCAGTGGATCGCGCGCGCGAGATATTGCCGCTCGCCGGTAACCTCGTAGGCATACACAAACGCGCGCATGGCAAAAATGGCGGCGAGAATATCGGGCGAGGCGACCGGCACTTCCCAGCCGGAGGCGCCGGTCGGCACGCGATAGGTGTCGAGCTGCGCGAGGGCATCGCGACCGACGCGGATGGCACGCGGGTCGCCGGTCATGTGCGCCCAATGCCAAAGCACGAGGCACCACCAGCCGGAAACGCCGAGTGTCTTCGTGCCGGGCTCGCCCAGCATCTTGCAGTGTGGCGCGGGATAGTAGGCCCAGCCGCCATCCGGGCCGATCGTGTCCATCACGCGCGTAGCCATCTCGCGATAGGCCGGCCAGGCGTCGTCAAGATGGCCATACATGAAGGGAATGCTCATGCGCAGGATATGACCGCCGCCGTGCGCCAAGGCGCCGGGGTCCGCCGCGGCGACGGTGCGGGCGAAGATGAGCTCGGCGCGGGCACGCGCGTTGGTGTCGCCCGTCAGCAGGCTGTCAATGTTCAAAAGCGCGGCGACGTCCGGCAGATTGGCGCTGGGATTGCCCGTCATCTGATACGACTGCTGTTGTGCATCATCCCACAGCGTATACAAGAAGGCATAGCGCGACAGCGCGATTTCCTCGGGCAACGTGCGCGGCCATTTCTCCGGTGGCGGAAATTCGCCGGGCACGAGCGCGACCCACGCATCGAGCGCGTCGAGCACCTGCGCGTGCTGCTTCAGCAGCAGGGTCTGTGCAAATGCGCTACACTGCCCGGCCTTGAGCGCGAAGGGCTGCGTGGCCATGGTGGCGTTTTTCGGGACCAGATTCGTGTCGGCCGGCACAAAGAGTTGCAGGCGATGATTGGCCCGCGCATCAAGGAAATTTGGACTGGCGAAGAGGGCGGAAAGGGTGTGACGACCGGGCGCCCATTGCTGGCGCTGGTCCCACAGCAAGGCCACCAGCGCGTCGGGCGTTTCCACCGCCATGAGCGGCACGGTCACTTCATACGGATCCGGCACCAGCCGCAGGGCCAGTTCGGGCGTAAAGTTGCGCGTGGAGGACGACGGTTCATCGCGGTCGAGATATTCGAGGCCGGGGAACAGCGCGGCGTTTTTGCGCGCGCCGGTCGTGCCGTCCCCCACCATGACGGCCGGGCCGCGCAAGGCGCGCAGGCTGAGATGGCGGCGGGCATCAAGGCGCAGCACCACGCGCAGCGAGCCGGGCACACGGTCGGGCGCGAGCGTGACCTGCAGGCGGCCCGCATCGCCGGCAACGGGAAAGGTGAAGTGCAAGGCAGTCTTTTCTCCAATGTGGACGGTGCCACGCGGCAGCGCTTCAGGCGTGTCGCCCAGGCAGAGTTCTGCGAGTGCCGGCGCCGTGGCTACGCGCACATAGCTGGTGCCGGCGGCCGCGTAGAAGCAGAGTGGGCCAGCGCCGTTGGCGCAGGTGAGTACCCGCAGTTGCGGCGTTTGCAGCAAGTGCCAACCATCGCCAAGCGCGCGCGCCGCAGAGCTTGTGGCAATGGTGCTGGGGAAATTTGGCAAAGCCGGCCAGACTTGGTACATGCAATTGGTTGTCATCGTGCGCGGCGGACCAGCGGGATCGGGCTGCCAGACGACATTTAATGTCGATTGCAAACGACATGCAGTGCTGTTTGCCGGCATCGGCCACGAGACAACTATTCGTTGGCCGGGATTGAGGCGCGCCACAGTTTGCGTGAGCGCGCTGCAGACAAGGCGGAGGTTGCGGGCGAGCCCCTTGCCGGTGTTTTTCACAGTGGCGCACAGCGCATAGGGCTCGCCGGCGAAAAGGACACTGCGATCGGGGCCGAACGCGATCAGTTCGCACGCCGGCGGCAACGGTGTCACCCGCGCGGCGCGCAGCCCGGCGTTCGAGACGGCGACGAGCACGGCGTCGGCATTACTGAGGCTGCTGAAATCGAAATCACTATACCATGCGCCATTGGTGATGGCGAGCGGCATGATCAGTGGCGGGCCTGCTGCGGTGCGGCCGACACCCAGCGGCGTCAGGTGGACGGTCGCGCCGGCCAACCCGCCGGTCAAGTCCAGCAGCAAGCCCCCGGCCAGGACCCGCGTGAGGTTGTTGGCAAGTTCATTGTCGCGCAGGCGGAGAATGCGCGGCTCGCCGAACAGGGCCCAATCGGCGACAAGATTGCCCGCGCCGCCGTCATCGGCGGACAACGTCAGCGCGATGCGCTGCCCGGCCCACGGCGCCAGATCAACGCAGACGGGCACCCATGATGACGTGCGCACCGCTTGGCGCAGCAAGCGGCGGCCATTGACGGCGATGCCCAGGCCGACGCCGTCAATGGGCCGGTCGCTAATGCCGTCCGACAGGCCGGCATACCCGGCCAGCACGAGCCGTTCACCGGGCGCGCACAGCGGCAACTGCACCGCAAACTCCATGTGCGCCGGTTCCTCAAACATGGGATGCATGAACAAAGCCGGGCGCATGACGCCCTCGGCGCGCGTGTAGCGCTGACAGGCGGTTATGCCTTGCGTGGCCACGATGGTGGCGGCATAGTGCGCCATGCCATCCCAGACCGTTTCAATGCCTGGCTGCGCATACGCGCGTGCGCACAGGGCGGCCAGCCCGCACAGCAACAATATTCGCACCCGTTTCATGCCCGTCATGTCAGGCTTCCTGCAGGCCGTCGATCGAGCCCACCTTGATGTCGAGCTCGTCGCGCGATTGAATGCGGGAAACTTGCCCGTCGGTGATCCAGACGACGCGGTCACTGGCGTCGAGCATTTTCATGTCGTGCGTCGCGGTGATGATGGTGACGCCGCGTTCCTCTTTGAGGCGCTTGAGCAATTCAATCACCTCATGCCCGGTCTTGAGATCCAGATTGCCGGTCGGCTCGTCGGCCAGGATGATAGCCGGATCGTTGGCCAAGGCGCGGGCAATGGCGACGCGCTGCTGCTGACCGCCGGACATTTGGGCGGGCTTGTGATTAAGCCGCTGGCCGAGGCTGACAAGGGCCAGCAGCGCGGCGCCTTTCTCGCGCGCCTCATCGGGGTCCGTGCCGGCGAAGACCATCGGCAGGGTCACATTTTCCAGCGCGGTCATGACCGGAATCAAGTTGAAGGTCTGGAAAATGTAGCCAATCTTGCGGCAGCGCAGCCAGGCCAGTTCGAATGGATCGAGCTGGGCGATGTCGACTTCATCAATGTAGACTTCGCCGGTGGTGGGCTTGTCGAGGCCGCCGACCATGTTGAAGAAGGTGCTTTTGCCGGAGCCGGATGGCCCCATGATGCTGATGTATTCGCCGGCGAAGATGGTCATGCTGATGCCGCGCAGGGCATGCACGGTTTCTTCGCCCATGACATACGTTTTGCGGACCGTTTGGGTGCGGACAATTTCACGACGGGTGGTCATAGATCAGCTCGCATGGCATCGACCGGTCGCATGCGCGCGGCGATGCAGGTGGGATAGAGGGACGCCAACAAAGTCAGGAGCGTGCCGAGGACAAAGGCGCGCGGGCCGCTGTAGGCCAGGGCGTGCGCACAGGCGCCGAATGTCAGCACGGAGAACTCTGTCATCATCCCGGTTTGAAAAACCGCCAGGGCAAAGCCCAGCAAGGCGCCCAGCGCACTGGCCACACAACCGAGGCAGGTGTTTTCAATCAAGAACAGGCGCACAATAAAGCGATCGAGCGCGCCCAGGCATTTGAGCGTGCCGATTTCGCGCACGCGTTCCGTGACGCTCATCAAGATGGTGTTGGTAATGCCGACTAGGCAGAGGATAGCCGAGAGCGCCAGCAGCCAGACCTGCTGGTCACGCTGGCGCGCGGTGGCGGCGGCATCGTGGGCTGCCATGTTGGCCCGCTCCAGAACGGCCGCCACGTGCACATCGGCCGACCGCCGCAACGAGGACAGCAGGTGCTGGGTTGCCATGGACGAGGCGAAGAAGGCGACCACGACGGCAATGCAGACAAAGGTCAAGGCGGCGCGGCCGCGGCGATGCCGGACATTGGCGAGGCACATGCCAAAAGTGCGGCGCCACGGCAGTGTTACGGTGCGCGGCGCGTGGTCGGCGAAGATGCCGGAAGAGGACGTATGGGACGTATGGGACATATTGTTAATACGGCAGCTCTTTGACGCAATTAACGATGAGGGAAATGGCGACGGCCGCCATGGCCGCCAAGCCCATGCCGCACGAAAAGCCGGCCGCGACGACGGGGACATAGCGCGTCCAGCGCTGTTCGCCGAACCTGCGTCGGAAGACATAGCGGCCGAGCAGCGCGCCGATCATCAGGTTGATGGCCACATGCGTGGGCGCGCAGACGCCGGCGAGCATGCCGTAGAAAAATTGAATTGGCAGGCCCACGATGCCCATGCCGGCGTACAGCGCCAGGCCCACGCCGGCGGCACCGCCGATGACTTCCGGGCGCAAGGCGTTGAGCAGCAGCGGCTGGGCCGTGCTGTTGGCGGTGAAAATCAGATAGGCCTGGCGCGCGGCAATCGGCCAGATGCGCGCGGCGTAGGGGAAGGCGCTGGACGGAATCTGCTGCATGTGCCAGAAGAACCACCAGAAGATGAAACTGCTGATCCAGACGACCGGCAGCATCAACAGCTCGGCCTTGATGACCGAGGTGAACTTGGTGCGGGTCAGTTCGAGTTCGCGGAAGCGTTGCGCCGCGGGACCATAGTCGGCCATGGGGATCGGCGCGAACCAGATGTCAATGCTCTTGTAGCCGCTGGTGATGAACGCGGTTTCCTTGAGGAAAGGCGTGTTCAGGCCTTGGCCGGTGATGCCGATCAGGCGCGCAGAAATATACGAATTGAGCGGTGTCCAGATGAAGCCAAAGAGCAGCACAATCCAGAGCGGGAAGCCGGGCACCAGGCGTTTGCAGATCAGGCACAGGCATGCAGCGGAGACGATAAAGAGCAGCAGCGCGACCCAGACCGGGAAATCGCCGCGGGCGCGGGAGGCGCGGCGGCCAGCGTCCGACGAGTCCGACCTGTCCGACAAATCCGACGGGCGGCGCTGGGCGCGGCGGCGGGTGACGGCGCGCACAACGGCCCAGATGCCGATCAGCAGCACGGCGATGGCCAGGCCGATCGAGACGCTCATCCAGAAATCGAAACCCATCACCATTTGATTGACCAGCAAGGTATTGCCGGGCTGCCAATGGCGGAAGACACCGGCGCGCACCAGCAGCGGATTGGCGATCACGGTGGTGGCAATCATGGCGCAAAAGGTGCCGATGACCATGCGAAACGGCAGGATCATGCCGGCCAGAAAGAGGGTGGCATCAAAGCTGAGCGAGACCAGACTGCCGGGCAGCAGGCGCTCGATGCGCGCGGTGAAATCCACGAAGGGAATGGGAAAGATGATGATCGGCTTGCTGAGGAACAACCCGCTTACGACCGGCAGCATGACATAGACACAGCCGAAGACGATACCCAAGATAGCGCCGACACTGAAGACTTTGCGGCGCCACGACGGCGGCGGCGCGTCGGTGCCGGTCTGGCGCTCGGTTGATTCGGCCAGTGCGGTCGCGCCTTCCGCGCCGATCGGCGCCATCGGGAATGGCAGCCGTTCGCGATCGGAGGTCAGCCGGAACATGAGATAGCCCAGCCCGAAATAGCCCAGGCGGCCGAGCACGTAGGCGCAGCAGATCAAGAGCAGCGGCGAGAGCATGCCGGCCGATTTGCTCCACCACCAATCAAGGTGGGCCAGATTGCGCGTGAGAATGGCGGGCGAGCTCGCCGCCGGGACAACCCAGTCGGGAATGGCATTGGCGATCGCGCTGGTTTCGGGCGATTGCAGCAAGTACTGATTCCAAATGGCGAGGGCGAACGGGCCGCCGGACAAGGCCAGGTGGGCGACGGTGGCGGCGGCAATGCCGGAGGCGACGTAGAAGAGCACGTAGACTTCCTGGCGCGAGAGCTGGGTGAAACTGCGGCGGGCCAGTTCGGCGAACAAGATGATCGTGACCCACTCGGCGGCCGAGCCGAGCGACTGGCCGGCGACCAAGCCCATGTAGATCGCGCCGGGCATCATTACCAAGGCAACAAAGAGCGCGCCGATGACGGTGCGCTTGGAAAAACCGTCAACGAACGGGCCGTGCTCGAGCGGTTCGAATTCGGGTGCGGGTGGCGGGATGGTGGCGCTCATGCGGAAGCGTGCTCTGGGTTGAACATGTGGCTGCCGGCGTCCTCGTAGGCGCGTTGCTCGTCCGGGCCGAGAATGCGCCACATCAGCAGTTGTTTGCGGATGAGTTGGACGAAGCGCGGGGTGAGTCGGCGCCAGTTCTGGCGGTCGCCGCTGTAACGCGTGGCGGACAGATGGTACTGATAGACGCCGTGTTCCGCGCGCCAGAGGATGGCCAATTCGGCGTCGTGACTGACGCCCAGGTCAAAGGGCGAGAGCCAGGCACGAAATGCCAGGGTGGGCGCGGATTTGCCGCCGAACGCGGGCACGGACGCGGCCAGATTGTCAACGGCCAGTTGGCCGATGGTGACGCCTTGGACGCTGTCGAGGAACTCGGCCAGATACGCTTGCATCGCAAGAATATGGCCGGGCGTGGCCACGAAGGGCAACCAGATGCAGAGGGCGTCTTGCGCGTCGCCCTGCTGCACCGCCTGCGCATCGACTTCTTTTTCGACATCCGGCATGGCGGCCATAAAGGCTTGGCGCGCGGGATACAGGGCCGAGGCCAGCACGATCAGCATGGTCAGCATGGTCACGAGAATGGCGCTGCCGGCGGTGTAATTCAAGGTCAGGCCGGGCAGCCAGCCGGTGAGGTGCAGCAGTTTGGCGACGCTTTGCCCGAGCAAATAGCCCACGCCGGCGCCGACGACGGCGTAGACGGCGGCTTCGGCGACGAAGAGCGCGGCGACATTGGTGGGCGAGAGGCCGACCGAATTGTAGACCGCGATCTCACCGCGGCGTTCGTAGACCGAGCCCATCATTGTGCCCAGGATCATGACGGTGGCGAGCAGGATTGGGACGACAATCTGCCATGCGGCGCTGAGTTGGCTGGTGTTGAGCGCGGCATACAGGGTGACGGCCGCGCCGTCGGCACCGAGAATGGTGAGGTTGGCGCGGCGGGCATAGCCGGCGGCTTCGCCATCCACGTCGGCGCCGGCCGGCAGGCGAATGGCGATGCTGCGCACGGTGGCGCGCAATTCGGCGCCATACCAGAACGGCACAATGGCAATTTGATCCATGGCATAATGGACATAATCGTCGAGCGTGTCGGCGCGTTGCCCGCCCTGGCCGGCTTGCGCGCGTTGGGCGCGCGAGGCCTGCTGCATGACCATGTTGACGGGCGTGAGCGGCTCGCCGTCGAGGTCGCGAACGCGGTCAAAGGCGGGGCCGTCCACGATGCCGATCAAGGGCAGTTCTTTGCTGAACACGCGCACCACGCGGCCGATGTCATAGGTGGAATAACCGAGCTGGGCGGCGGTGTGGCGCGAAAGGATGATGGCGGCCTCGTCGGGCGACGTGAACCAGCGGCCGGCGACCAGCGTGTTGGTCACGCTGGTGATGCGCGCATCGCCGGGCTCCATGCAGGCGAGTGCGCTAATGGTGGTGCGGCGTTCGGTGGCGACGGCGCCCAGGTCGATCACACTAAACTGGCCGACGGCGTCGGAGTAGAACCAGGCGCGCGCGGCGACGACCGCGCCGGTCACCCCGGCATAGGTACGGCGGAGCGAATCGCACAGCGGCTCGGGCAGCGCATTCCAGGCGCGGTCGCGGCTGAGCAGGCCGACATAGGCGGGCACGCCGCGCGGATGGGCGAGGCGCGAAATGCTGACGACCGGCACGAGCGAGGTGAATGACAGCAGAATGAACGTGACCACCACAACGGTCAGCCCGGTGAGCAGGCCGCGCTGGGGCCGGCGGCGGATGTTGGACATGCCCAGGTCGAGGGCGCGCACCGCCACGCCGGCGCGGCGATACTGGTCGTCATGGCGTCCGCCGGCCGCCTGCTTGCGCGCCTGCAGCAGCGCGTCCACGCGGCCGACGATCAGCACGCCAACGGTGATGACCATCGCACAAATGACAAATGCCAGCAGCACCAGCAAGGGCGTCAGGGTGAAACGGAAGGCCGGATGCACCAGCGCCAGAATGCCGAAGCTGGTGGCGAAAATGGCGCCGATCCAGTTGATGCGCCGCATGATTGTTTCCGACGCGATCAGCAGGCGTTCGACACAATAGGACAAGGGCAGCAGCAGCGCCAGGTAGAACAGGACGCCGTGAATCATATTGTTGACCATGCCGATGGTCTCGGTGTACGCCTGGCCTTCGATCGCCCAGCCGCGCTCGGCGGCGATGCGGTAGCCGGCGTAATCAAGGCGGGCCAAGGCCGCGGCGGCATCGCGCAGCAGGGCCGCCGCCTCGGCGTGGTGGGCGGACACGCGCGGATTGTTGACCCCGTTGCGGGTCAGCTTTTGCATGCGGCTGGCGTCAATGTTCCACATGTCGCGGGCGCATTGCAGCACCATGGATGGCAGCGTTTTCAGTTCGGCCAAGACAAAGCCCTTGCCCTCGGGTGCGGCGGGCGTGTTGTTGATCAGCATCAAGCGCCGGCCTTGGAAGCCGACGCCGCCAGTGAGGAGAATGCGCAGCGTGGGCTGGGTCCAGACGGTGGCGATATTCTCCGACGGATCGCGCCCGGCCAAGTCCGACATGCTGGCGCCGAATTGAAACGGCGGGCTCTTGGTGGCCGCTTCCATGACGCGCAGGTCGGAGAGCGGCACATAGCTGCGCGGATCCGTCAGGCCGCTGAGCGTGACGGTGCCGCAGGGGAACAGCACCAAGTTGATATGCTCCTCGGCGCCCAGCGCGCGAAAGGCCCAGGGATAATCATCCGGGCGGGCCATGTCGAGCGCGAACAGGACGGCGCCGTCGGCCACGAGCGCATTGGTGGCGCCGCCGGCCATGGCTTGGTAGCGCGCGCCGGCTTCCGGATTGGCGGCCAGGAACGCGGGTGCGGCGGCGGCGTAGGCTTCGAGCACGCCCTGCGGCGGCGTGGCGGCGGTGGGGTTCAAATCCAGAAAGTTCAATTTGCGCAGGCCGGGAATGACAAACCGGCCGCGGGCATCCGTCATGACCGACACCATGCCGCGCGTGCCGCAGAAATATTTGGCGCCGTCACCCTGCTTGAGAAACACCATGGCCTGGGCCAGCGGCTGATTGGGCGCATAGTCGCGCTGCTGATCGAGCCAGACGGCCCGGCCGCTGACACTGCACCAATTGTCGTCAACCGGCGAACTGAGAAACGGACCCTGCCAGCGGGTGAGCGCGGCGACGAGGCGCACCAGGCCGGCCTGCGTGCCGCCCGCCGTGGTGAGCTGGCGCGCGAGCAAATCGGGGCGGAGATTTGCGGGCGTGTCGTCGGGCGTGTCAATGAACGAGCGGTTGTCGTTGACCGTGGCAAAGGTGATGCTGGGCAGGCCAGCCAGGTTGGCCACTTCGCCTTCCATCGGATTCATGTAGGGGAAATACGTCCACCAGCCGCGGCCGGAACTGGAGTTGATGCCATCGACAAACGACGGCAAGAGCAGCGCGTTGGTATCCGCCGGCTGGCCGCAGCGTTGGGCCATGCTGAACAATTCGCGGCCCAGCGTGCTGTATTTATGGGTGACGAAGGCTTCGTTTTGCGGCCGGAATTGGCCGAGGGTGAAGACGCCGAAGGTGCTGGCGCACGAGGAAATATCCAGGCCGATCATCAGGCCGGGGCGGATAGTGGCGCCGCCGCGGACGCCCTGGACGAAGTGGGTGATGCCGGCGAGGGCCTGGCCATGCCCGCTGGTGAAGAGCACATAGACGGGCCGCGGCGACGGCTGCGCGACGAGCTGGCGCGCGAGCTCGAGCAAGAGCGCCGCGCCGCACGCTTGCTCCGCGCCGGGCGCCCGGTCGGGCACGACGCTGATGCTGTCATAATACGCGTGCAGTACCAGCGGCGCTTGATCCGCATCGGTGGCGGCGGCGTTGGTGGCGCCGTCACAAAGCTTGGCCAGCACGTTGGCGGTGGCCGCCTGCTCCCACGCGACGTCGCAGCGCACGCGGGCGGTGGCGCCGGGAACCATCAGGGCGTCAAGCGCGGCGACATCGGCGGCGGCCACGTAATAGCGCGGAATGTCGGCCGGCACGGTCAGGTATTTGCGTTGCGCCAGTGTGCGCGAGGCGGGCCGCACGCCGCGGAAGACGACGGCGCGGCCGCCGAATTCAGGCACGCTCAGCCAGGTCAGGTCGGCGTCCCAGTCGAGCACGACGATGGCATCCCGAATGGGTTTCCGGCGCAACTCCTCCTCACTACCGGCGCCGGCATAGACCAGCATGCCGGTCAGCCCGGCGGGTGGCGTCTGGCAGGTGCGCGCCAGGTTGGGCCACAAGGGATGGACGGGCACGCTGACGGGCGGCGCGCCAGGGCGGCGCACCTCGAGCGCGGCCATGCGCGTGACCGGCACCGGCACACGGAACTTTTGTAGCGTGATGCTGCGCGCGCCGATGGCGCGCAGGCTGCGGACAATATGTGTGCGGGCGGCGCGTTCGCCCGGCGAGCCGGTCAGCCGCGAGGGTGCGCGGGTCAAGGCCGTCACGTCGGCCTGCACGCGCGCCATGTCCAAATCCATATTCTGCACGCCGGTCAGCGCCGCGAGCGTTGCAACGCGCGGCCGGTTGCAGCGCGCGACCACTAGCACAGTCAGCAGCATGCCCGCCACGGCGGCGATGAGCCATAATGTCCGGCGCATGGTCAGCCCCAGAACTGGTAGACTTGCATTTTAAGCAGGGCGCCCAAGGTACACCAGAAACTGCCGACGCAAAACTCGCCCAGCAGCAGGCCGACAAAAAACGGCAGGATATATTGGTACGCCTTCGCGCCGCCATAGCGGGTCACCAGCGCCTTCACCGCCCAAGCGATGAACAAGCAGGCCCACAATTTGTTCATGGACCACGACGAGCAGGTGACATACCCGACCGGGTGCCAGACCCACCAGGTGAATTGGGTGCGCAGGGCGCCCAGCGCGAAGGTAAGCAGCACGCCTACCAGCGTGGCAATCGTGGCCGGAACGCGCGCGCCTTCCGGCATGCTCACCCAGCTTTCCATGCGTGTCCATGCTTCGGCCGCCATGCCGCTGGTCGGCTTGCCGCTGTAGCCGTGCAGATACAGCGCGTGCAGCAGCGCCCAGAGACTGGACACCAGGCCGGTCACCAGGGCAATCAGCATGGCGACCATCATCGAGCGCGCCGTGATTTTTGTGCTTTGCGCGATTTTGTAGGCCTCCATGCCGTGGGCCGCGAAGTGCGCGCGATAGGCGCGATTGAAGCTATAGAACAAGGTGAACACGCCTAGGTCGGGCTTGCTGATGTGGCTGGTGCCGATCGCATTGTTGATCAACAGCTCGGGCCCGGAAAAATGCAAATCGTGGGCCGGCGGGCCGAGCTCGGCGCGCATGCGGCTGATCGCCAGCGCATACAAAAAGAAGATGGCAAAGAAGACCATCATCAAGCCCATGCTGGCGCCCAAGGCCATGCCGTAGGCGACCAGCAGCATGAACGCCAGCACAAACCCGAGCAGCATGGTGCGATAGCGCATGGGTTCGCGCGATTCGTCCACGCCGCCGGGCCGGCCTAGGACGGTGCGCACGACGCCGGCAAAATGGCGGCGCGCCAGCCAGATGGCCAGCAGCCCCAGGGCGATGTAGCCACCTGCGCTTTGTTCGGCCGGGAAGGGGAAGCCGGGCAGTTCTTGCATGCCCAGCGCGGCGGTCAGCACCAATTGCAGTTTGAACAGCAAGAAGAAAAACCAGCAACTGAAGGCCAGATCCGTGGGCAGCAGAAAGGCGAAGCCAATGGCAAACGGGTACAGGTTCAGCTCTGTGCCGACCAGCGCGTTCCATGGTCGCTCGGTGAAATAATCGGCAAAGCGGAAGACATTAATGACGGGAATGGACGGCACGGCCGGATACAGCGCGCTGATGCCGTTCAGCAAATCAATGAACGCGGCCATGCCAAAGCCGCACCAAAACAGGCGGTTGCGCAGCAGCTCGCCCAGCCGGGTGGCGATCATCAAGGGGATTTGAATGACCGGGAAGCTGAGGCGTTCTTTTTCGGTCCACGGCTGGCGGAACAAACTCACCATGAAGAGCAGGGCGGCCATCAGCGTCATGAGGAAGAGCGACCAGAAGCAAAGCGGGCGCAGCCAAGCTTTGAGGATGGACCACTGGTAGATCGAGGCATTGCCGACCGCGATGGCGGCGGTGCTTTCGGCATCGGTGACCAGCGCCCACGGGCGCACAAATGGCAGGATATTTTCTGCCCAGCGGTTCTGCGGATTGGCGTAATGGGTGGGGAACGAGATCAGCGGCAGGAGGACTTGCAGCAGATCATGGCTGCAAAGCGTGCCGGCGACGGACCACATGACATAGATGGTCATCAACTCGCCGGGCGCCAGCGCCACGCGCGGCCAGCGCCGTGCCACCAGCAGATTCAGCAATGCCAGCAGGAACAACGGCGTCACCACATGCGAAAAGAGCGAGATGGCGGTGGAATGGCCCGAGTACCAGACCAGCTCGGACTCGACCACCCACAACGACAGCAACGGCATCAGCGCGCAGGCAATCGCCACCGCGCGCACGGTGACCATGCGGCGCGCGATGGCGGTGTGCGGAGAGCGGACAGTGCGCGCGGTAGACGTCATGAGCTAGGGCGGCGCTGGCCGGCGGCAGGGTGCGGCATTATTCGGCCAGGTGTTGTTCGCGTTCACGCACGACGGGATACGGGGTGCTGTTCCAGGCGCGCTGCAAGACCACGCGCTGATGCCGTGCGGCCGTCACCGGCGCGGTGGCCGCGTCCGCCGGCGTGCGCACGCGGCCGCGCGGAAACATCTGCGCTTCGACGTCAACGGTGAAGACCGACGACGCGGTGCACAGCAGATTGGCGCAGCGCTCGAAAATACCCGGCGTCATACCGCGCACGGCCAGCACATCGCCCAAGGCGCGGTAGGGCTTCAGGCGCGCCGCGCCGCTGGTGTCGATGCCGTCGGCGATGTTCTGCGCCAGGGTCGGCGTGATGCCGGGCACGCTGGCCAGCAGGCGCGCGGGCGCGGTGTTGATGTTAACCCGCCCCGGCACCGGCACGGGCGTGATCACGGCGTAATTGAACCAGGCATAGTCGCTGATAGTCTCGCCTGCGCGGCGTTCTTCGGGATCCACCATGGTAACATCGCTGGCCACCAATTGCAGCCGGAAATCACCATCAGGCGAGACGTGGTCGGGTGTGATCACGCCGGCATACAGCGCGTCGTCCTTGCCATAGCGCGCGCGCCGGCAGAGCGGGTCGAAACGGTTGGCGGTCCAGTTCCAGACGTCCACATCCAGCGCCGCATTGCGGTTTTCCTCAATAAACTCGGTGGTGCGAATGCGGTCGTTCAAGCCGTGCAAGTAGAGGTGATACTGCCCGCGGGCGGGCACGGCGCGCTTCCAGAGCCATTCGCCTTTTTGGTTGTTGTTGCGCGCATAGCAGAAAGCGCTGAGATAGCCGGGCCCGAGGGCGAATTGATCACCCGCCTGCGGTTGCAGCGTGCGGCGGCTGGGCGAGGACAGCGGCGCGCCGCCGGTGGCTTGAGGCGCGAGTCCGAGGGTGCGGTCGGAATTGCCAAAAACGCCAAACACCTCGCCGCGCAGCGGGCCGGTCAGGAAGCGCACCCGCTGGCCGACCCACTGATTCACTTCCCAATTGCCACGCGTGCCGGTCACACTGCGCGAACTGGCGTTGCGGACGGTGTCGATCGCGTCCCGCCAGCCACTCATGGTCACGGTGCCGGCACAAGCCTCGAGGCGCAGGTGCGAACAGGCGGTGGCATCGGCCAAGGACGCAATAGCGAAGGACGACTCGGCCCCGCCGCTGCCAATGCCGAGGCGCTGAAACGGCCCGCCGGCGGTTACGCGGCGCAACTCGCCGACACTGCCATACGCCCCGTTTTTGATGAAAAAACGGGTGTCCCGCCGCAGGCGCATGGCCCGATTTATGGCTTGCTGATCCGTGCCGCCGATAGTCGGCGTGGTGCGCCGCGTCCAGACGATCTTGGTGGGGTCTTCCTTTTCCGTGCTGCAGTCCAAATCCTGCGGATCAAGCTGGCCGTAATCAACCGTGCGGGCGCAGACCTGGCGGTATTGGTCCTTCAAGGTCAAACTGACGATGCCACCGGCGTGCGGCAGGCCTATGATCATCATCGTCTTGCCAGCCAATGTATTCTTGTAGATGACATCAAAGCTGCCGATGTTGTCGGTGACGATTTCACCCTTGGACACCATCTTCATCTTTTACGCCGACGATGGGCGCAAAGACCCCATCCCACGACTCTTTGGTGCCGGCGCCCTCCTTGTCAACAAATTTGACGACTTCGAGATCCATCTTGTCGCGCTCAATGGCTTGGGCACCCTCGAGCGTGAAGACCATCCCGACGTACGGCCGGTTCTCCGTGCGTTGGATTTTGAACGAGATGCCCCAGTTGTCCTGGTCCATTTGAAAGACGGGTACTTGCTCGCTGGCGCGGTTGCCCCACGTGCCGCTGGCATCGCCATACCAGTCGTCAAACAGGGTGGCATCGTTGACCAGGTAAAAATGACTGTTGGGCAGCACTTGCGGGTTGTAATCGTCCACCATGCGGCCCTGCGCGCCATCGTAGTACGTGACATGTTGAATTTGACCAATCTCGGTCGCCAGACTGCCGGTGTTGCACACCACCCGCCAGTTGGCCAGCGCCACGGGGGTGGCCGAGGCATTGTACATTTCCACCACTTCGGGCGCCACGACGCGCACATACGTGATCAGTTGGTCAACCTTGTTGCGCTCCACTTCGTCGGACGACGTGAGCAGCAGATCCATCCAGCCACCGGCCTTGGTGCGCACCGGCTGGCCGTCATTGTAGAGCCAGCGGCGCGTATACGTCTCGTCGTCCGTGAAGGCGCCACTCACATCGCCGGAGACGCCCAGACGATTGGGATACGAATCATTGTAGGTGCCGAAGGCCGGGCGCCCAATGATGATTTTGTAATAGCGATTGGCAATCGGCTGGCGCGCGCGCAGCAGGATCATTTGATTGGCCTTGGGCGAGAGGCCGATAAAGGACCGATTACCCCACGAGCGCATGGTCAGGCTGAGATCATAAAACTCATTCGACATGCCGGCCGCTTCCAGCAAGGTCTTGAACGAGCCGCCGCCATTGACATCTTGCGCGTCAAAGGTGATCTGCTTTTCGTCGCCGCTGGTGATGCGAAAACAGCCGATCGCTTTCGAGGTCTCGCGGCGCACTTGGCCGCCGCCGGTGATCGGCCAGGTGTAAATCATCACTTCCGTGTTGGCAAAGAAGTTGGCCGGCAACTGCGGCCGCTGGCCATTGCGCTTGCCGACTTTGCCCAGCACTTTCAGCACTTCGTCGTAATACTTGGTCCAGTCGCTGTCGCTGCCGCAAATGTACGTGCCGCCGCCGGCGGCCGTCGGCGTTTTCCAGCGGCACCATGCTTTGCCGCCGGGCAAGTCGACGGGCTTCGGCGTTGCCCAGGCCGTCAGCTTGGGCGTCGTGCCATTCGGGCCCGGCGCGCTGGGCATGGTGATGGACACGCGGCCGCCCGAGATGTGCAGGCTGCTGCCGCCAACGCCATCATGGTTGACGCGCCAGGCCAAGCGCGGGTCCAAGTTGTACAAGGACAGAAAGTCGTTGCACGGACTGTACCAGCCGCGCGAGGGCAGATCATCCGGGACGCAATCGTAAATGGTGTTGACCCGATAAAACATGCGTTCGTCATCACTGCTGCCATAGCGTTTGCGCATTTCGCCGGGTTTGAGCCAGGCGTGGCTCGGTTCGGCGGCCAGCATGTCGGTGTGCACGCAATACGACGCGTCGTTAGCCATCACTTCATTGAAGCAGACGGCTTCGACGCCATACTCGCTGCCCAAGGTGGACAAGACGTGGTTCTCGTCATAATAGTCCACCACATTGGCGGCCAAGCGCGCCTGATTGATTGGATTGGGCTCAAAAGGCTTGCGCCAATTGGCCTTGGTGATCAGCGCGCGCCATTGCCGCGCATTCATGCAGTTGACGTCGGCCGCCGTGTCGAGCGGCAAGGTGGGCGAGCCGGCTTCATCGACGGCGTAAATCGTCGCGCGCCGCAGCAGCTCATGCCGGATGCGATTGGCGTTGGCCAAGGCGCGGGTGTTCCCAAACAGCAAGGGAAACATCTCGCTCAATGAGCTGAAGCAGCGGTCATCGCCCTGCAACTGGGCGGGCTTATACTCGCGCGGGTCGTCCACGCCCTCGTCATCCTCGTCAATCACGCCGTTGGCATTGTTGTCCAGACCATCGGCCATCAGCACGGCGTTGTTGTGGTCGTCATCGCCGCGCGCGCCCGGCACGCCGTTGACGCCATAGCGATACGCGACCAGCGCGCGCACGCGCTCCGGACTGAGGGCCAGGGCGCGCGCCAGATTGAGCTCGCTGGTGTCCCAGCCGCTGCCCGGACTGTCGTCCACGCGTGCCGCCGTATTGATGTTCGCCTTGGCGGCTTCATCTTCGATGACCAGCTGATAGCGTCCAATCGTTTCACCCACGGTATTGTCGACATAGACCCAGTCCTGTGCGCGGGGCTCGCCGTTGGCCTGCATGCGCAGCGCGCGGACGCTGGCCTGCAGCTCCGGCGCCGTCAGCAGCGCCTTGGCGTGTTCAGTGCCGGCGCGCAGTAGCAAGCCCAGTTGGAGCGCGCTCTGGTCCACCGCGCTCTGCTGCATTTCCATGTTCATCAACACGGCAAACGTGGCGGCCAACAAGGCCAGGATCACCAGCACCGACAGCACGGCAATCAGCGCGACACCGCGCCGGCGCGGTCCGCGCCTATAAAACGCAAAAGGGTGCATCAAGGGGTCAGTGTTGTCCGGTGCGCCGCACGGTACATTGGTATGAATCTCCTTGTCAACCACCGGTCAGTTGCATACCCAGGCGGTAATTGTTACAATAGGCCAAGGCACAGCGCCGTTATGCTATCATGGCGGTATGATAGCATATGCGGGTCGCTTTGTCTATAACAATTATGCCAGTATTTGTACAATTATGCCACGCCGACTTAATCATCTGACGACCGAAAGTACCGGATTTCACGGCGCGTACGCCGTCTTTCCGCGCGAGCTCGACAAAACGCCGAGCCCGCTGCACCACCACCAGGATTTTGACGAAGTGGTCATTGTCACGGGCGGTTCGGCCTTGCATGTGGTCAACGGCGACCGCTATCCGCTGATTCGCGGTGACGCCTTCGTGGTCAGTGGCACGCAGACCCACGGCTACTACGACTGCGAGCGCTTTCGCTACACCGACATCCTCTACCACCGCGAGCGCTTGGAGCAGATCGCGACCGAGCTGCAACGCTGGCCTGGCTTCAATGAATTGTTCTTTATCGAGCCGCGCTATCGCAAGAACCAGCGCTTCAAAGGCAAACTGCATCTGGATTCGCATGAACTCGAATATGTCCTGACACTGGTGCGCCTGATGCATGCCGAGATTAACGATCGCGCCCCCTCCAGCCCCGCGATCATCGAGAGTTTTTTCCGCATTATTGCGGCCGAGATCAGCCGCTGCTATGCCCACTCCGGCTCGCCGCATTCGCGCCAACTGTTCAAGATCGCCTCGGTCATCAATTTGTTTGAGCATGGCTATGCCGATCGGATTTCCATTGATGACATGGCCCGCCGGGCCGACATGACCCGCCGCACCTTTCACCGCGCGTTCAAACAAACCACCGGCTGCGCGCCGCTGGAATACCTGCTGCGGCTGCGCATTGAGAAATCAGCCGAGCTGCTGCAGGGCACGCTGCGCGTGTCGGACGCCGCCATGCAGGCCGGCTTCGATGACAGCGCCTACTTCTCGCGCCAGTTCAAGGCGATCATGGGCATGTCGCCGATTGCCTATGCGCGTGTGGAGGCGCGGCCGTTACCCATCGCGGACGCGGACGGGCGCACCCGTCGTGCAAAAAATCCGGCGACGCGCTGAGCATGCCACGCCCGCCGCGCCGCGAAGGGGCGCTGCGTAGATGTAGCCGCGGAACGGCGTTCCGCGTGATGTGCCGCCCGCCGCACGCCGTGCGGCGGCTACGGGCAGAAACGCACACCGCGACGGGAACGCCGATCTCCGGATCGGCTGAACGCGCCGCACCATGATTTGTTTTGTTGCAAAACAAATTACTGGCCATGCGCCCAAAGTGGCACAAAAATACAAAACATGCTATACTATTTGCGTCCGGCCTTGTGAACCCGCCAACCGTACGCGCAAGCGCTGCGCGCGCGCATGTGCAGGCAGGTTGCTCTAAGCGCCCAACTTACAACCAGCAGGTGGCCATGCCCAACGCAGGCAATGCTTCGCAACCCAACGCCGCGCGGCGGCGGCTTCAGACTGTCACACACACAATCACGCTCGGCACGCTGCTCCTGTGGCACGCCGTGGCGCCGGCGGCACCCGCGGATGCCGTGCGCCGCGCCACGCAGGATTACTGCGACTTGCTGTGCGATCTGGTCTTCGTGGCGCCCTCCCCATTGCAGCAGCCAATGATTGACCAGGCCTGGGCCCTCTTTACCCAGTGCCAGACTGCGCCGGCCGCGCCCGATCCCGCTCTGTCCGCCGCATTGTTGCGCAACACCGAGGCGCTTTATGCGCGCATTCGCCGCCAGCATCCCGTGGTGCGCGTCGCATGGGACGCCACCGGCGTGCAGCGCTGCGACGGCAATAGCCCGTTCACGTTCGCGCGCGACGTGCCGTATGTCGTGCTGGTGGAAGTATCAAATGCCATGGCGTGCGCGGGACAATTCTCGGTGACCGCGCCCGGCGTGACGACCGCCAGCAAGGCGCCCGTCTGGATTGGCGCGGGCGAAGTGCGTTGTCTGTGGCTGTGCGTGCGCGTGGACAGCGCCACCGCGCCGGCCCTTGCCCTCGCTGTTTCGCGCGCGGACCAGCCGGAACAGCGTCAGCTTGACATTCCCCTGCACATGGTTGCACCGGCCTTGATCAAGGGCAGGCTGCACGACGACGCCACCGGCGCCACCGTGCCGGGGCGTGTGTATGTGTGTGACAGCGCCGGGCAGATGCGGTACGGGCTGCCGCACGGCACCAACGATACCTTGATCAACAAACCTGTGTTGCAATTCATTTTTGCCGGTCGCGGCATGAGTCAGACCGTGCCGTTCTTCTACACGGATGGCCAGTTTGACATCGCCGTGCCACCGGGCCGGACAACGGTCACCATGGAACGTGGCTACGAACACCTGCCGGTGTCCACCAATGTTGTGCTGGCGCCGGGCGCCGTGTGCGACGTCACGCTGGCGCCGCGCCGCATGATTGATATGCGCGCCCGCGGCTGGGTCAGCGGCGACACGCACGTGCACTGGGCCAAGAACAATTGGTATGAAAACGAGGATATGCCGCTGCTGGCCATGGTGCAGCGCGCGGAAGACCTGCGCGTGATCAACAATCTTACCCTGAAGCACTCGACCGGCACGCACTATTTCATCGCCCCGACCCAGTTCCCGATGGGACCGGTGCCGGGGTATTGTGACAATGACTACCATATCCAAATGGGCGAGGAGTATCGCAACGAGGAGTTTTACGGCCATATCAATATATTAAACATCACGAATATCATTGAGCCGATCGCCACGGGGAGCATCAATGTGGCGCCGCACTGGGATTATCCGCTTAACGCCGGTGTTTTCCGCGCGGCGCACGCGCAGGGCGGCATCGTGACGGAAGCGCACGGCTTGGGCCGCAACAATGACGTGCCGGTCAACGTCATTCAGGGACTGCCGGACGCGCTCGACCAACTCGAGCCGGACGACTATTATCGCTTTTTGGATTGTGGCGTGCAGATTGGTTTGGGTAATGGCAGCGATCATCCGGCGCGCATCACCGGCTGCGTGCGCACCTATGTGAAAAACGCCGGCCCGGCACTGTATCAGGGCTGGATTGACGGCATCCGCTCGAACCGCACCTTCACGACCAGCGGGCCGCTGCTGTTGCTGGACGTCAACGGGCACGACATCGGTGAGGTGCTGAATGTGGGCGCGGCGACGCCGCTGCGCATCACCGCGCGCGCCATGGCGCGCCATCCGCTGGGCACGGTTGAAATCGTCTCGAACGGCCGCGTGCTGGCGGCGACGAACACCACCGCGCGCACCGCCGAACTGACCCTGACCATGCCGGCGGGCGAGAGTCGCTGGCTGGTCGCGCGCTGCGCGCCGACAATTAATTTCAATGTCTTGCTGACACCCAACGCGGCGCATACCAGCGCCATCTACATCAACGTCGACGGCAAGCCGCGCATCCTGCCCGCCGCCGTCCAGGAATGGATCAAGCGCATGACGACGCACGCCAACGACCTTGAGAAAAACGGCCGGTTCCAAAGTGACGCGCAACGGCAAGAAGCCGTTGCCCATGTGCGCGCCGGCATCGCGGCATACCAGCGCCTGCTGCCGGTCACCGCCAACACTGCAATCCAGCTCACCCCCGTGCCGGTGGTCACACCAATTATGCGCCAGGCCGGCATGCGCGACGGCCAGGACTTGAACCGCGTTCGCTTGCACGTGCAGGCGCCGTGGATGAGCGGGCCGGTCGAATTGCGCATCCCGGAAGTGCTGAAGTCCACCTGGGGCTATCATTATCTCGACCATTACATGGCGCAGATTCCCCCGCTGCACGAATGGCGCGCGTATCCGCAATGGCAGAAGGACGAGGCCAGCGGGCGCATCTGGTATGACTTCACGACACCCGAGGGGCTGCGCCTGATCGCGTCCGCGACGCCGGTCGGCGATGAAGTTCAACTCGACTACACCATCGTCAATCAGTCCACCCAGAGCATTGCCTATGTTGAGCCGAACTGCTGCCTGGCGCTGAATGACTGCCCCGAATTGAACGACAAGAACAACACCGCATCGCTTTTTGCCATGCTGGATGGCGCATGGACGCCCTTGAATAAGACCACGCCGACCGCCGAGCAAATGGGGCGCACGCCGTGGCTGGTCATGACTCGCACCACGCCCAAGCCGGCGCTGGACAGCCCGATGTTGTGGTGCATCGACCAGCCGGTCAGCGACAATCTGATGGCGGCCGTCACGCGCGACCGCGCCCATTTGATCGGCTATACCTGGAGCGTGGAGCCGATGTATCTGATGAGTAATTGCGGCAATCCATGTTTGCACACCGGCATGGGCAGCAGCCCGGAAATCCCGCCGGGCAAATCGTTCACCTGGTACGGCCGCATGTATTGCATGACCAACGATCCGGCGGCATTGCTGGCGCGCTATCGCCGCGACCAAGAGAGATTTCTCCGGCAGGCGCAGGCCGAGGGTCCGTCTGTTCCGCCACTCGCGCAAGCGAAAGACAGCGTGCGCGTGGCGGTGGCCCAAATGCAGATCAAACCGGAAACGCTGAAGCCGGGCCAGGACACGGTCGACGCACTGCTGCCGTGGATCCAACGCGCCGCCGCCGAAAAGGCCGACCTGGTGGTCTTGCCCGAATATTTATTGGGCCCGTTTCATCTGCCGGACGCGCTGACCGATAAATTGTGCGGGGTGGCCAAGAGCAACAACATTAACGTGATCGTCGGCGGCTGGGAGTATCTGCCGGGCAAGCCGATCCAGCATCCGCCTGCGTCGGGCACGTATGCCAACACGGTGCTGGTGGTCAGCCGCGCCGGCACGATTGCGGGCACACACCGCAAGATGCACGCGGCGCTTGGCGCGGGCTCGCCGTATTGCTGGCCACCCGAGCCGGGCGAGCGCGGCGAAAACACCATGGTGCTGGGCGAGAAAAACGGCGTGGTCGATTTGGATTTTGGGCGGATTGGGCTGCTCACCTGTTACGACGGCTATTTTTTCGAGAGTTTCATGATGCCGTCACTGCGCGGCGCCGAAGTGCTGGTGTGGGTGAATGCGCGCGGCGGCATGATCGAGCCGCATATTGTGCAAGCGGCCAGTTTTATGACCTGCACCCATGTCGTGGGCGTGAATCAATCCGTCGGCTGCGGCTCGGTGATTTGCGCGTACCCGGGCTGGAAACTCGACGCGGTGGCGTCGAAACTGGGCGATGAAACCATGATTGTGGCCAATCTCGATCTGGCCGCGCTGCGCACACAACGCGTGAACAACCGCATGCTGCACCAGCGCCGCCCGCAAGTCTACGCGCCGCTGACCCAGGAATGGCGCCCGTGGGAGGCCTATCCGCACATCCCGCCGTTTACTTATCCTGCAACGGAGAAATGAATGAATGCAACCAACAACGAAGTGCGGCTGGAATGGCTGCGGCCGCGCGCCATCGAAACGGCACAGGCCGCTTGCCCCACCCTGTTGCAGCCGCTGGGCACGATCGAGTGGCACGGCCTGCACAACGTTGTCGGGCTGGATGCCGTCAAAGCGCACCTGCTGTGCATCGAGGCGGCGCAGCGCGGCGGCGGATTGGTGGCCCCGCCCTTGTTTGGCGGCATGGGCGGTTTGGACCAGCCGTACACATTTGTGATCGAGCCGGAAGACACCTTTCAAACCGTGCTGGTGCGCGGCTGGCTCGAACGGCTGTGCTGGGAGGCGGTGCGCCAGGGCTTTCGCGCCATGATCTTCCTGACCGGGCATTACGGCGCGGCGCAGCAGGTCGTCGTGCGTGAGACGGCCGTGCGCATGACGCGCCTGCTGGGCGTGCCGATATTGGGCATTCCTGAATATTTTCTGGCGCTCGACGCCGGCTACATCGGCGACCACGCCGGCTGGGGTGAGACATCCTTAATGTTGCACTTGGCGCCGGCAAGTGTCGACCAAAGCCAACTGGGCGAGCCGCCACACAAGGGCGTGGGTGGGCGCGATCCGCGCGAGGCAACCGCCGCGGACGGCCAGCGCATCGCGGAAGTAATCATCACGCGCCTGGCCGACTTGGCGCGCCAAATGCCGACATGGGACGCGGACACCTGCCGGCGCTTTGCCGATGCCGAAGCGGCACTGCTCAGCCGCCAACTCACCTTGGCCGCGTCCGAAAAATTGATCTGGGCCGGCTGGCGCAACATTGGTGCGGGCGCACTTCATCCCTATGCCGCCTTGCTGGTCGAACGCAAGTTTGATGAAATCATCGCCCTCGCAGAGAAATTATGACCACGCGCAATTACCTGGTTGCCTTGCTCGCACTCGGTCTCCTGACGCCGCGCATGTTTGCCCACGGCGTACACCTGCCCATGCCCACGGTCGCGGATGTGCGCGCGATGCAACCGCCCCTCCCCGGCTCGCTCGAGCTGGGCCGCGCATTGCATAAGCACCTGCGCGAGCGTCTGGACGCGGCGCAGCTCGTCCGCCTCGATGCCATCGGGCAGAATTTACTCTTCATTGACCAGATCAGCGGCAACGTCATTCCTGACGCGGATCCGGAGTTGACCAATTTCTATCGCTGGCGCCTCGAAACAAATGTGCTGGCTTTGGTTGAAGCGCTGCCGGATCTGATCACGCTGGATTTCCGCCCGGGCGCGCCGGCGCGTGACATCATGACGCCCCTCGCGCTGGATCAGCAGTTCAACCTGCTGGTGCTCAAAGTCATCACCGGTACCGGCGCGGTGCATTGCAGCGTGCAAGATGTTGACATGCTGGCGGAATATGACACGGCCATCGAGCTCCCGGGCGGCGCCGAACAACACGCGGTGGACATCTATTCCAACGCCACGACCTATCTGCTCTTGAAACTGCAGCAGGTGCCGCCCGGGGAAACCTTGACGCATCTGGCATTCCGCAATCACGGCGAGAAGCAGCCCTATTTGTGGTCCAGCCTGCGCTGGCAGTCAACACCATTCGGCAACGCCGCTATCACGGTCAACGACGAAACGGGCCAGCCCACGCCCGTGCTGATGCGGCTGACCAGCGCGCGCGGGCAACGATTGTGGGAACCGCCAAACGCCGTGAATCTGCGCCCCCTCATGAACGAGGTCGCACCCTTGCCGCCGGCCGGCCCGGGGCGCGGCCTGCCCATCTACATGCCCGGTGGCTGGGCCGGCTACTACTGGGTTGTGCCCGGCCCGTTTGAGATGGCGCTGCCCGAGGGCGACTGGGAGGTGCGCCTGTTGCACGGCTTGGAGTACGCGCCGCTGCAGGCAACGTTTAGCATTCGTTCCGGCGCATGGACGCGCGTCGCCTATACCTTGCAGCGCTGGGTGGACATGCCGACCCGCGGCTGGATTTCCGGCGACGAACACATTCACGCGCGCTTGATGAGCAGCGACGATGCCGCCCGGTTGATCACCGCAACGTGCGCCGCTGATATTCATGTTGGGAATATTCTCGAGATGGGCTCGTGGATGCGCAGTTTTTATCCGCAACGCGGTTTCGGCAAGGACTTCCGCGTGCAGCGCGGCGACCACTGGCTGGTGCCGGGCATTGAAGATCCGCGCGGCCTTCTGGGCCACGCCATCGGCCTGAACCTGGCCGCGCGCGTGCGCAGCCTGCAGCACTACACGTTGCACGATTGGTGGGCCAATGAAATTCACAAGCAGGGCGGCCTGTACGGCCACACGCATGTCGGCGAAAAAGCCCTGATGGTCGAACGTGAAGTCGCCCTGTTCACCCCGATGGGCATTGTTGATTTCAACAGCATGCTGCAAAATCGGCTGGGCACGGATTTGATCTACGACATGCTCAATCTCGGCTTTCCCATGACCTGCAGCGCCGGCAGCGACACGCCCTATGGCAGCATGCTGGGCTGCGTGCGCATGTATGCTTACTGCGGCACCAACGCGCCCTGGACGCCGGATCGCTATTTCGACGCGATCAAGCGCGGCAATACGTTTGTCAGCACGGGACCGATGCTCGAACTGCGCGTGGACGGCGCATTGCCCGGCAGCACAGTTGGCGTGACGACGAACCGGCCAGTGCATGTCCAGGTAAAAGCTTACGGCCTGCGCGGCTTTTCGGCCCCGGGCGGGCTGCGCTTGGTACAGTTGGGCCGGGTCATCGCGCAAGTGTCCGCGACCAATGACACGCAGGACGAGCTTGCGCTGGAGCTTGACCTGGACAGCGGCTTCGGCTTTTGGCTGGCGGCACACGCCTTCGGTCGCAATGGCTCCGAGGCGCACACGTCACCGGTGTATGTGGTGCGCGACGGCTTCCGCTTCTGGAATGTGGATGAAGCCGCACGCTTGCTGAAAAAGCAACTGGCCGTGTTGGATGACCTTGAAGCCGCGGTGGCCGAGTGCGTGCGCCTGCGCGTTGCGAATCCGCAATCGCTGGACTTCTGGTCGCGCTGGCCGGCCGAGCAACAGGCCGAGCTGCGAGCGCGCATCACGCGCGTGCGGGGCATCTATGCAAAGTTGGCCACCACCCTGGCCAAGGAGCAACAGCGCCGCAAAGAACAAAGAGGGAGCAAATGAGTGCTTATACAAATCTGCTGGACCACATTAACGCGTTGACGATCATTGACACGCACGAACACTTGGTGCCGGCAGACGAGCGGCCGTGGGGCCTGGACGTGCTGGCCGAATGGCTGCAGCATTATTTTTCATGCGATCTGATTTCAGCCGGAATGAGCGAGAGCGAGCTGCAGACCGTGCGCGATCCGCAGCGCAGCATTGCGGAGCGCTGGCGCATTGCCGAGCCGTACTGGCACGCGGCCGAAAGCACGGGTTACGGACGCTCGCTCGCGCTGGCGGCGCGCGATTTGTACGGCATCGCCGCGATCAATGCCGGCACAATCGAACAGCTGAACGAGGCCTTCAAAGCCGCGCACACGCAGCCGGGGCATGCGCGCACGGTGCTGCGCGAAAAATCAAACGTGGCGCTGATCATTCGCGATACCATGCCCGTCCCCTATCACGAAACAGACGACCTGCTGGTCTACAACATGCACACCGAGAGCTTCACTTCCCCGGCGCATTACAGTCAGATGCGCGCGCTGGGTGCCGAGGTGGGCGTGGAAATCCACACCTTGAACGATTGGATGGAAGCCGTCCGCCGCCAGATGCAGAAATATCTCAATGGGCAAACGCGCGTGGTGTGTCTCAAGTGCAGCCTGGCCTATCACCGCAGTTTGCGCTTTGACAAGGTGGCCTATGCCGATGCCGAGCGCGCCTTCAACGAGTTCTTTGCCGACTGCAATCTGCCGGACTGGCGCCCGCCGCGCAAAGCCGCCCAAGCACTCTGTGATTGGATGATGCACTTCACCTGCCGCGTCGCGGATGACCACAACTTGGTGTACCAGATTCACACCGGCTTGCAGGAAGGCAATGGCAATGTGATTTACGATTCGAATCCGACCTTGCTGACCAATTTGTTTTTGGAATATCGCAATGCGCGCTTCGACCTGTTCCACATGGGCTATCCCTATGTGATGGAAGTCGGCAATCTGGCCAAGAATTTCCGCAACGTGTTCATCGACATGTGCTGGGGCCATATTGTCAGTCCGGAGGCGGCGCGGCGCGCATTGGTCGAGTGGCTCGATGCCGTGCCGGCCAACAAGATCAGCGCGTTCGGCGGCGATTACTGCTTTGTCGACGGCATCTACGGGCATCAATTGCTGGCGCGCCAAAATGTGGCGGCGGCCCTGGCGCAGAAAGTGACCGACGGGTCACTCTCGCACGCCCGGGCCGAGGAAATCGCCACCTGGGTGTTCGTCGACAATCCCAAACAATTGTTTGGATTGGGCCGCTTCCTGGATGCTGCGCCGGCTTCACCCGCACCACGCTAGTCCCGATGTACAGATTCTGCATCCTGCTGCTGATCACGTTCAGCGCCCATACTGCCATGCCGGTGAGCGCAGTGCAGAAGCAATTAAACACAACCAGCACAACTATGAACCAGCCAATTGTCATTTCGATCTATCAAGGCGTGTGCCAGGAAGGTGAGTTCAGCACGAATCTAGCGACGGTGCGCGCCGTGGTGCGCGCGGCGCAGACGCGCGGCAGCCATTTCGTGGCCTTCCCCGAGACGTTCCTGTCGGGCTACGAGAACGCCGCCGCGGTAAAACAAGGCGCGCGCCCGCTCGACGACCCGGAGCTGCAGACCTTCATCGCCGAGTCGGCCGCGCATGACATGGTCGTGCTGGTCGGCTTGGCGCGCGTGGCCGGCACGCAATTGTTCAACTCGGTGCTGGTCATGCAGCACGGCGCGCTGCTGGGCATCTATGACAAGATCATGCTGACGCCCGGCGACCGCGACGGACTGGGCTTTGCGCCCGGCACAGCCATACCGGTCTGGGCGGCGCACGGCATCCGCTTCGCCGTGAACATCTGCGCCGACACGTCCTATCCGTTCCCCGCCTTGGCGGCCAAGTTGCAGGGCGCGCAACTTTTGTTCACGCCACACAACAACGAGATCGTCGACTTCGCCGCCGATGACCATCGCCGCTGGGTGCGCAACTGCCACATCGGCCTGGCGTGCCAATTGCAACTGGCGGTGGCGCGCGCAAATAATGTCAAATCCGACCGGCCCGGCCAGATTGGCTACGGCGACAGTTTCATTCTCAACCCGCAAGGCACGCCGCTGGCCGAGGCCAAGCTGTTCAAGACGGAGTTGCTCACCGCCACGCTGACGCCAGAGCTGTTTGCCGCGCCCTGTGTGTGGGGCAATATCGACGAGACGCCCGCCTGGCTGCGCACGCAGGTGGCCCGGCAGTTGACCGAGTTCCGCAGGCCAACCGACGAAGCCGCGTTGCGCTATTGGCTCGAGAACATGGCGGTCTATCACCGCTTCACGCCCGACGAACTCAGCGCGGCCACCGGGCTGGCGCCGGATGAGGCGGCCGCCGCGCTGCGCCAATTCGGGCTGGCCGGCAAGGCGCCTGCGCCGCGCCCGGCCGGCGCGCCCCTGCGCGTCCTGCCCTATCCCGGCGGGCGTCATCCGCGCGCCGGCTTCTTCGAGGGCGCCGTCATGCCGCAGCGCGAAACAAAGATCAGTGTCTTTACGCCCTGGGACGATGCCAGCTATGTGGTCGTCGATGTGCCCGAGGCGATCTTCTCAAACTTGGAACTGCTCTATCTTGCACATGAAGACGTGCACGTCCAGTCCATCTGGGCCGCGCAAGGCATCCCGCTGCCGCGCCTCGAGTGGCAACGCAACGCGGATGGCACCCTCACCAGCGCGCGCACGCTGCCGAATGGCGTCGCGTTTGGCGCGCGCATCACGCCGGGGACAAATGAGGTGCGCATGGAACTCTGGCTGCGCAACGGCACGGCCGCAACGCTGACCGGCCTGCGCGCGCAGAACTGCGTCATGCTGGCGCGCGCGGCCGGCTTCGACCGGCAGACCAACAGCAACAAACTGGTGCGGCCGCCGGTGGTGGCGGCGCAGTCCGCCGATGGCACGCACTGGATCATCACCGCGTGGCAGCACTGCCAGCGCTGCTGGTGCAATCCGCCCTTGCCCTGCATGCATTCCGACCCGCAAATCCCCGATTGCCAGCCGGGCGCAACCGTGCGCGTGCACGGCGTGCTGGCGTTTGTCGAGGGCAAGGACGCCAGCGCCGAGATGCAACGGCTGCGCACGTTGGTGGCAGAATGACGCGGCAATGTGTGACCGCAACGCTGCTGGCCATGACTCTGGCCATGCCGCCCGAGGCCAGTGCTGTTGGCGCCGCGCCGGCGCCGTCTGTGCGGGCACACGCAACCAATGGCAGCGTGCGCATCGCCTTGCTGCAGATGGTCGCGCAGGGCACGAATCAAGCGGCCAATGGCGTGACGGCCGCGGCATTCTGCCGCCGCGCCGCCGCGGCGGGCGCCGATCTCGCGGTCATGCCCGAAATGTGGAACATCGGCTATGCCGGCTTCTTCACGCAAGATCACAATGTGAAAACACAGTGGCAGGCACAGGCCGTTGCGCGTGACAGCGCCTTTGTCAATCGTTTTCGCAGCTTGGCGCGCGAACTGGACATGGCGATCGCCGTGACCTACTTGGAGCAATGGCCGGGCGCGCCCCGCAACGCCGTCACCCTGATAGACCGGCATGGCACCGATGTGTTCACCTATGCCAAGATGCACACCTGCGATTTTGCCGCTTTCGAGGCCGCCACCACGCCGGGCGAGGATGTGTACACCGCGCCGCTGGACACGCGCGCGGGGCCGGTCCAGGTTGGCGCCATGATCTGCTTCGACCGCGAGTTTCCCGAGACCGCGCGCCTGCTCATGCTCAAGGAAGCGGAACTGGTCATCGTGCCAAACGCGTGCCTGTTGGATGATATTCGGCTGGCGCAATTTCAAACGCGCGCGGTCGAGAATGCAATGGTGATGGCGATGGCCAACTATCCCGCGCCGATGTGCGGCGGGCGTTCCGTGGCGTACATGGTGGACGGCACGCAACTGGCGTGCGCCGGCGCCGCCGAGGACATCCTCTTTGTGGATGTGCCGCTGGCGCACATCCGCAACTTCCGCAAGAATGGCCTGTGGGGCAACGCGTTCCGCCGGCCCCACCGCTATCGCGCATTAGCCACGCCCCATGTGATTGACGTCTTTGTGCGCACCAATGCCTTCGGCGAACCGTTCCGCGCCGCTGAACGATAAACACTTCACCGCCACGCAAGCAGGAACCATGACACCCCGCGAACGCATTCTCAACACGCTCAACCGCACACCCGTTGACCGGCCGCCGGTTGATATCTGGTACGTCGGCGAAGTGCTGCAGGCGTTGTATCAGCACACCAACACGGATAACGAACAGGCGCTCTGGCGCGCGCTGGGCCTCGACAAATGGGCATGGGTGAATCCGACGTACACCGGCCCGTTGGTGCCGAAAGCGCCCGAGGCGACTTGGGTCAATCATTGGGGCCAGCAATTCAAGACGATTCAATCTGGCCCGGCGGCGTATCTGGAGCAGCTTGCGCCGCCGCTGGCCGGCTATACGCGCGAGACCTTGGCCGACTACCCGTATTGGCCGGATCCCGCCACGTTCGACTATGCGGCCATGGGTGCGCAGACGAAGCAGCTGGCACAGGAATTCGCCACGCTTGGCCCGTGGATTTCCTTGTTCGAAATCTATTGCGGTCTGCGCGGCCTCGAACAGGCCATGATGGACTTGGTGCTCGAACCGGAGTTTGTCACCGCCGCACTCGACCGCATCGATGCTATCCAGACCGCCATGCTCGAAAACATCTTCGCGCACACCGGCGACGCGCTCGACGCCGTCTTCATCAGCGACGACATGGGCAGCCAACAAGGTTTGTTGATTTCACCCGCGACCTGGGAAGAATTCTTTCAGCCGCGCTTCAAACGCTGGTGTGACCTGACCCACGCCCATGGCGCCAAGGTCTTTCACCACACTGACGGCGCAGTCCGCCCGTTGATTCCGCGCTACATCGAGCTCGGCGTGGATGTGCTCAACCCCATCCAGCACATTTGCCCGGGCATGGACATGGCCGCGCTGAAACGTGACTTTGGCGCCAAGCTCATTTTCCACGGCGGCGTAGACACGCAGGATGTCCTGCCGTTCCGCGACCCGGCCGCCGTCTGCGCCGAAACGCGCGCCTGCCTCGAAGCCCTCGGCCCCGGCTTCATCTGCTGCTCCTGCCATAATATTCAAGCCGGCACCCCGGTCGACAATATTCTGGCGATGATCGATACCGTGCACAAGTTCTGACAAAAACGAATGCGGCATTCGTTTTATAATAAGAAGCAGTCATTGTAAATGAAGAAACTGATTGTCGCCCTTGGGCTCCTGATCGCAAGCACTGCCTGCGGGCACGGCGCGCCACCGCGCGCGGCGCAGACCTGGGATTTCTCGGCCCCGGGCCAGATGCCGGCCGCGGCCTTTGGCTGTACCCTGACCACCCTGGCCGGGGTGTTGCACGGGATCATTCCGGCCACACCGCCGGCGGTCTACTTCATCATGGCAACCCAGCCGCTGCGCGGCCCGGCGCGCCTGGTCATGCACGTGCGCACCTGCTCGAATGTGTATGGGCGCGGTGAACTGTACTGGAGCACGCGGGAACGCCCGCGCCTGGGCCTGGAGCACTTCATCCGCTTCCCGTTGCGCCACGACGGCACGTGGCAGGAAATCACGGTGAACATTCCCGAGCGCGAAACCTTGCAGCAGGTGCGGATCTGCCCGGGCTGGACTCAGGGCACGTTCGACGTGGCGTGGCTGCGCCTCGAGCCGGCAACGTATCCCGCGGCGGTGGTGGCGGGGGCACGCCGGCTGCCGGCCTCGCTGGTGCTGGAGGATGCGCAGTTGCGCGTCGAGCTGCAGGCGCGGCGGCATCGCTACCTGGTGCTGGATCGGCGGACCGGGCGCACCTGGAGCGCCGACGGCGCGGCGGGCAAGGCAAAGCTGTACGGCGCGCGCCAGATCAGCGCGCGGATACTGGAACTTGATTTGTATGATTTCGTCGCCGACACAACCGGCATATGCCGCGTGACCTTGGCGGCCGATGCGGCGCTGGCATTTGACCTTGCGTGTGCCGATCCGACGGCCTCGCTATATGCGCTCAACAATTATCCGCCGGCCTTCACGGCTGCGCTGCAGCAGGGCAAATTGCTCTTCTGCGACCGGTCGTCCGGCACCTACATTGACCAGACGGACACCACCTACGGCGGGCAGGCACTCCGCATCTGGGGCAACACGCAGACGGCCAACATGCCTTGGGTGGGCGTGATAGACGAGGCCCGCGGCGATGGTGTGATCACGCTGGTGGACACGCCCACGGACGCGCTGATGCATCTGCTGCCGGATGCCGCGGGGCGGCACTGGCCGCAGATTCATTGGGAAGAGGCACGGCTGTGCTTTGGGTATGCGCGCCGGCTGCGGCTGCTGTTCACCGCGGCGGGCGGGTATGTGGGCATGGCGGCGCGCTATCGCACGGAAGCGGCGGCGGCGGGACGCGTGGTGCCGCTGGCGGAGAAGGCGCGCAAGAAGCCGGCGGTGCGCCTGTTGCCAGGCGCGGTGATTGTCTGGGGCGCCAGTGACGCACTGCAATTCGTGCGCGAGGCGCGGACGGAAGGCATGCTGCGCGCCGCCATCTGCAATGCGCACCACGGCTTGCGCACGCCGGCGTCGCTGCAGGCGGTGCGCGCACTGGGCTATCTGACGCTCGAGTATGAGAACGTGCAGGATGTCGCGCAAGGCGCCACTGCGGGCAAAAACACGGACGGCATTGCGGAAGTGGGCGTGCGCTCATTGCCGGGATTGCCGGTCATGACGGGCTGGCCGGATCCGCTCCTGCCGCGCTATGTGCGCGCATCCTCCTTTGGCCTGCGCGCGATAACCAATTACCTGCCCGAACGCCTGCAGACCTACGGGTTCAATGGCTTGTTCCTGGATGTCTCAATGGCGGACAACCTCAGGGAACACTATGGCCAGCGGCCGTACGACAGCCGCGCGGATCTGGCCTATCGCCGCGAAATCTATGAGTATTTCAACCGATTGGGCTTGGTGGTGGGCACGGAGCACGGCAACGACTGGGGTTGCGATTTGGTGGACTGGACGGAAGGGGCGTTGGGCGGGCCGTTTCACTGGCTGCATGACGTCGCCGACGGCTGGTCGTCGCCGCAAATCCGGCGCGCAGCCACACGCGCGGACTACACGCCCCAATGGCTGCGCTACGGCAATGCCTACGACACGAAAATCCCGCTGTGGCAGTTGGTGTATCACGACTGCGTGGTGTCAACCTGGTACTGGTCCGACACGCCGGGCATGCATTACCGGGCGGCGCCGGAAATCAGCGAGCGCAAAGACCTGTTTGCGATTTTGTATGCCGGCGTCCCGCTGCTGTGGCGGGATAATCGCGATTATGACTGGAACGTGCATCGCGAGCGCTGGATGCGCTCCTATCACGAGGCGTGCCCGCTGGCCGCCCACCTGGCGTTCAGCTGCATGACCAAGCATGAGTTTGTCACGCGCGACCGCGCGCTGCAGCGCACGCGGTTCGACAACGGCACCGAGATCGTCGTCAATTTCGGTGAAGCGCCACAGGCGTGGCACACATCCGCCACCGCCACGGTAACGTTGGCGCCGCGCGGCTATCTGGCACGCGGGCCGGGCATCTGGCAGTCGCGTTTGCGGGAAGGCGGCGCCGAGGTTGCGCGGGCCGAATTTGACGGCTATAGGCGCTATGAAACGGCGGCGCCGCGCGCGTTTGCGCCCGGCGGCGTGCGCGGGCGGTTGATCGCCTTTCGGGTCACGCCAGATCGCTGGCAAGTGGCGCTGGGAACGGACAGCGTGTGCCGCCTCAACGTGGCCGCGCTGACGGGCTGGGCGCAGGACGATGCCGTCACCGTGGCCGCGCTTGATGCACTGGGTGAAGCGCGCCGCGTCAGCGCCACCGGCCCTGCCGCTACGCCGCTGCAGTTGGATGCCCGGCGCGACGGGCGGTTTCACGCGCTGGTGCGCGGCGTGCCGGCGCCCCAGGTTGTCCTGTATCCGGCCGGCGGGCGCGTGGTGGAAGGCACGCCCGTGTTGGCCAGTTGCGCGGTGTCGGGCAGCGTGCTGCGCTACACGCTGGATGGGACGGCGCCGGGCGCGAACGCGCCTGCCGTCGTGGATGGCGCGCTATCGCTTACCACGGCCACGACGGTGACCGTGGCGGCATTCCTCGGCGACCGCGCGCTGGCGCCGGCGCAGATGGCACGCTATGTTCCATATCGGCTGTTGCTGGCGACGGGCCTGCTGCGCGGGCGCGCACCAGCCCGGGCTGTGCGCCTGGATGTGACTGGCCTTGCGGCGTTGCGCATCGTGGTTGGCCAGGGCGGCGACCACCCCTTCAATGATTGGGCCACCTTGGGCGAGCCGACCGTGCGCCTGGCTGACGGGCGCGCGGTGCCGCTGACCGCCTGCGCGCGCCTGCGGGCGTGGCAGCCCGACCACCGTTGGGCGTTTGACCTGCAGCCCGAGCTCGGGAGCAAGCCGGCCATTGCGGGGCGCACCTTCAGTACCGGGCTCGTGCTGCAAGCCGAGGCGGATTTTATATTTGTGCTGCCGGCCGGCGCGGCCTGGTTCGAAACGTGGGTGGGGGTCGACGACGGCGCCATCCAGGCACCACAGACGCCGGCCGACTTGCTGGGCACGCTGACCGTTACCTTCGAGGGCACGCGCGGCCTACCGGATGCCCGCGAGGATTTCCTACGCTACGGCCTGGCGCCGTGAAGGAGATTGAGGGAATGAAAATATCGAATATCAAACAAGGAAGGTCGAATAATAAAGTTCAGCGTAGATATTTCACACTTGGATATTGAGTGTTCGATAATGGATATTCAGCAGGGTTCCGGTCTTTACTTTGTACTTCTTCAATCGTTGATCGTCAATCTTCAATCGCACTTATTGACGAGTGATGATTAAGGATTGTAGAAGCATGAAGTGCGGCATCAGGGTTCAGGGTTCATAGCTGCGGATGCTGCGGCGGATGCTGCGGCGGGCGCTGCCCCAGCCTTCCATTCATCCATCTTTCCATCCTTCCAGTTCCGGCAGCATCACTCATCATTCGCTTGCCGCACCGTGCCGTCGTCACGGGCATCTTCCTTGATGGCCGCCAGCCGGCGCAGCAGCGCGCCCATGTCCTTGAAGCCGCACCACAGGAACCAGAACAGTGTCACGGTGCCGATCACAATGCCCTGCGCGGTCGCAAACGCCCACCACCACGACCAACTGTCGTCGGTGGTCTTGATCAGCAAGCCGAGCAGCGTGCCCACCACAAAGGTGCCGAAACCATACATTGAAATCAAGAAGACCGACCACGCCACGAGCCGGTCGCCGCGCGTGTATTCCTCATCAATACCGAGCAGTTTTTTGAACCACGATTGCCGCGCTGTGCTGACGACCGCATGCTCGCCGGCGATGGCGTACGCGCCGCGATTAAGGATGCGATCCATCGAGAAATCCGGGTGCGGGCGCGTCAGCAGACTGGTGATGATGTACGCCGTGGCCGCCGCCACGCACGCAAAGAAAAAGAGCTGCATGCCGTTCAGCCAAAACTCCGCCGGCAGGCGCTGGATCCACGCCACGGCCGGATAGTGGCGCTGCAACACGGGCACCAGCCACGGCCAGAGCAGATTGTTGTTGAGCGTGCCCAACGTGCCCAGGATGGAGCCGATGATCATCCCGGCCCACGCGCCGGCCGTGGTGCCGCGCTTCCAGTAAAACCCGCCGATGATGGCCGCGCCCGCGCCGCCGGTGTAGATTGCGCCGGTAATGGCCCAATACATGAAAATATACTCACGCAACTTGAAGAGCATGCCGAACACCCAGGCAAACAGCGCCACACTCACAATCGACCAGCGCAACACGCGCATGTGGTGCTGCGGCGTGAACGGCGTGCGGCGAAACGGCATGATCACATCCTGAATGAAGATGCTGCCCCACGAATGCAGATAGGTGTCATCGGTGGAAATGGCGCAGGCCACCATGGCGGCGACAAAGAGGCCCAGCAGGCCGGTCGGGATGATTTGCTTGAGGGCCAGTGGGACGAGGACTTGCTTCTGGACGGTGCTGTCACCGATGGCAGCAAGCGCGGCGTTGGTGGCGGCGGCCGCCGGCGCGCAGTGCGCCGAATGCATCAGCACAAACGCGCAAATCGGCAGCAAGCCGATGACCGACCAGGTCACGCCCGAGCGCCAGACCGCCAGCACCCGCGCCATCTTCGCATCGTGCGGCGTGCGGGCCGAGCAATTGTAGGCCTGGTTGCCTTGCCAGGCCATGTAGGTGTAGACCACGTTGAACGCGCCGATGGCGAAAAACCAAATGCTAAAATCGCCCATGTTGCGCTGGTCAAACGGATTTAACATGGACGCACCTTTGGGCGCGTGCTGCTTCAGGGTCGCGACAATATCGCTCCAGCCGAAGTACAAGAAGAGCATGGCCAGCACGGCCAGAAACACGACATTGACGAATTGCGCCTGCAGAAAATCGGTGATCATCACGACCACCTGGCCGCCCAGCAGCGTGGCCACCAGCGCCGTGCCGAGCAGCACCGCCATCACCGCGCCCAGCGTCAGATCGAGCTGCAGCGGGCCGAGCGACACCAGATATACCGGCAGATTGCAGAAATAAATGATAAACCGCGCCGTGACGGCCGGAAAGACGCCATAGTTCAGCACGCCGGCTACCCACGCTAGGATGCCGGCAAAGACGCGGAAGCGCTTGCTGTAGCGCATTTCGAAAAACTGGCCCATGGTCATTGCGCGCGTCTCGCGAAAACGATAGATGATGAAGCCTGTCAGCGTGACCACCATCCCGACCGGCCCCAGCATCGCGCCCCACCAGCCGCCGCCAAAACCGGTGTGATACTGTTGCTGGAACACGCCGATAATGCCAATTGCGCTCAAGCCGGCCATGCCGTCGGCCAGCGTCAGCAAGTAGCGCCCGGCACAGCGATCGGCCGCCAGAAACCCGCTCACGCCTTTGACATAGCGCCGCAGGCGCACGGCTACCAGCAGCACGGCGATGATAGTGCCGGCGACAATGCACCAATCAAGAAACGGCATGGTGGGCCTCCCGGACGGAACACTCGTTATGGCACAAAACTACAAACATGGTACAGAGTATAGCAAAGCCGCACCGCGCCGTCAAAGGCGTGCAAGGGCTGATGCTGGATGCGGGAAGATTGGAAGATTGGAAGGTTGGATGATCGGATGATTGGATGATTGGGCCTGAGTTCTGGCAGCAAGCGCGGGAGCGGCTTCCGTGCCGCAGCCGCTGATGCTGGACTTGGGCCAGCTAAGGACCTGCCAGTCCCGCCAGCGGCGGCGATCCCGCCAGCGGCGTGGATGGCCACGTCGCCTGCTTGGAGCGCGGATCGGCGTGGATGCTGGCTCTGCCCCAGCTGTTCTGCCTCTGCCACCGAAAACTGAAAACCGAAAACTGAAAACTTCTGCCCGCTGACTTGGTTAGCTAAGGCAACTGCCAGTCCCGCCAGCGGCAGCGATCCCGCCAGCGGCGTGGATACGCCACGCGCTCCGCGCGGGGCATGCCGCCGCTGCCGCTGCCCCCATCCAATCATCCAACCATCCAATTCCCGCAAAGATAGTATCCGCAGATGACGCCGATGCCGCGGATTGCCCAACGAACCCAAGCCTGCGCGCGCTGAAAATGCCCCGCCATAAATTTGTTTGCTCCAAATAAATTTACTACCACAATCGACATTATTTGTCGTTTGACCATTTGCATCCACTGCCTTGATGTATCGTGGTTCGAGCAAGAGTCGGCAGTTTCCGGTTTGCTGTTGCAAAGACTGACGCACCGGTGCGCTGACTACCGACGCACTCGGTACTGTTGTCTTATTATGCCATGTTCTGCTACACTAGCCCCCACTGCCATAACCGACAAGGAGTTTTTTATGACGAGTGGCGGCAAAGGTGATGATGCGGCGGCACGTGCGCCGGTGCCGGCGACAATACGTGTCTGCCCACGCCAACAGTGCGGTGAGATGTCCCCGTGGCTTTATGGTCATTTTCTCGAACATATTCTCAGTTCGGTGGACGGCGGGCTGCATGCCGAACTGCTGACGGAACGGCGCTTTGCGCTCGAACCGATGCCCGCCGACGATGTGCTGCGCACGCTGCCGGCGGCACGCGGGTTGGAAATCGAAACGGGCGACTGGCGCACCGCGGATGGCTGCGTGACACAGATAGCGCGCGCGGTGCATGCACTGGCATGGTTCACCACAGCGCCCGCCGCCGGCCATTTCACGGTGCGCGCGCGGATGCTGAGCGTCCACGGGCAGCATGGCGGCGGGATTGTGCTCGCAAGCGCGACCGGCGCGCGGGTGCGCTGTGCCTTGCATAATTTCTTCACAACGCCGCGCGTGCTGCTGCGCGAGCCGGGGCCTGCTGCACAAGAGCGCGTGTTGTCCGAAGAAACTAACATGGTGACGCCGGGGCATGATTTGGATCAGATGCTGGTGGTTGGCCGCTGGGTTGACACGCACCTCGAGCTAGGCAACGGGCGCCTGCGCTGGACGATCAATGGCACGCTGCGCCATGATGTGGCGCTGCCGGCATTGACGTTCACGCGGATCGGTCTGGAAAGCGCACACACGCAGGTGGCGTTTGCCGATGTGGATGTGCGCGACGCCTCGGGGCATGTGGTGGCCGCATTACCGGCAGATTCCACACCGAGTGCCGTGGCGCGCATCCCGGCGTTTGGTTGGGACGCACTCGAAGGCGTGAGCGCGGCAACCTGCCGCTTTGCCCGGCAACGCACCGCGCCCACGCCTGCCCAGACGAATCTGCACGCCGCAGTGTTTGCCGCGGCGCCCGCGCCGGCGGGCATCTGCCAAGGCCCGCTGGCGGTGCAACAAGGCCGCGCCTTGTGCGGCAGCGTGCATCTCCGCGCCGAGACGCCGGGGCCTACGATTGAAGCCGGCCTGCGTGCGCGCACTTCCCATGCGACGCTCGCCGCGGTCATGATCGCTGGCATTGACGCCACCTGGCGCAGCCACGAATTTGAATTGACGCCGCGCGCGGATTGTGCTGATGCAGAATTTTATGTGCGCTTTGCCGCGCCGGGCGTGTACGATCTTGCCTCCGTTTCGCTAGTGCCAACTGACGCGGGCACGCCGGCGCTGCGCCGCGATTTGCTTGAAGCCGTTCGTGCGTTGCATCCGACCATCATTCGCTGGCCGGGCGGCTGCTTTTGCTGGGTGTATGACTGGAAGCACGCCATCGGCCCGCGCGCCCAACGCCAGCCCGCGCCCGTGTTTGATTGGACCGGCGACGGTGGCACCGACAGCAATGATTTCGGCACGGATGAATTCATCGCGTTCTGCCGCGCGGTCGGCGCAGAGCCGCTGCTGGTCATCAACATGAATCTCGGCGTGCAACATGCGCTGGATTGGCTCGAATACTGCAACGGCACGGCCACCACACCGTGGGGCGCGTTGCGCGCGGCCAATGGGCATCCTGCGCCGTATCAAATTCGCTGCTGGGCCATTGACAACGAGCGCTGGGGCTATGGCGCAGCGCGCTATGCGCAGTTGGCGGCGGAATTTGTCGCGGCAATTCGGGCGCGGCAGCCCGACGCGCTCATCTGGCTGGTCGGCTCGAGTCTGGAACCGAATCACGCCTTTGGAACCGCCATAGAAAATTGTTTTGGTGTGGATGTCGTGCGGCGCACACCGGATCAGGCTGATTTCGTAAGTCTGCACGGCTACTGGGGACGTTGTGCCTGGGAGCGCCTGGCTGTGGCCAATGTGCGGATCGAAGCATACCTTCAAAAAGAAATCGCCGCCTATCGTGCCGCCGGCAGTGCGCGCGAGATGATCGCCCTGGATGAATGGAATCCGGGCACGACCGATTATCAGTCGGGCATCGCGGCCGCGCTGCTGCTCAACACGCTGGAACGCCAGTGCAACGCGGTCGGCATGGCGTCACCGGCATTGTGGCTGCGGCATGTCAAGCATGGCGATGCATGGGATAATGCGCTGATCAATTTCGATCATTGCGGCTGGTACCCATCGGTGACGTATCTGGTGAATCGGCTGTGGTCGGAGAACCGCTGCCCGCTGCTGGTGCAGGCGGAGACGACGGCACCCATGCTCATGCTTGATGGCGTGGAAGTGCCAGTGCTGGATGCCGTCGCGACGGCAGATCCCGCCGACGGGCGCGTGGTGGTCAAGGCGGTGAATCGCGATGCCACACAGGCCTTGGCGCTGACTGTTGACGTGGGCAGTACCGTTTACGACGGGCACGCCATTGTCACCGTGCTGGCCCATGACCAGTTGGACGATCGAAACACGCTTGCGCAGCCGGACAAGATCCGGCCGCAAACAAGGCAGGTGGCGGTGGTCGCCGGGCAGGTGGCGGTCACGCTGCCGCCCGTCTCGGCGGCGCTGATCGCCTTGCGCGCGGCGCGCCGGCCAGTCACGCCGTTGACGTAATGGGAGCGACCTCCATACCCCGATCTGTCTGCATGAGTGTGGGAGGGGCTTCCATGCCCCGATGCAGCAGAATCGCCGCACGGAGGCGGCTCCCACATTCTTTGCATGCCGCGACCCCCACGACCGCTGCAAAAATGATGAGTGATGAATGATGAGTGATGAATGCAGAACAAGACTCATAGTAAGTGTTACATGCTGCGTGCTGGACACTCATCATTCATTTTTTTCGTCCACCGAGGCAAGCGTTGGGGCGCAGCAACAAGGACCAATCGCCGGATCTGGGAACGATGAACAATGACCGATGAACGATGAACTAACCAAAAACTGAAAACCGAAAACTGAAAACTAAAACTGAAAACATGCCTTCGTGGCCATCACCCGCGGCGATAGCCGGACTGCGCCTGAAGCACCTCCACGAACGCGAGCATGTTCTCCAGCGGCACGTCACCCTCGACCGAGTGACTGGGCGAGAAAATGTAGCCGCCATTTGCGCCGGCGTCGAGCAACCGGCGCGTGTCGCGCTGCACATCCGCCACGGTGCCATACGGCAGGGTGCGCTGCGTCGAGAGCCCGCCGTGAAACGCGAGTTTGCCGCGATACGCCGGCAGCAGCGCGAACACGTCCATCACTTCCGGCTGAAACGGATTGAACATGGTCACGCCGATCTCGACCAAATCATCGAACAGTTCATCCACATCGCCGCACGAATGGATCGAAACGATTTTGTCGGCGGCGCGCACGGCGGCATACATGCGCGCCAGTTCGGGCTTGATGAACTCGCGCCAGCGCGCGGCGCCCATGAGCAGGCCGCGCTGCTGGCCCCAGTCATCACCGAAGTAGACGCAGTCGATGTCGTGGCGCAACGCCGCGCGCACTTGCGCAATGTTGTAGTCGGCGATCGTGCGCAGCAGGGCATGCACGAACTCGGGAGCTTCAATCATGTCGACCAGCAGATTCTCCATGCCGCGCAAGGTCCATGCGCGCTCGAAGAGCGAGAAGCCGAGGCAGAAGCGGCGCAAGCGGTCGCCATAGCGTGCGAGCATTTCGGGCATGTCGGCAAAGAAGCGCGGATCAAGCGGATCCGGGCAATGGAATCCGGATAGCGTCGGCTCGGGCAGGACGCAGCCTTTCGTCACGCCGATGTCTTTGTCAACGCTGCGATCCCAGACGACGCCGAACACGTCGCGCACGCAATCGTCACCAATGTCCTCGAAAAAGCCAATCGGACTGCCCAGATCAACAAAATGATTATCGAGCGCCATTTCGAGATCAACGCCCGCGCCATAGTACGCTTGCAGTCGCGCGGCGGCCTCGGCCGTAAAAGACAAGGACCACGGCACATACGGCGGGCGCTGAAACGCAAGTGCCTGCTGGACGATGGCGCGTTTGGTCATTTGGTCACGTATGATTTATCATTGGTCATTGGTCATATTTCATTTGTCATTTGCAGCATTGATAATTGACCGATGACCATTGATACTTGACAAATAGGCAGCATTGGTCAATTCATTGCGTCTGTTCGCGCAAGGCGGGCAGTGGCTGGCGCACCTGCGCTTTGAGCGTGGCATAACACGCGCGGACCACCGCTTGGTTGGCGTGCGCCAGGTTGCGCGCCTCGGCCGGGTCGGCGCGCAAGTCATACAGTTCGGCGTTGCCGGCCGCCGTCAGCACGAATTTCCATTGGTTGGTCAGCATGGCCGCCACCGTGTCAGCCGGATTCAGCCCCGGCGGCGCATACCACAGCAGCGGCACCGTGCGCGTGAGCTTTCCCGTCCCGCGCAAGAGCGGTGCGAGGCTGACGCCGTCGCCACCCGCGGCCGTCGCCGCTGGCGCGGTAAGGTCGCCGGCCAAGTCGCGGAATGTGGCGCTCAGATCAACGAAACCGCATGGCACATTCACCGTGCTGCCCCGTGGCACATGCCCTGTCCAGCGCGCAATGCCGGGCACTCGCAGGCCACCTTCATAAAGACTGCTTTTTTGGCCGCGCAACGCGCCCGCGCTGGCAAAGAAGTCCGCGCGATGGCCATCCGCCTGATGCGGCCCGTTGTCGCTGGTGAAGAACACCAACGTATTGCTGGCCAGTGCTGGATTTGCATCGACGGCGTCGAGGATGCGGCCCACATCGGTGTCCAGGCGCGTGACCATGGCGGCAAATGTTTTTTCCTGTGCGGGCCACGACTCGGCTGCGTATGGATTGGGCCCGGGTGGCGGCACCAATTGGCGATGCGGCAAGAGATATGCGACGACCATGCACAGTGGCGTGCGCCCGTCAGCACCCCGAATGGTTGCAAGCACGCGGCTGGTGAAGAGGTCTTGCGCATAGACGGTGCGCGCGGCCTGCGGGCGCCCGACGTTCTGCGGAATGTTCGAGACGGCCTCGCCGTCCCACACAAATTCCGGAAAATGTTGATGGGCATATTGCTGGTCAATCACTGCCAGCGAGGTGGCAAAGCCTTTGCGCGTGGGCAGGGCGTGCGCCGTCGCGGGCAGGATTGTGTCGCCGCCGCCGTGTGCGAGCCCTGCGTTCGTGACGGTGCTGCCAAAGTCCGTGCTTGGCGTGACACCGCCGAGACCCCACTTGCCGACGAACGCCGTCTGGTAGCTTTGGCGTGCGAGCGCTTCGGCAAAGGTGTGCTCGTTGGATGCGAGCGGGAGATTTGGCGAGTCGTTACGATCCACGGTGCCGTGGCCGGTATGCAGCCCGGTCAGGAGCACGGCGCGGGACGGCGCGCAGACCGGGGCGCCGGCGTAGAAATGCGTGAAGCGCATGCCTTGCGCCGCCATGCGACCGAGGCGCGGCGTGCGGATGCGGCGCTGGCCGTAACAGCCGAGATCGCCATAGCCAAGGTCGTCGGCGACAATTAAAATGATGCTCGGCTTGCTGCGTTTGGCATCGAGTGCCGACGCGGGCGGCGGCGGCGCCAGTGCAAACGACACCATGGGCCGCAAGAGCAACGCCGCCAGCACGGCGCGCAACACACGGCGGGGCATGACTGAGCAGATCAGTGCGCACACGCGGTGAGCGATCATTCGTAGTTCCATTTGGTCATCCACGGGTCGTTGGTTTGCTTCATGAAGGCGCGCAACTTGTGTTGCATGCGCTTGAAATCCGCTTGGTAGTGCGGGTCGGCGGCGAGATTGCGCACTTCATCCGGGTCAGTTTCAAGATCGTACAATTCCCACGCCGGCCGCTGCAGATACGCCGCCACCGTGCGCGGACCAAAATGCGTGGCGCGCTCGCGCAGCACGGCCTGCCATGTTTGCGAATGATACAAATCGGCGGCCGAAGGGAACGTGAGCGGATGCGCGATGTTCCAAATTAATTTAAGGCGGCGTTCGCGCACGGCGCGCATGGGATAGTACATCTGCACTTCATGGAACGAATGCGACGCGTAGACGTCGTCCCAGCCGGCGGGTGCCTCCTCATGCAGCGCATTGAGAAATGAGCGGCCGTGCAACACCACGCCGTCCGGCAGCGGCACCTGTGCAAAGTCAAGGATGGTCGGCGTAAGGTCGGTGAAACTCACCATGGCGGCACAGGCGTGCCCGCGCCGCTCCTGAAACGGATTGCGCACGACCAGCGGCAGGCGGATGCCCGGCTCGTATAGATTGGTTTTTGCGCCGGGAAACGCGATGCCGTTGTCGGAAAGGTAGAGCACGAGCGTGTCGTCCCAATGCCCGGGTTCCTTGAGAATCTGGATGAGCCGGGCCAAGCCCGTGTCAGCTTGCTCGACCGAGGCATAATACTCGGCCAACTCGGCGCGGCACGCTGGCGAGTCGGGCAGAAACGAGGGGACCATGACCTGTTCCGGGCGCCAGCGCGATTGTTCAGACAACCAGAAGGGGCGGTGCGGCTCACGCATGGCGAACACCAGGAAAAACGGGCTGGCGCTTGGGTCGGCAATCACCGCGCGGCATGCATCGGCCATCTCGGCCGGCATGCCAATGCCTGCGGAATAATCTTTGTTGATCACGGTCGCGAAGGGATAGACCGCATCGGGCGCCACATGGCATTTGCCGCACAGGGCCGTGCGGTAGCCGGCCTGGCCCAGCATGGCGGGCAGCGAATGCACTGTTGGCAACGTGCTGAAATTGTACGGCGGTTGCGAATGACCGAACTGGCCGCTGGCATGATTGTGCAGCCCGGTAAGAATCACCGAGCGGCTCGCGCTGCAGGAGGGCGACGTGCAGAAGGCGTGGGTCATGCGCACGCCACTGGCGGCCAGCTCATCGAGCGCCGGCGTGCGCAGCAAGGGATGGCCGTAGCAGCCGGCATCGTTCATGCCTTGATCGTCGGCAATGACCATCAAAATATTGGGGCGCCGCTGTGGACGGCATGCGGTCGTCATGCAAAGCTCCTGCGCGGGTTAACCCGCCATCGGGGTGATATTCAAAGCACTGCGGAAAAGTATAACATATTTCGGGCGCTTTTGTGCAGACAACCAAACGGGTGATGTGGCACAATCAGAAAACAACGAGCAGTGTGCTGAACGTGCCGTGCGCCGCGCGTCCGCACGCGTGGTGTCGCACGCACCTTGCATTAGCACGGCGTATTTGATACACTGGGTCATGTTGGCAGGCCATCGGGCGCGCCGGACTGGGTTCCCCGCTGGTCTGCACGATTATGCCAAGTACATCGGTGCGGCATGGAGCTGCGGCCGTACATTCTATAACCGTTTGGGGAATGGCATGAAAATAATCGCCACGCAATTGCGCCCGGATGGCACGCGCGAGAAAGGCCTGATTGACGTGCCGGAGCCGGCCGCGCCGGTCGGCAAGCAGGTCAAGACCCGCACGCTGTGTTCGGGCATGACCAACGGCTCGGAGCGCAATGATCTTATCCGCGGCAATTATGCGCGCGCCGACAAAGACCTGCCGGCGCCGTGGGGCTATCAAAATGTCGGCGAAGTCATCGCCGTCGGCCCGGATGTGACCAAGTTGAAAATCGGGGATGTGATCTACTCGAGCTGCGATCATGTCGAATATGCCGTGCTGGAGGAGGACTGGCTGAATGTGAAATTGCCGGCGGAAGTGGACCGGCGCGAGGCGGCCTTGTTTGGCATGACCAGTGTGGCGATGCGCACCTGCCGGCATGTCGATCTGCGCATGGGCGAACGCGTGCTGGTGGTGGGCGCGGGCATCATCGGCCAGGTGGCGGCGCAAATTGCGGACGCGATGGGCGCACGGGTGGACATTTGCGATGTGAACGAGGAGCGGCTGGCGATGGCGCGGGCGATCGGCGCCGTCGAGCGCGCGGTGAACACGACGGGCGATGGCTGGCAACGCGAGATTCAGGACGCGACGTATGCAGTGGTGATCGACCTGGCCGGCGTGCCGGGCATGGAAGACAAGTTGATTGCGGCGGCCCAGACGCGCGGGCGCGTTGTCTGGATCGCCGGGCGGCATGAGGTGAAATACACGTTCAACTGGGGGCAGGGCCGCGAGATCACCATGATGCAGAACAGCCACTTTGACAATGACGATCTGGCGAATCTTTGCCGGCTGGTGGCGCGCGGCAAAGTAAAGATCAAACCGCTGCTGAAAGATGTCGTGCCGGTGGCGGACTGCAAACCCATTTATGATATCCTGCGCGACACGCCGGACCGCTTGTTGGGTACCGTCTTCGTCTGGTGACAGGCAACACCGAATCAAAGCCAATACCAAGGAGATCACATGAAGCCGCTCAAAGTTGCCGTTATCGAAGGATTCCATCCCTTTGCCGTGCCGCAGTGGCACGAGCTGTTTCGCGCGCTGCCCGGCGTGGATTATTATCCCCAGGTGATTGACAATTGGGCGCTCGACTGGGGCAAGGTGCGCACCGCCTACGATGTGCTCTTGTTTTACAACATGAACATGAGTCTGGACAGCGCGCCGTTTCGCGACTCGCTCGAGACAGCCATCGCGCAACTGGGCGAGACACCGCAGGGCATCGTCATGCTGCACCACGCCTTGCTGGCGTATCCCGACAACGCCACCTGGTCGGACGTGGTCGGCATCCCCACCCGCACGTTCAAGTATTTTCCCGAGCAGGAATACACATTGCAGCCGGTCGCCAACGCCGCGTCGCCCATTACCGCTGGCTTGCAACCGGCCATCTTCAAGGACGAAACCTACACGATGGCCGAGCCGGATGCAACCAGCCAGGTGCTCTTCACGGCCGAGCATCCCAAGAGCATGCACGCCATGGCCTGGACGCGCACGTTCAAGCAGGCGCGCGTGTTTTGTTTCCAGCCCGGGCACGACCAGCTCGCATGGGCGAATCTGGTCTTCCGCGAAATTCTGCAGCGCGGCATTCACTGGAGTGCTAAGCAGCTCTGAGAGCGCGACGATGCAACCCAACAGAGAAACATTGAACATTCAACATCGAACGCTCAACATTGAACGTTGGGATTCTCGGCAGGCCGGCTCAATCGACATTTTTTGTCGATTGAACATGCTATCATAGTCCATGATCTCCGGTGTTCAGAGCAGCAGCGGTAGCGCGCGGCATATCATGCCGTGGCAGGTGCTGGCGGCGGTGCTGCTTGGGATGGCGGTGCTGGCGGGCCGGGCCGGCGCCGTGCGGCTCAACGAGGTCATGGCCGCGAATAACGCCACGATCGCAGATGAAGACGGCGATTATTCAGACTGGATTGAGTTGTATAACGAGGGGCCTGTGCCGGTGGATTTGGGTGGCTGGGGTTTGTCGGATAATTACAGCAAGCCGTTCAAGTGGCTGTTTCCGATCGGAACCCAGATCGGCGCCGGTGAGTATCTGCTGGTGTGGGCCTCGGGCAAGCTGCGCACGAATACGACCGTGGCGACGGAGCAGGAAGTTGTGGCGGCGGGTGCGGCGTGGCGCTATCACGATCTGGGGCAGGATCTGGGCGATGCCTGGCGGCTGCCGGACTATGACGACACGGCATGGAACAGCGGGCCAGCGCCGCTGGGTTACGGCCCGCAGTCAAATTATGTGGCCACCACTATAAGTTTCGGAGGCGATGCCACCAACAAGCATATCACGACCTATTTTCGCCACACCTTCACGATGCAGGCTCCCGTCGCGCCCGAGCCGCTGCAACTGCGGCTGTGGCTGGATGACGGTGCGGTCGTCTACTTGAACGGGACGGAACTCGCGCGCGAGAATCTGCCGAGTGGGGCGCTGACGTATCAAACCCGCACGCTGACCTGGATTGGCACGTGGCCGGCGTGGACCAACCACACGATGGCCTCGGGCGCGCTGGTGACCGGGCAGAACGTGCTGGCCGTGGCGCTGCACCAGCAGCATCCGGCCAGCAGCGATCTGGCCTTTGATCTGGCATTGCGCGCGACGGTGCAAAGACCGTCGTTGCATGCGAATTTCTCGATCGCCGCCGCGGGTGAAGAAGTCGTCTTGACGTCACCGGATGGCGTGCGCATCGACGAGTTGGCGCCCACGGCGATGCCGAGTGATATCTCGCGCGGGCGCAGCGCGGATGGCAGCACCAACTGGTTCTACTTCGATATGCCCACGCCGTGGGCCGCGAATGCCACAACGGCCTACGCCACGATTCTCGCGCCGGTGCAATTCTCCCACCCCGGCGGCTTCTACACCAACGCCTTCACCCTGACGCTGGCCCACCCCGACCCGGCTGCCGTCATTGTGTATACCGTGGATGGTTCCGAACCGGCGCTCAATAACGTGGGCGGCACCAGCTACATGTACAAAAACTATTATCCGGTCAAGGCGGGTGACCCCAACGGTGCGGCGCTCTATCGCAGCTATCGTTCATCTACCAACATCGTCCCGCTCGCGATTTATGACCGCTCGGCCGAACCGGACACGTTGACCAAGATCGCCACTACCTTTCCCACGCACCAGTACATCCCGCCCAGCCCGGTGCGCAAAGGCATGGTGGTGCGGGCCAAGGTATTCAAGGCGGGCGCGTTGCTGCCGGCCGTGGCAACCCACACCTATTTTGTCGCAACCGCCGGCAATGATTTCACACTGCCAGTCATTGCCGTGACCATGCAGGAAAACCAGCTCTACGATTTTTACACGGGCATCTACACGCCCGGCGCCAACTATGCCATGAACAATCCTTATGGTTCCGGCAATTACCATATGCGCGGCGATGCCTGGGAACGGCCGGCGCATCTGGCGTTTTTCGAGACCAATGCAACCCGCGCCGTGCTCAGTCAGAACATCGGCCTGCGGATTCACGGCGGGGTAACGCGCTGGGATCGCCTGAAAGCCTTGCGCATGTATGCCCGCAGTGAATATGGCAACGCGACCCTCGACCATGCCTTTTTTCATGAACTATCGGAGGACCATTTCAAACGGCTGATGTTGCGCAATTCCGGTAACGACTTCTGGCATACGCTGTTTCGTGACGCCGCAATCCATGCCATCGTGCGCCAATTGCATTTCGACACCCAAGCGTACCGGCCGGCCGTCCATTTCATCAACGGCGAGTACTGGGGCCTTATCAACATTCGCGAATGCTACGATAAGTACTATCTGGCGCGCGTCTACGGCGTGGATGAAGACCAGGTGGATCTGTTGACCCGCAACGCCGTGGTCGAGGAAGGCGACGCCGCGCACTTCAATGCCATGCGTGACTACATGCGCACCAACGACATGACCCGGTCGGCCCACTATGACTATATCCAGACACAAATGGACATGGTCAATTTCACCGATTATCAGATTGCCAATATCTTTGTCAAGAACACCGATTGGCCGGGCAACAACATCAGCTATTGGCGCCTGCGCACGGCGGGCTATCAACCGCAAAGCCCGTATGGCCATGACGGCCGTTGGCGCTGGATGCTGTTTGACACGGATCATGGCTTTGGCCTGTTCGGCGGCGTTATGGATTATGCCAGCAACATGCTGGTGTTTGCCACAGCCACGAATGGCCCGGCCTGGCCGAATCCCGATTGGTCCACCTTCTTGTTGCGCACCTTGCTCCAGAATGCGTCCTTCAAAACCAACTTTATCAATCGCTTTGCCGATCTGTTGAATACCACCTTCGTGGCGGAACGCATGATCGGCATCATCACGCAAATGCAACAGGGCATCGCGGCGGAGCTGCCGCGCCATGTTCATCGCTGGCAACGGCCGGAGAGCATGGCGCATTGGAGCAACCAAGTTGCCGTCATGTGCGAATTTGCACGGCAACGGCCGGCCTACCAGCGCCAGCACCTGCGCGATTTCTTTGGCATCGCCGGCCAGCAGAACATCAGTGTGGAGGTGAATGATCCCGCGTTCGGGCATGTGCGGGTCAACACGATTGATCTTGAAAGCAACACCCCGGGTGTGGCACGCGTCCCGTATCCCTGGACCGGCATCTATTTCCAAAATTTCCCGATGACGCTTGCGGCGGTGCCGCACACCGACGCGCGCTTTGTGAACTGGAGTATCAGTCCGGCGGACGCACCGATGTACACGGCGACGAACACCGTGCTGGCATTGGTGCCGACCGGCGCCATGACCGTGAGCGCGTGGTTCGCGCCGGTGCCCGAGCCGCTGGGCGCGGCACTGCTGGTCGGCGTCTTGGCACTTGCGGCGCGGCGGTGGCTGCTGCCGAGGTGCCCTGCCGAGGTGCCTGGCGCGGTTTTAGCACTTAAGAAATCGCCCCCGCGCCACCAGCATTCCCAAACACATTTGACACGAACACCTGCACCATGTTATTATAGATCAGTTCAATACTGTCCGGTTAAGAAACAGGCTAATGCGGCGAATGCCTCATGAATACTGAGTTGCAGCCAGATGAAATCACTTGACGATTTGAAATCAGGCCGGTACGATAATGCTCTTTCTGGTCACCAGCAAGGAGCGCGCTATGCATGCCGGCAAGATTGTGTTCGCCCAGCTTATGGAGTGTCTGCCGTGGTATCAGTTCAACGAATGTGTCCGGCGCTATCAAGGGGACTACCGCATGCGCCACTTCTCGTGCCTCAGCCAGTTCTATTGCATGGCGTTTGCGCAGTTGACCGGGCGCGAGAGTCTGCGCGACATCGTCACCTGCCTGATGGCACACGGGCACAAACTGTATCACATGGGCATTCGCGGCCCGGTGCGGAAGAGCACGCTGGCAGATGCGAACGAGCAACGCGACTGGCGTGTGTTCGCCGATCTGGCACGGGAGCTGATCGCGATTGCCAAGCGGTTCTATATCAACGAGGATCTTGGTGTCGATGTCACGGAACCTGTCTTTGCGTTCGACTCGACGCTGATCGATCTGTGTCTGACATTGTTTCCGTGGGCAACGTTTCGCACGACCACCAGTGCGGTCAAGATGCATACGCTGCTCGATCTGCGCGGTGCTATTCCGGCCTGTATCTGGGTGACCGAGGGCAGTGTGCACGACGTTACCATGCTCGACATACTGACGCCCCTGCCGCAGGCGGTGTATGTCATGGACCGCGGCTACATGGATTTCGAACGGCTGTTTCGTATTCATCGCGCCGGCGCACATTTTATCATCCGCGCCAAACACAATCTGGCCTGCAAGCGCATCGGCGCGCGTCCCCTCGACAGAGCGACCGGCGTGCGTGGCGATCAAACGATTTTGTTGACCAGCCCTCCCTCGCGGCATGCGTATCCCGATCCACTGCGCAAGGTGACCGTGTTCGACGCGAAACGCAACAAATACGTCGCGTTTCTCACCAATTACTTTGCGCTGCCGGCGGTGACGGTAGCGGACTTGTATCGCAAACGTTGGGACATCGAAATCTTTTTTCGTTGGGTCAAGCAGCACTTGCGCATCAAGCGATTCTTCGGCACCTCGCCCAATGCGGTCAAGATACAGCTGTGGATCGCCATCGCCACGTATGTCTTGGTGGCCATCTTGAAGAAGCGTCTCGGCCTGCCGGTGAGTCTCTATACACTGCTGCAGTACCTGAGCGTCAGCGTGTTCGAACAAGTGTCTATTGCAGAAGCACTTACGCATATTTCTGCTAATCAAAATGAGTCCAATTTCGTTAACCAACTGGAATTGCCAAACTTATAACCGGACAGTATTGAGATCAGTTGTAATGCAGTTTTGCTCGCTTCACAACTTGGTTTTCCATGGCGCGCCCGCTTCGGATTGAAGGCCCGCATTTCTGGTACCACGTCTACAACCGTGGCAACGAGAAACGCACCGTCTTCCATGACGATGACGACCGCCGCCTGTTCCTCGACCTCCTTTTCGAATCCAGCGAACTGTTCAACGCCGCGGTGCATGCCTATGCCCTGATGCCCAATCATTTCCATCTCCTGTTGGTCACCCGCGAGGCCAATCTCGGCGCCTTTATGCAGCGCTTCCAGAACAAATTCATCAAACATTACAACGCCCGCCACGACCGCGTCGGCCACATCTTCCAAGACCGCTACAAAGCCATCGTCATTGACTCCCAGCAATACAGCCACGAACTCTCGCGCTACATCCACCTGAACATCGCCCGCTATCACGACCTGCGCACGGCCCCCGCCCGCCAGCGCCTCGCGGCGCTGCGCACCTTTCCGTGGAGCAGCTACCGCGCCTACATCGGCCTCGAACCGTCCGCATGGCCGCTCACCTCCAGCACCATCCTGGCCGATTTCGGCGACACACCCGCAGAGCAACAGGCCAAGTATGCCCGCTATGTCCGTCACGGCCTGCTCAAAGAATTCGACCCGTACAGCCGCCTCATCGCCGGCAGCATTCTTGGCAGTGAAGACTTTGCCCGTGCCATCACTTCGGCCCTCGGCATCGCCGGCCGCAAAGACAGCAGTGCCGCGCCCAAGCGTCGCCGCGTCGAGGCCCTGCCGCTCGATCTTGTACTCAATGCCGTTGCCAGCAGTTATGGTATTGCTTCCGACGTACTACTCACGCGGCACCGCAGCGGCCCGCTTGGCGAAGCGCGCCACGTCCTCTTCTGGGCCGCCGTCACCTACGCCGCCGGCCGCCTCTCGCGCCTGGAAATCGGCCGCCAGTTCGGCGGGATCGGCAGCACGGCCGTGTCACACGGCTTTGCTTACATCGAGGCCCGGCGCGATGCGCCCGGCCCACTCCGCGACCGGCTTGACGCACTCATCGCACAACTCGATGCCGTCGCCGGCCATCCTGCTCGCGACCCGTGGCTCGAAATGTACCAGCGCCTCGCCGCCTACTATCAGCGCTACGGCCATACCCTCATTCCGCACGAGTATCCACCCGATCTCGCACTCGGCGCCTGGGTCCACCGCCAGCGCCTCGTCCGCGCCGGCAAAGCCCACAATGCAAAGCCGCTCACCCAGCGCCAAATAGACCTCCTTGACCAGCTTCACTTCGCCTGGACGTTGCATGAACACACTGGCAAAGACCCCTAAAATGCAAAAACCGCGCCAGGCACTAGCCGGGCGCACAGGAGAAAGCGATGAGCTACGGCAAAACTGGTGTCAGAATGAGTACCAAGGCAGTGTTTAACAGCCTGAAGCTCAAGAAGAATTTCATGGCCGTCACGCATGCCGATCATGGCTTCAATTATCACGCCGCACTGGCGGCGGTCCGTAGCAGCGCCGCGCCGCATGGCACGCTATGGGATATGCGTTCGATGTTCACCGACAGCTATAGCGGGGGGTTCAGCGGCGTGCTGCTTTCGCCGGCGTTTCTGCGAAGCACTGGCTTTCGCGGCTTGGTTGACCGGCCGATCGGCGTGGGCGCACTGGGCGGTGTCAAAATCTTCTCGATGCGCGCATTGCGCACCAATGATTCCCAAAGAGACACTAACATAGCAAAATCTCGCTTTGCGCAAATCCATAAAATAACAACGCAGCCAATCACCCTCGATAGTTCGTTTTTTATTGAGAGCATGCCGGCTGCTTTGCCGGCAACAGTGACCGGCGCGAGCATCCTTAAGTGCAAAAACCGCGCCAGGCACCTGGTGTGGCACTTGGCAGCAGGATTGCTTTTGCTGGCTGGCGTTGCTGCGCAATCTGCAAACGCAAACATGATTTTCGAATTAAAATATTTCAATGATTCAGGACAAGAAACAACTAATTTCTGGTACAACGAATCTCCATTAGACACACCAACAAACACAGTAAAATGTTATGTAGATTCCACTCAACACCCAACCTCTTTATTTAATGATGTAGAGTGGGACTTGACAATGCTTAGTAACTATGTTAATTTTATTGATTCTAACCTTCCTTCTTCAAATGATTTTTTCGAAGGATTTACAATGATGTCTGGTTTTAATAGAGTAGATAATACTCCTCAATATATTTCAAATGGAAGAATTTTGTTAGGTGATAATACAAGATTAACAGATAATGCAAACATTGCTCCTTCAAATAGATATAGATGTTTAGGAGAATTTAAATGGACTCCAAAACGCCCTGCTCAAAATAAATATATCTTTGATGTATATTCTCAACCAAGACTAAGAGGTCCACCTGCTTCAAATACTCTTTATCCAGAAGAAGATAAATTTCTACCAATAAATATAATCCCAGAACCAAAAACAAGTCTTCTTACTTTGCTTTTACCATTGCTGATTGGTGCCTGATTGGTGCCTGCCTGATTGGTGCCTGCCTGATTGGTGCCTGCCTGATTGGTGCCTGCCTGATTGGTGCCTGATTGGTGCCTGGCGCGGTTTTTGCACTTAAGGGAATTCGCGCGCGGCGCGGGAATTTGGAAAGCGACGGTGAGCCGCATCCGGGAGCGCATTCGGGTGGATGAATCCGTTGGAGTACACGCTTTAGCGTGGAAATTTATTTCGCAACGTAATAAATTATGGTGCGGCAATGCAGCCGGCGTACATCGGTGGTTCACTGTCTTGCTGGTTACAACCATGTGCCGCGCATGGTTGTGGATTAATTTGTTGGCCGCGAACAAATTACACAAGCTGAAGCTTGTACTCCAACTGCGCCAACGGCGTGTGTGCGCAACGGCGGCATCCACGCCGGGCGTCATCAGCCCGGTGCCTGGCGCGAAGTTTAAAACTTAAGCGGTAAATTCTCGTGCGGGCGCGGGAATTTAGGGACAGACGGCTTCAGTAATACAACAAAAGACCAACAATGATTGACTACAACATTCAGAACGGACCTCTGACGGTGACGCTTGACCCGGGCGGGCATATCTGGACTATCGCAGATCAACGCACGGGTCGCATGTGGCGGTCGGCGGCCATGCCGGACTGCCGAGTGGTTGACGCCACCCGCGAGAACGAAGCCGCCCTTTGCGTGCAAATCCTCGATATTGAAAGCGCCCGCCGTTTTGCCGTCCGCGTCACGGTGCCCGAAGTCGGTGCCGTGCGCTTCGATCTCGATACCCAGGACACCGCCGCACGCTTCGCCGGGTTTCAGTATCCGACGCAGTTTGAGACCGCGCTCGCGGATGGCGCGCTGGTGTTCTGCCACCGGTCCTGCGGACAACTCGTGCCACAGGCCGAGCCGTACCCCGCGCCGGCCTTCATGGTTAACGGCAATCTCGGCCTCGATATGCCATGGATCGGCCTTATCGACCTGCGCCGTGGCGACGGCATGATGGTGCATTACGACACGTCGTACGATGTGGTCGTGCATCTTGCGCGCGACGCGGCGGGTTTGGCTTGGCCGCAGACGGAGTGGCTGTCAGTAAAAGACACCTGGGCATACAGCCGGGCCGTGACTTTGTACTTTGTGGAGCAAGGCGGCTATGTTGCGCTGGCGCAGCGCTACCGCCAGATCGTCGAGCAGGCGGGCGGGCTGAAGACGCTGCGGCAAAAGGCGACTGCACGGCCCAACGTCGAGCTGCTCCGCGGCGCGGTGGTGGCCTGGGGCGCGTCGGGCGCCGGCCAACCCGACGTGGTGGCCCGCCAGTTCCGCGCCCACGGCATTGACCGGTCGCTCTTCTACTGCGATACGCATATTGACCCGCAGCAGGTGCAGACGATTCGCGACATGGACTATCTCGAATCCCAGTATTCCAACATGGTGGATATGCTCGAGAGTGCTGAGGAACCTATCGCCGATGCCGCTATGCAGGATCGCGCCGGCGAATCGGTCAAGAACTGGCTCACTTTCGACGGCAAGACGCAATACTACCGCCGTTCGCCGGCGCTCGAACTCGAGGCCTTCAAGCGCCTCGTCGAGCCGGTGCACACATCCCATGGATTGCGGGGCCGCTTTGTTGACGTGACGCCCGCGCTGGATCTGGTGGAAGACTTCCATCCCGCGCATCCGCTCGACCGTCGTGCGGATCTGGCGGCCCGCCGCGCGCTGCTGAAATATGTGGTTGACCACGGCTGGGTGCTGGGCGGCGAGCATGGCAAGGCTTGGAATGTTGACCTGCTGGACTACAACGAGGGCATGCTGAGCGGCGCGTTCTGGTGGGAGATGCCCGGCGGGCATTTGCGCACGGTGGCCACGCGCCAGGAATTGAAGCCGAACTATTTGCGCTGGGGCGCAAACCCGGCCGGCCGCATCCCGCTTTGGGACTTGGTGTTCCATGACTGCGTGGTCAGCACCTGGTACTGGGGCGATGCCAACGGCCAGTTCGCCGAGATCGCGCCCGAAATCGCCGCGCGGCGGGAGCTGTGGAACATCCTCCACGCGCAGATGCCCATGGTGTGGCTCGCCAATGTGGAGAAGGACCAGAACATTTGCTTTGGCTGGAACCGGCGGCGCGCCGATCTGCTGCGCGTGGCCCGCAACACGTCGCGCTGGCAGGGCGCGCTGATGGGCGAGCGCATGCTCGACCACCGCTGGTTGAGCGATGACGCCATGCTTCAAGAGACACGGTTTTCCGGCGGCGGGCAGTGCCTGGTGAATTTCGACGACAAACCGCGCGAGGCATTGTTCGACGGGCGCAAAATCTTGCTGACGCCCTTTGGCTTCATGGCGGTTGCGCCCGGCATCCATCAGGCGCGGCTCATGGAGGGCGGCCTGCCAATCACGCGGATCGAAGCGCCGCACTGGCGCAGCCTCGAGAGCGCCGCCCGCACGCAATCTGGCCCGTTTGATGTGGACGGCACGGTCTGCGCATGGCGCGACGGCGCGGAGACCCGCTTGATGGTGGACACGCGCGGCGAGACCGGCATTGACCTCGCGCAGCTCGGCTGGCCGGTGCCGGAGCAGTTTCGATTGGTGCCGCTGGACGAACAGGGCGCGCCGGCGGGTGCAAACGAAATCACCGGTCACCGAAACAAGAAACTGCGGATTGCGGCCGGGCCGGGCATACGGCTGTACGCCGTGCGGTAATGCGGTATTCAGTATTCGGTATACGGTGGCAGAGCAGATGCGGCAGATCGCGGGGCGGAGGCCGGGGCGACATAGAGTTTAAGGTTGAAAAGTTTTTGGTGTTAGGTGGCGGCGCAGACACAATCGACATAAAATGTCGATTGAAAGCGGCAGCTATGCATGGTGCTTCGCAGGATCCTTTGTGAGAAGAAGGGCAGCGGCGGCATGCCCCGCGCGGAGCGCGTGGCGTACGGGGTTCAGTATGCGGTATTCAGTGTGCGGTATGCGGTGGCAGAGCAACAGCAGCAGCATGCCCCGCGCGGAGCGCGTGGCGTACGTGGTTCAGAATGCGGTATTCAGTGTGCGGTATGCGGTGGCAGAGCAACGGCAGCGGCGGCATGCCCCTCGGCGCTGCTTACGCGGGCAGGTAGCCCTTGAAATCAAACGGGCGGGTGCCGTCGTCGCGATAGGTGAGCGGCTTGGGCGCGAGCCATTGTACCAGCGTGTCTTTCAGCGCATAGGCGAAGAAATGATTGCCGGCCGGGCTGTAATGGCCGATGAAATAGCGTTTGATGTAGTCATCGACCGACAGATTGAAGCTGGCGAAATCGCGCAAATGCACCAGGTTCATGTCGAAGTACTTGTAGCGTCGGGCTTCAAGAAAATCGACAATTGGCTGGTCATACCGCGGCTGGCCACGCAACAGTTCCATGGTCACCAGCGGGCAGAGCAGAATGATCAGGAGCTGTTTGTTGTGCGCCTTGCAGAAGGCGGCGCTCAGGTCGAGAATGTATTGCGTGGCGGCGAAGCCGTAGGCGTTGCGGAGCCGCAGGGCTGAGGCGCGCAGGCGGTCGGCGTCGCGCAGGTCGAGGCGCGGCGCATTGAGCGCGTCAGCCAGCGCATGCAGGCGCTTAAGGTCAAGCGTGGCGGGATCCACATCGTCGGCGGCATAGAGCTGCAACATGAGATCATCGCGCAGGGCCTCGACCATGAAGTCGGGATCCGCCATTTGATACAGGCTTGCCGGCGTGGCCAGCAGATTTTCTTTTTCGACAAAATGACGGGTGGCCAGATCAAGCTCGACGTGCGCCCAGAAATTGCCATGAAAGGCCGCGCCGCCGCGCGAATCCCAGTGCGGATAGGTGACGGCGTGGCGGCAGCGCATCACACTGCGGCAATGGTCGTCGCCCCAAACGTACAACAGCACGTTCGGCGTGCCCAGCGCGCTGCGTTCAGTGCGCAACATGCGCCGGTGGGTTTGATAGATGCCGTAGCCGCCCATGCCGAAATTGCGGATGGGCTCGCCGAAATGCGCGGCGAGATATTCCTGCCATGTTTCACCGTCGCTGACTTGGTGGCATTGGGTAAAACTGTTGCCATAGGTGTTGATGCGGCATGGCTTGTTGGCGTACACCTGCGCGGTACGCATGCCGTTGGGCTGGGCGGTCGAGATGGTCCAGCAGCCATCCATGCCGTCGCGCGGCATGAAATTCCCGAGGGTGTAACCGACCTCCGGATCGAACTGCGCCCAGTGTGGCTGAGCGCCGTCAAGGAAGGTGGTGATGACGTCGCGCGCAACGGCGCTGGCACGGAGATACTGTTCCAGCGACTTCACGGGGCGCGGTCAGGTGCAGGGGGTCGCAAGCAAGTATTGTCGGTTTGCATGAAACGATTGGTGGGCTGCGGCCCGGCCATGCGCGTGGTCACTGCCGGCATGGGCATGGCGGGCAAGTTTACGGTGCCGACCGTCGGCGCAGTGAATGGCGCGCTGACGCGTGCGGGTGGCGCCGACGTGTAATACGAGCATTTGAGGATGGGGCGATATGAGGCGGTGCCATGATTGGCCGAGCCGAAGTTGACATAGTCGGCGCTGTTGTTGCCATTGGTTGCGCGCGTGAAGCGCAGGCGGAACTGCGCGACGCCGCCGGCGCCGGGATCAATGAGCGCGCGTGCGGCGGCGCTCAGTTGCTCGCGCACTTGCAGTCCGTTTTGATACGCGATGATATAGCGGCCGACATTGGTGAGGCTGGCGGTGGCTTCCCAGTCGCTGGCGACGACGGCCGATGACGCCCCGAAGTAAGGCACCGCCTGATCAATTTCACAAAAATCGCCATCAATCAGGGAGCCGCCATGGATCCATGGGTCAGTGCCGACGACGGAACTGCGCCGCACCGCGAGCGTGGCCTCCAAGATGCTGGCATTATCGGGCAAGGTTGAGGTATCGAACGCGACAATCGCGCGATAAGCGGCATTGTTTGTTTCATCGCCGGCGCGCACGGTGGTGGCGCTGACATTGCCAATGGAGCCGCCCGCCTGCGAGTTTGAGGAACTTTCCAGCATCCAGTTGTCGAGCGTTTGGCCGGTGAGCGTCGTTTGGATCGGCCAGGCGGCGCGTGGCGCGGGCGCATTGGTAGGCAGCGGGCTGATTGACTCGACCAGTCGCACGTAATCGATGGCCATGGCCGAACCGGCGACGATAGTCGGATCAAGCCTGACTTGCGTGATGAGCCCCTTGGCGCCGGCGGCGACGAGGTCGACATAATAGTCATGCGGCGCGCCATCGGCAGTGATCGGAAAGGCGGCACTCTTGGCGCCGTCCCAATTGGGATCGGTCTCGGTGATCCAGAAAAACTGGGCATGGGTGCCGGCGGACTGGCTCATGCGCACCCAGGCGAAGCGGGTGGCCAGCGCGGGCGTCCAGGTCGGTGCGGAGACAATAAACGGGTCAACGCCAGCACTGGTGGCGCGGAGCGCGCCGCCGCTGACGACGAGGCCGTCGAGTTGATTGGGCGAGCTCCAGCCGTCGAAATTGCCGTCGGTCTGCCAGCCCCACCAGGTCGGCCGGTTGTAGACCGTCTGGAAACTGCCGGTGCGCACGTTGATCATGGCGTGGCCGCCCCAATTGGCCGAGAGAGCGCTGTCCGCGTTCCAACTGGTGTAGAGGCCGCAGTTGCTGACGATGCCGAGGTTGCCGGCGTAGCCGCAGCACATTTCGCTGCCGATCTGGTCATTCCACGGATTGCGGGCATTATTATAAAAGGTGCAATTGGCAAACGTCATGTTGCTATTGATGCCGCCAGTGGTGAGATTCAGGAGCGCCGCGCCGGAGCAATCGTGAATGACGACATTGCGAAAGACGCAATTTTCGGCGCTGCCCTCGAAGTCAAAGCCGACGCCGTCGGCGCTGTGGGCCCGGTTAATCCCGGCGAATTCACAATTGTCGATGACAATGTTGCGGCCGGACTGGACGATACCGAGTGCGGAGCCGCACCAGCAATCGCCGCCGCCGCCAATGGCGCGCACGCGCTCGACCACGGCGCCATCCGTGTCAAATAACATGAGCGCGCCGTTCATGCAATCGATCGCCGTGCAGTCACTCATGCGGACATTGCGCAGGCGCCCTTTGTACGGTTCGGGATAGTACCAGGCATTACCAAAGCCGATCGCGCAGCGGCGGAAAGTGCAGTTGGACACGCTGACGCCATCGAGCACATTGCTCCAATTGAGCGGATGGCCCACCGGCCCGCCGGCTTTGCCGCCGATGAAAATGCCGACTGACCAGGCCAGTTCGTAATCGTGTTTGGGCGGATCAAGCGTCTGGTCGGTCAAGCCTTCGACATGACAGTCATAGACGGCCACATCGGTGTTGACATAATCCTGGTTGTAGCGCAAATACAGGCCGATCTTGGCGTCGCGCAAGTCGAGGCCGTGGATGCGCCAATAGGAGGCGCCCTCGACGACGGCACAGCGGTCATACTCGACATCATAGCGGCGAATGCGCGGGCGGTCGAGCGCGGCCAAGCCATAATCGGCGAGAGTGATGTACTGGCCGGGCGCGCCCTTGCCGCGCAGGTGCAATTCCTGGCGCCACTCGTCGCCGCGGCGAAGGAGCACGGACTCGTTCGGCAGCAGCGTGCGCGCATTGACGTTGGTGAACGAACGCCAGGGCGTGGCGGGGGAAAGACCATCGTTGAGATCGCTGCCGGCGGCGCTGATATAAAATGCCCGCAGGTACGTGCCGGTGGTGAGCGTGACGTTGTCCAGCGCGCACAAATAGCTGTTCACAGTTGCTTTCAGGAAGTGGCCGACGCGGCTGGGATCTGTGGCGGAATTGTAGGCGACAGAGACGCGGGTCCACTGATCGGTTAGGAAATCAAAATCTTTCTTAGTGGGCTGATAGGTGGGCTGATATTCCGTGACGGCGAGATAGCCGCCGGTCGTGCCGTCGACCAAGCCGAACGAGATGCTGTTGCCGGCGCCTTGGGGGCTCATCCGGTACAGGTCGATGGAAAAAGTGTAGAGCGTATTGCTTTTGATGGTGAGTGGGATCTGCTCGAGATAGAATTGGTTGACGCTGCCCCAGACATACTGGTTGCCTTCCGGGCAGGGTGTGGCCGGATATTGCGGCATGGCCCACATGGTGCCGGCGCCGGCACCGCCACCGACGGTCCAACCGCTGATGCCCGCGTACCAAGTGTTGCCGGGGCTGAGCGGCGGTTGTTCAAAGCCGCCGTTGACCAGCAGGTTGCCGGCCGGCAAGGCGGACAAGGTCCACAGGCTTGCGCAGCCGGCGAGCAGCAGGAGTCGAAAGAACCCAGATGCGGCGGTGCCAACACCACAGCAAAGGAAATCCCAGTAACCACGGCAAACGCAAGCGCGCACACGAGTTGGGCGGGTGGGTGTGCCGAGACCCCCACGGTGCCGCCGTGGCGGTATCGTGGGTGAATAAAAAAGGCACGCCGGCGTTTTTTTCCCAATCTCTGCTTCCACCGATCCCGGCACGGCGGGATCGGTGGGGAGCAACAACCCAATCAAACCGCCAGATTTGGGAAAAAACATGGTCATTGGTCCGTCAGGCGCACGTAGTCAACGGCGATGCTGGCGCCGTTGGCATCGGTTGGATCAAGGCGCACCTGCGTCACCACGCCTTGGTAGGCCGGGCACAGGGTGCGCAGGTCAAGAACATATTCATGCTGGGCGCCATCGGCGGTAATCGGGAAGGACAAAGATTTTGCGCCGTCCCATGTGCCGTCGGTTTCGGTGATGAAAAACAATTGCGCCCATGCGCCGGCCGTCACGGACATGCGCACGCGCGCCGCGCGATACTGATGCGTGTTGGCCCAGGTGGCGCCGCTGTAACCGTAAGGATCAATGCCGCTAGACGCGCCGTTCAAGCAGCCGCCGTTGACGCTGGTGTTGGTCCACTGGTAGAAGCCGGCCCAGCCTTCGAAGTTGCCGGGCGTGTTGAATTCCCACGTGACTTGGCGGCCGGCGACGGACGAGTAGTCAAGCTGCCGGTTGTTGGAAAGGACATGGCCGGCCCACTTGGTGCTGAAGAAGCCGGGCGTGCCGGCATAATTGGCGGCACCGCGGTAGAGGCCGTTGCCGATGACCCAGCCGGTATTGTTATCGCTGCTGGACTTCATCTCAACATTGGCATCGCTGTTCCACGGATTGCGGCAGTTGTTGTAGAAGGTGTTGCTGGCTATGGTACTGCGCTTGTTGGCCGCGATGGTCATCACGTAGAGGATGGCCGGGCCATCGTTGCTGGAGATGACATTGTTGATGAAGCGCAGGTCTTCGCAATCGCCCTCGAAGTCCCAGCCCGAGCCGTCGGCGCAGTTTTTCTTGATCGTGCCGGTGAATTCGCAGTCGTCAATGACGCAATTGGAGCAGCTCTGGGCGAAGCCGGCGGTGGTGCCCATTGAATAATAGCCGCCGCCGTAGAGGGCGCGCGAGCGGGTCATGCGGCATTCGGAAGCGCAGTTGAGCTGGATCAAGCCGGCTAGACAATTACTGGCGACGCAGTCAGTCAGCAGGAGATTGCGGAGGCGGCGTTTGTAGACCGTTGGCCAGTACCAGTTGGCAATGAACATCTGGCCGGCGCTGGTGGCGGTGCAGTTGCTGATCAGCAGGCCGTCGAGGACGGGTGCGTAGTTCTGGCTTGGGTCCCAGACATGGCCGCCGAGGAAGATGGCGGCGGACCAGGCGTATTCGTAGTTATTGGAGGAAAGGTCCCAGACATTCGAGCTGGACATGTTGAAGAAGTCGCAGGAATAGACTTGCATGTCGCTGTTGAAATAGTCGTCGTTGTAGCGAAGGTAGAGGCCGAGTTTGGCGGTGCGGCAGTCGAGGTTGCGAACGCGCCATGAGGATGCGCCATTGAGCACGACGCAACGGTCCCAGTCGATATTGGAGCGCTGGATGCGCGGCTTGGCGCCGGTGCCGTAGTCGCCGAGCACAATCGGCATGGCGGGCGCGCCGCTGCCGCTGAGGTTGAGTTCCTGGTTCCAAGTGTCGCCGCGTTTGAGGAGCAGCGATTCGTTGGGAAGCAACGTGCGCGCGTTGGCGTTGCTGAATGACTTCCAGGCGGTGCCGGGCGTCAGCCCGTCATTCAGATCGCTGCCGCCGGACGAGCTCACGTAAAAGGTGCGGACATAGTTGCCGGTGGTCAGGGCGGCATTGTCAATCGCGCACAGGTAACTGTTGATCGTGGTTTTCAAGGAGTGGCCGACGCGCGTGGGATCCGCGGCGGCGCTGAATTCGACGGTGACACGCGTCCACTGATCAGTCAGAAAGTCAAAATCTTTTTTGGATGGTTGATAGGTGGGCTGATATTCCTTGACGGCGAGATAGCCGCCGGCCGTGCCATCGACAAGACCGACCTGGACACTGTTGCCGTCGCCTTGCGGCGCCATGCGATACAGGTCAACCGCAAAAAGATAGACCGTGTTGCTCTGGATGACGAGGGGTGCCTGTTCGAGGTAAAACTGGTTGATGCTGCCCCAGACGTGCTGGTTGCCTTCCGGGCAGGGTGTGGATGGGTTCCACGGATGAGTCCAGGTCGTGCCGTAGGTGGCCACGCCGCCCACGGTCCAGCCGCTGATGCCCGCGTACCAAGCATTGTCCTTACTCAGCGTCGGCTGTTCAAAACCGGGATTCACCAACAAATTGCCCGCGCCATGCGCCCCCATGCTGATGATGGTCAACACGCATACACTTCTAAGCAGTGCAGTTAAACAGCGCATTCTATCCTCGCCAGTCCAGTGAAGCGGCGCTTGAACAAAAATGTCACCAAGCGTCTCGTGGTTGTCATCCATTCCTCGTGAAATAAGGCATAACTAATTTTAGTATAACAGAAAATGGCATAATTGTCAAACTCTGGCCTTTACTTTTTGTAATCATTCTGGTATACTTGGCCTGCTCTTGGCAGCTTTTGTAACCGCCGACACGAGACGCGCATGCCTGAATGCAACCATCAACGCAGTGGACGACGGCTGCCCGTGCCGAGGTGCCGGGCGTTGCTGTGTCTGGCAGGCGCGTGGTTGCTGCTGGTGTGCCATGGCGGGGCCGCACTGTCTCCCGCTGCGGTGCGCGCGGTGCGCGGCGCGGCGCGGGTGGCCGTCTATGACGACCCGGCGCGCGGCGCGGTGACGCGCTGGGAATGCACCAACAGCAGTGACTGGGTGTGCGCCCTTGGCCAGCCCGTCCGGGTGAAACCCCTGCGCGTGCTGCGCTATGCCGCCGATTTGCAGCTGCGGTCGTTGCATCCCGACGGGCACATTTTTCTGTGCCTGCGCGTGCTGGACAAAAACGGCCAGCCCATCGATGAGTTGTTTGCGCCGCGCATGCCCGGTTATTCCAATGGCGTCTGGCAGACCCTGGCCGGCGTCTGTGCGGTGCCGCCGCGCGCGCGTTCCGTGCAACTGTGCCTGACCGGCAATCAGACATGCGATTTGTTGCTTGATACATCCGTGCTGCAGCCGCATGCAGGCCAGGTCGCACGTGTTACCGCATCCGCCGCCCGGCCGTTCACGCTCGAGAACCAGGTGCTGGCCGTCACCTTCGACCCCGTTGAATGGTCGTTCACCGCGACCGACAAGCGCACCCGGCGCGTCTGGCACACCTTCCCCGCCGGCCGTCAGATCGTTGTCACCGGCGTGCGCATGCAAGGAACACGCCACGCCGATGTGACGGCCGTGTACCTGCCGGCGAATGCGCCATTGCGGTTGCAGGTGCAGTTGGAGGAAACCGCGCCGGAATTTTCGCTGCGCGCCACGCTGCCGCCCGAGACACCCATGCCGCTCTGGGCGGCGCAACTCGACGTCGTTCCCACCTTGTGTGACAGCGCGCCGGAGAGCGGCTTGGTGGTGCCGCTGGGCGAGGGCTTCTTCTTTCCGACCGCGGTGCGCGACCTGCCAACACTGATCCTGCAACTGGGCGACGGGTCGGGCTTGACGATGCCATGGGCGGGCGTGGCGAATCCGCGCACGGGCGCCGCCGCCATGTGGTTTACGCGCGATGAAGATGACGCGCTGGCGCGCATGTATTGGCACGAGGCGCCGGCGCGGGATGGCGTGTCGCGCGCCGCCAACGCGGTCAGTCTCTCGTGGATGTCACAGAAGGGTCAGTGGGGCTATGACCGCACGGTGCGCTTCTGGTTTGCCGACACCGGCGGCTACGTCGCGCTGACCAAGCGCTATCGGCGCGAAGCGGCGGCGAACGGCAAACTGGTGACGCTGGCGGAAAAGCAAAAGCGGCTGCCGCAATTGGCGCGCTTTCGCGGCGCACCGATCGGCTGGTTCAATTTTCTGTACCACGTGAAGGGCCAGCGCGCACGGCTGGATGCCCTGCGCTGGCTGTACCAGCACGGCGTGGACCGCATGCTTTTTTCGTCAGGCGAAGCGCTGGATAATCTACGACCACTGCAGCGCTGGGGCTGGCTGACGACGCAGTATGATTTGTACACCGATCTCTGGCCGCGGGAGGAAGCCGTTGTGGCGGGTGTGGCCGAGCAGAATCTGTTCGAGCAAGCGGATGATATCATGCTGCGCTACAACGGCAGCATGGCGCGTGGCTGGGTGATGCGCACCGACCATGGCGAGTTTCCGGGCTACACGCTCTGTCCGAACCGGCAACTGGCATGGGCCATGCGGCGCATTCCGCCGCTGATCAAAGGGCGCTCCTACGACGGGCGCTTTCTGGACACCACGACGGCGCTGCCATTCTATGAGTGCTACAGTCCGCGGCATCCCATGACGCGCAGCGAGGACAAGGCCGCGCGCCGCGCGTTGCTCAAGTACGTCGGTGATGTAAAACTCATCTGTGGCAGCGAGATTGGCTGTGACTGGGCCGTGCCGGAACTCTGCTACGGTGAAGGCATGCTCAGCCCGGTACCGTTCCGCCATCCGCGCGCCGGCGATTTGCCGCCCGATCTGACGCCGGTGCCGGAAACGTTCGCCTATCAGCTCAATCCCGCCGTGCGTATTCCCTTGTGGGAGCTGGTCTATCACGATTGCTTGGTCGCCTATTGGTATTGGGGCGACACGAACAACACGTTTCCCGAATTGTGGGGCCGCCGCAATCTGTTTAATGCCTTGTACGCCGTGCCGGCCATGTATATGGTGCAGCATACGCAACAATGGGAAGCCTGCCGCACCGGCATTGTCGCCACCGAACAATTGCTCAAACCCGTGTTTGCGGCGGCGGGGTGGAACGAAATGGTGGACCATCAGTTTCTGGCGCCGGACCGGCTGCTGCAACAGACCGAATTTGCCAACGGCGCGCGCATCGTGGTGAATTTCTCATCCGAGCCGCGCCAGCACGAAGGCCAGGTCATCGCCGCGACCAATTTCATTGTCATCACCAATGCGGTGGCACACACCGCACCTGCACCCAAGAAAATGGTGACCGCCACGCCGGCTGATAGCATTATGTGCAACGCTACGGGCGCGACATGGATGATCAATCTTGGCGCACCAGTTGCCGTGGCGCCTTTCGATGTGGTGCGCTATGGCGCTATGCTCAACGTCCAGTCGTTTAGCGCCGACAATGTCACGTTTCTATGTCTGCGCGTGCTGGATGCCGACCGGCACGAACTGCGCACGTTGTATGCGCCGCTCCTGCCGGCGTTTTCGATCACAGCGCAATGGCAGCGCGTGGCCGGCACCGGCGTGGCACCGGCCAACGCGCGGTTCTTGCAGGTGCAGCTTTGGGGACAACAAGCGGCAAAAATCCTGGCGCGCACGCCGGCACTGCAGCGCTTAGGCAACCGTGCGGCCGAGGTTGATCCATCTGCGCGGCGCCCCGTCCTGCTTTCGAATGCGTTGCTCCAGGTCACGCTTGATCCGCAGACCTGGTCGTTCTGCGCGACCGACACACGTTGTGGGCGGAGATGGCACAGCTTCGCAGCCAATGACCATATTCTGATTACCAACGTGATCCAAAGGGCCGCCCAGGAGGTCGCGTGCGACGGCGTGTATCTGCCGGCGAATGTGCCCTGCCGCCTGACGGTGCGTGTGGCGAGCGACGCGCCCGAAGTCAGCATCGGCGCGCACCTGCCGCACGCAACGCCAATGGCGCTGTGGGCCGCACCGCTCGAGGTCGTGCCGGCGTTGTGCGAGACGTCCGCCACGGCCGAGTTGGTCGTGCCGCTGGGCGAGGGCTTTCTCTTTCCCACCACCGACCCGGCCCTGCCGCCGATGCTGTTGCAGTTGGCCAGCGGCGAAGGTTTGTGCATGCCCTGGTTTGGCGTGGCGGATATGGCGTCCGGTGCCGCAGCAATGTGTTTCACGCGCGACGAAGACGACGCCTTGGCGCGCATGTTCTACCACCGCGGCCCGCCGGCGGATGCCGGTACCATCACGCTGGAATGGCTGTCGCAGACCAATCAATGGGGCTATGACCGCAGTGCCTCGTTCTGGTTTACGGACCACGGCGGCTATGTGGCGCTGGCCAAACGCTATCGGCGCGCGGCGGCCGCGGTCGGCAAACTAGTGACGCTGGCGGAAAAGCAGCAGCGCCTGCCGCAGATTGCGCGCATGCGTGGCGCGCCGGTCGCGTGGCTGCAACACGGCTATCAGTACACCAGCACAGTCGAGCGCACAGCCGACTTGCGCTGGCTGTACACGCAGGGCATCTCCAATATGATTGTGCCGTACACCCTGGGCATGCTTGACACCAATGACGTGCGGCGCTGGGGCTGGCTCTTTTCACGCTATGATCTGTACAGCGATGTCTGGCCCGCCGAGCAAGCCGAGCCGGCGCATGTGCCCAATCGCGTGTTTGGCTACCCGGATGATATTCAAGTGCTGGCCAACAGCACCCTTCGGCGTGGCTGGGTGCGCATGACCGAGCACGGCGAGTTTCCCGGCTATGTGCTCTGCCCGCGCCAGCATCTGAAATGGGCGCGCGCGCGCATTCCGCCCACGCTGGCCGACGGGCCGTACTTGGCGCGCTTGATTGATACGACCGCGGCGCTACCCCTTGGCGAGTGTTACAGCACCAATCACCCCATGACGCGCAGCGATGACAAAGCCGCCCGCCTTGCGTTGTTGAAGTATGTCGGCGAACTGGGACTGGTCTGCGGCTCCGAGATGGGCAGTGACTGGGCCGTGCCGGCGCTGTGCTACGGCGAGGGCCTGCTCAGCCCCGCGGCCTTTCGCCATCCCAACGCCGGCTATCTGCCGCTTAACATGCAGCCCGTCACGAACACGTATCGCTACATGCTCAATCCGGCCGTGCGCGTGCCGTTGTGGGAGCTGGTCTATCATGATTGCTGTGTGGCCTATTGGTATTGGGGCGATGCCAACAACACCTTCCCCGCGCTATGGCCGCAGCGCAATTTGTTCAATGCGTTGTACGCCGTGCCACCCCTGTACAAGATCGCCACCACGACCGAGTGGCACGCGGCGCGCGCGCAAATCATCGCGACGGATCAAATGCTCGACCCAGTCTTTGCGCAGATCGGCTTTGAGGAAATGACCGGCCATCGTTTTCTGACGCATGATCGCACCCTGCAATTGAGCGAGTTTGCCGGTGGCGCGCGCGTGGTCGTCAATTTTTCCACGACACCGCACGCGTTTGAACAATCAATCATCGGGGCAACAAACATCCTTGTGTTGCCGGCCCGCGTGGCTGCACCCGCCGCCGTGCCGGCGCGGCCGTTACTTTCACCCAAGAATAAACAATGAGCATGCAGGAAGCAATCTGGCAGGTACATGTTGACGCGCGCAACCAACTGTGCTGCACTTGTGCGCAGGGCAGCCTTGTCGCCGGGCGGCCGGCAGTGGAAACGGATTGCGAACAGGCCGGCGTGCTGCATACGCAGCGCGACGACACCACGCATGTCTGGCGTTGCGCCGACGATCTTGAATTCACCCTCGTCGTGCGCCCGTTGGCGACGCGCCCGGCGTGGCTTGAACTGCGCGCACAACTGCGCAACAGCGGCGCTGCCGCCGTGCCGCTGCAGAACGTCATGCCGCTCGTGGCGGAGCTCGTGGACGGCGCGACCCCCTTCGACGCGTGTTTCACCCAAGGCCAGAGCATGTGCGATCTCGCCGTGGTGCAGCCGCTGGCCGGCCTGTCGCCCGCCGCCTCGCACATGGTCGCCGGCTTTACCAACCAGACCGGCGGTGCCGCGCTGCTGATGGGCTTTGTGACGCATGACGCGTCGTTCAACAGCATCGCGCTTGCACGCGATGCAACCAGCGGGCGGGTCACGCTGCGCGCAACGGTCGCGCGCGAAGGCATTGCGCTGGCGCCGGGCGCGGCCCTCGAACTGCCCGTGTTACTAATTGGTGTCGGCGCGAGCATGCAGACACTGCTATACGCGTATGCTGGCATGGTCGCCGCAGCAATGCAGGCGCGCCCGGGCTGCTTTCAGTCCGGCTGGTGCAGTTGGTATGGCTATTACGGCACGGAAACGGCGGCGGACATCGCCGCCAACGTCGCCATTCTTGCCCAGCCGCCCTGGCGCGCGCATGTGCGCGTCATCCAGATTGATGACGGCTGGAACATCACCGCGCCGGGCGCGCCGCGCAATTGGGGTGACTGGCACGCCGGCCACAAATTCCCGGATGGCATGCGCGCCGTGGCGGACATGATCAAGGCGCATGACATGGTGCCCGGACTGTGGCTTGCGCCGTTTTCGGTCGAACGCGCCAGTCGCCTGTTTCAAGAACACCCTGACTGGCTTGTGCACGACGACCACGGCGCGCCCAAAGAGTTTTGGACGGTGTACGCGCTCGACTTGACGCAGCCCGCCGTGCTGGCATTTGTGCACGAAGCATTCCGGCGCGTCTTTGATGACTGGGGCTTTGATTATGTCAAAATCGATTTTCTGGTGCACGCGATCCAGCCCGGCATCCGCCACGATCCGCAGCAGACAACTGCAGAATTGTTTCGCAACGGCCTTGGGCAAATCCGGCGCGCGGCGGGCGAACGCTTCATTCTCAACTGCGGCTCGCCACTCGGCCCGGCGATCGGCTTGTGCGACGCAATGCGCATCGGCTACGACGTCTCCAGCCGCTGGTCCGCCATGGTGAACCCGGCCGGCTGGACGGTCGGCAATTGCTCCATCAAACCGGCCGCCGTGCAAACCATCGGCCGGCAATGGATGCATGGCGTGCTCTGGCAAAACGACCCGGACTGCGTGGTCGTGCGTGACTATGGCACCCCCGGCGAAATAAAAACTTTTGGCGAGGGCGCGTACGGCCTGAGTGATGACGAGGCCGCCTTCTGGCTCCGCCTTGTCTGGTTCACCGGCGGCATGACCTTGTTGAGCGAGATCATGCCGGAGCTGGCGGGCCCGCGCCGCAACCTGCTGCTGCGCGCGTTGCCGCCCAATCCCATGCCGGCGCGGGTGGTGGATTGGTATAGCCAGCCGGACGTGCATCTGCTGGCCGCGCCGGCCGCGCCGGGCACTCCCGCGCGCATCGGCATGTTTAATGTGAGCGACAGTGCGGTGCAAATAGCGCTGCCGGCGGCGCGCATGGCCTTGCCAAAGAAATGGCGCATGCAAGAGTGGCTGACCGGCGAAACACTATCCGGCAATGCAACAATGGCATATCAATTACCGCCGCATAGCGGGCGTGTCTGGGAAACGATGAACGATGAACGATGAACGACGAACGCTTAGGAGAGTATAATATGATGACTTCCAAAGAACGCGTGCTGACCGCCTTTGCCCATCAGGTGCCGGATCGCGTGCCGGTTGATTACGCCGCCAACAGCGGAATTGACCAACGCCTCAAGCAGCATTTTGGCTTGCAGCCCGATGATTATGTCGGCTTGTGCGCCGCACTGGGTGTGGATTTCATGGCGGTGAATGCGCCGTACTGTGGCCCCAAACGCCATGCCGATGATCCGGCCCGCGGCGTCATGGCTAACGAATGGGGCATTCGCCAGCGCTGGATTGAGCACGAAAGCGGCGGCTATTGGGATTTCTGCGATTTCCCCTTGCAAGAGGCCAGCGCGGAAGACGTTGCCGCTTGGCCGCTGCCATCGCCGGATGATTATGATTATTCACACATCGGCGAGCTCTGCCAGCGCTACCGCGACAAAGCCCTCTATGTCGGCAATCCCGGCACCGCCGACGTGATCAATGCCAACGGCATGCTGCGCGGCATGGAGCAAACGCTCATCGACCTTATCAGCGATGAGCCCGCCGGCTTGCTGCTGGCGCGCCGCCGCGTCGAGATTCAACTGCAGGTGCTCGAGCGCATGATCGAAGCCGCACAAGGCCAGATTGCGTTTCTGTGGATGGGCGAGGACTTGGGCACGCAGATCGCCCCGATTGTCAGCCTGGCATTGTATCGGCGCAACATTCGCCCGCTCCACGAACGGATCGTCGCGTTAGCCAAGGCCCACAATCTGCCGGTCATGATTCACAGTTGCGGCTCGAGCAGCTGGGCGTTTGAAGACTTTATCGAGATGGGCATTGCGGCGGTGGACACGCTCCAGCCGGAAGCCGCCCACATGGCGCCGGCCTACCTGAAAAATACCTTTGGTGGCCGTCTGGCCTTTCATGGCTGCATTTCGACTGCCGGGCCGGTCGCAACCGGCAGCGTGGCCGAGGTCGTCGCTGACTGCCGGCGCACACTCGACATCATGATGCCCGGCGGCGGCTATTGCTTCGCGCCCACCCATTGCCTGCAAGACAACTCACCCACCGAAAATGTTGTGGCGATGTATGAAACCGCCCGGCGGCACGGAACGTACTAAACAAACACCCCGGGTGTGGCAATGATCAACGCGAACGTGACATGGCAAGCTTCCTGGATCTGGGATGGTGGCACGCCTGCCCCGCGTAATTATTATCTGGCCGCTCGTCGTGAATTCACGCTGACGGAAACAGACACGCACGCGCCCTGGCGCCTGCACCTCACCGCCGACACGCGCTACCGCGTCTTCCTCAACGGCGTGTGGCTCGGTGACGGCCCGGCGCGCGGCTTTGCCCACAATTGGCAGTTCGACAGCTATGACCTCACCGGCATGCTGACGCCGGGCGCCAATCTGCTCGCCGTGATTGCGCAGCATTGGGGCGAGGGCACCATGCAGTACGCGGCCAGTGGCCGCGCCGGCCTGCTGGCCCAGCTTGAACGCGACGACAACGGACACTGGACCTATGTGCTCGGCACGGATGCCGCGTGGCAGGTGAGAGTACACGCCGGTTTTGTGCGGCCGATGCCGCGCATGTCGCTGCAAATGGCGTTCGTCGAGGCGTTTGATGCGCGTGCCTTCGCCGATGCATGGCTCTGCGCGGGCACAACTCCCGCGGGGTTTCAGCCGGCGTCCATCATCGGCCCGGTCGGCACGCCGCCATGGACGCAGCTCAGTCCGCGCCCGACGCCGGCGCTGACGCGCACGCCCCACCTGCCGCGCCGCGTGTCGCGCACCCGCCTGGTGCGGCCCGCCAATCTGCACCTCGGGTTCAACTTGACGCCCTACCTGATGCGCAAGAATGAGGACGGTGCACGCGAGTTGCCCGGCTTCGTTGCCTGCATCATTGCGTCGCCGGTGGCGCAGACGTTGCGCATCTGGGCCTTGGATTATTTTGACTGGCAGGAGCAGCCGTACGTCAACGGGCAGCAGGTTGAGAATGGCAAGCCAGTGCCTTTGCAGGCGGGTGAAAACTTGCTTGTTGTTGCCTGCGCCGCCGGGCCGCGCTATGTCTTCGATCGGTCCTATGCGGCGATGACAGACTCGCCGGTCGAGTTGCACGGCGTCTTTCAAGACCCAAGTCCGTTCACGGTGTTTGGCCCGCTGGCGGAATGGGCGGCCGTGCGGCCGCACGTCATCGCGGCGCGTGCGCCCCGCGATCTTGAGCCCTGGCGCGCGCAGGCCCGCCCAATTGCGCTCGCCGACGTGTATGCCCACGGCACGCCATGGGCCGAGACCACCGTGAGTGACACACTGCCCGGCATGCCGTGCATCGACAACGTCACGGCGCTCATCGGCGATGGCGGCGGCTGCGCAATTATCCATCCGAGCGACAGCGGCGATCCGGAGCTCACCCTCGATTTCGGCCAGGTGCTCGTCGGCTGGCTTACCCTCGATCTTGACGCACCGGCCGGGATGATCCTCGATTTCAACTGCTATGAGGCGATTGAAGACGGCCGCATCCATTACACCCAGGGCAATCAAAACGGCTTCCGCTACATCACGCGCGCCGGCCGCCAACGCTACATTTCGATTATGCGGCGCGGCTGCCGCTACGTCCAGATTACTGCGCGCCATCTGCATGCGCCCCTGCGGCTGCATGGCGTGCACCTGCTCTTCGCCACGCACCCCGCGCAGGAACACGGCGCGTTTGCCTGCAGCGATCCCCTGCTGACGCGCATCTGGGACGTGGGCCGCCACACCCTGCGCTGCTGCAGTGAAGACACCTACACCGACTGCCCCACCTACGAACAGGGCTTCTGGGTCGGCGATGCGCGCAATGAGGCCTTGATTGATTATGCCGCGTTTGGCAACATCCCGCTGCCGCGCCGCGGCATCGCCCTGGCGGCTGAGTCGTTGCAGCGCGCGCCCCTGCCCGAGTGCTGCATTCCGCAAACCGACGTCAGTATTCTCACTGCCTGGAGCCTGCTCTGGGTGTTCATGGTCGAGGAACACTGGCAGTTCACTGGCGCGCGCGACTGGCTGGCGCACATCTATCCGGCCGTCAAGACAACGCTGCGCCACTGCCGCGAGCAATTCACCGATGTGCGCGGTCTGCTCTCCATTGCCGCGTGGAATATGTTCGACTGGGCTGGCATGGACAGTGGCCACAAGTGTGTCGCGCATAATTCCATGTTTCTGGTCGAGGCCTATCGGCGCGCCGCCAGCCTCGCCGCCGTTCTTGAATTGCATGAAGATGTCGCGTGGTATCAGCAACAACGCGCGGCGCTGGTGGCCGCGATCAACACGCACTTGTGGAACGAACCACGCCAGGCGTACATTGACGCCCTGCATGAGGATGGCACGCCCAGCCCGGTCGTCAGCCAGCAAAACAATGCGCTGGCCTTGTTGTACGATGTGGCATCCGGCCCGCGCCGCGCGGCCGTGCGCACGCTGGTCGTCGCACCGCCCGAGGGCGTCGTGCGCGTGGGCAGCCCGTTTGCGCTTTTCTATGTGCTCGAAGCGCTGGCGCATGACCAACGCCATGAACAGATGCTGCGCATCATTCGCCAACGCTGGGACGAAATGCTGCGCAAGGGCGCCACGACTTTTTGGGAAGTTTTTCCCGGCTTTGAAAGAGACTGGTGGACGCGCAGCCATTGCCATGCCTGGTCGGCCGCACCAGTGTACTTCCTGACCCGCTACCAGCTCGGCGTGTGGTGGGCGGCGCCTGGCTATGTGCATGCCCGCATTGCGCCCGTGCCACTTGACCTGACCTGGGCCGAAGGGCGCGTGCCGACGCCGCACGGCGACATCAGCGTCGCCTGGAAACAGACCCCGGAGCTGTTTGCCATCACGATTGCGTTGCCCGCCGCCGTTGCCGCCACGGTCGTGCTGCCCGTCAGCGCGACGCAGTTCCCGCGGCTGGCGCCAACCGACGGAGTGGCAACCCAAGTGGACGACCGCTGGCACATCGAGCTACCTGCCGGCGCGGCCGTGCAGCTTGTGGCACAGGGCCATGCAATATGAATCATGCCCGCACGATTGACATCTTTGGAGACACCCACGGTCCCGCCGCCGGCGGGATCGTGGGTGACTACATTTTTTTGAACTCTTTTTCAGCCGCCCGTGAGGCAAGCCTGTGCGGATTTGGGAACTGCAACAACTTTGACAATTGTGCCACTTTATGCTATACTGCTATTTGACGGCGTATAGCAATCCGCCGCTAACCGGAACCGTTTGATGGAGACAAAGATGCGTACAATCGCCCGCGCCCATTGGTTGCAAACGACCTTGTTCGTCGTCTGTGCCGCGCTGCCCGCACTGGCCGACTGGGGTGCGGCGGAATCCCCCAGTTTTACCGTGAACACGGTTCCAGAGCCCGTCGCGGCGCTGGTGCTTGCCGGTCTGCTGGTGTTGTCGCTGCGCACGCGCGCATGCACACAGGTGGCGTAAAATGACAAACAACACAGGAATCTGCGCATCATTTGTTCTGGCCGCGGGCATGCTGCTGCTGACCGATGGCGCCGCGCGCGCCGCCGCGCCGGTGGTTTCTGGTGTCACTGCGCAACAGCAGGTGTCGCCCAGCACGCTGGTGGATATTTATTATACGCTGCAAGATACCGATGGCGGCTCCTTGGCCGTCATGGTCGAAGTCTCCACCAATGCCGGCCTTGCCTTTAATGTGCCCGCACCGCATTGCTCAGGCGATGTGGGCGACATCGTCAGCACCGGCGCGAACAAGCACATCGTCTGGGATGCCTTGCTGGACCTGCCGCAGTTTGTCTCCAGCGCCGTGCGGGCGCGCGTCATTGCCTTTGATAGCACGCTGACCCCCGCCGCCGATCCCGATCTGCAACTCCGTGCCGCCTGGCGCGGCGCCAACACCAATATCGTGCTCGAATGGGACCTGCAATCGCAGGGCACGGTCGACAATCTGCAGTTCAGCCCCTTCTACTGCTCCGTCAGCGAAATCACCGCCGCGCAATATTGTCGCTTCCTCAATGCCTGGAAAACGCGCTTCGCCGTCAAAACCGCACCCGCCTGCGTTGTCACCAGCGTGATGAACACCGCCCAGGGCAGCCCGCTGATCGACGTGGCCGCGCCGGGAACCTGGCAACTGAGCGCCATTCGCGCCACGGCCAACACGGACGACAACAATGCCTATTCCAAGATTGCGTGGGACGGCGCCGCCTATGTTTTCAACACCGCTTCGAGCGAGACCAACGAGCCGCACACGGAAGTCTCCTGGTTCGGCGCAGTGGCCTATTGCCAGTGGTTGAACGAAGTTGAATTCGGCGCCAACCCGGCCCAATGGAAATATCGCCTGCCCACTGAATGGGAATATGAATTTCTGATGGGCGCACGCGGCTACATCCCGCGCGGCACGACCCAGGATTGGGGCAACACCAGTTACATCTTTGGCCAATCCTACGACACCGCCAGTCGCACTGCCTACGCCGGGGACTACGTCAACTATGGTACCAATGGCTGGTATCAAGGCGTGGTTGTCACCGGCGCCAAAGGTGGACCGGGTGTGAACGCGCGCAATGTCTTCGGCATGTGCGACCTGAGCGGCAATGTGGTGGCCTGGTGCCTTGATTGGTGGAGCGCCAGCGTCACGCCCGCCGGCTGCAATTTTGTCAATCGCAATCAAGGCGCCGCGGTGACGCGCTCCGTGCGCGGCGGCCACTGGACCTTTGCCGCCAGCTTGTGCGACGTCGGCACCTACCGCTTTGCCGGCAATCCCACCGCGCTCAACAGCCGCTTTGGTTTTGTGGTCGTGCGCGACCGCTGAAGCGCGGCGGACCACCTTTATCTCAACCGCATTCACCCACGACGCAAGGCCGTGGGGGTCTAAAGAAGCTCTCCGCCGAGCTCGCCTCGGTGGGAACAAAGATTGAGAGGAGTGCGCGGCGTGCGGCTTTTATCTCAATGTCATTCACCCACGGTACCGCCAAGGCGCTAACGTGGGGGTCTCTGTAATCTCCCTTTTCTAAAGGGAGTACCCCGGCTCGGCGGGGGGAGGGATTTTGCAGAAGAGGAGGGCCGGCGTGTTTTCATTCAATCTTCTTCACCCACCCGTACTGCACAAACGACAAAAAATGTCGTTTGTGCCGCTTGTTACTGCTTCTTTGGCGTTGGTGCGCGGGCGACTGCAACCTCTTCCGCCAGACGCAGTCCTTCCGTCATGATCGCCTGGGCCACACTGTCTTTCGTGTGATAGCCTGATGTTTTTGTCGTCGTCTGGCGCACAACCAGCACCTCGACATCGCCTTCCTGAGTGAACTCCAGCGTCATGTTGGATGGCGCATCCGTGCGCTGCCGCAGGCGGTCGAGCCCGAAATCTTTCTTCGCCACCAGCACGGCGTAAAAATAGGGAAAGCTGCTGCCTTGCACCGTGTTGATCGCGGCCTGGCCGTACAAACCAAGAAACTCTTCCTTTTGGCCGGCCAGCCGCACACGGAATTTCACATCCTGCGGCATGCGCACGTTTTTGCCTTTCAATAACACATAGAATTCGACGGTGTGCTGTTGCAGCCCGGCCTGCAACGCTTTCAGCACGGCTTCATAGGTTGCGATCTTGATTAGCAACGACGGTTGGGTCAGCACCCGGCGCGTGCCGGTGAGCCAATGCGGCAGGAGCAGAATGGCACTGTTGACGACGATCATCGCTCTCATCGTATCCGGCAAAGAACTGACTGCCAAGAAAAGAACCAGCACGCCGGCCAGCAGCACCAGAATAAAGCCGCCCAAGCCATTGGAAATGTCCACCGCACTGCGGTCCCAGCGTTTCATGCGGCGGTGCAGTTCTTTGATTTGCTGCACTTGCGCCAGGCCCACCCGCTCCCATGCCGCGGCGGCATCATAGTTGGTGGCATCCATCCGGTTGTTATATCCGCGCACCAGCAGCAGCGCATTGCCCAACGCCACCAGCAGGCAGCCCGGCAAAAGCTGCGCCTGCGCGACTTGCAGCGCCAGGCCGGCAATGATGCAACCAAACCCGAGCAGCATCCGCACGGGATACGGCAGCGAACGCCAGAGCCAGAAAACGACCAGGCCTTGCTGATCGCGCGTCAAAGCCACAGGTGTCATGGGTCACGCTCCTGAAGTGACAAGTGTTGCAGGCGCCGGCGCAGGCTGCGCCAGCTCCTCACAGCCCAGCGCGCGCCAGTACAGCAGGCACGCGCCGTGGCAGACATTAAGGTCGGGACAAGTGCGGCAGCGCGCCGGCGCAAAGCGCTTGCCGCGATAGGCGCGCGTGCGCTCGGACTGCCACAGAGTTTGGAAATCATCGCGCACCAGGTTGCCGACCGGATCGTCGCAGGCCGAGCAAGGCAACACATCGCCGTTCGGCGCAACGGACAACAGGCCGTCACACGCGCCACAGCCCTTGGCGCCCAGTCCGCGCGCAATGGTGTTGAACACGCACAGCGGCATGGGCGCGTACCACATGAATTCGACGTCCTGGCGCGCGCTTTCGGCGTGCAACGCTTCAATGAGTTCGCCGACTTCGCTGTAGCGCACTTGCAGCTCGCGGTGCTCGGCGCCACTGCCGGTCGGGATCAGCAGATTCATGCTGAAACGATCGCCGCCGAGCGTCTCGCGCACAAAACGCGGCATCAAGACGCATTCCGCCAGGTTGGCGCGCGTGACCGTCGTGTTGGCGTGCGTGTGAATGCCGGCCGCGCGCAGATGCTGGACCGCGGCAACTGCGCGGGCAAACGCGCCCGGCATGGCCACCAGTGCGTCATGTGTCGCGGCCGTCACGCCTTCCAGACTCACCTGCGCGGAATCCAGCCCCGCTTGCGCCAGGCGCCGCGCCATGCCTTCGTCCACCAGCGTGCCGTTGGTGATCAGATTGACGCGCAGCCCTGTCTGCTTGGCGTGCCGCACCAGTTCGGCCAGATGCGGCACCAGCAGCGGCTCGCCGCCGGTGAAACTCAGCGACGGCACGCGCGCCTTTTCGAAGATCGTGCTGATCACCCGCCGTTGTGCGCGCCGGGTCAATTCGGTTCCGGCGATTTCGGAGACATAATGAAGCGATGTGGATGCATGCGCATCGTGAGATGGGCAAGGGAAGGTGGGAGCCGCACTCCGTGCGGCGATGCTGCTCTTCCCTGCATCGCCACAAGGGACTGTGGCTCCCACATTGAGACGAGTCGCCGGAACCAGCGTCAGCTCGCCGACTGTGCCGGTGCGGCCGCGCGTGCAGTTGCAGCCGGCATAGCAGAACCGGCAGCGTAAATTGCAGCGATACGTCAGGGCAAATTCCGCCAGCACCGGATAGGTCGAAAATTCGAGCGGATGCGGCATGGTCGTCACCGCCGGATTGGCGCAAAATTCATTCAGCCGGCCTTCGAGATAATGCCGCACGGCCAACAAATATGCGCCGACTTCGGTCGGCGTGATCTGGGTCGGCGTGAGCCGCGCGAGCACGGCTGCGTATGGCGCGCCATCCAGCAATGCCTTCAGAATGCGCGCACCGCTCGGATTCAGCTTGCAGGCCACGTTCGGCCGCTTGATTAAGAGATTGTCTTCAAGCCGGACAAACACATACGGCCGCACCCGGGCAATGTATTCGTCCACCCAGGACAAGGCGTGCGTTGGCGTGCTCTGCGTCATGTGCTCGTGCCGCGCCACTAATGTGAGCCGCCGCTGACGCAGGCCGAGTGACACGCCGAATGGCAGGCGGAATGGCAGGCCGAGTGACACGCCGAATGACAGGCGGAGTGGCACGCATCGTGGCACACATTCAGGTTGAGCGCAAGGTCGGTGCTGACCGGCGCTTGGAGAAAATGCTCGGCGTCAACTGGAATTGCGGTGGCATATTGATACGGATCGCGCCGCCAGACAAAGGGCGTGTTCTGGCGGTAGTTGCGCGTGTGCCAATACCAATAAAACCAAGCCTGATCATCCGCGCGTTCGCGTTCGACCGGCTGGGTCTCGTGCGCCGCCAAATAGTCATTAATGATTTTTCCATAATGTTTTTGGGTGGCCTCGATATCGGCATCCCATGCTTTTTCCTGCACCACGCGCACGGCCCGATTCATCAGCTCTTCGAGCTCGGCCTGCGAAAACTGACCGTCATTCGCCAAGGCGCGCAGAAAACGTTGCTCATAGTCGTCCAAGGCGCTGTCCGGCGGCTTGTTGTCCACCCGCACGCGCAGCGGGTCCTTGCTCAGCACGCTGAGATAGCCTGCGGCGGCAAAGCCGTCGAGCATCGCGCTGAGAATGCGCGCCAGTGGAATGCCGAGATACAGCGCGGCTTCCACCGGCGTCAGATCTGCGCAGACCTTGCCCGGCTTGCGCATGCTCGACAGCATCAGCTTGGGCGGCGTCCAGTCCAGTTTGTCCCAACCAATTTCGCTCAAGCCGCGCTGCGCAATCACCATCGAGCGCTGTTTGGACATGACAATGCCGACAAACACCAGCAGCACCAAGCCAAGCCCGATGATCAATGGTTTGCGCGCAAAACGCTGCAGGGCGCGCGGCATCTGCAATGGCGCTTCATTGTCGCCGCGATCGGCGATTGCGGATTCTGCCTGCTGCGCACCATTTCCGCGCGCCGGCAGCGCAAACCACGCGGCCGGTAAGTAGCATTGCACCTGCAAGTGAAACCGCACACCCGGCTGATTCTTGTGAAACACGATGGCGAGCCGGTCCTGCGGCCCGCGCCGGTAGTCTATCAAGTAGTTTTTATTGACCCACGGCTCGGTCAACACATTTTGCTCTGTGGTGGCATACCGCCGCGGATCCACGCCGGGCGGCAGCACATGCGGCGTGAGCAACGTCAAGGTGTAATGGTCTTGCGCGGCCGACTCATCCCACTGGGCCGGCGCCCAGTTGAAAACCACCAGATCGCGGCCATCCTTGCTGGTGGTCGGTTCGAGATAGCGTGCGGCGCCGAAATCCGTGTCAAAATAAAACACATAGGTCAGCGTGCCGCGCCCGACCCCGCGGCCGTCGCCCAGCACAATATCCCACAAGCCCCGGGCAGTGCGGGAAATGTCGAGGGAGTACTTGCCGCCGCTGCTGTCCACGGCGTACGAGTCACTGCTGACGCGCTGCACCGGCAGTCGCGGATCTGGCTCAAAATAAAAGCCGTGCAATTCGCCCGACAGCACGCGCCACTGCACCGTGTACGCGACCACAGCCGCGCCATTCGCGCGCAGGTCCACGGCTGCTTCGACGAAATTGATTGTGCCCTGGCCGGCGGCCAGCGGCACGGCCAGCGCGCTTAGCAGGGCACCGGCCGTCAGAGTTTGTCGGAACGAGCGCATGGGCACCTCGGGGTGGTCATTGAACAGGATCAGCTATCGCGTGCGAACAGTGTAGCAAGCCAGGCGGGGCATGTCAAACGGTGCCAGGCGCTGCGCCGGCACCGAGTTTAAAGTTTAAGGTTTTAAGTTTAAGACCCCCACGATCCCGCCGTTGGCGGGATCGTGGGTGAATAAGATTGAGAAAACCAGGCGCGTTGGCCTTCTTCCCAATCTTCCCTTCCACCGGTCCCGCCAACGGCGCGGATCGGTGGGGAGGGCAGATGCAGAAGCGCCCCACGACCTATTGACGCACTGACGCACCATGCCGCTGGCTTTGGGCCAGTGCCGCCACCGGCGGCATGGGAGCGACCTCCGTGTCGCGAATCTGCTGCGGATAATTGCAATCTGGCGACCTAAGCGCGGCAGCTACAGCAGCGTCTGGACGCGGGGGCCCGCGTCCCTCCCGAAAAACGCCTCTGCGGAAGGGTCGCCGGCCCCGGCGACCATAACAGCAGCGTCTAGACGCGAGGGCCCGCGTCCCTCCCGGGAAACGCCTCTGCGGGAGGGTCGCCGGCCCCGGCGACCGTAACAGCAGCGTCTGGACGCGGGGACCCGCGTCCCTCCCGAAAAACGCCTCTGCGGGAGGGTCGCCGGCCCCGGCGACCGTAACGGTGCGACCGGCTTGATGCCCCCTACTTCGCGCGCGCTGCGCCAGCCGCCGGCAATACGCCGGGCGTGTTTGTGGCGCCGACCTCGGCATTCAGTATGCCAACCCAATTGTTGGTGCTGGGCGGCAGGCCCGCGTCTTCGCCTAATCCGCGCGCCAGCTCCGCCAGACGCTGCGCAACAATCGCATAATTCAAGCTGTGCTGCTCCGCGGCGCACGCCAATTCCTCCCGTGTCGCCGTCAACCGCGCCTGCGTTATCCAGTTCAAGAAGGGCAACCGCTGGTTCAACACACAATCGTCGGCAGCGCCAGTGCTAACATCGCGCATCATCACCGGCAGGCAACGCTGGAACATAATCGCATAGTTTACGGAGTAATTCGAAAAATCTGCGCCGTTGAGCGCCTCCTCCACACGCGTTTGTATGATGGCAGTGAGCTGCTCGCTTTCCGGGCAATACTCACTGCTCGTCGCCATGGAACGAAACAGCCCCGCGGCGGGCGCAAGGAATTCCAAAGGATTCATAATGCTGAGTTCGTTCGCAGACAAGAATTTTCCGAGAAACTGTTGTTTCAACGCATTATCTTCTGTGGTGTGCAATGCCTTCTGCAATGTTGTCAGTTGCGGCAAAATGTACACAGCCCACCACGGTGCGTATTCATTGGCCGTAACACCGTCAAGATGGTTGCGCCACATTTCCAATATCCACTTCGTGAGATCTTTGCTTATGCGCGGATACGCACGCAGATCCTCCGGCATGTCCATACTAAGGCATGACGGCGTCATAAGAAGCGTCTTGGCCGCAGCCACGGCAGCGGTGGTGCACAGCGGCCCTTCGCGCAGGAATAGGCGCAGCGCCTCTTCGGCTTGCTGTCGCAGCGCCGCTTTGCCGTTGGCTGGCGCGGCCGGCGCGGCCGGCGCGGTCGTTGTGGCAACATACTTGCGAATCTCATTCAGCGGCGCGTCAAGCTGCCAGATGCTGTTGCTCAAGGCGTCAAAGCGCTGCTGCCAGACGGCCCGCAGCCAATGCCCTGTAAAAGTTACTTGGGTATACCAAGCGCTCTCGTGATGTGCACCGAGAGTCCACACAAGTGTGTTGGACAGGTCCCATTCACATTCGACTGTTCTGCCGCCACCTGAACCCCACATTGCTCCGTTAAATGTAAATGGCGTGTTTGTTAAGTCACCTATTGAAAAAAGATCGCATATGCGTTTTGGTGGCATGTTTGTCGAATAAATCTCAAGTGCGCTCTGAAGATAATAAGGCGTTGGAACGCGCATGAGTCCTGCGGAAAAAGGCCCATCGCCAAAAGATATTTGCCATATCGACACGTTCCAGTCTCGCAGCTTTCCGTTAACAACCTTGGCACCAGCGCATAACGAACGTTCCAGCTTTGGCGTATCGTAAACAATAGCGGCGGCGGTCTTATGCAATCGCGACAATTGCACATTCAGGACATCCGGTTCGCGCAGTTGCAGCGCCGCAAACGAGGCGTATCGCGCCAGGTTGTTGACGGCCGCCATGGCTAGATAGGGCTGCTTTTCGATGATGTACTCTCGCGCCGTAGCGTACCAGCGTTCGAGTGCGCGCGCCACCGGCGCCGGCGCGTAGCCGGCGTCTGTCCATGCCAGATCGTTGAGCAGTCGCTGATAATGGCGCGTGACCATGTTGGAGCTGATGCCCATTGCGGCCGCATTGAAGAACCAGTTTTGCATGATCGTGCGCAGCAGGCTGGTCTGCACGCGAATCACTTCGGCCAGATTTGTGCGCTGCGTCAGCCCGTCCAAATACTCATCAAAGGTGGTGCGATCCACCTGGGAGCTGCGCCAGTCCAGCGTGGTCCATTGATATTGCAGCGCGTCGCGAACGTTGCGGTTGGCATTCGCATCGCGCGGACTGTCGCCGCCGAGCGCCAAGGCATTGCGCAGGTCGTCGCACGGCAGGCCTTTGTCGGTCAGGGCGGTCATGGTTGTGCGCATCACCTCGGCCTGGCCGTTGCGCAGCGCGGCGGTCTGCGCCACGCCGGCCACGCGCGCAAGCTGGTCGGTGGTCAAACTGTGATCCTGCAACAGGCGCAGCGCAGCATCGGTCGCAACTGCCGGCGCGCCCTGAATGTAAAGTTGATGCTCGATTTCCTTGATGGCAACATCCGTGCTGACGGCGGCGCAGGCAAGAGCAGCACTAACGGCAATTGAAACAATCCATTTCATACCAACCTTCCTGATTCAGGTTACAGAGTAACGTTGTGCCACCATCATAGCAGATGCGATTGGTGCAGTTGTCACACCGATGTCAAGAGGGCACATAATCCTGTTCTAACACTTTTTCTTAGTGCTCCCCACCGATCCACGCCGGCGGCGGGATCGGTGGGAGCAAAGATTATGAAATGGTGATTCGCGCACCGACTCTCCTCCCAATCTTTCCTTCCACCGGTCCCGCCAACGGCGTGGATCGGTGGGAGGGCAGACCCCCACGATCCCGCCGGCGGCGGGATCGTGGGTGAATAAAATTGAGAAAAACCGGGCGCGCCGACTCTCCTCCCAATCTTTCCTTCCACCGGTCCCGCCAACGGCGTGGATCGGTGGGAGGGCAGACCCCCACGATCCCGCCGGCGGCGGGATCGTGGGTGAATAAGATTGAGAAAAACCAACACGCCGTCCTTCCTCCCAATCTTCCCTTCCACCGGTCCCGCCAACGGCGCGGACCGGTGGGGAGGGCAGAGGCGCCGGGCCCGCCGACCATATTCCAAATCTTTTCTCCCACCGGTCCCGCCAACGGCGTGGATCGGTGGGTAGGGCAAGCTAGTGCTTGCATAGAATGGCATCCACATCATACTCGCTGAACGTGCCAACATAGAACTGATCTTCCCATATGCGACCGCTGCGCATCTGTTCGGCGACCCCATTTTGGAATGCGCAACCAATGTTGTTGGGTGACCGTTGCGGATCACCGCGCAACGCACAATGGACATGGTCCGGCATAACCGACACCATTGCCACTTGGCACGCCAGCTTTTCACCAACCGCCAGAATCCCGTCGCGAATGCACGCCAGTTCGCACTCTTCAACGAATCTATGACGACCGCTGACAACCAAGACCAGGTGCAGATTGTACCAATAGCGACCGTGTGCAGTTTCCGCAGGCTTGGAGAGATCAACCGTTGGTACAGTCACCGTGTACTGCTGCAGCCTCGCCACAAAGCGTGGATCAGCAAAGTCTTCTTTTGCCAGCTGTCGCCCCAGATACTGCTCGACCACCGCGCGCACGTTGTGCCCAACACTGCGTACGGCAACCTTGCGGCTGAACACAACTGCATGGCCCTGCGCGCGGAGCGCATGCTGGAGCCGACCTTTGGCGCGTTGTGCGAGTGTCGCAGGACTTGTCTCTGCGTCCGTGCTGAACAAGACCTGTAGCATATCGTCCTGCACATGAACCGCATCAACAGTTAGGTGATCTTGTGTAAAAACTGACGGTGACTGTTCCAGCACGGCAGTAACTGTCTGCGAATCTAAGGGTGCGCCGGTGGTCCAGCCTGTCCAACCATATTGCAACCGATGAACAATGTTGTTGCCTTGTCCTGTATACAACATTAGTCATGCCTCATGCCGTGGGTGAAGGAGATTGAGAAAAACCAAGCGCGCCGGCCTTCGTCCCAATCTTCCCTCCCACCGAGGCAAGCTCGGTGGGGAGGGCAGATGCAGAAGACCCCCACGACCTCGCGTCGTGGGTGAAGGAGATTGAGAAAAACCAAGCGCGCCGTCCTTCCTCCCAATCTTCCCTCCCACCGAGGCAAGCTCGGTGGGGAGGGCAGAGACACCAAGCGCCGGCCTTCGTCCCAATCTTTCCTCCCACCGAGGCGAGCTCGGTGGGGAGGATAGAGGCACCGGGCGCGCCAGTTTTCCTCCCAATCTTCCCTTCCACCGGCACAAGGCCGGTGGGGAGGACAGAGACACCACGCGCGCCGGCCCTCCTCCCAATCTTTCCTTCCATCGGCGCAAGGCCGGTGGGGAGGACAGAGGGAGGGCATGCTCATGGCCCGACGACAAGCTTATACCCATGGCGGTGTTCGGTCGCGATGCTCAGACCCGTGCCCTGCGCGAGCTTCCTGCGCAGCGCGAGGATGTGCGTGTCAATCGTGCGATTGGTCGGATACGTCTCCGGCGGCCAGAGCTGGTCGAGAAACTCGTCGCGCGTGACCGGCCGACCATCGCGGGCGATCAGCAGTTGCAGCATTTCCAGCTCTTTGCGGGTGAACTCGACTGGCACGCCGGCATGCGCGGCGGTCCAGCGCGCGAAATCGAAAGTCCACGTGCCGCGCGTCACTTGTTGCTCGAGCGCGGACTGACTGCGCCGCAGGACGGCGGCGACACGCTGGAGCAGTTCCTTGATCGAGAACGGCTTGACAACATAATCATCCGCGCCAAGCTCGAAGCCGTCAATGCGGTCATTCGTTTCGCCGCGCGCGGTCAGCATGATGATGGGCACGCGATTGCCTTCTGCGCGCAAGGTGCTGCAGACATGATAGCCATTGATTTTCGGCATCATGATATCGAGCACGATCAGCGCGACGGCGTGGGTGCGCACCAGATGCAGCGCTTCTTCGCCGTCGGCCGCTTCGAGCACGCGATAGCCCTCGGCCTCGAAATTGCGCACCAGCACTTTGCGCAGCACCGCTTCGTCGTCAGCAATGAGAATGGTCAATGGCATAAAAATAAAAAAAATGTTAACGAAGAGGACAAGAGTGCAGCAAGAGTCCAAAAGAGGCAGAAGGCATTTTTGGTTGTAAGGTATTCGGGGTACCGTGATTCATGCACCAACTCCCAAAAGTGATTGTTGACGAGGACAATTTTCATGCACTCTTTGTCTCTCTTGCCATCTCTTATAACTCTTCGTAAAGATTCAGCTTTCGCGCGGCAGGGTTACGGTGAACGCGCTGCCTTTACCCAGCGCGCTCTCGACGCTGACACTGCCACCGAGCGCTTCCGCCAGCTCGCGCACAATGGCCAAGCCGAGGCCTACGCCGGGATACTCGCGCGTCAGCTCATCACCAACGCGATAGAACCGCTGGAAAATGCGCGCGTGCTCATCGGGCGCAATGCCAATGCCGAAATCCTGGACGGTCACGCTGGCGTGCGTGGCATCCGCGGCAATCGTCACGACAATTTCGCGGGCCGTGCCGGAATATTTGACGGCATTGTCCAACAAATTATACACAATGCGCTCCAACGCTTGCACGTTGCCGTTCACCACCGGCGTCGCCTGCGTACGCACGGTGATCACGATGCCTCTTTGCGCCGCGGCCAGACTGACGGTGGCGACCGCCGCGGCGACGGCTTTGTCGAGTGCTACCGGCTGCAGGGCCAGTGCCCGGCCGGCACTCGGCGCGCGCGCCACATCAAGAATGTTGTTGACCAACTGCGTCAGCCGGTCGCTTTCCGACATGATCAGCTTGGCGTATTCGTGCTGGTCGTCCGGCTCGTGCACGACACCGCGCTCGATCGTTTCGGCCAGTGCGCGCACGGCGGCAATCGGTGTGCGCAATTCGTGACTGACTGCCGCCACAAAATTCAATTGATGCGCCAGCAGCAGGCGTTCGGCGCCCAGCAGGCGCGCGGCTCGGATCGTCAGCCACACCAGCAGGATGAACAGCCCGCTCAGCCCGCCAATCTGTGCCAGCATGCGCACACGATACCGGGCCGCCCAGCGCGCGGCGTCAAACGGCACCAGGGCCAGGGTAACACCATATAGATTGGTTGCGGCACATTCACCCAGCGCCGCCGGCTCAAACGGTCGGCGAACGACGATATGCACAAAACTATTACTGGCGTGCGCCGCCGCCGCGGACTGCCATTCGTCTGCAATCCACGTGACACAGCGGTCTTCGTCAAGCCAGTAGCTGGTAGTGGTTGCGCGTCCGGCGTCACTGCCGGCGACCCGCACGCACAGCCCGGTCTGCGGCAGAAATGCGGCAAGCATCACGCGTGCGCGCTGCACAAGACTCGGATCGGCGCCCAGCCACGCCAGCCGTTGCACCAGCGCCAGCGTGGCATCGCGCGCATCCGGCGCGGTGCGCAGGTCCAACGCGCCGGCGGCGTCCAGCCATTGCGCCGCCGCAGAATCAAACCAAGGCGTGTGGCGCTGCAGCGCAAGTTCTTCCAACCATGCGGCCAGCCGAACTGGGAATCCATGCGCATCCATTTCGTGGGCATAGCATTCTTGCAGTAGGCGATAGACTGCGCTGGCGCGATTGGTATCGCCCGCGGTTTGCGCAGCTTCGGCCACGCGCCAGGCAATCTCGACCGCCGTCGCGCGGTCATGCCGCACCAGCCGCGCCAGTACCGGGTCGGTCACGACCTGCCCGGCCGCGTCGTTGGTCAGCGCGGCCACTGGCACATTTGACCAGATGGTTGTCGGAAAATAATTTTCAACCAAGCGCGCGAGCGAGGAGGTCGCGCAGGCTTGCAGCGCATAGGTACACGGCGGCATCACCGGCGTGCCATCGTCGGCAATGGTGATGATTGCACGCGCCACGCCGGAGGTCTGCAACTGCGGCTCTGCGCGCGTGCATGCCTCAGGCAGCCACACGTCCAGCGCGCGCGCGAATGCGACGAGAATGTCGTGCGATTGCGCGGTGTCCAGCCGCTCTCCTGCACGGAACTGCGCGACAGAGTAAACAATGCCGGCTGCCGTTGCCAGCATCATTAGAATCAGAAACAGCAACAGCAAGCGCGGTCTGCCGCGCATGCGGCGGTCGAGCAACGACGAGGTGGATCGCACGGCACTAGTCATGAAGGTAGCATAGCCGTTCTGTCCGCGCGAGTTGTCACGCAGTTGTCAACCCGCGCGGATGCAAAGAGGATAGGCCGCTGCGTTATGAAGCCCATTTCAGGGAGATCTTCTTCCCAGAATGAGCACAGTCGCGGAGATACAGATTGATCAGATTTTGATAAGGCACACCGGTTTCCCGCGCCAAGCCCTTGAAGTACTCGATGACGTCTGTGCCCAAGCGCATCGTGACTTGTTTGCGGAAGTGCTTGGCGTAAGGGTTGCGAATCGAATCGGTAAAATCGTATTCTTTTCTCATAGGTAGCTCCCGTACTGTTTGCGTTCGTCTGGTGTGGCTCTACGAGCCGAGATAATTCGAATAAACCGCGTTGCGTTCATAATTATATTGTATTGTTTTTGGCATTACAATGCAAGCAAACGTCAGATAAATCCATGCCTGAATCAATTGTTTTTCCAAGGGCCACCGGCCCGCTTTCAGCCCTTGTATTTTTTGGGTTTAGATTCCTGGGGCGGTGCTCCAGGCTGGGATAAAACGCGCCTTTGGCGCTACAAAACGTCTTTGGATTGACATAGTCCTTGACATATCAAGGATGTGTGCTGGGCACTTTCCCAGCGCGCGGGGTCTTGAACAGGCGCCGCGAAAGCACGCGATAGGCCGGCTGGTATTCTTTGATAAACGCCGGCGTGTGATGCACGACCGGATAGTTGTTGCTGCGCACAAACGCGTCAAAGGCCTGTACGTCCGCGCGCGCCAGCGGCACGGTGCCGCTGTTCACCGCGGCGACAACGTGCTGCCAGGCTTGGGAAACCGCCGCCGGGTCGGCCTGCGCGGCATGCACCGACTGCCACATGGCCCGCGCCACTGGTTCGAGTGCGCCGCCGCGCGCCTTCCACGCGCGCAAGTTGAACCAAGCCCAGTCATCGGCAACACCAATCGGCAGCCAGAGCGTTTCATTGGTCGGCGTGACTTGTTGCCATTCGTTGGTCAGTTCGTCTTGCAGTGCGGCACCGGCTTGCGCAAGATGGCCGGGGCCACAGATGCCTTGATACAGCATTTTGTACACATCTTGCGCGGTGGCGCGCGGGAAGCGTTCGAGAAATGCCGCCGCGCGCTGGGCCGGCGCGTGTGGCGTGACAATCACACTGGTCATGCCGGTGAAATATAGTTGGGCACAGCGTTGCACATCGGCCGGCGTCAAATACTGCACGGCTTGCAGTAGCGCATCGGCATACCACGCGCCCACGCCGCGATATTCCGACACCGCCCCTTGCGCGGCCTGCGCCGCGGGCGATTGCTGCTGACTGGCCAGACTGACCGCCAGGGCGGTCTTGGCATCGTTGACGATTTGCGGTTCAAGCGGCAGACGACAAAGATCGTCGATTGCCGCCGCCATTTTTTGCCGCACCAGCGCGGCGTTGTCCGGCAGGCATTGCGCCAAGGCGAGCAGGCCGCCGGCATGCGTGTCACTGAGCACATCGGCATAAACCACATAGACCAAATCGGCGTCGCCGCGCAAGACATCAAACAATTTGCCGCTGAGCCCGCCCAAATAACTGTTGAGCAACAGCAGGGCGGGATACATGGGCGTGCCGGCCCGCGGCGCGGGATAACCCAGCATCACGGTGGCCTGCGCGCGCGGCGCGGGAATGACGGCGGAGGTGTGGAGAGATGAAGGGATGGAAGCATGGAGGAATGGAGGAATGGAGAAATGGAGGGACGGAGCGGGGAGCGCGGCAAACAGGGCGGTGCACTGTTCCCGCACCGCGACGGGGTCAACATTGCCCGCGATGGCGATAACGATATTCGACGGTTGGAGCAACGCGCGGTGAAACGCTGCCAACTCGGCCTGAGTGATGCGCGCCACCACGTCACTGGTGCCGCTTAAGGGCATGGCATAGGGTGTGCCGGCAAAGAAGGTTGCGCGGAAATCGAGCATGGCCTCGACTTGCCATTCATCGCGTGCCGTGCGAATTTCGGCCAATTGCACGCGCCGTTCGTTTTCGAGTTTGTTGGTGGGAAGCGCTGCATGCAGGAGCGTGTCCGCAAGAACATCCAGCAGGGCGGGCAGGTCCGTCGGCGTGCATTCGAGGTCGCCGGCAATGCCATCGCGGCGCGCCTCGTAATGCAATGCGGCGCCGCGCGCTTCGATCGCTTGCGCAACGTCGTCGGCTGTGCGCGTGGCGGTGCCTTTGGTCAACATGCGCGCCAGCAAAGTTGAAATGCCATTGTTGGTCGCTGTTTCCGTCACGACACCACCGGGAACATAGACACTGACAGCCACCAGTTGCGCGGCATGGCTGGGGCGCACAACCACGCGCACGCCATTCGCCAGGCGCGTGATGGTGTTGGTCTCATCCGCGGCGACGGCTGCGGTGCTTGCGCCAGTCTGCGCGGGACCACGCGCGCGCGGCCGCACGGTCACCGAAATCTGGGCATTGGTCTGCAAATACACGCGTGCCACGGCCAGCACATCCGAAACAGTAAGTTGCATGAATTGCCGCGACACATCGCTGCCGAAATTGGGATCACCGGCGGCGACATCGCTGCCGCCCAGCAAGCCGGCAACGCCATTCACGGATTGCAGTGCGCGCGCATACTCAAGTGCAAAGCCGCGCTGAATGCGGGCGACATCGGCGGGCGCGAACGTTTTTTCGCGCGCGGCCATGCACTCCGCCACAATTGCCGCGACTGCTGCCGTTTCGCCGCCCGGCTCACAGGCATAGTCGATGATAAACAGCCCTTGTCCCAGGGATGGCGTCCAACTAAAGGTGGAGACATCGGTGACGACGCGTTGCTCATTTTTGACGCGTTGCACCAGCGGCGCCAGCTCGCCCTGGCCCAGCACTTTGGCGAGCAGATCCAGCGCCTGCGCATCGGGATGCAGGCCGCTGACGGTCGGAAACGCAATACAGCCCTTAACCTCATTCACGTTGGCTTCTTTGACGGCGGTGCGCGGCGCCCGCACGGGCGGCTCGGCCGGAATGGCGCGCGGCCATTCACGCCCGGGCTTGATCGCGCCAAAGCTGCGCTCGAGGACCGGTTCAACGTCCGCGCGCGTCAGCGGCCCGACCACGACCACGGTCATGTTGTTGGCCACATAGCGCTCGCGATAATAGCGTTGCACGTCCGCGCGCGTCAGCGTTTCAAAGGTCGCGCAATAGCCGGCCACCGGCACGCGCAACGGGCTGACGTAATAAGCCGTGTGGCTCAGCAGCTCCCATAAAATAGTATCCGGCTCTTCCTCGCCCATTTTGATTTCCTGGACGATCACGCGCTGCTCGCGCTGCACTTCATTGGTCGAAAACGTGTAGCGATATAACTGATCGGCAATGACGTCGGCCATGACCGGCCATTGATTCGTCAAGGTCGTCATGTGAAAACAGGTTTGATCCTCGGACGTGTAGGCGTTGTGCGTGTCGCCGAGTGTGCGCGCCAGGGCCTTGATTTCCTGCTCGCTGCGGCGCGTGCTGGCGCCGAAGACAATATGCTCGACATAATGCGAAATGCCGCGGCCCAAAAAATCATCTTCCAGCGCCGCGCCGGTTTTCACGAATGCGTGGAGCGTCACCAACGGCGTGCCGCGCTGGGTGTGGACAATGACGCGCAGCCCGTTGCTGAGCGCAAACAGTTCGTGCGGCACACGCTCGATGGTGCCGGCCGACACGCTATTAGCGCAGAAACTCAGGAGAAGAATAAGAAGAGCAACAAGGGATTTCATTGGGATAGGGGTCAGGGTTCGGGGTTCAGGGTTCAGGAAAAATGATGAGTGACGAGTGATGAATGATGAGTGTTCGGTGGAGGAAGAGCAGCGGCAGGAAATCCCCCAACCCCCTTTTCCAAAGGGGGACGGCAGCGACCCCCAATCCCAATCTCCCTGGCGGCGTCTGCGCCGTACCGCCAACGGCGGTAGGCGTACCGGCAGCCGGGGAGGGATTCTGCTCAAAGGGGGACGGCAGACCCGCATCGTTGCTAGACCGCCTGTGCATGCGCCTTGTGCGCTGCTGGTCGTGGTGCGCATGTGGAGCAGGATTTTGGATAAATTCTCGCGCGGCACGATAAATTTATCTGACACGCAACCGCTGCGTCTCCAACCTAAAACTTTAAAACCTTGAAACCTAAAACCGGTTTTCATGATCCGCCGCGCACGACTGGATTGCGCAGGCGGCCGATCGTTTCGATGTCGACCTCAACCACATCGCCGGGCTGCAACGGGCCAACGCCGGCGGGTGTGCCGGTGGCAATGACATCACCGGGTTCGAGCGTCATGATATGCGAAACAAATTCGATGATTGCCGGAATGCCAAAGATCAGTTGGGCCGTGCTGGCCTGCTGGCGCAGCGCACCGTTGACAAAACTGCGCACGGCCAGATCAGAGGACTCGATCCCGGCCACAATGGCCGGGCCGATCGGGCAGAAGGTGTCAAAGGATTTGGCGCGCGTCCATTGGCCGTCGGCGCGCTGCAGATCGCGCGCGGTAACGTCATTCAAACACGTGTAGCCAAACACGCACGCCAGCGCGGCGGCCGCCGACACGCGCCGTGCGCGTGTGCCGATCACCACCGCCAGTTCGGCTTCGTAATCCACGCGCTGCGTCCAATAGGCGGGATAGACAATCGGCTCATCCGGCCCGATCACGCTGGAGGGCGGCTTCATGAAAATCAGCGGGCAGGCCGGCAGGTCATGACCGAATTCCTGGGCGTGATCACGATAGTTGACGCCCAGGCAGATGATCTTTGTGGGTTGGCATGGTGCGCGCAGCACCGCGCCGGCGGCCGGGATTTCCGCGATTTGACAAACGTTGTCCTGCCATGGCGCGGCCGAGAGAAGCTCGATGATCTCGCCATTGTGCCGCCCGTAATGCATGGCGCCCAGCAGTTCAACGCGGACAAAGCGGCCAAGGGTGGTCATCGTCGTGTGGGATGCATAAGAAATATCATACACTATAGTACCGCAAAGGGGGCATGTACGTCAAGTGTGCGCGGGTTATGTGCTGAAGTTTCGCTATAACGGCCTGGTACCTCAATTTGCCAGACACGACCGCACCTTCCTGCCGATCTTTAGCCAGAGTAAGACAACTGCCAGCTAAGGCATCAGCCAGTCCCGCCACCAGCGGATCATTTGTGGTGCTCCTTTGCGCTCGGTCGCACAGGACGCGGGCCGGCGCTCACGCTGCAACAGAGTGCCTTGATAGTTGCTTGGCACATCGACCCCTTGGTTTCGGCAACGCGATCCGCAGGACGAGCCGGTTGGTTCTTCATGGCGCAAGTTGCAGATTCCCTCAATTCTCGCGCGACGCGAAAAGTTAATCGCGAGTCGGTGCGGTTTGTGATCTGTACTTTCTTTCACAATACGGCGGTAATGGCCCGCGCGCTCAAACAATACATCGGCGTGCAAGAAATCCACAACCGTGCGTCTATTATAGTTGTTTTTTTGAATGCGTTTTGCTATACTCTATTAATGAAAGCACTTACTTGTTGTCATGCCAGTTGTGGCTGCGGGTGCTGACCGCGGCTGCAGAAGCCGCTCTCGTCGCGGGCGGCTACAACGACGATGCAAAGAAGAAGGCGCTCTCGTTAGTACTTACTTCTGAAAATCACAAAAAGAACCGAATTAAGAACATGCAAGGCAAGGATGCACCCATGAAAACGCGTAACGAGACCAGTAACCAATTCATCGTAACATGCCCATGAAAACGTCCGCCAGCACAGGCACGCGCATGCTGTTGATGCTTGTGTTGACACTCATGGTTGGTTTTCGACCAGCATTTGCCGCCAGCGATGGAGTGGCGACGCCCAGCATGACGCAGATGACTGCCACAGGCTTGGCAGAATCGCCGATGGCGGTCGAGAAAAGTGGCTTGGAATCGTGTGTGCCCGGCCGCATCATTGTCACGCGCAAGGCTCCGGCAAAACTTGCGTGCGATACGGTTACCGCCAATGCCCAGGTGGAAGCGGTCAAAGCGATGCTGAATGCGCGAACGCGCAAGCAATTGAAGTTGATTGGCGCCGAAGTATGGGAATTTACCGGAAAATCGGTGGACACAGCCGTCGCCGAGGCCAAGAAGTCCGGCCTGTTTGAATATGTTGAGCCGGACTATGTGATCAAGCTGAACGAGCCGCCCACATCGCCGGCTTTTGAGAAGGCCGGAGCGGCCATGGACGCTCAGCAGCGTGCGCGGGCGGCCGTGACACCGAACGATCCGTTTTTTGGCGACCAATGGAATATGATGAAAATCGCCGCGCCCGATGCATGGGGCATTACCACCGGTGGGGATGTAGTCATTGCCGTGATGGACACGGGGTGCAACCTGACCCATCCGGACATCGTGAGCAACCTCTGGCACAATCCCGAAGAGATCGCCGACAACGGCATTGATGACGATGGCAATGACTATATTGATGATGTGTATGGTTGGGATTTTTCTTATAATGACAAAACACCGGAAGACGGATATGGTCATGGATCACATGTTGCCGGCATTATTGCCGCAACGGGCAACAATGCGGTCGGCGTTGCGGGGGTCTGCTGGAGCGCCAAGATCATGGTGCTCAAGATGATGGATACCTACGGAGCCACCAGCGTCTCCATCATGGTCGAAGCACTGCAGTATGCTGTGAGCAAAGGTGCGCGGATCAGTAACCATAGCTATAGCTATGGCTTTGGTGGCTCCGTCCGCAGTCAAGCCCTCTTGGACGCCTTCCAAGCATCCGCAAACGCGGGACAACTTATGGTGTGCGCTGCTAGCAATCACAGTAGCGACAATGATATCATGCCGTTTTATCCAGCATCTTTCGACATTAATGCGGTCATGGCGGTCATGGCGTCCCTCACTGACGATTCAAAGGCAGGATTTTCCTGTTATGGGCTGTGTTCCGTTGATTTGGCGGCACCCGGCGATACTATCCTAAGCTTGGCGAACACAGGTACAGGATGTGTGCTTAATAGTGGCACGTCAATGGCTTCACCTCTCGTCGCCGGTGCGGCGGCATTGCTGCTATCGAAGTCTCCGTCATTGTCCAACGTGCAATTGAAAGATGTACTCATGAGCACCGTTGATCCTGCCAGCGGGACGACATGCGTGTCCGGTGGACGCCTGAATCTCTTCAGGGCGCTCCAGTCACAGACGACACCCATGCTGTTTGTCGACAATCCGGCTGTCACCGAAGACAACAGCAACAGCAATACGATTGCGTTTACGGTCAGATTGTCAACCCCGGCTACGCAGAATGTTACTGTCATCTACGCCACCGCCGACGGAACAGCCAGCGCGGGCAGCGACTACATGGCCGCCAGCGGCACACTGACC
>Ga0268280_1000064_pt1 | contig 104709 bp, 91 predicted proteins | sample saktaG_9_FD_190139 | JGI IMG/M metagenome (GOLD analysis project Ga0268280, IMG submission 190139) | Saline water microbial communities from Sakinaw Lake, British Columbia, Canada - sak_2011_5_24_40m | ecosystem: Environmental > Aquatic > Non-marine Saline and Alkaline > Saline ...
ATATGATCTTATTTTGTTCCTGATGTCAGGATTCTTAACAATGGAACAAATAACAGCTCTGCGGATTATCCACAGGAAATCGAGAGAGAAACGTGTGTGCGATAAAATAAAGGCCATTCTATTGTTAAATACGGGTTATTCTTACGAACATATCGGAGAGGTACTATTGTTGGATGATTCTACGATTCGCCGCTGGCATACAAAGTTCGAAGAAGATGGCATAGACGGATTGCTGATTGACAACTATACCGGCGGAGCCAGTAAGCTCACGGAAAAGCAGCAACAAAGATTTGTTCAGCACCTTGAGAACAACGTGTACCTTACAGCAAAGGAAATTTGTGCATTTGTCCTGAAGAAGTATAATGTCGCATACAGTGTCAAGGGTATAACAAGCCTTCTGCATACCTTAGATTTTCGGTACAAGAAACCCAAACATGTTCCAGGTAAGGCCAACATCGAGGCTCAGCTGGAATTTATTAATGCCTACGATAAGCTCAAGAAGAAAAAGAAGGAGGCTGATAAGATCTACTTCATGGATGGGGTGCATCCTTTGCACAATTCCCAACCTGCATATGGCTGGATCAGGAAAGGGACCGATATGGTTATCCAGTCCAATACGGGAAGACAAAGACTTAATCTTAACGGAGCATATAATATTGAAGATCATAAGGCAATAATACAGGAAACGGATTCAATCAATGCTCAATCAACGGTTAGTTTGCTTGAGGAAATGATGCGTAATCAGCCATTGGGATTGATCTACGTAATATTAGACAACGCCAGATATTACAGATCGGAAATGGTCAGGGTGTTCGTAAAGAAGAATAAAAGAATAAAACTGGTGTTTTTGCCGCCATACAGTCCAAATCTCAATATTATTGAGCGTTTGTGGAAGTTTTTCAAGAAAAATGTCACCTATAATACGTATTACGAAAAGTTTGCAGTTTTCCGAGAATATTGTCTCCGGTTCTTTAAAAACCTCGATAAATATCGAGTGGAATTGGAGACCTTAATGACAGATAATTTTCAACTCATACAGGCATAGTTTTTCGCAAACCTGTTTTCTTTCAGTATAATATAAAAACTAATCCCAAAAAATGGATTGCCTGACAATCGATAATAATCATATCTATTGGTAAATATTTTATAACCACCTGCAATTTCTAATAAAAGTCTATATCTGATTTTCTTATCATAAATTATGCACTTTCGGTCTTTACAAACATGATTATGATAATCCTCGCCAATCCTAATCAGATTCTTATGATTGGGTTCATTCAATTTATAAATGTCATTTTTAAAATCAGGATAATCTCTAGTAAAATATTCTAAAACACTTATATATTGCTTATTTTCTCTTTCATATATTTTACTATCGATATGTAATAGCTCTTTAGAGTATTTCAACTCTAATATGGGCGAGTTCTCTTTTGAAGCATAATAATGATTTATCTTACTTTTATCTTGACTAAAATAAAAATCAACTTCTCCATTTATCAGAAACTCTAAAAACATTATTGAATCCTTTCCTGCAATACCTAATGCTTTGGATATATAATACTTACCATCAATAAAGCGATAGCCATATATATCTTTAGGATAATATCTTTTTAAACTATCCGATTTATTTTCCCTAAAGTCACAGAATTGAGAATTTAAATAATAATTCTTATCATCAATTACTCCATATAATGTATCAAATTTATTCTTGAGTATATAGCCGCTTGTTAGATTTCTCTGTGCGGTCACATTAATAAAAAGAGACAAACCAAAAAATATAATTAATAAGGTTTTTTTCATCTAGATTATTGTTGATTAAATTGTTGCTAACGTAAGTGTAAATATAATTCATAAATCCGACGAGTATAGAAGTAAAAATTCAATTAGGCATGTCAACTCCAAATGATATTTATCAAACAAATACCTTTGGTGGGATCTGGTGCTTTGGTGGCAAGGATTAGACTTTGCGAAGTGGACTCAATATTGTAATAAAAATGGGCACAATCCGTTAGCAGATTATGAAAAGAATTTCTCTGGCAGTCTTCATTACGGTCACCTTTTTCGCGGTAGCAATGGGGTTCATGGAAAGCGCCGTGGTTATTTATCTCAGGGAGATTTATTACCCGGAAGGATTTTCATTTCCGCTGAGAATAATGAATTTGCATATCGCATTAACTGAAATTTTCAGGGAATTCGCAACGCTGGTCATGCTGGGCTCTGTTGGAATGATTACTGGCAGATCAAGGCTTGAAAAGTTCGGCATTTTCATCTATGCTTTTGGCCTCTGGGATATCTTTTATTACATCTTTCTTAAACTGTTACTCAGTTGGCCTGAAAGCCTGTTTACCTGGGATATTTTATTTCTATTGCCAACAACCTGGGTGGGGCCCGTCCTGGCGCCAGTCATCAATGCCATTACCATGATAATCTTTGGAGTATTGATCTGGTATTTCCAGTCAAAGGATAAGCTATGGCCGGTTAAGATGCGTGAATGGATAATGCTGGCAGCAGGATCACTTATTGTTTTCTGGTCTTATATTGAAGATTACGTCAGTTTCTTACATCCGAGTTTTTCAGTGTCTGAAATCTTCTTCCCTAAAGATACCGGACGACTTATTGAATTTGCAACACATTATGTGCCGCAGGAATTCAACTGGTGGATTTTTGGGATTGGGCAATTGCTGATTATGCTAGCAATTGGATTGTGGTTAAATTCTCACAGAGTGTCACAAAAATAATCTGCGCCTATCTGCGTATAAAATCCGCGCTCATCTGCGAGAAATTTTTTGCCTGGTTTCTCGCTGATTAACGCAGATCAAGGCGCAGATTTACGCAGATTTATCTCTAAAAATTGAAACTTACCCCGAAAGTAGTTCTCCTGGGAAGGCCGTAATTCCGTGGATCATTGATATAATTGGCGTAAAAATAACGGTAAGACTCTTCGGAAAGAGCCTCGGAAATTTGTTTCTGGCTTTCCGGGGCAGAAAGATATCCGTTATCATCTGGTTTCCCGGTATAGCGATAGACCTTGTAAATTATCTTTGAATTGAAAAGATTCTGAATCGTGCAGTACAAGTTCAGCATGTACCTGTCATTTTTAAAATGAAATCCCTTTTCAATCTTTAAGTCAACGTATGCCTGTGCCGGCATGGTCGTAGAATGAGTGTATAAAGTGTATGAGGAACCATCGGGGTTTCTAGTCTTCATATAGTAAACCCCGGAGTGAAAATGGCCATACACCCCCAGGCCGATGCCATTAAAAAGTGAATAATTAACTGATCCGGAAGGCCCCATATAATCATTTCCGTATCCTGTATTAAACTGCAGGTAACCTTTTACCAGGTTTTTGGGAACAAGAAAATCATACAGGTGGTATGACGGATTATCTTTGTTGAACAATAAATGATAAGTAAGTCCATAATTAAACCCGGAGGTCTTACCCGATCTGCGGCTTATGGCCAGGTCTGCGCCGTACTGGATGAAAGGGTCATCAAGATTTTCAAAAGAACTATAATCTTTAGGATAAGCGCCGACTCTTCTGGTAAGATAGATAATATTATTTAAATAATCCACATATCCTTCAGCTGAAATAAGAAATCCCGGAAAAGGCAAAACCGAAAATCCGGCCCTGAACTTGTCTGTTCTTTCAGGTTTCAGGGATCCGTTAGGAATCCAACCTGATAGGTTGTCAAAAAAATAATAAGTTGCAGGATTGGAAAAGGTTATTTCCGGATTTGGATTCCGGACAGCCGAATTATATCGAAATGATAGAAGCAGCCAATTTTTTAACTTCTTTTGAATGCTTATCTGGGGTAAAAAATTAAAATAAATCTTATTCCTGGTAAAAACATCAGTAGTTACATGTTCCTGTTCGGGATGAATAAGATAAGGGGAAACACCGGATCCAACATCCAGTTCGGTAGCATCGCTTATAGGATCTCCATTGCTGTTGTACCACTGATCACCATCACGATATCCCACAATTTGAGTAGGATTCCAAAAATTGTCAACATAAACCACAAAATTATTGCCGATTCCCGTAGGTGGCTCAACGGAAAATCCGGGAATATCGGCCAAATCTCCGGCTGTATAGGCTTCATATAATAAATAAGGATCTTTCAGTACCTGCTGGTTGGCATCAAAGGCATCTATCCTGAAACCGGCAATGATCGACCAACCTTTCAGATTCAGCTGATAGTCGGCATAAGCAGAATAGTTCATCGGAACATAGGCGCCTGTCTGCCGCGTATATTCACCCTGGTTATCTTTGGCTGTGAAAAAATCATCAAAAGACACTTTATTCCGAATCCGGTTTCCTACATAATCATAACCAACGTATGCGACATAGGAACCAATACCGTCATTCAGCAATTCATCCGCGGTGAACATATCAATAGCGAATAACTCCTGCCCACAATTAACAGTATGTTTTACACCGTCTTTATCAAAATAGTTGATCGAATTAGTACTGAAATCATAGGAATCAATGTCGATAAATTCGAGTCCATCGGTAGGCAGGCCAAGTTTTTTGCGCAGATTAAAGTCAAAATTTCTTTGCGAAATCTCATCATATTTCCTGCTATAATAAATAGTATCAAGTAAATCACCTTCGTGGACATACGGATGTTCGAAATCTAATTCCCGCAGGTGAAAATTGGTGATGCTCCTCATTAGTGACCAAAGACCGGTTGGATGAATCTGATAGGATGAATAAGAGTCCCTGTTGAACTGAAATCCAAGGTTTATCTTATGCTTGCCAATAATCAGGTCACCGCTCGCAAAGATTTTGACCTGGTGTTGATCCTTAACGGAATATTCATTGTAAACAGTACCGGCGTTGTAATAAAGGCCGTAGACATTATTTGGCCGTTGACCGTTGAGCAGGCCACCCCCCAACTGTACCTGGTCCAGGTTTTGATAATTACCTATTGGCTCACCCTCGTAAATTGAAAAATAAGATGAAGTATAGGCGGCCAACCCGGGATTCAGATTCCCCGGTGTGAATTCCACCAGCGTGTCATAATCCCAGGAATTGAGAATCAAAGCCTCATCATAATAATTTCCATTAACGGTGTCGGAACCAAATTGAAAAGTCGGTGTTTTATAAGTATCGAATTTACCTGCATAGCCATAGCTGAAATAATCCTTGCCGTAATTCGGGTCCTGGGTCACGGCATGATAATATGAATACTGTCCCTGCACCTGGTAATGAAACCGGACTGATGCACCGGTATTAACCTGTTGCTCAAACCGAAGGTAATTGTTCGAATAAATGGTTGATTTTTCAGGATTTCCATCCTGGTTGAAAAAATAATTCTCATAGATTGGAATCGTCTCTTTTTTGGATACCGTATAGGTACCTAGTTTTATGCTCATTCCGTTCTGAAAATCAGCCTGGATATTGCCGTACAGCGAATATCCCTTTTTCGCGGCATTGGTATTAAAGAAAGAACTCACTGCATCAGGAGCTTCGGTATAAAGTGCATTGCGATAAGTTCCGGCTGACTCAGGAGCTGGCCTTAGAGGATTATTAAACAGATAATTGAGATAATCATCCGAAGCATGATCGCGGGAAATATATGAAGGATAGGTATCTGCTGAAGAAAACAGCCTGGATGCCAGCAGGTAGCTGACTGAAATTCCTCCTTTCCCTGCAGATTTGCTAAACCTGATCGGACCTGACAGGATAAGCTGAAGATCATTATCATTGAATTGCTTATGCAGAAGCGTGGCATTACTTTCCATCAATAAGGAAAAGCTGTCGGGTCTGGAAACAGGTATAAAAGAACAAAAACCGGAGAGGCTGTTTCCATGATCAATATAATCTTTAAAGGGATTGAATTGGGTAGTACCGATCAACTTTATAGGCATTTCTTCAGTAAATCTGACCGGAACCCCATCAAACCAGGTGTAATCATCCGACATATAAAATCCATCGGTATAAAAGGAACCGGAATTTGAAAAGCTAAACATCGTGGGACTCAGCTCAAATATTTCATTGACGTGCACGATTGGCAAACCCTGGATCAGGTCAGATTCATACCGGGAACCATCATCAGGAAAATCAAGCGTAGAATCTGCTTGTCCGTTAGCATGTTTTATAAAAATGGTTAACAATAAAACAACTATGATAATTAACCGTTGAGATAGATTAATCATAGAAATAATTTTGGCAAAGGTTAACAACTTCGGAAGTGATATTAATAAGAAGTAAATATAATTATTTTATTAATTTCGTTCCATTACAGAAAAGCAAAAGGAATGTCAATTGAAGTCAGGAAAGTCATCAAGCTATATGGCAGGCAGCGTGCGCTGGATGATGTGAGTTTTGAAATAAAACCGGGCGAAATTGTCGGCTTGCTTGGTCCAAACGGTGCCGGCAAGTCTACGTTGATGAAGATCATCACCTGTTTCATCCCTCCTACAGAAGGTGAAGTCAGTGTGTGTGGCCATGATATTTTTGAAGAATCTCTTCAGGTCAGGGAAAAAGTTGGTTATCTTCCCGAACACAACCCGCTATACCTGGAAATGTATGTAAGGGAAAACCTGGAATTTATCGCAGGGATCCATAAAATCAAAGGAAATATCAAGGAAAGGGTTGCAGAAATGATTGAATTGACAGGCCTGGTGCTGGAGCAGAAAAAAAAGATCGGCGCACTTTCCAAGGGTTACCGGCAGCGTGTCGGGCTGGCCCAGGCGCTCATCCATGACCCTGAGGTCCTTATCCTGGATGAACCGACCTCTGGGCTTGATCCCAACCAGATCCATGAGATCAGGAATTTGATCAGGTCAATAGGCAAAAAGAAAACAATTATGCTTTCCACGCATATTATGCAGGAAGTGGAAGCCATTTGTGACCGCGCCATCATCATTCACAAAGGCAAAATCGTTGCAGATGATGCAACCAGGAACCTGGCCGGCACCGTCCGGAATAAAAACCGGATCACGGTGGAATTCAGCGGAAAGATTACAAAAGAGGATTTAAAACATCTTTCTGGAATTTCATCGCTGGATCAGTTAAATCCAAACACCTGGGTCATAGAAACCGAGGCTTCCCGGGATATCCGTGAAGATCTGTTCAAACTTGCCGTAAACAAGGATTCAGGCATTCTTTCATTGAATAAGGAAGAACTCAGGCTGGAGGAGGTCTTTCAAATCCTGACCCAAAACTGATTTATATTTAATTTATTTTTAGCTTTGCAGCCCTGATATTTAAATCAGGCCTTTCCTTAAATTAAACGAGATAAATTAACTAATACATTTATAATGAGCTATTTATTCACTTCGGAATCTGTATCAGAGGGGCATCCCGACAAGGTGGCCGACCAGATTTCAGATGCCCTCCTCGATGAATTTCTCCGCTGGGACCCGGACTCCAAAGTTGCCTGCGAAACGCTCGTAACAACAGGTTTAGTGGTTACAGCCGGTGAGGTGAGGACAAAGGGCTATGTCAGCATTGATGATATTGTCAGGGCAACCATCCGTAAAATCGGTTATACCAAGGCTGAATACCGCTTTGATGCAGATTCTTGTGGGGTCATTTCGACCATACATGGACAATCGGACGATATATTCCGCGGGGTCGAGAAGAATCATGATAAACTAAAGCAAGGTGCCGGCGACCAGGGAATGATGTTCGGTTTTGCCAGCAATGAAATGGATAATTACATGCCTATGCCGATTGAAGTGGCGCACATCCTGCTGCAGGAACTCGCTGATATCCGCAAAGAAGGCAAGCTGATGCCGTACCTGCGGCCGGATGCCAAATCGCAGGTCACCATCGAATATGACGAAAAGAACCAGCCTGTCAGGATTGATACCATTGTGGTTTCTACCCAGCATGACGAATTTGATTCGGATGAAAAGATGCAGCAAAAGATCTGGACTGATATCAAAAATATACTGATCCCCCATGTGATTAAACTGCTTCCTGAAAGGATCGGAAAGCTTTTTAATGAGCATTACCGCCTTTTGGTCAACCCGACCGGCAAGTTTGTGATCGGAGGCCCTCATGGTGATACCGGTCTGACCGGCAGGAAAATCATCGTCGATACATATGGCGGCCGCTGTGCGCATGGAGGTGGCGCTTTCTCCGGAAAAGATGCCTCAAAGGTTGACCGTTCAGCAGCTTATGCCACCCGTTATATAGCCAAAAACCTTGTTGCTGCCGGTGTTGCCGATGAAGTCCTGGTACAGGTTGCTTATGCAATCGGCGTTGCTGAACCTGTCGGATTTTTAGTTAACACTAGCGGAACGGCCAAAGTAAGGAATCAACACGGTAAGATATTGACTGACAAGGAGATTTCCACAATTGCTTATACATTGTTTGACCTGCGTCCTTATGCAATCATCAGCAAATTTGGCCTTCAGAACCCGGTTTTTGAACCTGCTTGCACTTATGGCCACTTTGGAAGGGACCATTATGAGAAAGAAGTTGAAGTTTATTTTGAAGACAAAGACACCGTTCAGCGTGAAATTAAAGGAAAAGTAAAATATTTTAAAACGGTAAGTTTCTTTGCCTGGGAAAAGCTGGATGCTGTGGACAAAATCCGGAAATCATTCGGGATATAATTGAATCTTGAGATGCCATATCGTTTTTCTTTACTGGTTATTGCAATTTTCATGCTTCCTTCCGGCATTTATTCCCAAAAAGGAGTTCAGATTGCATTATTGAAATATAACGGAGGCGGCGACTGGTACGCCAATCCCACTTCTCTCACTAACCTGATCAAATTCTGTAACGAAAACCTGAAGACAAATCTTGTCGCGGATTATGCAACTGTTGAAGCGGAAAGCCCTGAACTTTTCAATTATCCGTTTATCCATATGACGGGGCATGGGAATGTTTATTTTAATGACCAGGAGGCTCAGAATATACGCAACTATTTAATTGCCGGAGGTTTCCTCCATATTGATGACAATTATGGCCTCAATCCCTTTGTCAGGCCGCAGATGAAAAAAGTCTTTCCGGAGCTCGATTTTATCGAGCTGCCATTCGATCATCCTGTTTATCACCAGGAATACGAATTTCCGAACGGGTTACCTAAAATCCATGAGCACGATAATAAACCGCCCCAGGGTTTTGGATTGATCTACGAAGGCCGGCTGGTCTGCTTTTACTCGTATGAATCGGATCTCGGTGATGGATGGGAAGATCAGGATGTCCATCATGATTCGAACGCTACCCGGCTAAAGGCACTGCAAATGGGGGCGAATTTGGTTAGCTATGTGTTTATGAAGTAGTCGGCGGTCGGCGGTCAGCGGTCGGCAGTTAACTCAAGAAGTCAGATAGACTTAAGTTCTACTCTTTAAAGTATCTAATTGTGCTTCGATCACCCGGATCTTCGATTCAGCATCATCCTTTTTTTTCTTTTCTATTTCAACGACTTTCGGCGGTGCGCTGTTGACAAACTTTTCATTTCCGAGTTTCATTATCACGGATGCAAGGAACCCGCGAGCATATTCAAGGTCTTTCTCTAATCTTAAAATTTCTGTTCCAATATCTATCGTTTCCGCTTCAAGCGGTATAAAGAATTCGGTAGAGCCCACGATAAAAGAAGCTGCACCTTCAATTTTCTCTTCTGTATATTTTAATTCTGCCAGGTTACCCATTTTAATCACTACTGCATCAAAATATGTATTTGGTCGCTGGCCATGGTTTTTCCTCACGTAGAGAGTGATCTTTTCCTTTTGGGAGATATTTTTATTCACCCGTTCATTCCTGATGGCAATGATCACTTCCCGCTCAAGGTCAAAGTGCTTTAAAAGATCGGTCTTATATTTTGAAGAAACGGGATACGGTGCAATTATAATGTCATCACCGTCCGGCTTTTCCTTGAGCTGGTGCCATATTTCTTCCGTAATGAACGGCATGAAAGGATGAAGGACTTTCATCAGTGTCTCAAAAAAGATGATCGTCCTGTCATAGGTTTCACGGTCGATAGGCTGCTGGTATTCGGGCTTGACCATCTCGAGGTACCAGGAGCTGAATTCATCCCAGGTAAGCTTATAAGCAGTCATCAGGGCATCTGACATCCGGAATTTCGAAAAATGATCTTCCAGTTGCTCAAGGGCCTCGTTAAGCCTGTTCTCAAACCAATTGACAGCAGTCTTATTGTTTCCTGAAGTTTTCAATTCAGTATCCACCGTCCAGCTATTGACCAGGCGAAGTGCATTCCAGATTTTATTGCTGAAGTTCCTCCCCTGTTCACATAATGATTCATCGAAAAGCAGGTCATTCCCGGCAGGCGACATGAACAGCATTCCAATGCGCACGCCGTCGGCGCCGTAATGGTCCATCAAATCGATCGGGTCCGGTGAATTGCCTAAAGATTTTGACATTTTACGGCCGAGTTTATCGCGCACAATACCTGTAAAGTAAACATTCCGGAATGGTACTTTTTTCCTGTATTCCAGGCAAGCCATGATCATCCTGGCAACCCAGAAAAATAGGATTTCGGGAGCGGTCACCAGGTCATTGGTCGGATAATAATAGTTGATATCCTTGTTATCCGGATTTCTTATACCATCAAAGGTTGAAATCGGCCAGAGCCATGACGAAAACCAGGTGTCGAGCACATCTTCATCCTGTAACAGGTCTTCCTTCTTCAACTGCGGAAGGTTGAACTCTTCTCTTGCTTTCTGCCAGGCTTCATCCGCAGATTTTGCCACTACAAATTCCCCGTTGGGGAGATAATAGGCGGGTATCCGCTGCCCCCACCATAACTGCCTTGATATACACCAGTCACGGACATTTTCCATCCAATGCCGGTAGGAGTTTTTAATTTTAGCAGGGTGGAACCTAACCTCTTCATTCATGACTGCCTTCAATGCGGGCTTGGCCAGGACGTCCATTTTCATGAACCACTGCAAGGAAAGTTTTGGTTCAATGACTTCATCTGTCCGCTCTGAATATCCTACTTTGTTGATATAGTCTTCCACCTTGACCATAAATCCTTTTCCCAGGAGTTCGGTTGTAATTTTCTCCCTCACCACAAAGCGGTCCTCCCCTACATATAGCAGGGCTTTTTCGCAGAGTGTACCGTTATCATTAAAAATGTCAATAGATTCAAGTTTAAAGCGCCGGCCAATTTCGTAATCGTTAATATCATGGGCAGGGGTAATTTTCAGGCACCCGGTGCCGAATTCCATATCCACATATTCATCTTCTATAACCGGCACGGGCCTGTTGATGAGGGGAACGAGCACCTTTTTACCCGTAAGGTTCCGGTATCGAGGGTCGTTCGGGTTCACACAAACGGCCGTATCGCCCAGGATTGTCTCCGGACGTGTGGTAGCAATGGTTATCCATTCCTCCGGATTCCCTTCGACAAAATAGCGGATATAATAAAGCTTTGATTTGACTTCTTTGTAGATTACTTCTTCATCTGAAAGGGCGGTGAGTGCTTTCGGGTCCCAGTTAACCATCCTGACACCTCTATAGATCAACCCTTTATGGTACAAATCAACAAAAACGTCAATGACAGATTCATACATATCAGGGTCCATTGTAAAACGGGTACGTTCCCAATCACAGGAAGCGCCCAGCTTTTTTAATTGTTCAAGGATGATGCCGCCGTGCTTTTCTTTCCATTCCCAGGCATATTTCAGGAATTCTTCACGGGTGAGGTCGAACTTATCAATGCCTTTTGCTTTCAGGCTCGCTACAACCCTTGCTTCCGTGGCAATGGAAGCATGGTCGGTACCGGGAAGCCATTCGGCATTTTTTCCCTGCATGCGGGCCCGCCTGACCAGGATATCCTGGATAGTGTTATTGAGGATGTGGCCCATATGTAAAACCCCCGTGACATTGGGAGGAGGGATAACGATCGTATAAGGTTCACGTTCGTCCGGTTCAGAGTGGAAGTACCTTTTGTCCATCCAATGCTGATACCACTTGCTCTCAATCTCACGGGGGCTGTATTTACTGGGAATGTGCATTATAGTTTTTTCAATTGTTTACAAAATAAAACAGCAAAATTAGCAAAAAAAAACCGACGGGTTAACCCGTCGGTTATCTAACTGCATTGGTATAGTAAAGATCAGGAATAAATTAATTCTTTGGTGGCTTGCAGTCCCCTTTGTTATGCATGTAATATTCCCCCATCTCACGGAGGCTTTGTAAATTTTCAGGGCTGAACATGGCAGAAAAGTCCATATTACCTGTAACCGTTACCATCATAATACCTTTTTCATCTTTTTCGAGCATGGCAACTTCCCTGGTATTTCCGGCCGGTCCTTTTATCATAAAGATATTAACCTGTACTTTTTCAGCATTAACGGTGATCACTTTGGTATATTGGTCATCTCCGGCAGTATTCTGCATTTTCTTCCAAAGTTTATCCTGGTCAGCTTTTCCGGCATCGGTTTTATATTTCACAATCCTGATGCTCTCAATATTCTGCATCATCTCCTTCATCTGGATGTTATTCACGGTCTTTTCCCAATCGAAGCTCATGGAACCGGGCAGTATCTCAGTGGTTTCAAACCCGGGTTCACTCACATACCGGTCATACAATGAAGAAAGCGGTGTGTTTTGTGCCAGAAGAAAGGCTGGTACAAAGGCAACAATCATTAAGACGATCAGCTTTTTCATGGCCTTTTATTTTAAAGGATTATTTCTTCTCTTCATCTAATTTTTTGAGATTGTCCATGCCTTCAAAATTCATGGTTTTCGAAAGCTTTCCAATGGTAGCCATGTCGATCGTTCCGGTTATCGAAATAAACCCGGCTTCCTTTTCGCCGCTGATCACAAGGAGCAGTTCCCCGATCTTATCGCCTTTTTTCATAGCCAGGAATTTGACTTCTTCTCCCGGCTGTTTGACGACCATCAGTTCGCTGTAGCCTGAAACCTGTAGTTTGCTGACCTCTGACTTAAAACTGACCAGTGCAGTGCCAGTGCTGTTTGAATCCTTCGTCTCATACATCAAGATCTTGATTCCATCCAACTGCTCCATCATTGCTTTAACTTCCTTCGCATCAGGATCATCCGTATTCATATCCGCAAACATTCCAAAGAGTTCCTTGGAAATGCTGACCGTGGTAAAACCATCCTTACCGCTGTATTTGTCGAACAGTGCGATGGCAGAACTGTTCTGGGCATTCAGAAGTTGTGTACTCATTAAAAGCAGCATAGTTAAAGCTGCAAGAATTGTCCGTTTCATAGTTTTATAAATTAAAAATTAAAAATTAAAAATTTCACTGTTTCACTATTTTACTGTTCCACCGTTCCACTGTTTCAAGTTTCACGATTAGTTGTTAGTAATAAATTTATCGACTTTATCAACCTGGTCCAGCCTGTTTACTTCATTCAATCCTTTATTATAAGCCGCAACAGGTTTAAGTTCCTTTAACCCGGTTTCCAGTGCATTGACTGGTTCGAGGCTCCTGGTTCCTTTATTGAACTGGGCGGAAACAAAGAGCAGGATCTTCCTGGCTTCCAGGTATGCGGTTTGCGGGTCCTTATAAGTATCTTCTATTCTTTTGGAGAATGGGTCAAATTTCACAAAAACAGCGATAAGGATGAGCACACTGGCAGCAACTCCGGCAATCCAATAAATCCAGGGCCGGCGAAGATCAACGAGTGGTGCCAGATTGTTTCCTTTCACGGCGGACATCACCTTGTTATCGAAATCAGCATCCTCGATTTTCTGATCCTGTTCCTGGATTACGAAACTGAAATATCCTTCAAGATTTTTCCACCTTTGAGGCACATCCCCTGAGGCGAAAAAATCCCGGAGCTGCTTTTCTTCTAAGAGAGAGGTCTCTCCCTCAAAATACTTCTCCAATAGTTTTTCAATTTCGTGCAAGTTCATACCCTTGTATTTTTAATATCGTATCCCTGACTTTTTTGCGTGCTCTCGACAAATTCACCCTTACCGCATTAATATTCAACTCCATGACTTCGGCAATCTGTTCATATTCCAGGCCTTCAATATCCCGCATATGCATGATCGCCTTTTGCTGTTCCGGGAGATTTTCAATGATTTTCCGGACAAACCCTGTAAAATCAGCCCTTTCCAACAATTCTTCCGGGTTCTGCCTCACCACTAATACTTGCCGGTCAGTTAATCGTTCCGTTTGGAAAGCTTTTGACCTTATCCTGTCAAGGCAGAGATTTTTCGTTATTGCCATCGCAAAGGCTTCTATACTAGAATAATTTTTCAAATCATCCCGTCTGGTCCAGAGTTTAATCAAGGCATCCTGTACTGAATCTTCCGCTTCTTCAACCCTGCCCAGCATCCGCAATGACAGGCGGAACAGTCTGTGTTTCAGCGGGAGGACCTGTATTTTGAACTCTTCAGAATTCATTTGTTGTTAAGACGATAGAAGAACAGATTCATTACAACTAATTTCAAAAAAAACAGGATATCATACTGTATAATGAATGGTATTTTGAAAAGATCGATTTTTGATTATTTTTGTGTCCTTGACATTTCCAGTGTTTTCATAACTAAAACCTAAAATTATGTTTAAAAATCATCCCAAAGGACTAATCGTTGCTTTTTTTACCAATATGGGCGAGCGCTTCGGTTTTTATACCATGATGGCTATTCTCGTCCTGTTTCTGCAGGCAAAATATGGCCTCACTGAGGAAAAAGCCGGTGGAATTTATAGCTGGTTCTACTTCAGTATTTATGCCCTGGCGCTGGTTGGCGGCTTGCTAGCTGACTATACCAGGAAATACAAAACGGTTATTCTTATCGGGCAAGTCATCATGTTTGCCGGATATGCCCTGCTTGCTGTACCGGGTCTTACTTATGCAATTACGGTTACGGGTCTTTTCACTATCGCACTGGGTAATGGATTGTTCAAAGGCAACCTTCAGGCAGTAGTCGGGCAAATGTATGACAATCCTAAATATTCAAAAAATCGTGACTCAGCCTATATGCTGTTTTACATGGGTATTAACATTGGAGCATTCTTTGCTCCCTTTGCCGCGACAAGTGTCCGCAACTGGTGGCTTAGAACCAATGGCTTCCTGCACGATGGAAGTCTGCCTGCCCTCTGCCACCAGTATCTTGACGGCACGTTAAAAAACTCTGCAGATCTGCAAACCCTGGCAGATAAAGTTAATGTTGCCGGACCTGTATCCGATTTAACAGCATTTGCCAATTCTTACATTGAAGTATTCTCACGCGGTTATAACTATGCTTTTGGTATTGCCGCCGGTGCAATGATCTTATCCCTCATCGTTTACTTAATCTACAACAAACTTTTACCAAACAAGGAGAAAGTAGCAAAAGAAACTGAAGTGAAGATCAAAAAGGTGCCTTTAACCGCCATGATATCATTATTGGTTGCAGGTGCTGTGGGCGCTGCCGTTTACTTTGCATCAAGAAATATCGACATAGCCTTTGCTTTTGGGCTTTTTGGCGCTTTTGTAGCCTGGATTCTCCAGATATCCACCAAGGAAGAACGGCCAAGCATTATGGCGCTTCTTATGGTTTTCGTAGTTGTAATATTCTTCTGGATGTCGTTCCATCAGAACGGACTGACGTTGACATTTTTTGCCCGTGATTATACAGTAAAGACTGTTGGCCCTTTCACCTATATGTTCTTCACCCTCGAAAATATCCTATCGGTCATAGCTGCCATATCAGGCCTTATATTGGTCCTGGGCAAAAAACGCAGCCGGAATATGCGGTTTATTGGGGCCGGACTTCTCGTTGCCGGCAGTGCCCTGGCCTATTACTTCTATAACCAGGCCGGCGCCGAAAATTCTATTTCACCCGAGGTTTTCCAGTCATTCAACCCGATGTTTATCGTATCACTCACTTTCGCAGTAATGGCAATATTTGCCTGGCTCAATAAACGCGGGCAGGAACCTTCAACGCCGAAAAAAATCGGTATCGGTATGGTAATTGCTGCCGTTGGATTTTTAATTATCCTGGTTGCTTCATTGAACCTGATATCACCACACGAATTGAAATTCGTTGAAGAAAGCGGGGCAATAAAATTCAAACCCGTTCCTGATGCATCGCGTGTCATGCCTTACTGGCTGATGAGTTCATACCTTATCCTGACCGTAGCTGAGCTTTTCCTCAGCCCGATGGGTTTGTCATTTGTGTCGAAGGTGGCGCCTCCACGTTTTCAGGGGCTCATGCAGGGAGGCTGGCTATTGGCAACTGCCGTGGGCAACAAATTATTAGTTGTAGGCAGCTTCTTCTGGGGCAAGCTGGATCTGTGGCAATTATGGTTAATCTTTATCGTTTGCTGTATGCTTTCAGCTGCATTTATTTTCAGCATCCTGAGGCGATTGGAAAGGGTTACCAAGTAATTGATATACCCCTGGGGACATCAACGCCGCTTTAACTCTTATGCCGAATATTTCAAAAAGCAATTCGGCGGAAGAGTACAAAAATTAGCTATTGACGCCGGGTTTACCTGTCCTAACCGTGATGGGTTCAAGGGCTTGGGAGGATGCACCTATTGCGATAACGATGCTTTCAATCCCTCCTATTGCCATCCTGAAAAATCAATCCTCACGCAAATTGAAGAAGGAATTGAATTCCATGTAAGGAGATACCGACGGGCTTCCCATTACCTTGCTTATTTCCAGCCATACTCCAATACCTATGCCCCGCTGGAAAAACTGAAAGAGATTTACTCACAGGCACTGTCTTTCCCGGAGATAATCGGCCTTGTCATTGGTACTAGGCCTGATTGCATTGATGAAGAAAAGCTGGAATACTTCCGGGACCTTGCCGAATCTAAATATATCATGCTGGAATACGGCATTGAATCGTGCTATAACCGAACCCTGGAACGGATTAACAGGGGCCACACCTTTGAGGATTCCATCGCTGCCCTCGGGATGACATCTCAAAATGGCATAAAAACCGGTGTCCATATGATCTTTGGGCTTCCGGGGGAAACAAGGGATGAAATGATGAATGAAGCAGAAATATTATCGGCTTTGCCAGTCAATAACATTAAATTTCACCAGCTTCAAATCATTAAAGGTACCAGGATGGCTGAAGAGTTTAAAATGATGCCTGAAGATTTTATCCGGTTTTCCCTGGATGATTACATTGAATTCATTATTGATTTTGTTGAAAAACTTAATCCGGCTTTTGTAATCGAAAGGTTTGCCGGCGAAGTCCCGCCCCGCTTCCTGGCAGGACCTGGCTGGGGTTTGATCCGCAATGATCAGATCCTGGTTAAGACCGAAAAAAGGATGGAAGAAAGAGGAACATGGCAAGGTAAGAGGTTTAAGATTTAAGGTTTAATTTGAGGATTTGAAACTTGAAATTTGAAATTTGGAATTTTTTACCGGAAATAAAAAATTATAATATTATATTTGCTTAAGCATTTTTCAGTATTAACCTAAATAAATAAAGCTTTATGAGAAAACTATTACTCTTTGTAGCAGCAATGCTAATCTCGTGGGCTGCATTCCCTCAGGCTATCGCGTACTTTGACAATTTCGAGTCATATACGGCAGGACAATACCTGGCAGTGCAGTCCGATTATTGGACAACCTGGAGTAACCTCCCGGGCTCTTCTGAAGATGGATATGTCAGCACTGAAGAGGCCCTGAGCGGTGTAAATTCTGTGAAAGTGGCAGGTACTACAGACCTGTTAAAAGTACTTGGCGACAAGGTTTCCGGAAAATGGAAGGTCGAAGTGAACATGTATGTCCCGACCGGTTTTGGCGGGTATTATAACCTGCAGAAATTCTCCTCTCCGGGAGTGGAATGGGGCGTTCAGGCTTATTTCGGCGAGGATGGCAACGGTACGATCGATGCCGGTGCAGAAGGCGCAGGTGTTTTTACATTTTCCCATGATACCTGGATCAATATCGTTAATATTGTCGACCTTGACAATGACTGGGCAGAAGTGTGGATCGACGGTGTCCAGATCGTAGCCTGGCCATGGAGCCTCGGTACGTTCGGGGATCCCGGCGCTATACAGCTTGGTGGTATGAATATGTATGCCGGTGCACCCACAGGTGATGTTTCAACCTATTATTTTGATGATATAAAGGTGGAACAACTGATCTCTTCCTTCTATTATGATGATTTCGAATCGTATGATGTTAACAGTTTCATTGCAGTTGAAAACCCGACCTGGTGGACAACCTGGTCAAACCTGCCCGGATCAGGCGAGGATGGACAGATCGTCGAAACCTATGCCAGCAGCCCGACAAAATCAGTTGTCCTTGATGAAGTTCCCGGTGCATCCGATCTTATCCTCAAGTTGGGAGATAAGACCTCAGGGGCTTATGAAGTGAATTTCGATTTCTACGTTGAGACAGGAAAATGCGGATATTTTAACATCCAGCATTTCGAATCACCTGGTATTGAATGGGCCTATGAAGTTTATTTAAGAGAAAACGGTACCGGAAAACTTTATGCCGGCAGCACGACCGCTATCACCTTTACTTATCCCAAAGATACCTGGTTCCAGGTTGTTAACCGCATTAATATCGATGGCGATATGGCTTATTTATATGTGGATGGTGTGCTGGTGCATTCCTGGCCATTCCACTATCAGGGAGGCAGTACCAGTGGAACCAACCAGCTTGGCGGGGTAGACTTTTATGCCGGGTCTGAAAGCGGAAGCGGAGAAACGCCAAGGGCTTATTTTGATAACCTGGAGTTCAAACCCATTCCGGCCGAATTATATGCTGATGATTTTGAATCCTATAATGTTGGAGAATTCATGGCTGTGGTTAATCCGACATGGTGGACCACCTGGTCAAATCTGCCTGGTTCAGGCGAAGATGGCGAGATTGTGGATGATTATGCCAGCAGCCCGACAAAATCAGTTGTCCTTGATGAAGTTCCGGGAGCCTCTGACCTCATCCTCAAACTGGGCGACCGGATCTCTGGTTCTTACGCATTGAACTGGATGGCATATGTGGAAACCGGATATGCCGGATATTTTAACATACAGCATTTCCAGTCCCCCGGAATTGAATGGGCCTATGAAGTTTACTTCGATGAAGATGGCACCGGCAGGTTGTTTGCCGGTAGTACAACTCCATTCACTTTTGATTATCCTAAAGATACCTGGTTCTCAGTAGAAAACAATATCAACATCGATGAAGACTGGGTAACAATGACCATCGACGGGGTGATCATTTATTCCTGGCCATTCCATTTCCTATCTGACGGTACAGCCGGGACCAATCAACTGGGTGGAGTTGACTTTTATGCTGGAGCCGCCACAGGCGAAACTCCCAAGTCATATTTCGATGACATAGAGTTCCTGCAGATTTCCGGAGAACTGGATCCGGTCATTGCAGTTGATCCTACAAGCATTGCAGCCACTGCACCAGCGGGCGGTGTTGACGAAACAACGCTTAACATCACTAATGAAGGGGCGGCAGATCTGGAATACCAGGTCAGTGTGATCTATGAAGTCGCAGGACAACGGACAAATGCCATCAGTCTTGAAGGCCAGGCCAGTCCGGTCAGGACACTGGGCTACAGCGAGGTCATTGCCGATCCGGATGCCCGCCCTGCGTCATATAACCCCCCACCGACAGATGATTTCGTACTGCATTATGATGGTGATAATTCCAATGCAATTGGCTGGGGTTCAGCGCCTATCTCCCCTATTGTTGCAGCCATGTTCCCGACTAACCTTACCTTGCCCCATGCTGGGATGAAGATCAGTACGGTTGATGTTTACATTAACGATCCGGGTACTAATTTCGTCCTTAAAATCTTCGATATGGGCACGAGTTATCAGCCCGGGACCTTGCTGGTTTCGCAATCATTTGCAGGCGCCAGCCTGAGCTGGAATACCATCACCTTAGCCACCCCGGTCGATATCACTGGTGCTGATATCTGGGTAGGTTATCAGTTCACCCAACCCGATACAGGAATTTATATTCCAGGCGTCGATGCTGGTCCTAACGATCCTAATGGTGATTTCATTTCCACTGGTGTAGGCTGGTCGCATCTTTCCAACAACCCTGCTCTGCCCTATAACTGGAATATTCGTGCTAACCTGACCGGAACCCCGATTGAGCAATGGCTCTCCGTTGCTCCTGCCTCCGGCCTGATCACCCCGGGCAACACGGATCCGCTTACGGTTACCTGTGATGCTTCCGGCCTGGATGTGGGTACCTACACGGCCACTTTGCGAATTTTAAGCAATGATCCCGAAAATCCGCAAATTGATGTTCCGGTCACCTTTGAGGTAACTGAAGGCGGTACTCCATTCTCTGTTATCCTTGATTTTGAGGCCCAGGCTGACTGGGATATGACTTTCAATCCCTGGACAGCAGTGGATATTGACGGCTTAGAAACTTGGGGCTTTTCTGATACTGAATTCCCTAACGAGTATTTGCCAATGGCCTATATCGCCTTTAATCCGGCCACTACTGATCCACCTATGACTGATCCGGAAATCCAGCCGCACGGCGGGGTGAGATTTGGCGCCTGCATGGCTTCAGTTCCTCCGGAACCTCCAGTTTATAACAATGACTGGATGATCTCCCCGCAGACTTCATTGGGAACTAATTCAAAAATATCATTCTGGGTGAAACGCTATTCGACTGATTATGTGGAGAAATACAATGTGCTCGTTTCAACCACAGATATGGATCCGGGAAGCTTTACTGTTATTTCCGGCCCTACTCCGATGGAAGCGCCAAATACATGGACCGAGGTTACTTTTGATTTAACTGCCTATGATGGCCAGACAGTTTATGTCGCCATCCAGTGTGTGTCAGAAGATGCCTGGGTTTTCATGATTGACGACGTCTCGATCGACTTCCTCGTTGGTATGCCGGAACAGTCGCAGGATGTTGAAATAGCTATCTACCCGAACCCGGTCACAGATCAACTGAATATCACATCAGGTGTTGAAATGAACCAGGTGGATATCTTCAACCAGCTCGGCCAGAAAGTTTACAGCCAGGTTGTGAAAGATACCAACTTCAATATGAATACTACCGGATTCAATGCAGGTGTCTATTTTGTCAGGATCACAACTGATGAGGGCATTGCAACGAAAAAGATTATGGTTAAATAATCATACTTGCGGATACTAAAAGAGGGTGCCTCATTTGATAGCACCCTCTTTTTTTTATTATATAATTCAGACGGATTTTTTCTTTCTTCCCGATGTTGACAGCGCCTGGTCGATGATCCACTCCAACTGGCCATTTACGCTTCGGAATTCATCGGAAGCCCATTTCTCCATCGCTTCATAGGTTTCCTGGGTCAGCCTCAGCACAAATGTCTTTTTACCAGCCATAACTTCGTCTTAATTAGGCCTACTGATGTAAAGTTCCGGCATTAATTACGGGTGCGGCATCCTTGTCAGAACAAAGAACAACCATCAGGTTACTGACCATCGCAGCTTTCTTATCCTCATCAAGTTCGATAATATTCTTTTTTGAGAGTTGATCTAATGCCATTTCAACCATACTGACCGCGCCTTCGACAATTTTAAAACGTGCGGCCACGATGGCAGTAGCCTGCTGGCGGCGCAGCATGGCGCCGGCAATTTCTGCAGAGTAAGCCAGGTAACTTATCCTTGCTTCGATGATGTGAATTCCTGCAATTGACAGACGTTCTCTGAGCTCGTTCTCAAGAACATGATTAACCTCTTCTCCCCCGGAACGCAGGCTGATCTCTGCCTGGGCGTCATCGAAATTATCATAAGGATAATGCCCTGCTAATTTTCTTATAGCGGATTCGCTCTGGATTTCAACAAAATGACTATAATCATCGACCTCGAAAGCAGCCTTAAAAGTATTTTCGACCTTCCAGACCATTACAATCCCGATCATGATAGGATTTCCAACCTTATCATTCACTTTTATCGGCTCGCTGTCGAGATTCCTGGCCCTGAGCGAAATTTTCTTTTTAACAAAGAAAGGATTGGCCCAGAAGAACCCATTCACTTTGATCGTTCCGACATAATCACCGAACAACACCAGGACCATAGATTCATTGGGATTAACCACCATGAATCCAGGCATCAGAAAGACAGGAATAGCAATGAACGCGAAAATCCAGCCCTTATCAAGCGAAAAAGCCAGTGCAAATATTGCACCGAGAAGAATAAAAATGATGGCCAGGAATAGATAGCCACTCTTTGGTGAAAAATTGTTTTCTTTTTCCATTTTACTATTCATTTTAATATTATTTTGATATTGCAATGATACTACTTTTTTTATTACAAAGTCAAGTTTTTAGTAGAATATTTTTTCTCAATTTTAATAGAACGCGAATGACGCGAATGATGCGAATTTTAATGGATTATCTTACTTTTGTCGGAATGAAATCACCATCAAAATACAAACATATTTTCATTGATCTTGATAAGACCATTTGGGATTTCGAAAGTAATTCACGCATAACGTTCCGGGAAATTTTCGAAAAATACCAACTGAGATCGCATGGAATCAGTCATTTACACAATTTTACAGAAGTTTATACGCGTATCAATGATTTGTTGTGGGGTTTATACCGGGAGAATAAAATAAAAAAAGAAGTACTAAATATCCGGCGTTTTGAATTGACCCTGCAGGAATTTGGTATCGACGACCTGATTCTGGCAACCCGGATTGCTGAAGATTACGTTACCCTTAGCCCATTAAAGACTATTCTTTTTCCGCATTCCCGTGAAGCGTTGAATTATTTGAAAATTGATTACTCACTTCATATCATCACTAACGGTTTTGAAGAAATCCAGCAGAAAAAGCTGGATGTCTGTGACCTCAGGAAGTATTTTACAACAATTACCACATCTGAAGAAGCCGGTGTAAAAAAGCCTGAAACAGGTATATTCGAACTGGCTTTGGAAAAAGCAGGAGCAAAAGCCAGCGAGAGCCTGATGATCGGTGATGATTTGCTGGTTGACATGGCCGGTGCGCGGTTAATCGGGATGGACACTTTGTATTTCAACCCTCAGCGCCATGTGCACGAACACCGCCTTGACCATGAAGTTCATTCATGGCATGAAGTGATGAAAATCCTTTAGAAATAAGGTTAGTTTATTCCCTTGAAACCACGGTTCCCAATTTTTCTCCTTCAAGAAGTTTTTTAAGGTTCCCCGGTTGATTCATATTGAAAACCACGATCGGGATATTATTCTCTTCACACAGGGTAAAGGCAGTCATATCCATTATTTTCAAATCTTTCTCGTAGGCTTCGCGGAAAGTCAGCTGATCATATTTTTTGGCAGAGGGGTTCTTTTCGGGGTCTTCGGTATAAATACCATCAACACGGGTACCTTTGAGCACGGCGTCGGCACCGATTTCAACCGCCCGCAGGGCAGAAGCTGTATCGGTAGTAAAGTAAGGGTTGCCGGTTCCGCCGCTGAAAATAATCACATATCCCTTTTTCATGTAGTCAATGGCAGCTGGTCCATAGGCCATTTCCGCGATTTTCGGAATATCAAGACCCGACATGAGCTTAACCCTGACATCAAAATGCTCCAAAGCCGTCTGTAGCGCAAGACTATTGATTACCGTGGCCAGCATACCCATATAATCCCCAGTCTGCCGGTCAAAGCCTTGCAGACTACCCTTGATGCCCCGGAAAATATTGCCTCCACCGATGACGATCGCAAGCTGTATACCTTTGCGGTAAACTTCTGAGATTTCCAGGGCGTATTCGTGCAACCTGCCGGGGTCAATACCATAAGAAGCTTGTCCCATCAGGGATTCACCGCTGAGTTTAAGCAGGACTCTGTTATATTTCATGATGATAATTTCCGGTAAAGTTAATCATTCTTATTTTTCTCAGCCATATGCTATTGTAATCATTTAATTAACTTTACATTGACATGTTTGTTGATTAACCTGGATCAAATAAAAAATTATATGAATTTGCCTGATAATCAAATCCTGGTAATTTTCGGTGCATCGGGAGATTTAACGAAACGTAAACTCATTCCAGCGCTTTATTCTTTGGAAATTCAGAACTTATTACCGGAAAAATTTGCCATCGTGGGCGTAAGCCGGACCGAATCAAGTGATGATAATTTCCGCGATGCCATGAAGAAAGGGCTGCAGAAGTACTCCGGAGAGAAGGATGAAAGCAAGGTAGCTGATTTTTTAAAAAAGATAAATTATCAGAGTGTTGATGCACAAGATGCTTCTTCCTATAAAAATCTGGTAAACAAACTATCGAAACTTCAGCAGACGCTGAATATCAGTGGAAATACCATATTCTATCTGTCAACGCCGCCAAGTCTGTATGGAGTAATTCCAAAGAATCTTGCCAAAAACAAACTGAATATTCAAAAAGACGGATGGAAAAGGGTAATCATTGAAAAGCCCTTCGGATATGATCTGGAAAGCGCCATTGAACTGAATGCTTCATTACAAAAAGATTGGCATGAAGAGCAGCTTTACAGAATAGATCATTACCTGGGTAAGGAAACCGTGCAAAATGTCCTGGTAACAAGGTTTACCAACGGCATATTCGAACCCCTATGGAACAGAAATTATGTCCACCATGTTGAAATAACTTCAGCAGAAAGCATTGGCGTGGAGAAAAGGGGTGGCTATTATGAAGGATCCGGTGCCCTGCGTGATATGATCCAAAATCATTTACTTCAGGTTGTCGGATTAATCGCTATGGAACCACCTACATCTATGCAATCCGATGCTATCAGAAACGAAACGGTAAAAGTTTTTCAATCGCTTCGTTCATTTAAAAAGTCAGAAATTATTAAATCTGCTATACGGGGACAATATCTCGCTGCTACGATTAAAGGAGAACAAATAAAAGGATATCGTCAAGAAGTTGGGGTAGATCCGAATTCCAAAACCGAAACTTACGCGGCGATAAAATTTTATATCGATAACTGGCGATGGGGCGGTGTCCCTTTTTATGTAAGAACCGGCAAGCAGTTACCCACCCGAGTGTCAGAAGCAGTGATCTACTTTAAACCTACGCCGCATTACCTGTTTTCTCAAAAAGGCGCGTTTGATTCATGTAATCAATTAGTAATAAGGATCCAGCCTGACGAAGGCATCCTGTTGAAGTTTGGAATGAAGACTCCCGGGGCCGGATTTGAAGTTCAAAATGTGAATATGGACTTTCATTATTCTGATTTGTCCAATCTAAGGATTCCGGAGGCTTATGAAAGATTGCTGCTTGACAGCATGATAGGCGACACGACTTTGTATGCGAGGAGTGATGCAGTCCTGGCAACCTGGAAATTTTTGGATCCTGTTTTAAAAGCCTGGAAAAATGATAAATGCATTCCAGTTTACGGCTATCCGGCAGGGACATGGGGCCCGGAAAAGGCAGATGATTTAATCGAGGAACCTGGTATGACATGGAGATATCCTTGCAAAAACTTATCTGACGACGGAATTTATTGTGAGCTTTAATGATGAAAGAAACGATTCATATTTTTTCATCCGTCGAAAAACTTGCAGATTTCTTTGCCGGAAGAATTTCAGAAAGTATTTCAGGAACTGCCGGAGACCGGTTTTTTTACATTGCCCTGTCGGGCGGTTCGACACCCAGGGCGATCTATAAAACAATTGTAGAAAATTATAAAGATGAAATTGATTGGTCTAAAGTAATGATTTTTTGGGGGGACGAAAGATGTGTAACCCCTACGAGTGATGAAAGCAATTACAAAATGGCGTACGATAGCTTATTTAAAAATATAAATATTCCTGAATCCAATATTTACAGGATCGAAGCTGAAAAAGATCCGGCGCTTGAAGCTGAAAGGTATGCTGAAATGGTCGATTTGCTGCTCCCTCATAAAATAAATAATCCTCAATTTGATATGGTCATACTTGGACTAGGAGAAGACGGCCATACTGCTTCTATTTTCCCTGATAATATTCATTTATTTAATTCCGAAAAACTCTTTGAAATAAGCCAGCATCCGGCTACAAAGCAAAAAAGAATTACGGCGACAGGAAGGCTCATAAACAATGCGAAAGAGGTCTGTTTCCTGGTCACCGGTGCAAGTAAAGCAGAAAGAGTATCCCAGATCCTGCAAAAGAAAGCAGGCTGGCAGGATTTACCTGCATCGCTGGTCAAGCCGACAGATGGGGAATTAATCTGGATGCTTGATGATCTGGCAGGACAAATGCTCATTAAAGAAGCTGGCAATTTCCGCGGTTGAGATCGTGTTCGATCATCTTGTATTTGGTGACCAGTATCCTGCCATCCGTGTATTGGACCTTGACTTTGTCGTTTCGGCCGATCTTGGGTATATCACGGCGTTGGGGTTCTTTGGGACGGTCAGCCTGGGTATCGCTGTGAGCCTGTGCAAGAAGGTCCCTCCTTTCTTCACGCATACGGGTGCGGTCGATTCCCCTCGGGGCCCTGGCCTCCCTGACGGAAGAGGCATCCTGGAGCGGCAGTTTTCCCCTGATCAGAAAAGTGGTAATTTCTTCGTTAATTTTCCCGATCATCTTCTTAAACAGCTCAAACGCCTCAAATTTATATATCAATAAAGGATCTTTCTGCTCATAAGCCGCATTCTGGACTGATTGTTTCAATTCGTCCATTTCTCTTAGGTGCTCCTTCCAGGCATCATCGATCATGGCAAGGGTAATCCCTTTCTCGATGGACAGGATGATCTCTTTTCCTCCGCTATCATAAGATTTTTTCAGGTTAGCAACGACGTTCATCGTCTTTATGCCGTCAGTAATGGGGATAGCAATGTTTTCAAATTGCGGCTGGTTTTCATAAACATCCCGAATTACTGGATATGCCAGTTCGGCAATTCTTTTTGATTTTCCCCTGTAATGATCATAAGCTGCTTCATAAAGCCTGTCTGACATTTCTTCCACCCTTATTGAAAAGAATTCATCGGCTGTAAATGGGGATTCCAATGCCAGGTACTTCAGAAGGGCCATTTTGAAACCATCAAAATCCTTCTCTTCAAGATATTGGTTGATCTGTTGTTCCCCAACATCATACATCATATTGGAAATGTCGACTGCCAGGCGGTCACCGAATAAAGCATGGCGGCGCTTTTTATAGATGACTTCGCGTTGTGAGTTCATCACATCGTCATACTGCAGCAATCTTTTACGGATGCCGAAGTTGTTCTCTTCCACTTTTTTCTGGGCCCGCTCGATCGATTTGGTGATCATGGAATGCTGGATCACTTCACCTTCTTTGATACCCAGCCGGTCCATGATTTTCGCAATCCTGTCAGAGCCGAACATACGCATGAGGTCATCCTCCAGTGCGACAAAAAACTGTGTTGAACCCGGGTCGCCCTGGCGGCCTGCACGACCTCTCAACTGCCGGTCAACCCGACGGGATTCATGCCGTTCTGTTCCTATAATGGCCAATCCACCAGCATCTTTTACGCCGGGACCGAGCTTAATATCAGTACCACGTCCCGCCATATTGGTAGCAATGGTCACCGTGCCGGCTTTGCCTGCTTCGGCCACTATTTCAGCCTCTTTCTGATGTAATTTGGCATTTAATACGTTATGACGAATTTTAACCCTGGTGAGCATCCTGCTTAATAATTCCGATGTTTCGACAGAGGTTGTTCCGACAAGAGCCGGCCGTCCCTTGGCAACCAGATCTTCTATTTCCTTGATAACTGCATTGAATTTTTCCCGTTTGGTTTTGTAAACCAAATCTTCCCGGTCATCTCTTATAACCGGCCGGTTGGTAGGAATGACAACCACATCGAGTTTATATATATCCCATAGCTCACCGGCTTCGGTCTCAGCCGTACCGGTCATACCGGCCAGCTTTTTGTACATCCTGAAATAATTCTGTAAAGTAATCGTGGCGTAAGTCTGCGTAGCGGCTTCAACCTTCACGTTTTCCTTGGCTTCAAGGGCCTGGTGAAGACCGTCAGAATAACGCCGGCCCTCCATAATACGGCCGGTTTGCTCATCAACGATCTTGATCTTGTTGTCAATAATAACGTATTCTACGTCCTTCTCAAAGAGTGAGTAAGCTTTAAGAAGCTGGTTAACCGTATGCACCCTTTCCGACTTGATCGAATATTCCTGCAGCAGTTCTTCTTTCTTATCCCGCTTCTCCGAATCATTAAGAGAAGACTTTTCAATTTCTGCTAATTCGGAACCAATATCAGGCAGCATATAGAATTTATGATCACCGGTATATTCGGTCAGCAGGTCAATACCTTTCTCGGTGATATCAATGGAATTATGTTGCTCATCAATAACAAAGAACAACTCATCATCGATAAGATGCATATTTTTCTGTTGCTCCTGGAGATGGAAGTTTTCCGTTTTCTGCATCAATGCTTTCATGCCTGGTTCGCTAAGGAATTTGATCAGGGCGTTATTTTTAGGCAGGCCGCGGTGAGCTCTGAAAATAAGCTCTCCTCCTTTTTTTTCATCTTCCGGTGAGGCATTTTCGGTGAGTAGCTTTTTGGCTTCAGCCAAAATTTTTGTTACAAAAGTTCGTTGGGAGGAATACAGCTTTTCAATCTGGGGCTTGTAGTTTTCAAATTCCTGCTTTTCCCCCTGTGGAGTTGGCCCCGAGATGATTAATGGTGTCCGTGCATCATCAATTAATACAGAGTCCACCTCATCAACAATAGTATAGTTATGACCCCGCTGAACCAACTCATCCGGGTTTCCGGTCATGTTATCCCTCAGGTAATCAAATCCGAACTCATTGTTGGTGCCGAATGTAATGTCCGCCAGGTAAGCATTCCGCCGGGCAGTGGAGTTAGGCTGATGTTTATCGATACAATCAACTTTAAGGCCGTGGAATTCGTATAATGTTCCCATCCACTCGGAGTCACGTTTTGCCAGGTAGTCATTGACAGTAACAATATGAACCCCTTTCCCGGGTAAGGCATTCAGATAAACAGGCAAAGTAGCAACAAGCGTTTTCCCTTCTCCTGTGCCCATTTCAGAGATCTTCCCCTGGTGGAGGACGATACCGCCTATAAGCTGAACATCATAATGCACCATATCCCAGGTGATGATGTTTCCACCGGCCAGCCATTGATTTTTATAATACGCTTTATCGCCGGAAATGTAAATGCTGTCCCTATTAGTGGCCAGTTCACGGTCCATATCGGTTGCAGTAACTTCAACCACCTCATTTTCTTTAAAACGCCGGGCCGTTTCTTTCATCACACAAAATGCTTCAGGGAGAATCTCATTTAACACGTCCTGGCTGATCCGGTAACTTTCCTTTTCATGCTTATCTATCTGTTCCCACAATTTTTCCCTTTCCATGATATCCTCTTCCGATTCGATCTGGAGTTTTATCGCTTCGATCTGGCTGATTTCTACTTCTATTCTTTCTGCAATTTTCTTGCGAAATTCAGCTGTTTTAGCTCTTAATTCATCATTGCTTAGCCGGGAAATTGCCTCATAGGAGGCTTTAGTATTAATTAGAATAGGATTGATCTCTTTAATATCGCGGGTGGACTTATCTCCGAAAATTTTCTGTAGTAGCTTCATATGCAAAGTAATTTGGCGCTAGTTTGCGCAATAATTGTTCCTTTACGCCTGTCTGAAGATTATTGACACTTTGGCAGGTAAAAATCCAGGTTTTTTCGGCACAAAATTAATCCAAATAGCCGATTTAAAAACAAAAGGGGCCTTAAATTGATCCTAATAACTTCTTTATATTTTCGCTTGGGCTTGGCGCCGGGCAGCTTACGATCTGCCCTTTATCATCTATGAGAATGAAATGAGGATAGGTGTTGGCATCATAATTTTCAAGCAATTCCAGGCTGCCCCCATATTGAAGAACCAGCCATGGCAGGTCCGCCATCTTCAGATATGCGGCAAGCTTGCCGGGATCTTTGTCGACTGAAACAGCCAAGAAAACGACCTTGTTTTTAAATTCCTCATAAATATCGGTAATCATCCCAAGTTCAGACTGGCAGGCAGGATTACCTGATTCAAAAAAAGCCAGGTAAATATATTTCCCTCTGAAATTGGTGAGTCGATAATTTTTTTCATCATTGATACCGGATAAATTAAAATCAGGCGCCGGACTTCCAGGTTGCAACCTTCTCAGCCGGACCATTATGTTATCAGCTAATTTCCGGGTTTCAAGGGAGCTGGTATTCCTGGAAATTTCATCCATGAGCAGTATGATCCTGTTATGCTTGAAGCCAGAAATGTTATAAAGTTCTTTAAGCCCATCCAATAGAAGCAGTTCCCGTAATTCAACATCTTTCATGACCGGATCGGCTTTCAGCGAATCGAGTATATCAGCAGAAGAAGCATTTCCGTTGACCAGATCATAAGTTTTGTTGTAATTAAAGTATTTCCCCCCAGCGAGGAAGTATTTTTCGAAAAAAAGATGAAAAAAGTCCATATACTCGATGTTTTCATAAAGTACCGGTTTCCCGGTAAAATATTCCAGCCCGATATTATCCCTGCTTTTCAATCTGAGAAATAGTTGCATCGAAGCAGTTTTGTAACGGATATAATCCTTGAAATATGGGTTAGTTGCATTTTGAAACCGCAGGTTTATGGCTTTGATAAATGTGTCGAACATACTGCCGGCACTGCGGGATCTGACATTATCAGCATAGTTCAGCAGGAAATCATTATATAATTGATTAAAATCCTGAATGTACAAATTCAGATTATCGCTATCATCTTTTACTATTTTAATGGGTAAACCGGTCCGGTTGTAATATGAAGTTGAAATGGAAAGGTTTTTCAGCTCTATTTCGATTTCATACGACTGGCCAGGCTGGATAAACATTTCGGCCTGTTGAAATTCTATATCAAGCCAGACATATTTTATCGCATTGTTTTCAATGGTGAAATGGAACTTCTCGTCTTCTCCAATCGGGGCACTGGCCAGGGTTTCTCTCAGGTAAGAGACCTGGTCGCTGTAGGTTATCAATCTGATTGTCAAGCCTTTTCCATTTATTATTTTCCCGCTGACGCTCGATATTTCAGCCCTCAACGTCAGACCGATAAGCAAGATCAGAATGAAAGTGGCAGTTATCTTTTTCATACCATAGGTTTAATACAAAACGGTCAAATGGTTGGTTTATTCCCCGGTCAGGCGGAAGTTGTTAAAGTTGGGGCCAGCATCAGAATTTCACTACATCAGGGACAAATTGCGAAGGATCACCGCCGTTTCTCAGGATATCCCTGACTATAGATGAATTAAGTGCAGTAAATTCAGGGGTTGTCAGCAGAAAAACCGTTTCAATATCAGGGTTGAGGTTTTTATTGATCTGGCCTATGCTCCTTTCAAACTCAAAATCAGCGGAAGTCCTTAGTCCCCTAAGCAGGAACCTGGCGTTTACCCTTTTACAGAAGTCGACCGTCAGGCCCTTGTAAGACTGCACACTCACTTTAGGTTCATCCGCGAAGACAGCTTTTATCCATTTCATTCTCCGTTCAAGCGGGAAGAAGCTTTTCTTTTCCGCATTTTCTCCAATAGCAATAATAATTTGATCAAACAGCGGGATGGCCCGCAGGATGATCGACTCATGACCTTTGGTAATCGGGTCAAAGGAACCCGGGAAAACAGCAATTCGTTCCATCCCAGCAGATTTTAAGCAAAGATAAATTAAATTGACATGAAATGTAATAATGTCAACACTCATGAAGTTATGAACAATTAAAACCAATCTATCTAAACTTTTTAAATTTGCTTCATGATCTTTAATGAAGAAATTGCCAGAACGACTGCCAGGTCTCTTCTCCAGGTCAAGGCAGTCAAATTGAACCCTCACGATCCTTTCACATGGACATCAGGGATCAAATCGCCGATTTATTGTGATAATCGCGTAACTTTATCATTTCACGCCATCCGGACTTACATCCGGCAGCAGATTGTCCATATCATCCGGGAAGAATTCGGAGTGGTGGAATACATAGCAGGTGTTGCTACCGGCGGCATTGCCCAGGGAGCTCTTGTAGCCCAGGAATTCGGCATTCCGATGGTTTATGTCAGGTCTGAAAAGAAACAGCACGGGATGGAGAATAAGATTGAAGGCAGGGTGGAGACAGGCAAGTCGGTTGTCGTTGTAGAAGACTTGGTTTCGACGGGGAGCAGCAGTCTTGCTGCGGTGCATGCCCTTACGGAAGCCGGATTTATAGTCAAAGGGATGGTTGCGATTTTCAGCTATAATCTTGACTCGGCCAAAAAGAACTTCGATGATGCCAAATGCAGGCTGATCACTTTATCGGATTACAATTCCCTGATAAATGAAGCGCTCGAAAGTAACTACATTACTGATGACGACCTTCAGTCGCTCGTGAAATGGCGTGATAATCCTGAAAAATGGGCAAAGTAGATTTCCAGAGCCATAAGGTTCAGATTCAGGTCACGGTTGAAAAAGCTTATTCATTTCTGTATGATCTGAATAATCTTCAAAAGCTTATGCCGGAGCAGATCATCAACTGGCAGTCGACCGAAGATTCCTGCTCTTTCGATATAAAAGGAATGGCCCATATTTCACTGGAAAGGGCCGAAACAATCCCGGAGCAGCTTGTTAGGATCATCTCAAAGCCCGAAAATCCCATTGATCTTGAAATCAGGGGAAACCTTGAAAAACAAACAGCTGATCAAACCACTTTATGGATTGAACTTACGGCGGATTTAAGCCCTATGCTGAAATTAATGGCGTCAGGTCCAATGCAGAACCTGGTTAATATCATGGCGGATAAGCTCAAGGAAGCATCCTTTTGAATTCCTAATTTTAAATTTCAAATTTGATTTCTTTGAGATCGCATTCTATAATCTTTTCTCCAGGAATTTCGAGGATAAGCTGACCATACCGGTTTACACCGATGATTCTGGCCTGTATAGGGTTTCCTTTATAAATATACCCGGATAATTGCTGCATCCGGTATAGGAGTTTAAGATAGTCTTCATCGATTTCCTTTTTTGCGCCTTGCTTTAATTGATTTAAACGGTGTTCAATTTTAGCTAAAGTCCGGCTCAGCATTTCATCAAGATCAAATGCGGTTTCTGCCACCATCATTAGTGAAACCGGATTTGAGGCTTCACCGGAAAATGATTCCTGATTAATATTAATGCCAATGCCGATCACGGAAAAATCAAACTGAGAACCTTTAACTCCATTCTGGATCAGGGTACCGGCAACCTTATGATTTCCGATAAAAATATCATTTGGCCATTTGATCCGGATATCATCACGTCGAGGAAGAACTTCACTGACGAGATCGGTAAGGCCAAGTGAAATAATTTTATTGAGGTAGAACTGGGCTTCTATGACCAGGAAAGACGGGTAGAGTACAAAGCTGAATGTAAGGTTCCGCCCGGGCTCACTTTCCCATTTGCTGCCATCCGTGCCTCTTCCGGCTGTCTGGAAATCAGAAATGACCAGTGTTCCCTCCGTAAGCTTTTCCCTGGTAAGCCAATCCATAAGAAAGCGGTTTGTGGAGTCGACTTCTGTTAATCGTGTGATTTCAGATCCAATTATTGCCATTTTTAAACAATTTGTACAAAAGTACGTTTTAGGATGGTAAGCAGCAAAGATCAACCTTAACGTATTAATAAATAAGAGATAGGCAACGCTATTCATTGAAAAGCATCGTAAAAAAGCTTAATTTTGCAGGGAAATAAAATATCTGAATGACACCGGACTTATATGAATCAGAAGAATTGACCAGCCTCATCGTACTGGGCATGGAAGACACAAAAGCTAAAAACATTGTCATACTTGATCTGCAAGATATCGAACATTCCATCACTAATTATTTTGTAATTTGTCATGGCAGCTCGAAACCACAACTGGAAGCCATTGCGGATTCCATCATCGAAAAGACAGTCAGGAATTTAAAAGCTAAACCCTGGCATAAAGAAGGTTTTGAAAACGCGGAATGGATTTTGCTGGATTACGTCGACGTGGTTGTTCACATCTTTCGGGAAGACAAAAGGGACTTTTATCAACTTGAGAAATTATGGGCTGACGCCGTCATCACTCATCATGAATATAAAGAATAATAATCAGCTTTTTTTAATATCTAAAGCACAAATCGGACAGAATGGCAGAGGAGAATTTTAATCCACAGGATAAAGGGGGGAGTAATTTACCAAAAGGTAAAAATAGCAGGGCTAAGTTCAGTTTTTACTGGATCTATGCAGGTTTGCTTGTAGTTTTTATGCTTAGCTATATTGTCAACTGGCAAGGAGGTACCGCTAAAAAGGCCACTTGGGGCGAAGTGAAGGAGATGCTGGAAAATGGCGATATCAGCCGTATCCTTCTGGTCAACAAGGAATCGGCAGAAATTTTTCTCAAGCCGGAAAAGCTTGATGATCCGAAGTATAAGGAAATAAAAGAGAAAGTCCCTGCCAAAGGGCCTCATTTCACCTATAACATCACTTCTCCTGAAAGTTTTGAGCGGCAGGTGATGGAAGCCCAGAAGGACATTGCTGAGCCGGTATATATTGAGAACGATGTAAGGCGAAACTGGACCGGAGATATTTTGGGATGGGTTGTTCCTATTGCCATCCTGGTCATTGTCTGGCTGTTTATCATGAGGATGATGAGCCGCAATGCCGGTGGTGCCGGTGGTCAGATCTTCAATATTGGTAAATCAAAAGCACAATTGTTTGATAAGTCCACCAGTGTAAGCATTAATTTTAATGATGTGGCAGGGCTTGAGGAAGCCAAGCTGGAGGTTAAAGAAGTAGTGGATTTTTTAAAAAACCCTTCAAAGTATACCGGATTAGGCGGTAAAATTCCTAAAGGAGTTCTTTTGATCGGCCCTCCGGGAACGGGCAAGACCTTGCTGGCAAAAGCCGTTGCAGGTGAGGCCCAGGTGCCGTTCTTCTCCCTTTCAGGCTCCGACTTTGTGGAAATGTTTGTGGGTGTGGGCGCTTCGAGGGTCAGGGACCTTTTTAAACAGGCCAAAGAAAAAGCGCCCTGTATTGTTTTCATCGATGAAATCGATGCCATCGGGCGTGCCAGGGGCAAGAACCAGATCACCGGCGCCAATGATGAGCGGGAAAGCACGCTGAACCAGCTACTTACCGAGATGGACGGTTTCAGCACCAACTCCGGGGTCATCATCATGGCTGCAACAAACCGGGCCGATATCCTTGACAGGGCATTGCTCCGTGCTGGCCGATTCGACCGTCAGATCAACGTCGAACTGCCTGACCTGAAAGAGCGTGAAGCGATATTCAAAGTCCACACTAAGAACCTTAAATACGATAAAGAATATGTCAAAATGGAATGGCTGGCCAGGCAGACACCTGGTTTTTCCGGCGCAGACATTGCCAATGTTGCCAATGAATCGGCACTGATAGCTGCCAGAAACGACAAGAAAATCATCGAAAGGCAGGATTTTGTGGATGCCATCGACCGGATTATTGGTGGTTTGGAGCGACGAAGCAAGATTATTTCACAGGAGGAAAAGCAGGTGATCGCATTCCACGAATCCGGACATGCCGCGGTCAGCTGGTTGCTGCCGCATGCGCATCCATTGGTCAAAGTGACCATTGTCCCCCGCGGAAAAGCGTTAGGCGCAGCGTGGTACCTGCCTGAAGAGAGGCAGATCACCACTTTCGAACAGATGTTCGATGAAATGACCGCTACATTAGGCGGCAGGGCAGCAGAAGAGATAATTTTCGGGAAGGTTTCGACCGGAGCCTTGAATGACTTAGAAAGGGTGACCAAACAAGCTTACAACATGGTCGTATTCTTCGGCCTGAACGATAAAATCGGCAATATCAGCTATTACGATTCCACGGGTCAGCAGGAATATTCATTCCAAAAACCCTATAGTGAAAAGACCGCGGAAGTTATTGACCAGGAAATCGGAAAGCTGGTCGACCAGGCCTATCGCAGAGCCGTTGAAATCCTTAGGATCAACAGGGATAAACTCGAGCATCTGGCCCGAATGCTGCTCGAAAAAGAGGTGATTTTCGGCGAAGACCTGGAGCCAATTTTCGGGAAAAAGATGAAGCAGGCGGGGCATGAGATCGTTTTGATCGATATCAAACCAAAAGGAGAAAATAAAAAGCCGAAAAAGCTCAACGACGAAGCACCGAAAAAAAGGGGCAGAAAGCCGTCCGTTGCGACGATGGAGAAAAGGCTTAAAGAAAACAATCCCGACCAAGTCTGATCATCCTTCTATTTCTTCCTAAAAATCAGTACCTGAACAGCAGTAGTTCAAATTTTCTATCTTTGTATTGATTATGGAAGAAAGCACTTCAAAAGAAAAGGTATTAAAATACATTAGGGAGGCTCTCATTTCAAAGACTGATCAGCCATTTCCAAAGATCGACTATGAAAAGCCGGTATTCAGTGAAATGGAAGAATCTTTTGATATCAATTTCGCACAGGAATTGACTGCTGCCGGCGGAATGTTCATTTATTGTGAGAGTGAGGCGGAAGTCATCAATGGCCTCAGGTTCCTGATGCACGACCGGAAGTGGGACAATATTTTCGCACTTGAGCCAAAGATTATCGAGCTCCTGAATAAAGGGCAAATTACCTGCCTGTCTGATCACGATCAAATAACCCAGTCGCATGTGGGGATGACCGGATGCGAATCCCTCGTAGCAAGGCTGGGCAGCGTCATAGTGTCGACCGGGCAAATGGCCGGCCGGCAAATCTTTATCTATCCGGAAATCCATATCGTTTTAGCACAGGCATCGCAACTGGTTGGTGACCTGAAGGATGCCCTGCTCAAATTAAGAAAAAAGTACGAACAACGGATGCCTTCGATGGTCACTCTTATCACGGGCCCCAGCCGTACAGCCGATATTGAAAAAACATTGGTCATAGGGGCTCACGGACCGAAAGAATTATATGTCTTCCTTCTGGAAAACAGACTTTGATTAAACGGGTTCAACCCTTTAGATCTCAATTCTTTTCACTTATATGTTAATTGTCGAAATATAATGATAAAATAATTACCCCGTGCAAAACCTATACACGAGGACCATTACCGGCATTTTTCTTACAGCCCTGATCATCGGCTCTCTTCTGCTGCATCCGTTGGCTCTTGTTGTTGTGATCTTTGTTCTGATGATGGTCGGTTTGTACGAGTTTTACCGACTGGCCGGTTTTCATGAAATACACCCGCAACGGGTTTTGGGCTTCGCGGTCGGGGCCATCATGTATATCATCCTGGCAGTTACCGCCCTCGGGATAGTTTCAGCCTGGTACCTGGCCTTTCTTCCTCCTCTGTTCTTTGTTTTTTTTATTGCGGAATTGTTCCGGACGAAGCCAAATTCATTGTTAAATATAGCTTTCAGCATTTTCCCTGTCGCCTATATTTCCATCCCTTTTGCCATGATGATTTTCTTAATGAACCCTGTGGTTATCGGTGACCATCCTTACTGGCATATACTTTTCAGCTTATTAATCATCCAGGGGGGCTATGACACTTTTGCTTACCTGGTTGGAATGGCGATGGGGAAACATAAACTATTCGAAAAAATTTCACCGAAGAAAACCTGGGAAGGCACTATCGGAGGAACATGCTTCGGCCTGCTTGCGGCCTTCATATTGTCCCTGTTCTTCAAAGAGCTTGCAACCTGGCAATGGCTTGTTGCAGCATTGATTATCAATATTTCCGGCACCTTCGGTGATTTATCGGAATCAATGCTGAAACGAAAGTTCAATGTCAAGGATTCCGGAGATTTCTTTCCCGGCCATGGCGGTGTACTCGACCGGTTTGATGCAGCCATATTTGCAGCACCGGTATTATTTTGTTATCTTTTATTGCTCAACCTATGAGGCTCCATCATAAAGGATACATACCCCTTCTTGTCATGCTGGCCATCCTGTTGTGCATGGTCTGGCTGATAAACCTGGCTTTTCCGGTGCAAAGTACCATACATTACATATTGTACTGTGCGGGCGTTATTTTTTATTTCCTGTGCATCCGGTTTTTCAGGCGACCATACAGGGAAGTTTTACCTGACCCTGAACAAATCTTAAGTGCTGCCGATGGCCATGTTGTTGTGATAGAAGAGATTCAAGAAACGGAGTATTTTCATGACCGGCGGATGCAGGTTTCCATTTTCATGTCGCCCCTTGATGTACATGTAAACTGGTATCCTGTCAGCGGGGAGATCATTCACACAAAATATCACCATGGTTCCCACATTCCGGCATACCGGCCGAAAGCCAGCATGAAGAATGAGCGCATGTCGATCGTGATTGAAAATGAACATGGCAAACCGGTCATGATGACACAGATTGCCGGTATCATGGCCAGGCGGGTATTCACCACCGCCAGGCCGGGGAGTTATGTTTTCCAGGGAGAAGAAGCAGGTATCATCAAGTTCGGCTCCAGGGTCGATATCATTCTTCCAAAAGATAGCGAGATTGTGGTTAAGTTAGGCCAGAAAGTTAGTGCATGTAAGACTATCATAGCGAGATTTCCCGATAAAAACCTATTTTTGCAAAAATCTTAAAGTGACACTGTTATGACTGAGGAATCCGAATTTCTACTTCAGGAAACAGAAGACCAGATGAACAAATCGGTTCAATTCCTGGAAAAAGAATTGCACAAGCTTCGCGCGGGAAAAGCTACACCCCAGATGCTTGAAGGGATCAGGATCAACTACTACGACGTGGTAACTCCCATTGAACAATTGGCAAACATTACAACACCGGATGCAAGACAGATCATCATTCAGCCATGGGATAAAAGTATCATTCATGATATCGATAAAGCCATCATGACCGCGAACCTGGGCCTGAATCCCAAAAATGAAGGGGAAGTGTTACGGATCCAGGTGCCACCGCTGACAGAAGAGCGGCGACGTGATCTCGTCAAGAAAGCTAAATCTGAAGCGGAAAATGCCAAGATAAGCATCCGCAACATCAGGCGTTCGTCGAATGATATGGCCAAAGACCTTGAAAAAGAAGGGGTAGCTGAAGATGAAGTAAAGAAGTTGCAGGAAGATATCCAGAAACTCACCGTCAAGTATATCGAAGTAGTCGATAAAATTGTTGTTCAGAAAGAAAAAGACATTATGACGGTTTAGATATTGTTTTTGACACTGACAGGTCCGCCAAAGGCGGACGCCGTCAGATAAATTAACTTTTCACCTGTCAACGTGCGAATCATTTGACAGCGTGAAAAGACCCAAGGTTATTTTTCTGTACAATTCCTGCAAATATCGATTTCATTCCTGGTGGAGAACAATTTCTTTCTGAAGTTATCATAGGCTTCACCCCGCCAGATCTCCTGAAAACTCTGCTTTTTCAGATCCCCTAAACGGTGGGTAGCATCCTTATCAAAGCAGCAGGGAACTACGAGTCCATCCCATGTAATCACACAGCCCCACCACATTCTAAGGCAATGATTATACAGGGGATTATCTATAATATACTTGCCGTCACCCTTCTTTTTGTATCTCGAAAAAGATTCATTAACGGGAATAAGCGGATTTCCCTCCTTGTAGTTATAGACCTGGGCAGATTTAAGCTCAAGTTTGTCTACTCCTATTTCCTTTGCCAGCTTACGCAGTGCAGGAATCTGGTGCTCATTGGTTCGAAAAACAATGAACTGAAGAATGATATAAGGAGTTGCCGAATGAAGCTCTTTTTTCCACTTCACCAGGTTTCGGGTACATTCCAGAACTTTATCAAATGACCCCCCTACCCTGTATTTCTCATAGGTTATCTGGTCCAGGCCATCAAGAGAGATGATGATCCGGTCCAGGCCCGACTCGACGGTTTTTTTTGCCAGGTGGTCGGTCAGGAAATGTGCATTTGTGGAAGTGGCAGTGTAAATCTTCTTTTTCCGGGCATATTCCGCTATGTGAAAGAAAAGCGGATGAAGATAAGGCTCTCCCTGGAAATACAGGATCAGGTAAAACAGGTCCGGGTGAAGCTGGTCGATGACCTCATGGTACATTTCAATCGAGATCTTCCCGGTATCACGTGTGAACTTTCTAAGGCCCGACGGACACTCGGGACATCTCAGGTTGCAGGAGGTCGTCGGCTCCACGGAAATGGTAAACGGATTTCCCCAATGCCTCATTTTACCTGTATAGCGACTTAGGTAATAACTGGAAAAAAGTTTGACCAGGTTAATCAATCTCCCAGGTGTTATCCGCATCAGGAGGCTAAGGCTATCTTTAAGCTGAGCAGGCAATGGAAATTGTTATTTCTTTCGTTGGCGCCTGATCCGGTCGGTCAGCAGCGAAACAGCCATAATTCCCAGCTTGAAAGCAAGTCCGGATCCGCCGAACAAATTTTCAAGGATACGGTTTTTAATCGCAGGTCCGGTCAGGTTACCAGTTAATTCCCTGAAGCTGGATTTGATCTTCAGCTCTTGTTCCAGAATCCGTAGCTTCTGGCGTGCCTTTAATAGCTCGATTTCCTGGAAATCCTTCCTATTCTTTTTCATTTTCCAAGTCTTTATATTGATCTAATTCCATCTGGCTTAGGATGAGCCGGGTAAAAGGCCGTACGATGATAGCTCTTCTGAAAACATAGATAAATACGGCCAGGAGGATATAAAAACCGGCAATAATTAGAAATCCCAGCCACCATTTTCCGGTCGCTTCGCCAAACCAATAGGCAAAGGCAAAAGAGCCGAAAACCACAACGAAAAACAATATCCAGAAAAGTACCAGCCATAAAACCAGGCTGGAAAAAAATCTGATCAGGTAATCGGCAACATTGAGCCTAAAATAACCGACCTTCAGGTCTAAGTAAATTTTAATCTGGTCGAAAAACCTCATCAATTGTGCGGATAGGCTATTATCTTCTTCCATAACTGATAGTTATTATGTTATTGGTTAGTGGTTACAATTCTGTTTTGGGTTTGCGGGTGTACTTCCTTTTTGCTACAGACGGTGGTTTTTGTGTTTTAGTTCCAGGTTTTGCTCTTGGAATTTTTGTCTTTAATTCATGTTCCGGTTCCACTCCCATTTCATTCATCAGTTCCCCTAATCCGAGGCCATATTCATCAGCTAGTGCCTGTACTTTTTTCTTAATATTCTGACGGGTAATACTGCCTTTATCGGGAGCTAATAATATACCTGCTAAAGCACCGGCGGCAGCGCCGGCCAGGAAGCCAAGGAGAAAATTTGACATTGTCTTTTTCATGTTTTTAAATATTTTCGGTTAATTTATCGATCAGTTTAAACCCGCTCAGAAATTCTTTCGCCACGATCCTGAGCACGGTATAACCCGGGATAGCCAGGATCATTCCCGGAATACCAGCCAGGCTTCCTGCCATCAGTATTACAAGGAGTATCTCAATCGGGTGCGCATTTACCCTTTTAGAGAAGATCAGGGGTTGTATGACAAAATTATCGATCAGGTTGGCTATGGAAAAAACGAGGATTACCGTGATTGCCGTATTCAGCGCATTATCATACAATCCCAGTCCCAGATCGGAGGAAATACCGAGTACTGTTCCGATAGAAGCCCCGATGATTGGCCCCAGGTAAGGGATCACGTTCATTAACCCTCCGAAAAAACCTATCAATATTGCATTTTCAATCCCAAAGACAGACAGGCCGATCGTAAGCAGTACCATCATGATAAAGAGCTGTGAAAGCAGACCTATAAAATATCTTGAAAGCATGATCTTGGTCTTATGCAGAATAGTTACAACTTCAGGCTGGAAACGGTCAGGGGCAAACAAAAGGATCCCGCTCTTGAGCAGTTGGCGATCACGCAGAAAAAAAAATGAAAGGAAGAGCACGGAAAAGATGCCGATAATTAACGTACTCGTCGCACCGAGAAGCTTTTCAAAAAGGTTGGAAAAATCAGCAACATTGATCACGGAAGTGATCTGGCGTTCCAGGATACTTTGGAGTGTCTCGTCTGCTTTAATAATATCATAAGAAAGCAGTAACCCCTGCATCCGGTTAATCACCCCTGCAAAGTATGTGACTACTTCATCTACATTGATCCTCGAGATCATTTGGGCCTGGCGCGTAATCATCGGAACAAAGAGGAGAGCCAGGCACACAAGCAACCCTATCAGGGTTACAATTGTGATGAGGGCTGCAATCGATTTAGGCATGGATAGTTTGCCGATCCTGATTTTCGAAAGAAATTCCACCAGAGGCTGGCCAATCAAAGATATCACCCCGGCTGTGATGATATAAATCAATATATCGAAGAAATACCACATCATGAACAGACCGAGGAGCACCCCGATAACAGCAACGATGACACGATATTTCTGACTCATAGAAATATTGTTTTAATATACCCGGATAACAAAGTTAAGAAATTTAAAACCAGCTAATTTTTAAAAATGAAGTAAACTGCAAGGATAAGGAATATAAAACCGTTACGGAAGAATTTTCCCCCAGGATTTATTAGGATGAGGACCCATCACAAAAGTAATTTTTCCGCCTTTTATTAATGAAGAATGATCTATGTAATTTTTTAAATATCTCTCTCCGTTCAACAGGATATCCTGGATGAATAAGTTGGTTTCCGACTGATTTCTCACCTCTAATTCCAATTTATTGCCATTCTCCAATGTAATAGCGGCAGATTTTACAAGGGGGCTTCCAATGGCATACCAGTCGGCTCCGGGGCAGACCGGGTAGAATCCCAGGGAACTGAAAATGTACCATGCCGACATCTGGCCGCAGTCATCATTCCCGCACAACCCGTCCGGCGCATCAGCATACATGGCTTTCATGATCATCCTCACCCTTTCCTGTGTTTTCCATGGCTGACCGGTCCAGTTATAAAGATAGGGGATATGATGACCGGGCTCGTTGCCGTGCACATAGCAGCCGATAATCCCATCCCTTGTAATATCTTCGGTTTCCTTAAAATTTTCATCCGAAAGGTGCATGGTAAATAAAGAATCGAGGTACCTTGAAAATTTTTCCCTACCTCCCATCAGGCTGATCATCTCAGGAATCTGATGCGGGACATAAAGGCTGTAATTCCAGGCATTTCCTTCAATAAAACCCTGGCCGTGTGTATTAAGGGCATCAAAAGGGATTTTCCAGGATCCGTCACTCAATTTTGGCCTCATGAAACCCGATCCGGGATCAAAAACATTTATAAAACATTCGGATCGTTTTGTAAAGTCCTGATCAACACCTGGGTTGCCGATTTTACCGGCCAATTGGGCAATGGTCCAGTCGTCATAGGCATATTCCAATGTTTTTGAAACCGATGAAGAATTCTTATCTTCAGGAACATAACCCAGTTCTTTATAATAGACCAGGCCGTCATAAAGATCATAATTTGCCGTATTAACGCAGGCTTCCAGCGCATGGCCGGTATCGAAACCATCATTTCCTTTTATGACCGCATCTGCAATCAATGAAACGGCGTGATAACCGATCATGCACCAGTTCTCATTGGCATGGTGCGACCAGACCGGGAGCATCGGGTGAACGCTTTGATCATAATGGGCCAGCATGGACTTGATCATATCCACATTCCTGGAAGGCTGGATAAGATTGAATAATGGATGAAGCGCACGGTAGGTATCCCAGAGTGAAAAAGTAGAGTAATTTGTAAAACCGGCAGCCTGGTGGATATTCTGGTCAAGGCCGCGGTATGAGCCATCGACATCCATATAAACCGTCGGGCTGAGAAAAGAATGATAAAGGGCGGTATAGAATACCACATTATCGTAGGGGGTCATTGATTCAACGACAATCCGGCCAAGTTCACGGTTCCATTGCTTCTGCGCTTCACTGGATACACGGTCGAAATCCCAGTCAGGAATTTCCGACTGTAGGTTTTTCAGGGCGCCATCCGTACTGACGGACGATAAGGCAAACTTGATTTTCAGCTTCTCCCCTTCTTTCATATTAAAGTCGAAATAAGCCCGGATCTTCTTGCCTGCCATTTCCGGGAAGTTCTTCGTTTCATCAAACTTCCGGTAAAATCCCCGGTAAACGGTCTGATCGTATTTTTTATGCCCATATTGATAAAATGGTTTGCTGAAGACCATCGCGAAATATACCACCCGTGTCCTGGCCCAGCCGTTTGTCTGGCGATAGCCGGTCACCAGCGTATCATTTTCTACCCGGATAAAGGTCCATACATTTTTTTCATCATAATTATAGATACCGTGGATAAGGTCAAGGATGATATGAGCGCTGTCGGTTTCCGGGAAGGTATACTGATGAAAGCCTACCCGCGTTGTAGCCGTCAGTTCCGCTAGAATGCCGTCGTCATCCAGCTTCACTTTGTAATAGCCAGGTTCTGCAACTTCATTCTGATGTAAGTAAGCAGAGCGATAGCCATTTTCAGGATGGACGGCAGTTCCCGGATTTAGTTGCAAAGTCCCGACCGTGGGCATAATCAGGAAATCTCCCAGGTCGGAATGCCCGGTCCCGCTGAAATGTGTATGGCTGAACCCCACGATCGTCGGGTCATCATATTGATATCCCGAGCAATAAGCATAAACCTCCCCGTTATATTTTCCGTCTTTTTCAAAGCTAATGGTATCAGTGTCAGGGCTGAGCTGCACCATGCCAAAAGGAATCGTTGCTCCCGGATAGGTATGGCCCATGCGCTGAGTGCCGATAAGCGGGTTCACATACTGTGTCAGGTTCTGCTGCGCAAGCGCCTGGGTGATAGACAGGCAGAAAAGTATGAAAATGCAGCAATAGGTTTTCATCCTACAATTCTTCCACCAGGTCGGAAAAGATTTTCACAAGCCCTTGCTCGGCCTGGGATGCATAATAAAGTATTTTCGAAATATCGACAGGTTCAAGATGATCCGGGTCACATTCATCCGTAACAACGGAAATAGCAGCCACCGGGAGTTTCATGTGGTTGGCCACTATCACTTCGGGGGTGGTTGACATCCCAACGACATCGGCACCAATGCGGCTAAGCCACCTGTATTCGGCGCGTGTTTCGAGGTTTGGTCCTGATACAGCCACATAGACGCCCCGATGCAAAGTGATGCCGTTCTTTTCAGCGATCCGGATTATCTTCTGATTGATTTCCTTTGAATAAGCCTGGCTCATGTCCGGGAAACGGGTTCCCAGTTCATCGAAATTGGGCCCGATCAAAGGATTCGGAAGCAGGTTGATATGATCCTCGATGAGCATCAGTGATCCTTTTTTGAATGCGGTATTCATGGCACCGCAGGCGTTGGAAACCAGCAAACTGCGTATTCCAAGGACTTTCATAACCCGGATCGGCAGGGTGATTTCCTGGGTGGTATAACCTTCATAAGTATGGAAACGGCCCTTCATGACCAGGACCTTCTTACCGCGAAGCATGCCATATATCAGGATTCCATGGTGAAATTCGACGGTTGAAATTGGAAAGTGGGGAATCTTCTCATAATCGATCTCAATTTCAGGCTCGATCTGGTCGGCCAGTTTTCCCAGGCCGGTTCCAAGAATAATGCCAATTTCAGGTTCCGTGATCCCTTTCGATCGTAAAAATGCTGTGGATTCCAGTATTTTGTTCATCATAAGTGTTGAAATGAAGCGTCAAAGGTAAGAAAATTCTAAATTCCAATTTTTTCAATATCTTTAGCCCTTCAATTTATCCATATGAGGAACATCCCTCAACTTCTCGTTATTGCTGCCATCCTTGGGCTTCTGACATAGGGTATAATTTCACCTATGAAATGTCGTGGATTATGGCGGTACACTGAGTTATGGCGGCCCGAAGCGGGAAAATACGTGCTTACCACCTTCGGGGGCAGCGCTAACCAGGCGATAACTATATGCAGGGTGGAACAACCGAAGCCGATAAAACCATCGAATTCGGCCTGGATCTTTCGAAATTACTCAGCGATATCAACCTGAACCAGGATGTCAAAGTTTTTCTGCAGGTTGTTGAAGATGATCCGGGCAATGCTTACTCCGGGGAAACGGCCTGGATGAATATCTCGATCTTAAATCTCCGGCAGGAAGTTGAAAAGCAGGAGGTCATTTTCCTGATGATCATAGAGCGATTCCCTCACAAGTTTGACTGGACCTTTATCGACCAGTTATATGCGCTATACACACATTCATGGCTGAAAGATCCTGTCTATGAAAATATTAATAAGACCATGCAGGTCGGCCCCTGGTACGGAGATATCATCAATAGGGCAGCACTGAGACATATTTCTCTGGAAGAAGCCCTTATTGAAGAGGGAAAGTTCCTTTTTTACCGGAATGATACGGTGAATTATCTGATCAATTATGGCCAGGATCATTTCAGCCGGATTATTTCAGACAATCCCGTCTGGATGGAACACGTCAGGGGAAAAGCGATACAAAAGGGAATTCCGCTGAAAGAGATGATAAGGTTGGATGCGGAGTATATGTGGGAACAGAAACTTAAGAAGTTTTGAGTTTTAAGTGTTGAGTGTTAAGTCGGGGACTTTTTTATTAGGAAAAATGGTGTAATTTTGCAAAGATTTTCGGAAAATCTTTCTAAAACCTTAGTAATATGCCAACAACCGCGGATTTCAGGAATGGATTGTGCATCGAATTTAACAATGACCTCTGGGCGATCGTCGAGTTTCAGCATGTCAAACCCGGCAAAGGCGGTGCTTTCGTCCGGACCAAGATAAAGAACCTTCGTGATGGCCGGGTGCTTGAAAATACCTTCATAGCCGGTGTCAAGATCAATATTGTCAGGATCGAAAGAAGGCCTCATCAATATCTTTATAACGATGGGGATTCCTATCACTTCATGAATTCCGATACCTTCGAACAGGTCTATATCGAGAAAAAAATGATCGATGCTGCGGACCTGCTCAAGGAAGGACAGACAGTCGACCTGATCTTCCATTCCGAAACGGAAACCGTGTTGCAGTGCGAAATGCCGGCTACGGTTACGCTTGAAGTGACTTACACCGAGCCCGGGGAAAAAGGCAACACCGCCACCAACACGCTGAAAGAGGCAACAGTTGAAACCGGCGCTATCGTCCGGGTACCGCTGTTTATCAATGCCGGTGAGAAAATCAAGGTAGATACCCGTACTTACCGGTATGCTGAAAGAGCTAAAGATTAATATATGAACCTCCCCCGCCCTTATTCTCTCGAGGAAATCGCCGGTTTGCTGAATGCCAGGTTCGATGGTGATCCTTCTTTTTTAATTACCGGGATTAATGAGATCCACATGGTTAATCCAGGCGACCTGACTTTTGTGGACCACCCGAAATATTACGACAAAGCCCTGAATTCAAAGGCCACCACGATATTGATAAACAAAGAAGTGCTACGGCCTGAAGGAAAAGCTCTCATTATTTCCGATGATCCTTTTCGCGACTATGTTTATCTGGCTAAGCATTTCCGGCCTTTCGAAGCCTGCAGCGCATCGGTCAGCCTTACCGCTGAAATCGGCCAGGGAACTGTGATCCAGCCTGGTGCATTCATAGGGAACCATGTGAAAATCGGCAAAAACTGCCTGATCCACTCCAATGTCAGTATTTACGACTATACCGTGATCGGTGATGAGGTCATCATCCATGCCAATTCGGTCATTGGTTCCGATGCATATTACTTCCAGAAGAAATCCGCCGGTTACCGCAAACTTGAATCATGCGGGCGGGTCGTGATCAAAGACCGCGTCGAGATAGGGGCGCTGTGTTCCATTGATAAAGGAGTTTCGGGAGATACTGTTATTGATGAAGGCACCAAGTTCGATAATCATGTTCAGGTCGGACATGACACCTATATCGGCAAAAATTGTCTCATCGGCGCCCATTGCGCCATAGCAGGTGTTACAAGGATCGAAGATGAGGTTATCCTTTGGGGCCGCGTTTCAGTAAATAAAGATATCGTAGTCGGTAAAGGAGCCGTGCTATTGGCTACTTCAGCCATTGACAAATCCATTGAAGGGGGAATAACATATTTCGGATCACCTGCAGAAGAAGCAAGGAAAAAATGGCGGGAAATGGTCTACCTGAAGAGACTCCCCGAATTATTCAAAAAGCTGGATAGTAAATAAACAAGAAAGGATCTTTTACGGTTCAGGTGTTTCAATAACCTGGGTATCCCCTTCTTTTTTTCCGGAATGATACAGATCCATTGCTACCAATATTGCCGTAAATCCCCAAAATGGCACAGACGCCTTGTCTGTGTCAAGGAAGTTATTCATTAATCCGTGCACATAATAAGTAATCAGTCCTAGCATGATCATCAAGCTCAACAGTTTGACTTCCTTATTTTGAGACCTCCGGTAAACACGAATGCCGGTAATAATGACAGTAACAACGATCCCGAAAAAACTCAGCATTCCGAGTACGCCGGATTCAGACATTGGCCCGATGTATTCACTATGGGCATTGCCCATGTCCCCGTAATTAGTGCTGATAATTGTTTTTTCTTTGGAACGCTGGTACGGAGCGTAAACAAACTGGTAAGTACCCGGCCCCCAACCAAAAATCGGCCTTTCTTTGAATAATCTTATTGCAGAAGCCCAGCGATTGATCCTTTCCAGGTTGGAAGCATCAGATGAAATATTGGAAATTGACTGGACATGCTCCATGAAATCAGTGGAAGAGTCTTGTTTGTTCTTTTCAAGCTTATCAATGAACTGGTACTGGAACATAAAGAAGAGGCCGATACCGACCACCAGGAAAAACAAAAGCCAGTAAAACCGGATGCGGAACCGGACCAGAAAGTAAACCATCAGGGCAGCAGCTACACTAATCCAGGCTGCTCTGCTGTATGAGAAGATAATGCCGGTAACCAGGATAGCCAGGATGATAAAAGCCATCACACGGTAAGATCTCTTAAATTGCCGGGACAGTGATAATCCTGTAAAGACGGGAAGGAACAAGGCAATAATAGCACCATACGCTGTATGGTCATTATAAAAAGGCTTCATGACCATATTGCTGTGCGGCTTATCAAACCCATAAGTTGAATGGTTATAAAGCGTATAGAAAATTACTATTACCAGCGGAATAATGTATAACCACTGGAATCTTCTGACATTTTTCAGATCCATGAACAACAATAATCCGGCAAAATAGAATGGTATGACAAACCATAAACGGGCAATCATGAATTTTATGGAAACAGTGGGAATCTCACTGGTGAAACAGGTAATAAAAATCCAGACGAGATTGATGACGATGGCAATGGTAACGGGGTGCTTCATGATCTTGTGATCATAGAACCTCTCATGTAAAAGCTTCAGTATAAAAAGCAATAAAACCCCGAACATAAGGGGTTCGGAAGGCAAAGAAATCCCGATCCCAAATTCGGCATCTTTAAAATTAATGGCAAAAGGGGTCAGAAAAGTGATCAGAAGAAGCACATTATCTAACGAAAAAATATACAGGATGAGCAATAACAAGACGAAAGGGATAGCCAGCCCCCATAATTTATCATGGAGAAAAAGGTAGGCATTCGCGGCTATAAATACCGCGCTGGCACCATAAACCCATAATAGTTTCGCCCGTTCGGTCAATGATTCAATTGGTTTTGATTTTTTCTGATTCTTGACACCCTCAGGTTTTCAACCATCAGAATAACAACAATGGAGAAGAAAAAGGTCAGGATGAACGTCATGGTCACAATCAGCCAGCGGACCGGAAACGATTTTTTATCGGCCGGAAATGGGTGTGTAATGACATTACAATAGGTCAGTTTAGCCTTGTAAAACCGGAGAGCATCTTCATACTGCACATTAAATGCTGTATAGGCACGAGCCTCATTTTTAATCGATTCCGTCAGCAGGATCAGGTCGCCCCCCACCCTTTCCATATTATCTTTCAGACGTTTAACCTCTGAAGAGTTGATGTTGGCTGCTGCGCCACTGGTAACGGTACGCAAATAGCCCCTCATGATCTCTTCTGAGCTTTGATCATAACCCAATAAGCCTGATTCAATGCTGAGTGTATATAAAGCTTGTTTCAGGGAATCAATATCTCTTTCCTTCTTTGACAATAATTGCCTGTACATGTCCATCACCTCTAAATACTTGGCATTGTGCATATTTCTGACCTTCTGATTGTAAAAGTCAATGATGGCTTCAACAATATTGCAGGCCATAACAGGATCCTTGTCAAGAGCTTCTATACTTACCGCATCATAAGGAGTTTTTTCAACTTTAATATTCTGGCTGTATTCGTAATAAATAGCTGTTTTAAAGTATTTATAATCTTTTGAAATCTTGTAATGTTCAGGCAGGTTAAACTTTGTAATCACACTGTCAATAATGTCCTGTGACTGCAGGATCTGGTACATCTGTTCCGTTTCACTTTCTTCAGAATACGGTGATACATTAGCCGGATAGATCACGGCCATGGATTTGAATTTTGGTGTGATGAATAAGGAGCTGGAGAAGATAACCGCCAGCACAACTGCAACCGAAAGGATCACCAGCAGGTGGATTCTCCATTTGAGCAGAAGGTTGATCAGGTTCGTATTATTAAAGTATTTTTCCATTTTGAGCTCAGATATTTTAAATTTCTGAAATCTGACATTCAGCTTAGGTATTATTGGGAACTGAAGTTTTTTTTTAACTGTAACTTCGTATAATTCTCAACGATGATAATGGTTAAAACCGCCGCAAAGAAGACGATAAAGGCAGTGACAACCAATATGATCCACCGGATCGGGTATGATTTGATCTCTGCTTTGTAAGCGCTGTTTATGATAAATTTCTGAGGCAGAAACTGCTCTGCGTCAACTTTGGCTTCCTGGTACTTGGTCTTTAGCAAAGTCAGCTGCTCTGTCTTAAACTCCAGTTCATTCTTCAGAGATAGGAAAACCCCTCCGTATTTTCCGATGGTATCAAGTTTCTGTTGAAGGACTCTGACTGCATGTTGATTGTTTTGAGAAAGTGCAATAGCGAACTGCTGGTTAAGAACTTCTGATTGTCTTTCGTAATCATTAACTCCTTTACTTCCGAGGTATCTTAATGATTCGACGATGCTACTGACTTCATTTTCAAGGCTGCGATACTGCTCATCGACAATCTGGAAAGCTTTGACCGCCCTCTCTTTCTGCATAATATTCCTGGTAGAATCAAGCAAGGCTGCAATATCATTAGCCATGTCAGCTGCCATTTGCGGATCGGTATCAAAAACGGTGATCTTCACAGCCATGTATTCCGTCCGGCGAAACTTGACATTATTTTCATATTCCCTGTGTAACCGGGTATATTTATATTTTGAATCCGGGGAGATATTATAATGCCCCATGAGATCATATTTCTCAACAATCCTGTCCCTGATCAGGTTAGAATTCAGCATCTGCAGCATCTGTTCAGCTTGCTCATCTTCACCGATACCTAGAATATCTTCTTTTATTCCGCTGTTCTGGCTGATCAAAACTTTGGAAATCGAATTGGTCGCAACCGGGAACATGATCACGGAAGATTTGTATTTGGGCTTAATAAAGAAGGGCGATGAAAAAATAATTGAGGCAACGATAGCAATGGCGGTAATAATAGCCAGTGGAAGTCTCCACTTATATAATAAATGCAACAGGTTGATGGAATTAAGTTCCTTTTTGAAGGGTTCCTGGTTCAACTGATCAGTCATATTATCCTTTATTACCGAAAAGAGGTCAAATTTAGAAATAAATATTAATAATTAAGGCAGTTCTTAAAAGTTAAATAATAAATAATGCCATTAAGCTATCACCCCGACGATTTATCCTTAAGCAAACGAATGATTTCCACGATATTGATCAATTTTAATGCAAAAGCAGAAATAAGACTGGCAATCAGCATGATCGAAAAATTGAGCAACCAATGGAAGGATAATTCTTTAGAAATAAAATTAAATCCTATCACCAAAGCGATAAAGAACAGAAGTGTGAAAATAAACCGATAATCTATCTTAAAACGGAAAAAGTACTGTGCCATGATAAGATAAGAGCCCGCCGTAAACAGTTGAGTTACAAGACTGGCAATAGCCGCACCGGAAGCCTGCATCCTGGGTATTAAAAAGATATTTAAACTGAAATTCACGATGATACCGCCCAGGGCAATCAGGTTCAGTTGTTTCAGATTGCCGTTTGCCGTAAGCAGCGTGCTGAAAATATACATCGTGGCGCTTCCCAGGAAACCGAACATCAGGATACCATATACATGAGCCGACTGACTGATCTTTTCGACATACCCGGCTGCTGATTCCAGTTCTCCTTTCGGATAAAGCCATTCCATGATCTCGGTCCGGTAAAAAAATGAGCCGGTCACGATAATGATACCTGATGTGATGAGAAGGGCATATGGAAACCTTACCATCTTACTCAATTCCTGCCGCATTTTGATCATCCTCGAATAGATAGGCAAAAGCAAAACGGCAAAAAGCCAGGCAAACTGGTTTAAGGCATCAAGCAAGCGAAATGCCTGGGCGTAAATTCCCGATTGCCGCTCACCTTCAGCTCCTTTTAGCAACCGTTCGATAAAAACCGAATCAACCCGGTTATAAACCGACATAAGCAGCGCCAGAAGGGCAAAAGGCAGGCTCTTTTTCAAAATTACCAGGAAAAATGGCCAGTTCCAGCTAAGTCTTTGAAACTTTGCCTTCTTCATAACAATAGCCATGGCTACAATCGCGGTGATCAGGTATGCAACTGTCTGTGAATACACAAACCATTCGATTTTAAACACTCCACCTGTGAGGTTTCCCCAAAGCAAGGCAGCACATATTAATATCATCAGTACCCGGTCAAATACGGAGAGAAAACTGTCGGTGCGGAACATCAGCATACCTGAAACATTCGACCGCAGGTAAAGTATAAAAGAAAGGAGGAATTGGTTAAAACCGACCCAGGCCAGCATTTTAAGCTGATCTCCATCATACCCGATGATCAGGGCTACGATGAAGGTCACAGCAACATAAACGAACGTCAGCAGGAATTTCAGGATAACCAGGCTTGAGAAATGCTTGTTCAGCAAGTGGACATGCTGGGCAATATTCCGGTTGTTGAAATTTGTAATTCCGGCATCCAGCAATATATTGAACAGAAAAGCAAAATTAAAAATGGTAAAATAAAAACCGTAATCCACAAGCCCAACCGTATTCTGCACCGTGCGATCGATCCCGAAAATATAGAATGGCTTCACTAAAAAGTTCAGGAACAGCAATAGGGCAAGATTGGTCAGGAATTTTTTCTGCATAGAAAGGTTGTTAGGAAAATGTGAAAATAACAGGCGGTTTAATATTCCCTCTTTAGCCGGTCATTTTCAAAAAAAATTAAATTTGTACAAAGTTATGAGATTTAAAAAACTGTACACGGGCTAAATCCGGTATGTAACCGTAAGTTTAATTTCTTTCAAATATTTACAGATTTGAAAATTGCTGTTAACACCAGGTTGCTCCTGAAAAACAAGCTTGAAGGAATAGGATGGTTTTCTTACGAAACTTTAAGAAGGATAACGAAACAGCACCAGGAACATCAGTTTTATTTCATGTTCGACCGGCAATTCGATGAGTCATTCATTTTTTCAGGGAATATCACACCCGTGGTTATCCCGCCGCAAGCCCGGCATCCGTTGCTGTATTACCTTTGGTTTGAAAAATCTATTCCTAGGATATTAAAAAAGATCCAGCCCGATCTCTTTTTCTCTCCCGATGGATATTTATCGCTTTCCAGCCCGGTTAAATCGATGAATGTTATTCATGACCTGAATTTTGAACATTATCCCGAGGACCTTCCATATCCCGAAAGGACATTCTATCGTCATTATTTTCCGCAATATGCCCGGAAAGCCTGCCGGATCGCTACGGTTTCGGAATTTTCAAAACGGGACATCATCAACCAGTATCATGTTTCCCCTGAAAAGATCGATGTAGTTTACAATGGCGCTAATGACCGTTACTCTCCCCTTTCTGAGTCTGAAAAGTTCCTGGTCAGGGCAAATATTCCGGGGGTATCCCCTATTTTGTATTTGTAGGTGCCCTGCATCCCCGCAAAAACCTGGCAAATTTATTCCGCGCTTTCGATCTCTTCAGGCAGGAAACCGGTATCAACATGAAACTGCTCGCCATCGGGCAGAAAAAATGGTGGACCAAAAGTATCAAAGAAGCTTATGATAAGATGCAGTTTAACAAAGATGTGGATTTTTGCGGCCGGCTCGAACCACTCGAGTTGAACAGGGTAATTGCCTCCGCTACAGCACTTACTTACGTTTCTTATTTTGAGGGGTTCGGTATCCCGATCCTCGAAGCATTTTACTGCGAAACACCTGTTATTACATCCAATGTAACCTCCATGCCTGAAGTTGCCGGAGATGCTGCCATTCTCATCGATCCTTTCTCCGTAAAATCGATCTGTGAAGGGATGATGAAAATTGTGTCAGATCCCTCAATTAGCATTTCTCTCAATGAAAAAGCACGTGAACGCAGGCAGGTTTTCAACTGGCAAAGAACCGCCGGCCTGCTCTGGGACTCCATGGAAAAGGCATTAGATTCAAAAAAACCGTAAAAAAAGAAATGAATGAATGTTTTGATCATTGGTTCCGGGGGAAGAGAACATGCTTTAGCCTGGAAATTGCAACAAAGCCCTCTATTGACGGAGTTATTTATTGCACCCGGCAATGCAGGAACAGCAGAATTGGGAAGAAATGTAAACCTTTCTGTTTCTGATTTCGCAAGAATCAGGGAGATGGCCCTGGAGAATAAGATTGAAATGGTCGTAGTCGGCCCGGAAGTGCCGCTGGTGGAAGGCATCCATGATTTCTTTCTCGCTGATCCATTGCTGAAAGAGATTCCCGTTATCGGGCCCAGGCAGCAGGCCGCGATGCTCGAAGGCAGTAAGGACTTTGCCAAGGCTTTCCTGAAAAGACACAAGATACCCACCGCAAAGTACAAGACATTTACCAAAGATCAGCTCAAAGAAGCTTTTCGCTTCCTCGAGGAAATGAAGCCTCCATTCGTCGTCAAAGCCGATGGACTGGCTGCAGGTAAAGGGGTTGTTATATGCAAGACTCTGAAAGAGGCACAGGAGGAGATCAGGGCGATGTTGCTCCATGAAAAATTCGGCGAGGCCAGTGAGAAAGTGATCATTGAAGAATTCCTGGCCGGTATAGAAATGTCCGCATTTGTGCTGACCGACGGCTTGCACTACCTGATCCTGCCGTCAGCAAAAGATTACAAGAGGATCGGAGAGGGCGATCTCGGCCCGAATACGGGCGGCATGGGATCTGTTTCCCCCGTCCCTTTTGCAGGTGATGCTTTTATGAAGAAGGTCGAAGAAAGGGTCATCGCGCCGACCATGGAAGGCTTGATCCGGGATGGCATAGAATACAGGGGATTTATCTTTTTTGGGCTGATCAATGTTGAAGGTGATCCGTATGTCATTGAATACAATGCCAGGATGGGCGACCCTGAAGCAGAATCCATCATTCCCCGGATTAAAAATGATTTGCTTGAATTGTTCATAGCAATTGGTAACCAAAGCCTTGACCGGTATAAAATTGAAGTTGATCCAAGGTATGCGGCAACGGTGATGTTGGTTTCATCGGGCTATCCGGGAAGTTATGAGAAAAATAAAACTATATCCGGTCTTGACCTGGTTGAAGACAGCATCATTTTTCACGCGGGAACCATCATCGGTCCTGAAGAAAATCAGGTGCTTACCCATGGCGGGCGTGTTCTGGCCCTGACTTCTTTCGGGGACACAATAATAGAAGCTTTCAGGAAGTCATATCTGAATGCAGATAAAATTAAATATGAGAATAAAACTTTCAGGAGGGACCTCGGGCAGGATCTGTTGAAGTACCTAAAGTGATTCAGGGTGCAATTCGACCTTCATGTTCCATTTTTCATTTTTCATGTTGCATTTTGCATTTCATTGATCATTTTCCATTTGAAATGCATCATAAAAATTAGTTTCTATTTAATGAAACTTTTACTATCTTTGCAATTACAAGTTGCTAAAGAATGGATAGACTCTTTAAGAATGAAAACATACACTTTAGACGAAGTTCAAGATAAACTTATTGGGAAAATTGGCACTCCTGAGCGAGATAAGTTTGAATACGAATTACAAATGGATTTAATCGGAAAAGCAATTAAACAAACGCGTCAGGAGCGCCATTTAACACAGGAAGAATTGGGGAAACTCATTGGGGTGCAAAAATCTCAGATCTCAAGAATTGAAAGTAATGCGAGTAATGTTACAATTGATACCTTAATGCGAGTCTTTAATGCGTTACAAGCAAAAGTAATGTTACAAGTTGAATTACCTCACTTTAAAATCAGCATGGGACAATAACTTACAGAGGAGGAGATTAAGATAGCGGAGGAATCTTAAAATAGAATTTCTCAAAAATAAACACCATTGTAACAGGCTTTTATTCAAACCGTTGCGCGTCAAAAAGATGAATGCTATTAAATCTAAACATAATTAATTATGGCAACAGCTATAAAAACGTGCAGTAAATGCATTCTGAATGAGAAGATTGATGGCGTTATAATCGGTGACGATGGTATTTGTAATTACTGTAAAGAATATGTACCGTTTAGTCCTTATAAAGAAAGTGAATTACTGAAGATATTTAAAAAAACACGAAAAAAGAAAAGGATATATGATGCGCTTGTTCCCATCAGTGGAGGTAAAGACAGCACTTATGTTTTATATTTAGCTGTCAATAAGTACAAACTAAATGTATTGACCTACACTTTTGACAATGGGTTTATGAATGATCTGGCTAAAGAGAATATTGAAAGAGCTGTTAAAAAGTGTGGAGTTGATCATGTTTGGGTAAAACATGACTTGAAATTAATCCATGAACTATACCGCACTGCTCTCGTGCATTCGGGTGAGATATGCGGTATTTGCGGGACCGGAATAGAAAGGAGTATGTTGAAAATTTCTGAAGCATGGAAAGTCCCGGTGATTTTATTAGGCCATTCACCTGCGGAAGCCAATTCTTTTACAACTGAAAATATTTATGATCAGTCGAGATTAAAAGCAATCATTCAGAAGAACCGGAATATAAATAATGAAATGATCAACCGCTTCCTTATCTATCCAAAACTGAATTTTATTACAAGTTATTTATATACAAAATCAGGACGTTTTGGAAAGAAGGTCAATATACTTTACTATTTAAACAACCCTTCTGATAAGGAAATCGGAAATATAATAAAGAAAGAAATGGACTGGAAAGAATCAGATCAGTCAGAATACACCAGGCATTTTGATTGTTTGGCAGAGCCTTTCTCCAACTACATAAGGGATAAACGTTTTGGTTATTCAAGACGGTTGCCCCAGCTCAGTAATATGATCCGGAACAAAGAAATAACAAGAGAAGAAGCCTTGAAAATTTATATCGATGACAATAAGAATCCTTTACCGCACAATTATGAATTTGTGATGTCATCTTTAAATTTGAAAGAAAATGATATTGAGGAAATTGAAAAAATTCCCGTGAATGTATTTAATGATAAGAAATCACCGGCTAACATAATATTTGCTAAAACAAGAAGCTTGATCAAGAAAAATGTTCATTAAAATAGATGTTGTGATTTTTTATCATTTACTTAACTAAGATTCAATAATTTAAGACCATTATGCTGATCAAATTTTTCCGGTCGAGTTTCCTTATACAGTATTTTTTACTTATCCTTGTCACCGCCGGGATCTGGATACCCGGTTTCTTTGCAAACCAGGGGTTGCCGGTCGAACCCAGCCTTATCACCCCTTTATACAACCTTGCCCATCATCTCCTGAAACTTTTTGAGGCCGCCAGTCCTGCTTTAGCCATGGTGATCATTCTTCTTTCGGCCCTGACACTAAATAATATTCTCATTTTTCATGATCTCACGCCCAAAAACGACCTGCTGCCTGCTTTTCTTTTCATCGTCCTTATGGGCAGCAACCCGCTTACGCTTTGCACCTATCCGGTAGTTCTTTCTTTACCCTTTTTTACATGGTTCCTTCATACTATCTTCAGAATCAATGATGAACCCGAGAATAATATGGCAGTGTTTAATGCCAGCATCCTGATTTCAGTCATTTCGATGATCTATCCGGCAGCCATTATCATCTATGCCTGTATATGGCTGATCTTACTCGTTTTCGGCACTTTTACCGGAAGAAACCTCATCATTTCGTTCATCGCCCTGTTACTCCCATATATATACCTGTTCCTGTATTTCTTCTGGACCGACCAGCTCAGTGAAGCATTGAATGCATACCGGGTTTATTTCTTTGAAATTTTTCACTTCCGGATCAATTTCGAAATATGGCAGCTGTGTATTTGGGGTATTTTTATCGTATTCATGCTATTGCCGGCTTTTTTGCGGATCACCGGCACCCTGAGCACGTTCAGCATTAATTTCCGGAAAAAAATGTCCGCTACCGGATGGCTCCTGGCATTCACCTTCCCTATCATTATTTTCCATGGGCAGGTAGATTATAATTCCCTCATATTTTTACCGGCCACTATCATGATTGCCCATTATTACCATCTCTTTAAAAAATCTGTCTGGAATGAAATCGCCTTGCTGATATTCCTGCTGCTGATCCTTACACACAACTATTTACAGCTGTTTAATGCTTAAGTCCTCCTTAACTGATAACCTGATCGAAGCTGGTTGCGATGAAGCCGGCCGGGGATGCCTGGCCGGTCCTGTATTTGCTGCTGCAGTGATCTTACCGCCAGGATATACAAATCCGGCTATTAATGATTCTAAAAAGATGTCGGCAAGGCAAAGGGAAAATATGAGACAAATTATCGAAAAGGACGCCGTGGCCTGGGCAGTTGAATCAGTGGATCACCAAACCATTGACCAGATAAATATCCTGAATGCCTCCATCCTGGCCATGCATCAGGCAATAAAAAAATTAACAATACAACCACAACTGATCCTTGCTGATGGTAACCGGTTTCATCCCTATCCCGGCATACCGCACCGCTGCATCATAAAAGGAGATGCCACTTACCTGAGCATTGCCGCTGCATCCATCCTGGCTAAAACATACCGGGATGATTTTATGCTGAATTTGGACCGGGTATTCCCCCAATATGGCTGGAAAACCAACAAAGGCTATCCAACGGAAGCACATCGGAAGGCAATTGATCAATGGGGAATAACCCGCTTTCACAGGAAAAGTTTCCATTGTAAACTGACTCTGGATTTTTACCCCTGATTTTTGTATATTTGTACCCCCAGTTAACAACTCTTTAAAATTTAATCCATGACTCACTCCGAATTTGAAATTATTATAAAAGAAGGAGTTAACAGTTGTGCCAATGACCAGGGATGGGTCAACTTAGCTGAGCTAGGTACCTATCTCAGGCAAAGAGGTCTGCAGTACGGCAAACTATCACGCTTTCTTCAGGACTATCAGAATATCATTGAAATCCGGGTTGACGACTCTATAACTCCTCCTGCCGTTTACGCAAGATTGCGCTGACCTGCTGGTAAGCTGTTTGCTGATCAGGGCTTCCCATCACCGCCTCAGAGGTGAACAACATGCCTGCAAATGAATCAGACCCTGGATGTCTTCCATTTACCGCTTTTAAGGTAAAAATATGACATTCCACCCAGAAGAAAGGCATAAAAGTACTCTGTCATCCAGACGATATAAACTTCCTGCCGTAAAATTTCAGCTAATATAAAGGCTGCGGCCAGATAAAAGAAAATGACAACCAGTTCGATAAGGAAGGAAACCTGGGTTTTACCTGTACCGGAAACCGCATTGAAAAAAACATAACCCACCGCCAGGAATAATGCAGCCACATTTACAACATAAAGTGCAGGTAACGAAACGCTTATCAGTTCCGGGTCGTTGGTATAAATTTTCAGTGCCAGACCAGGAAAGATCAATCCCAGGGTTACAATGAACAATACTCCTATGGCACAGAGCCTGGCGACTTTCATAACCAGCGGCATGACTTCTTCCTGCCTGTCCTTGCCGATCAGATTACTGACCAGGGTGTTGGTGGCGGAACCAAATCCAAACATCGGGATCATCATGATCACGTAGAAGCTGCGGATAATATTTGATACGGCAAGGGCACGTTCGCCAAGTTTTTCGATAAAAAGAAAAAAAACGAGCCAGGCAGACATGGAAAAGAAGTTCTGCAGCATGACCGGAAATGCCACTTTTATGATCCTCTTATATAATACTTCATCGAACCTTGCACGATGAAATAAATTGAATTTTTTTCCATCCTGATTCATCATCGTGAAAACCGTAAAAAATACTGTTGCTGAAAATTCAGCAATCACGGAAGCCAGCGCAGCACCGCCGATCCCCATTTCAGGTAAACCGAGGTTCCCGAAAATGAGGCCATAATCAAGTACCATATTAACTAGTGCCATGAGCAAGGTAGTCCAGATAATGACCTTTGTCCGGGTAATCCCGATATAGAGCCCGCGAAAAAGCGTATTAACGCTGGCAAAGAAAATACCATAAGAACGGTACCTGATATATTCCTGGGTATATGCATTGACATCTTCCGACTGTATAATATGTTTCAGGATGTCGCCCGAAAAAAACTGCATCAGGCTAAAGAGGGAAAGGGCTAGTGGAAGCTGGAAATAGAACCCATGCTGAAAAGTCCGTCCGATCTCGGCATAGGCCTGCTCACCTTTCCTTCTGGCAATAATGATCTGTGTCCCGGTCCCGAAACCCCACGCCAGCATCACCGCTATAAAATAAAAAATCCCGCCGATAGCACCTGCGCCAAGTTCAACCTGCCCGACCCTGCCCAAAAAAGCAGTGTCAGTGATGTTCAGTAAGTTCTGCGCTACGCTGCCAATAATAATCGGATAAGCAATGAACCAGATCTCACGGTATGTGATTGAGGTTTTCACCAGACTTTAAAGACTAATGGAAATTTTGGTAAATTTACATTTTTTGACGAAAAGCGCAGGGCGTAGGGCATTGGGTAATTAGAATTTTAATTTTTATTGAATGATCGCTCATCCTGACATCTTTTTTAACTTTACACGATATTATCTGATCCAACAGATAATCAAGAAAGCATGATTCAGGAAGAGTCGTTCAAGTACGTCATCAGAAATTACTTTTCAAGGTATCTTGAGCACTTCAGGATAAACCTGGAAAAGGCGATGGAGGAATACGATCCGGAAGCTATTCACGAATACCGGGTATCGGTAAAAAGGATACGCGCCATTATCCGCGCATTGGACCGGGTTTATGATGATCCGCTGTTTTCCGGAAAAATGATCCAGCCTTTGCGGCTGATGTTCAAAGCCGGCGGAACGATCCGCGATGACCAGGTGCAGATCGGGCTGGTTGAAAATATTGAAAAAGAATTCGGACATTCCTTCCCCCTTATCAAATCTTATTACTATAAACGAATTGAAGATCAACGGGATTCTTTTTTTCTTAAATCGATTGATTTCGAATATAAATCCATTGATTCCATTTCCCGGCAGATCGAAAACATTCTTGATCCGCTGGATGATAATTCACTGGAAACAAATCTCTACAACTGGCTCCATGAATCTATGGAGAAACTGAAAAGAAAAAGGTATGACCTTGAAAAACCTGATAAATTGCACCGTTTCCGCACCCGTTTCAAGGAAAACGGGTATGTCGCGGAGATGATCTTTCAATCCAGATACAGTAACAAGATCTCAAAGACGGCATATAACCGTATGAAAAATTTTGGCCAGGAGCTCGGTAACTGGCATGATCATTACCAGCTCTGGTCTAAAACAGCGCTCATCTTCCAGGAATCCCGGAACTTTGACCTGCTGGAAGAGGCATTTGAATTGAGGAAATTTATTACACCCATCCACGATAAGCTATTCCAGGAAATACTTCACCTGATCAAAAGGGACGACAGTATTTTTTCTGTTTGATAAAACAGGAATGTAAACCGACGGGTTAACCCGTCGGTTTCTGTATATAAATAATCCAAAAAGTTTACTTTGGATTGTTGTTTTTATTCACACATTCTATGATTTAAGGTTTGCCAATCCCCCTAATGAAAAAGATGTCTCCTAATGATTGTGCATTTCATGGTCTTTTTCCGGCTCTTTTGCAGGAGGACGATCGTAATGGCAGCAGCCGGGTAATTCATCATAAACCTTATCATCAGCCCGATGCATATCAGTATCATGTCCTACTTTTGCAATGGCGATATTTATTTTATCCACATCAGTTTTAGTGGAATCATAAGACACATCGATCATTTTTGTCTCTTTGTTCCAATCGGCAGCGGCTACACCTTTGACCGACTTTGCAGCGGTTTCGATACGTTTTTCGCACATGCCGCAATTTCCGTACACTTTAAACTCTTCCGTTTTGCTTTGAGCGAAAAGTGTCATTGTTCCTAACAGGAACAGACTTCCAAAACTTACCATTTTTACTTTCATGTTTCTATTATTTAAGTGATTAAACATTTAATTACGATATAAGCAACATTCAGGCAGATTGTTGTAAACTTCATCACTGGCCTTAAACTTTTCTGTATCATGCCCGGCTTGGGCTATGGCCATATGGATGGTGTTAAGATCAGCCAAGGCGTTATCGTATTCCACATGGATTTTTTTAGTTTTAACGTCCCAATCAGTAGATGAGACTCCCTGAACAGATTTGGCGGCTTTCTCAATACGTTCCTTGCACATATCGCAGTTGCCTGAAACGCCAAACATGGCATGCTGAAAGGTCTGAGTTGAGGTATTCCCTGCAGAAACATTATTTAGGTTTTTATTTAACTCTGGAGCAGCAGGCATATTCATTCCCGGCATGGTGGATGTTTGTCCGCCCTGACGGTTCATCATGCTGGGCTTCCCTTCCAACTGTGCGGCGGCATCAACGCTGAATGTCCCGTTCGTGACGATTTCTTCCCCCTCTTCCAGGCCATCAAGAACTATATAAGAATCCTTCATAGTAGCGCCAAGCGTTATCTCACGCATTTTAAAGGCAGGCATCTCTGTACCGGGTATCTTAACGTACACAATAGAACGGGGCCCTGTCCAGAGAACTGCCGATTGGGGGATGGTAAGTTGTTGACCTGACTTAGGATTACTTGATTTCACCGTGCCATTTACAAACATTTCAGGTTTTAATTGTGAACCGGTATTGTTTAATTCTACCCTCACTCTTGCAATTCGCGTCGAGGGGTCGATCACAGGATCGATAAAAGAAACATTACCTTCGAAAGTCTTGCCGGGTATTGCCAGTGCCGTAAATTCCACATTCTGTCCTAATGACAGCCACGGCAGGTCTGATTCATATGCATCGAAAAACGCCCAAATTTGTGATAAATCTGCAACATCGAATAATACCGCTCCTTTGTTGATATAATCGCCTTCATTTACTTTCCGGGCGGTGACAATTCCCGAGGTGTTGGCATAGATATCAAATGTCGAAGTAACCTTGCCCGACTTTTCAATCTCCTGAATTTGCTGGTCAGACAATTTCCAATTGCGCAGTTTCTCACGGGCAGCGTCAAGGACAGCCGGGTATTTATCTCCCATCGTCATAGCTTCGAGAAGTTCTTTCTGGGCCGTGACAAGCTCCGGGGAATATATCCTTGCAATCAACTGGCCTTTTTTTACAGTTTCACCGGTAACATTAATAAATAGTTGCTCGATCCTTCCCGGAACATGGGCGGATTGCGACTGCAATAACCTTTCGTCCGGTTGAATCTTTCCATAAAGGAAAATCTCTTTTGAAGCAAGTCCCTTACTCACTATAAAGGTCTGAACTTCGGCGAGTTTCATGGCCGATTCGCTCATCTTGATAGCCTGGTCATCTATTTCCGCGTCAGATTTTTGCAATGGAATCAAATCCATCCCGCAAATAGGGCATTTCCCGGGTTTATCCATCCTGATCTGGGGATGCATGGCACAGGTCCAGATTGTTTTTTCAGCTTCGGAATGTTCATATACTGCAGCCTGGTTTTTATTTTCAGCAGGACCGGAATGGTGGAAAAACAACCATCCAAGCAGCAGGCCGGCAATAATGAGTAAGCTGCTTTTTATATATTTATTAGAAAGAAATTTAAATTTTTTCATCGTTTTATTCTTTAATATTTTAATGAATTCATCAGCTTTTCAGCCATAGCTACAGCGGTGTTGTAATCGACGATGGCTTCGACATGATTAAAACCGTAATCGAGCACTTTAATCTGCATCCGAAGTACCTCTTCAAAATCATTTCCGGTTGTAGTAAATCCAGAAAGCAACAAATCAGTGGTTTTCCTTGCCAGGCCTTCCTGTTCCTGATACAACGCTATCCGCCGTTCAGCATCATCCAGATTTTGTACAAATTGCCTGTATTGAACAAGCAAACTGTTTTTCAAATCAATGGTTTGCTGATCGCCTGCCTCCTGCATCAAGCGGGCTTCGCTTTGCATTGCGTTGTATTTCTTCCTGTAAATAGGAATGGTCACAGAGACCATTGGCATGAACATATCTTTGCCATTCATCATGGAAGTATTTCCTTCCCTCGCCTGAATTGGCATATAGTTCAATCCGACCCCCAACATGGGGAGTCCCATCTTTTTTGCCTTTTCTTCCATTGAAGCATACGATCCGGTTTCGTCTTCAAGCATCGCCAGCATTGGGTTTTTGTTCATAATACTGTCTGCGATTGCTGCCTTACTTACAAAAAGTTGCTGTACGATCAATGAATCGGATATCTGCACCCTGATCTCCATGTCACGGTTCAATAAGGCATTAAACTTCGCTTCTTCGGTTCGCCTTTGATCAGAGAGCAATGCCAAGCGGTTTTGCTGTTCCAGGATTTCCATTTTCACACGAAGGACATCCTGCAATCCGGTCTGCTTTCCACCCATACCCTGCGAATTGCCATTTGATGAAGTCGTCCCGGAAGCCATGTTACTTGCAGAGCTTTGATTATTGTTCATGCCGTTCATGCCACCACTTGAATTTTCAAGGGTCCCTGTGTTTGCAATGCTCATAGAACCTGCCCCCGGCATTGCAGTGGAACTACTACCATCAGGAGACTGAAATTTTATCAAAGCCAGCTTTTCAAGTGATTCAAGTAATTCGATATTGTTTTTAACCAGCGCAATTTCCCTATCGTACTTCATCAACTGGTACCAGTTTAATTTGACCTGGAAAAACAATTCGGCTTTTGAAGCATTGAACTCTTCATATTTGGCTTTGGCCATCATGGAAGCTTCATCTTTTGCTGCTTTGAGCGTTCCAAACCAGGGAAACATCTGCATCAGCTGGATATTACCTATTTGATTACCCCCTAAAAGCTCCATAGGTTTTATAAAAAAGCCGAACGATGCCTGGGGATCGGGCAGTGAGCCGACCTGGGGCACCTTTTGCAGGGCTGCCAGGTATTGGTTATAAGCAGCTTTTAACCCGGGATTGTTCCTGGCTGCCATTTCCAGGTATCCATTGAGATTACTGAATGAATCCTGCGCATGGCCAGCCGCACTAACTATTAGCATGGTAAGAATGATAAAAAAAACTTTTAATTTTTCCATGGCTCTAGTTATTAAGTTTTATTGCCTGTCTTTCCTGCTTTTTCACTGCTCCTTCACGCCAGAAACACTGAAGGATGGGCACAACAAACATCGTCATGATCTGGATGATCATGCCACCGAATGTCGGGATGGCCATTGGCACCATGATATCGGAACCCTTACCGGTGGATGATAATACAGGCAACAGGGCAATGATCGCAACGGCAGCCGTCATCATGGCGGGTCGTACCCTTTTCTTTCCTGCAATGACCACTGCTTCGCGCACCCCGTTTACAGAATCAGGTTTTATTTCTTTAAAGACCTGGTGGATATAAGTTCCCATAATTACACCATCATCGGTGGCGATACCGAAAAGTGCAATGAATCCAACCCATACGGCCACACTGAGGTTTATGGTATGTATCTGAAACAGGTGCCTCATTTCGATATTTGCTACGGAGAAGTTCATGAACCAGGGCTGACTGTAAAGCCATAACATGATAAATCCACCTGCAAATGCAACAAAAACGCCCGAAAAATGGATAGAGGAGGCGGTGATCGTCTTGAATTGAAAATAAAGCAGTAAAAATACCAGCATCAAACTGATCGGAATAACAACCTCCAGCCGTTTGGTCGCCCTAATCTGTTGTTCGTAGTTACCCGCAAAAGCATAAGATACTCCTTTTGGCAAAACAAGCACTCCATTATTAATTTTATCTTTCAGGAATTTCTGGGCTTCCTCCACGACATTAACTTCAGCTTTTCCCGGGATCTTATCAAAAATCACATACCCGTTCAGGAAAGTGTTCTCACTCCGGATCATTTGCGGCCCGCGGGTGAATATAATGTCAGCCAGTTCACCCAGGGGCACCTGGACTCCTGTCATCGAAGGAACGAGTATTTTACTGATTTCTTCAGGCGTATTCCTCAATTCACGTGCATAACGGACCCTCACGGGGAAACGCTCGCGACCTTCTACCGTATTAGTAAGTACCATTCCGCCAACGGCCACCTGCAAAATATCCTGGACGTCTTCAACAGTCATTCCGTAACGGGCAATTGCCTGCCGGTTAATTTTAATTTCGATGTAAGGTGCACCCACTGCCCGGTCGTAAAAAACCGAAGTTGACTGGATTGAAGGGACTTCTTTAAGTTCCGATTCCAGTTCGATACCGGCTTTTTCAATGGATTCCAGGTCAGGCCCGTAAACCTTTAATCCCATCGGGGCCCGCATACCGGTCGACAGCATGACAAGCCGGGTCTGAATGGGCTGAAGTTTGGGCGCTGAAGTCAGACCGGGAATATTGGTGACCTTGACTATTTCTTTCCAGATGTCGTCCGGGGATTTGATTTCAGGACGCCACTGCCGTAGATATTCGCCATTTTTATCGGGAGTAAGCTGCTCCCGGCTGATCTTTCTGAATCCATCACGCCCGGGATCATATGTTGTTCCATCCGTGAGTATAAAATTCCCGTCTTTATCCACCTTAAAGCTCATCCTGCGCCCGTCTTCATCAAGAATGTATTCCGGCACATAGTTGATGGTATTTTCAAACATCTGCACGGGTGCTGGGTCCAGGGCCGAATTGATGCGTCCCCATTTGCCGACGGCCAGTTCGACTTCGGGAATGGATGACAGCCGTTTATCGAGCAATTCAACATATTCCTGGTTTTGTTCGATTCCACTATGAGGCATGCTGGTAGGCATCAGTAAAAAGGAACCTTCATCCAGGGCCGGCATGAACTCCTTCCCAAACCCGGGAAAAGTCTGACTGAAGGATTGCCAGGCATTCGATTTCTTGATTCCGTCCGGCATAAAGGAAAATACCCGGTTTGCACCCTGCCAGGTTAATATTCCAAATAAAATGGTCAAAATGGGCAAAGCCAAAAATTTCCATTTGTTTCGCAATGCCCAGCGCAGGATAGGCTCATAAAAATGCACGATCAACATTAGAATTCCCAGGATGAAAGCTATTAACAATCCCACAAACAAGAGATTGGTAATATTGCTGTTTGCTGCGCCCAGGGGTAGCCATTCAATTGCCAGATACCAGACTGCAACAAGCAGGGTAATGCCTATGTTGATGTAATTGGGCATGCTTTTGCGGGTTTCAGGCCATTTATAATCAAACAGGTTATTCAAACCAATCAGCACCAGGGCCAGGGCCGGGATCTGCTTCCAGGCAATGGCAAATACTATTCCGGCAGCAATAAGGATAATATTGAAAATCCTGCTGACCCGCTTTTTATCGAATTTAACCGAGAAGAAAATGTTCGCCAATGTAGGCAACACAACAATTCCCAGCAGGAAGGAAGCCAGCAGGGCAAAGGTCTTGGTAAAAGCGAGCGGTCTGAACAGCTTACCCTCGGCTGCCTGCATGGCAAATACCGGAAGGAAACTGACGATAGTGGTTCCCAGTGCTGTTGTGATGGCAGAGGACACTTCGATAGTCGCCTGATAGATCACAGCGATCAGGGTTTTCCCTTTTACATCAAGATTCTCCGGCATTTCCAGGTGCCGGATTATGTTTTCAACGAAAACAATTGCCACGTCCACCATGACCCCAATGGCAATAGCAATACCTGATAGCGCGACAATATTGGCATCGACACCTACCCATTTCATGACGATAAAGGTCATAAGCACAGCCACCGGCAGAAGCGATGAAATCAGTATCGATGCTCTCAGGTTCAACACCAGGATAATAATTACGATGATTGAAATGAGGATTTCATGCGACAATGCCGATTCGAGTGTTCCAATCGTTTCTTTTATCAGCCCCGTTCGGTCGTAAAACGGTACAACCGTGACTTTTGAAATCGTGCCATCCGCCAGGGTTTTTTGTGGCAAACCGGGCGCAATCTCTTCAATTTTTTTCCTGACATTATTAATGACTTCCATAGGATTTGAGCCATAACGGGCGACAACTGCGGCGCCAACAGCTTCCACACCATCTTTATCAAGCCCTCCACGCCGGGTTGCCGGACCAAATCCTACTCTTGCCACGTCACTTATTCTCACAGGAATGTTGTTTCGGACAGCCACAACGGCATCTCTTAAATCATCAAGATTTTTAATATAACCCAATCCCCGGATTACATATTCGACTTTATTCAGCTCTATGGTTTCGGCGCCAATATCCAGGTTACTTTTCTTTACTGCCTGCATAATATCCATGACCGATACTCCAAAGGCCTTCATGGCATTGGGATCAATATCCACCTGGTATTCCTTTACAAATCCGCCAATGGTTGCCACTTCTGAAACACCTTCAGAGGCCGAAAGGGAATATTTCACATAATAGTCCTGGATAGTTCTGAGTTCCTGCGGGTCCCAGCCACCTGTAGGTTTCCCTGTTTTCGGATCACGTCCTTCGAGCGTGTACCAGAAAATTTGTCCAAGAGCCGTTGCATCCGGTCCCAAGCTGGGTTGCACTCCCTGTGGCAACGTGCCGGAAGGTAGAGAATTCAGCTTTTCGAGTATACGAGAACGGCTCCAGTAAAATTCGACCTTATCCTCGAATATGATATAAATGAACGACATCCCGAACATGGATGTGCTGCGGATGGTTTTAACTCCCGGAATGCCAATGAGGGAAGCGGTTAAAGGATAAGTTATCTGGTCTTCGATATCCTTTGGCGAACGGCCCATCCATTCGGTGGCAACAATCTGCTGGTTGTCTCCGATATCAGGGATGGCATCTACAGGAACCGGATCGCGGGGCAGCAAACCGGTATGCCAGTTAAAAGGCGCATATACCGTTCCCAGCAGAATGAAAACAATCAATAACAGCAAGGTAATTATCTTGTTGTCGAGAAAGAATTTGATGATTTTATTCAGCATGATTATCCTGGTTAAACGTTTTTTTGATCTAATGTGATTAATTCATGTGCATAGTGTCAGAATGGTTATGATCAGGCATATACATTGTACTGTCGGCAACATTCATTTTGACCAGCGGCATGCCGCAGATCGGGCAATCACCCGGTTTATCTCTTCGCACCTCAGGGTGCATCGTGCATGTATAGACTGCTTTTTCATCCGCTTTTGTTTCCACGGCAGAATTTTTAGGCGTCGAATTACTGCAGGCACTGAAAGTTGTAATCAATGATATAGCAAGTAAGATTATATAGATGGACTTTTTCATTGTGTTTCTTTTTGATGTTAAGCACATTTAACTGTATTTGAAAGTGTTAGCAAATAAAATACTCATCCTTATTTAATATTTTAAAAGCAGGATTAAACCTGATTTCACCTGTTGACATCTGTTTCGAGACAATGTAGAATGTCAATTGGTAATAAAAAATAAATAAGAAATTAAGGAAAACAGGCACTAATTGCTATGAGTTCAGCAACGGAAATTGCCAAAAGATTCCGGAAAATCCCCGGTTTTTTGATAAAGGAACTTTTTAGGCGTTACCGTTGCGGCTATAGGAGCCGTCGGCAACGATTTGGAAAAATCAATTATAAAGTCGAAGTGAACAGGATTGATCGTTACAATTGACTTAACCTCAACAGAAGATGAGACATTGAAATTATCCGTCACTTTATTAAAGCCATTTTCGTTATGGCACTTGTGGCAACCACTGCCACAGCATGATTTGGGAGTCGAAAATAAGGAAACGGATTTAATCGATTGGCCGCAATAATGCCTGGTAAAAGGGATACCTCCCGTCGCTATCAACAGAAGCGTCACTATTAAAATGTTACCAGCCCGTTTCATAAATTGATTTCAATTCTTTATCTGTGCTGCGAAAGTAATACAATTTGTTCTTATATATCTAATTTTTAACATAAATTAATAATTCAGACCTATTTAATCTTGAAGTTATATTTTACACTCTTATATCCTTTAACAACTTTTAACAAAAACAATATCAGGTATTAAGCAGCCATGCCTTACTTTTGTTGCGGTATAAATTCATTGAATTATTATGGAAACAGATATCAAGGCATTGAACGAACGCATCCAGCAGGAAAGCGCATTCGTGGATATGATCAGCATGGAAATGGGAAAGGTGATTATCGGGCAGAAACACATGGTAGAGCGGCTGCTGATAGGTCTTTTATCTAATGGCCATATACTCCTGGAAGGAGTTCCCGGCCTGGCCAAAACCCTTGCGATCAAATCACTTGCTAACGTAATTGATGCTCATTTCAGCCGGATCCAATTCACGCCTGACCTGCTGCCGGCCGACCTTACCGGCACGATGATCTACAGCCAGAAAAAAGAAGAATTTGTTGTCAGGAAAGGCCCCATCTTCGCCAATTTCATCCTGGCTGATGAAATAAACCGGTCTCCGGCTAAAGTGCAGAGCGCTTTACTGGAGGCCATGCAGGAAAGGCAGGTAACCATCGGGGAGCATACTTACCCGCTGCAGGAACCCTTTATGGTTCTTGCTACCCAGAACCCTATCGAGCAGGAAGGTACTTATCCCCTGCCGGAAGCACAGGTCGACCGGTTTATGCTGAAAGTGGTGATTGGTTACCCGGATAAGGATGAGGAAAAACGCATCCTGCGGCAAAATATCGCCAGGACCTTTCCAACCACCCAGACAATCATTAAACCCGCTGATATCACCAAAGCACGGGATGTGGTCAGGGATGTCTACCTGGATGAAAAGATCGAAAATTATATTACCGATATCGTTTTCTCTTCCAGGTATCCCACTGAATATAAGCTGAGCCGGTTTGAGCCCCTGATTCAATGGGGTGCCTCGCCTCGCGCCAGCATCAACCTGGCCCTTGCCGCCAAAGCTTTTGCCTTTATCAAACGGAGGGGATATGTTATACCCGAGGATGTCAGGGCCGTGGCGCATGACGTCATGCGCCATCGCATCGGGCTGACTTACGAAGCCGAAGCAGAAAATGTCACTACGGAAGACATTATAAACGAGATACTTAATACGGTTGAAGTACCATAAAATCAGTGAAAAGTGACATTACTTTGACAATAAACTTTTCACATTGAAACTTCAACTTTGCACTTTGCACTTTGAACTTTGAACTAAACAAAGATGGAGACTGCTGAAATACTCAAAAAAGTAAGAAAGATAGAGATCAAGACACGGGGGTTGTCGCACCAGGTGTTCTCAGGTCATTATCATTCTGCTTTCAAGGGGAAAGGTATGACTTTCAGCGAAGTCCGCGAGTATCAGTATGGTGATGATATCAGGAGCATCGACTGGAATGTCACTGCAAGGTTCAACCATCCGTATGTCAAGATCTTCGATGAAGAAAGGGAACTGACCGTTATGCTTGTCATTGATGTCAGTGGCTCGAATGAATTTGGCACCCGGCAGCAGCTGAAAGAAGACCTGATGACGGAAATCGCCGCCGTTCTCGCCTTTTCAGCCATTCAAAACAACGACAAAGTCGGGGTGGTCTTTTTCAGCGACAGGGTTGAGAAATTCATCCCTCCCAAGAAGGGTAAATCGCATATCCTGAGGATCATCCGTGAGCTGATCGACTTTCAGCCGCAGAGCCAGCAAACCAATATTTCCGAAGGGCTGCGTTTTCTTTCGAATGCCATCAAGAAAAAATGCATTGCCTTCGTAATATCCGATTTTATGGATAAAGGCTTCGAGCAGGCGCTCAGGATTGCCAGCAGGAAACATGATATCGTGGCCGTCAGGGTTTTCGACAAACGTGAAACCGAAATACCAAAAATGGGCATGGTGAAGGTATTTAATAAGGAAACCGGCAAAGCTATGTGGATTGATACAAACGACCCGGGCCTGAGGAGTAACTACAGCAGCCATTGGAACCGCCATGACCAATCGTTGAACCTGCTCTTTAAGAGGCTTGGGGTTGATTCCGCCACAATCCCGACAGGCGAAAATTATGTTAAACCATTAATGAACCTGTTTAAATTAAGAGAATCAAGGTTTTAGGATGATGGTGCGATGGAAATACATAATTATGCTTTTCATGTTTGCAGGGCTGACCTTCACCATGCAAGGCCAATATACCGGCGCAAACGCCAGGCTGGAAAAGGACAATTTACAGATCGGCGACCAGGTAACACTTGAGCTCACCGTCACAGTTCCTGCCGGGAGCCTTGTCCAATGGCCCATGCTGTTGGATACACTGGTAAGGAATATCGAAATCCTGAGAAAATCCGGACTCGATACTATTACATCTAACAAAGAACAGTTTACACTGAAACAGAAACTTATCATAACCTCATTTGATTCCGGATCTTACATTATTCCACCGATTCCCTTTAAATATACCCAAAAAGGCGATACTGTCACTTATTATACGCAGACATCGCCTGTAAATCTCGATGTACAAACCATCAAAACTGATCCAGCAAAGGATATCAAACCCATCAAGCCGCCCCTCACTGCCCCGGTAACTTTTCGTGAGCTATTGCCCTGGATCGGCCTGGGGGTGATCATCCTAGCTCTTGCATTCCTGATTTATTTTTTTCTGAAGAAGCGAAAACAAAAAGTGCCTGTTTTTACATCACGGCTTAAGACAAGCATACCGCCTTATGAGGCCGCTATGGAAGCGCTGGAAAGCCTTCGGCTGAAAAAGCTATGGCAGGCAGGAAGGGTAAAAGAGTATTATTCAGAGATGACGGATATTGTCCGTGAATATATAGAACTGAGATTTCCGGTGAGGGCTCTTGAAATGACGACCAGTGAAATCGATGCCGCGCTGCGCCAGACTGATGTCAACGGCAGTGCGAGGGAAAAGTTGCATCAAACGCTAACCCTGGCTGACCTGGTCAAGTTTGCCAAAGAACAGCCCCTGCCATTGGAAAACGATCTCAGCTTCAGCCAATGCGTGGATTTTGTGCGGGAAACCAGGCCGCGTAAGGAACCTGAGCCTATGCAGGCTGACAGGGTTGAAAATGTTGAACAGAATATCATGAAATAATGTTTTTGAATATTGAATTTGCCAATCCCGGATATTTATTCCTGCTCGTGCTGATGCCCCTGCTGGTGGCCTGGTATTGGTTCAGGCGCGGAAAAAGCATCCCGACGGTGCAGGTATCCGCCACCGAGGTATTCGAGAACACTCCCAGGAGCATCCGCCATTACCTGTATCATGGCATGTTTCTCTTCCGGATTATCGCCGTTTCACTTCTGATCGTGGCTTTTGCCAGGCCCCAGACATCCCTGAAAAGGCAGAATGTCAGCATCGAAGGTATTGATATTGTGCTGGGACTGGATATCTCGGGCAGCATGCTCGCCCAGGACCTGAAACCAGACCGGCTGGAAGCTGCCAAAAAGGTGAGCCAGGACTTTTTTACGGGCCGTCCGAATGACCGCATCGGCCTGGTTGTCTTTGCCGGGGAGGCTTTCACACAATGCCCGCTTACGACTGACCACGTGATCATTGAAGATATGCTGGATGATATCAAGAGCGGGATCATCCAGGACGGGACCGCCATTGGTGACGGTTTAGCCACTGCCATCAACCGGCTGAAAGAAAGCCAGGCTGTCAGTAAAGTCATCATCCTTCTGACCGATGGCCAGAACAATGCCGGATCTATTGCCCCGCTTTCGGCTGCAGAAATTGCAAAAATTTATGGTATCCGGATTTATACCATCGGTGTCGGGACAATTGGCTATGCCCCTTATCCTGTACAGACCCCTTTTGGCACGCAATACCAGAATATGGAAGTTAAAATCGATGAGGACCTCCTGAAGAAAGTGGCCAATATGACTGATGGCAGGTACTTCAGGGCGACTGATAATACAAAACTCAAGGAAGTTTACCGGGAAATAGACCAACTGGAGAAATCCAAAATAGATGTGACCGAATTCAGAAAAAAACACGAAGAATTTCTTAACCTGGCGATATTTGCGCTTATTTTACTGGCGCTGGAAATTTTATCAAGATTAACTTTATTCAGAAGTATACCCTGATGTTCCGCTTTGAACACATAGAATACCTGTACGCCCTGCTGCTGATCCCCTTCTTCAGCTTGTTATTCATCCTTTACGGGATTTGGAAGAAAAGGGCCATTAAAAGGTTCGGGGATCTGGATGTCATCGCCCAGCTTATGCCACTTTTTTCCGGCAGGAGGCTGGTGTTTAAATTTATCCTGACCATGCTCGCTTTTGCTTTCCTGATCATCGGGCTGGCCAATCCGCAGATAGGCTCCAAACTTGAAAAGATCCAGCGAAAAGGGGCTGACCTGGTCATCGCGCTGGATGTATCAAACAGCATGCTATCACAGGATATCCGGCCAGACCGGCTAACCCGGGCCGTGCAGGGCATCTCCAAACTGGTTGACCGCCTTGAAGGCGACCGCATCGGCATTGTGGTCTTTGCAGGAAAGGCCTATGTGCAGCTCCCTATCACTACTGATTATTCAGCGGCAAAAATGTTTCTTTCGACAATTTCCACCCAGATGGTCCCTTCGCAGGGAACCGCTATCGGCGATGCTATCGATCTGTCTGTCGAATCTTTCAAAGCAGACGAAAGGAGCAAGGCAATCATCATCATCACCGACGGAGAAAACCACGAAGGCAATGCTGTCGAATCCGCCCAGGCTGCCACCGCCAAAGGCATCAAAATTTTTACGATAGGAATGGGTTCCCCGGAAGGTTCACCTATACCTGTTTATGACTCCTACGGCAGGCAAACCGGCTATAAGACTGACCGGGAGGGACAGACCATCGTATCAAAACTTGACGAAACTACGCTCCAGCAGATCGCTTCAGCCGGAAATGGTATCTATGTGAGGGCATCGACCGGGCAGGATGGCCTGACCAAAATTCTCGACGAAATAAATGCGTTGGAAAAGCAGGAAATTGAGACCAAGATGTTTTCTGAATATGAAGGCCGATTCCAATATTTCCTGGCGGTCAGCTTGCTATTGTTGATCATTGAATTTCTTATCCCGGAAAGAAAAAGTAAATGGGCAGACAAAATCAGACTATTTAACCGTTAATTAGAGAAATGAAAAATAAACGTTCCTATATATTTTTGCTTTTCATGACCATGACTCTGCTCTCCTGGTCGCAACAGGAGAACCGGTATATACGGCAGGGGAATAAGCAATATGAAGATGGTGATTACAAAAAAGCCGAAATTGATTATCTCAAATCCACCCAGTCGGGCAAAGCTTCGCACAAAGGTTTCTACAACCTGGGGGATGCCTGGTACATGCAGAAAAATTATCTGCAGGCTTCCGCTGCTTTCGACACGCTCCGGACATTTAAAATGGATGACGAAACCCGTTCCAAATCTTACTATAACCTGGGTAATTCCTTGTTAAAAGCAGCTCTCGACAGTGCACAGCTGGCCCAGCAGGTTCTCCCACCGGGCATTGAGGCTTACAAACAGTCTTTACGCCTGAATCCAGCGGATGCTGACGCCAAATACAACCTGGCCTATGCTCAGCGACTGCTTGATAAATCTCAGCAACAGCAACAAAAGCAGGATCAGCAAGACCAAAAGGACCAGCAACAGGATCAGAAAAAGCAAGATCAGCAGCAGAACCAGGATCAACAAGATCAGCAGAAAGAGGACGATGCGAAGCAGGACCAGCAACAGCAGGATCAGCAGCAACAACAGGCCCAGCCCCAACAGATATCCAAGGAAGATGCTGAACGGATACTGGAAGCATTAAAAAATGATGAAAAACAGACCCTGGAAAAGCTAAAAGAGGCAAAAATAAAAACGATAAGGGTTGTCAAATCCGAAAAGGACTGGTAGAGTTTTTTATGAAAAAGAAACAACGAAATATCAGCACGGTCAAAAAATGATAAGAATCCTCAGAATATTATTTGTTTTGGCTATCCTGGAAGGGGTAACGGATGATATCCTTGGCCAGGCAGTTGAATTCACGGCTTCGGCAAAGAGCAGTGTCCAGGTTGGGGAACAATTAAGGGTGGTTTATACGGTCAATAAACAGGTGGATCGTTTTGAAGGACCAGATTTTGAGGGGTTCAGCGTGCTGAGTGGTCCGAACCAGTCAACGAACCAGAGTTATCAGTTTATCAATGGTAAAGTCTCACAATCTTTCCAGGTTTCCTACACTTATTATCTACAGGCAACCAAAGAAGGCACTTTTAACATTAACCCAGCTAAAGTCACCACTGAAGGAAAAACTTACGAATCCAATTCCCTGACAATCAATGTTTCTCAATCGGCCTCTTCCCAGACGCCTACTCAGCAGGGAAACCAGCGGCCTGCCCAGGCCAGGCAGGAAAGTGTCAATAAAAATGATATTTTTATCAAAGCAACGGTCGACCGGTCCCAGCCTTTCCAGGGCGAACAGGTAATCGTCACTTATAAAATCTACACAACCATACCGATCTCCCAGATCAATATCAGCAAGATCTCTTCTTTCCCCGGGTTTTGGAATAAAAGCCTGTTGAACGACAATGATCCTTTAAAACAATCAAATGAAGTAGTTAACGGGAAAGAGTATGTTGTAGCTGATCTGCGGAAAATCGCCCTGTATGCCCAGCGAAGCGGGGAGATCAAAATCGAACCCATGGAGCTGCAATGTGTGGCGCAGGTCAAAGTCGAAAATTCACGAACCCGGGACCCTTTTTTCGACAGCTTTTTTAACGACCCTTTCTTTAACCGGAATTTTCAAAATGTCGAACTTAAAGTGGAGTCCAATCCGCTGTCCATCAATGTAAAACCCTTACCTGCCAGCGGTAAGTCGCTGGATTTCAGCGGGGCCGTAGGGTCGTTCAATATTTCTTCGGAAATCGACCGGACTGAATTAAAATCAAATGAGCCCATAACATTAAAGTTTACCATATCAGGAAAAGGCAACCTTGAACTGATCGAAGCCATGCCTCTGTCGTTTCCTCCTGATTTTGAAACCTACGATCCGAAGATCACCAATGATCTTACGAAAAATTCCAACGGTATCTCCGGCAGCATAACCTTTGAATACCTTATCATACCGCGCAATCCGGGAGAATTTCAAATCAAACCGGTCGAATTTTCATTTTTTGATCCTGTCAAACAATCTTACACTACTCTTTCAACCCCCCTTTACAATATCAAAGTAAATAAAGGTGAGGATGAATCAAGCGGTATAACTTACAGTGGTGTAAGTCAGAAAAATATACAGTTCATCGGATCCGACATCAGGCACATAAAGACGGGACATATCCAGCTTTATCGTATCAATTCATTTTTCATAGCATCATCATCTTTTATATTCTGGCTGATCATCCCGGCGTTGCTTTTTATCACGATCATCATTCTATGGTCAAAAAATAAAAAGAGAAGCGGAAATATTGCCCTTGTAAGGAACAGGAAAGCCAATAAAGTCGCCAGGAAAAACCTTCAAAAAGCCGGTGAATACCTCCAAAGCAATTCGACCGGGGCATTTTTTGAAGAAATTTCCCGTGCATTATGGGGTTACATAAGTAATAAGTTCAACATCCCGCTTTCTGATTTATCGATTGAAAGCGTCAATCAGCGGTTATCTGATAAAAGTATCAGTGAAGAAAGCATTCGTAAATTTACCGGAGTACTTGAAAATTGCGAATACGCCAGGTTTGCACCGGGCGATAAATCTGAGAAAATGCAAGGTATTTATAACGAGGCTCTAGAAGTTATCAGCAAAATTGAACAGGAATTGAAATAAATCGAATCCATGAAGAACCTGGTGATTATCTTTTGTCTTTTCCTACTGGCCATGAATCTTCCGGCCCAGATGACAAACCTTGAAAGCCTCATCGAGGCAGGTAACCAGTCCTATTCATCAACAGACTATACTTCAGCCATTTCTCAATATGAAAGTGTCCTCGAATCAGGTATGGAGTCTTCGAGTTTATATTTCAACCTCGGCAATGCATACTTTAAACTGAACAATATCCCGGCCGCCATCCTTTATTATGAAAAAGCGAGAAAACTGGATCCCACTGATGAAAATATCCAATTCAATCTTGACCTGGCCAATAGCAGGATTATTGACAAGATGGAGCCATTGCCTGAGTTTTTCCTGAGAACCTGGTGGAAATCGGCAAGGGATACATTTTCCTCAGACCGTTGGGCTAAAATCGGAGTGATTGGTTTTATCCTGGCACTGGTTGCATTAACCTTATTTATTGTCTCGGTTTCGATATTTCTGAGGAAGATATCATTTTGGTCGGGAATCCTGCTCCTGGTCCTGATGTTAGTGTCACTTATCTTCAGCATCGAAGGATACAGGGACTATAGCCGGCATAATTCAGCTATTATTTTCACCCCGACCGTTACGGTAAAAAGCTCCCCGAATGATGCCAGCGTTGACTTATTTGTCATTCATGAGGGGACAAAAGTGCTTATTACAGACCTGGTAGAAGGTTGGAGCGAAGTGCGTCTGGCCAACGGTCATGTCGGCTGGGTAAAGACCGAAGCCTTCCGCCTTATTTAATATTTCATAATAAATACTCTGATAATCAGTATAAAAGGTCGATAACGGAGCAAGTTGACCTCCTGCCGTTTACTGATTTTGCCTGACCGCTAACTGATTACGGTTTGAAACTTATCTATTTAATTTTAAATTTGTAACATCGAACAGTACCCGGATTTTATCAATATCTTTGTTAAAATTTTAACTATAGCAGATTTGAGTGTATATAAAAATAGTGTAAATTGGGCGTCTGTTTCTTATAAGACGATATGTTGTAAAAATCAAATTCTATTTATATGAATAAAAGACCTTTACCCCTGAGCTATTTAATTTCTGCCATCTTTGTTTCCTCTCTTTTAATATCTGCAGCTTTTACCGGCGATGATAAATCTGTTACCCAAAAAGAAACGGCAGCGGACTACATTTCCAAAATAAAGAACAACCAGGTAACCGGGCAAATCAGTCCGGCAGATTACCTGAAGGCCATTCAGCAGGTTAAAATGCAGGAAGGGATCAGAACCGGCAATGAGTATGATTTTGATTGGGATCTTCTCGGACCGAATAACATTGGTGGCCGGACCCGTGCTATCTTATTTGATAACCGTGATGCCAGCGGAAAAATTATGTATGCCGGCAGTGTCACAGGAGGCATATTCAGATCAGAAAACGGCGGTGAGAATTGGTCCAAGATCGTGCAGGATGGAAACCTGAATGTGACCTGCATTACCCAGGCCGGTAACGGTGATATTTTTGTGGGTACCGGGGAAGGCTTTAACGTCCAGGAATATACGGTTCTCAAAGAGTGGGGCTATACAGGCGGTTTAATGGGGCAAGGGATATTCAAATCCACTGATGGTTTGAATTTCAACCTTCTGCCTGCCACAAAACCCATCCTGAATGGCAATAGTGAACTCGAATGGGGCTTTATCAATGAATTGGCTGCCCATCCCGCCAACGGAGCATTGTTTGCCGCTACAAACACGGGTTTGAAATTCTCGGGTGATGGCGGAAACAACTGGCAGGTTGCAAAAAATTCCGAAGGTGCTGAATTGTCCCTGAACTCTAAAGATGTTAAAATGGCTGCTAACGGCATGGTCGTAGCAGAAGTCAATAATCTTTGCTATGTTTCGGAAAACGGTGACCCTAGCAACTTTATACTGCGTTCAGGCGATTCTACTTATAATATTCCTGTTACCGGTGTTGGAAGGATTGAATTTTCAATCGCTCCTACTGATAACGATATTATTTATGCACTGGTAGTCACTTCCAGCGGGGCACTAAAGAATATTTACCGGTCAGATGATAAAGGTATGAACTGGGTAGTAGTCGGGCCCGGCGGTAGTTCGAATTTCAATATCTTTAATACGGGAAGCAACATCAGCCAGGGCATCGGGTTATTTGCCGCGACTATCGAAGTGTTCCCGGATGATCCTTATCACATTCTCATCGGTGGGCAGGATATGTGGGAAGGCAAAAAAATCCTTGATGAAGGATTCTACCAGTGGATTTCACGCTCATCTGCAGTCCTTTTTTGGTTAGACGAGCCATTCCTGTGGCAAGGGCATCACACCTATCAATTTATGCCCGGTTCTCCAAACAATTTCTTTGCAGGCACCAACGGAGGTATATCAATGGGCACGGTTAATCCGCAACTCTATGTATTCCAATTCATGAACAAGGATTATATCGCCAGCCAGTTCTATACTGTCAGTTCGACGTTGGAAAAGAAAAATGTACTGGGAGGAGCACAGGATATCGGCACTATCTTTATTAACGGCGCTGCCAATCCGTCCGATAGTAAAAGAGGCGAGGATATCTGGACCACTCAGAGTGATGTACCTGACGGCAAAACCGGCGGTTATTGTGCTATGTCTACAATCTATCAAACGGCTGTTATTTACTCCAGGTACCCGCATACCGCTTTAAGCGGATCCCCTGCCGTAGAAACTTTTGTCAGACGAAATGAGTTCGGCGGCGGACCCGACTGGGCAGCTAGTCTGTTCAGCGATAAATATGCCAGTACGGCTTTTCTGTCGCCTTTCCTGCTCTATGAAAACTTCGAAGATTTCAACACAAAAGATACCGTTGAATATAAAATTACCAGGCATTTCGCTGCAGGATCAGTAATTTGGATTGAAAGCAATAATGGCAAACGTCCTTTTAAATATATCACCCCTGTTGCTCTCACACCAGGCGATTCGATCGGTGTGCCGGATATTATCACTGCAAGGTTTTTCATCGGCGGCAATAACCGTGTGTTAATGACCAAACAAATGATTCAATTCAATGTTAATCCTGAATGGTTTGTCATCAGCGACACGGCACATGACGGTGTCGCAGATAAACCGCAGTGCATGGCTTATTCATCTGATGCAAACCACCTGTTTGTCGGCACAGATAAAGGAAAGCTTTACAGGATTTCGAATATAAAGTATGCTTATAATTATGAAACGGCCGATGTAAACAGCGCTTATTGTGTGATCTCCACCAAACAGATACCTGTTTATCTGCCAGGCACGACAACGGAAATTTCACAGGTTATAACATCCGTTTCTGTAGATCCAAATAATGACAGCAGGGTCATGATCACCCTTGGCAACTATGGCAATGAGCACTATGTTTTTTATTCAAATAATGCCCTTGCTGAAAACCCGGTATTCATCTCGGCTCAAGGCGACCCCGGTAACGGTGGCCTCCCGCAGGCACCGGCTTATTCTTCACTTTTCGAAATGGATCCTGATAACAACCTGGTCTTTGTCGGAACGGAAAATGGCATTTATGTAACAAACAATATCGGATCAGGCAACCCGACCTGGGTGGCTGAAAATAACAACCTGGGAGGTGTGCCGGTATTTATGCTGAAGCAGCAGAATGTCAGAAAAGGCAATGATACACTGGCTTTTGTGAATATCGACACGACTTATGTCATCTATTACGGGGTCAATAATTATGGGGTGATTTACGGAGCAACATACGGAAGGGGCCTCATCTCACTCGATAATTTCCAGAAGCCGGTAGGCATTTCAGAACCCGGTAAAATTGATAATAAAAATGGTTTCATGATTTACCCGAATCCCGCCGATGACAGGGTGACCGTTGCTTTTGAAACGGTGACAACGGGTAATGTTGAGATCAGCATTTACAATCTCACGGGAAATCTTATTATAAGTGTCGACCTGGGCATAAGGCCTGAAGGCAGGCATGATGCTATCATTAATATTGCCAACCTGAGTGCAGGCACCTATATCATACGCCTGACGATGGGAGACCAGCGTTCATCTTCAAAATTTATCGTTCAATAATCATCAATTATCAAGGATCTCATTTTCACCTAAATAAAAAGCAAAGAGATGAAAAGAATATTTATAACCACATTGCTCATCAGCCTGATTGGATTACTTAATCTCACAGCTCAGGAACGAATTTACACCCCGGAACTCAAAATTCCGGTAAATGGTGCTGTTGATCAGATGCCCGATGTGGTACTTGACTGGGATGCAGTTACAGGAGGGAATACAGGCATTATTACATACGATATCCAGCTTGATACCGACCCGGCTTTCGCCAACCCGGTGAATTTTCAGACTGAATTCCTTACTGGTTACAAAACATCAATGCTCCTTTTCGGTCAAACTTATTACTGGCACGTGCGTGCCGTCGATGGGAATGATGTATCAGGCTGGTCAGAAACCTGGTCTTTCAGGGTCATCCGCAGAGTAATCCTGAACAAGCCCACTGATGCTTTGGAACAAAAAACGGATCTGTTTCTCGTTTGGAATGCTATTACAGGGATTACAGAGTATGATTACCAGTTCGACACAACATACTTCTGGAAGCCGGTTAATTCGGGCCAGAGCGGAATCCTTTACGGAGTAGCCGCGCTGGACGAAAACCATGCATGGATTGTGGGCGCCGGTGGAATTGTCCTTTTCTTTGACGGAACATCCTGGGTAGAACAGGAAAGCAATTCCACCAAGGACCTTTACAGCGTTCATTTCCTGGATGCCAATAACGGCTGGGCCGTTGGAAAAGGTGGTACGATCCTGTATTTTAACGGCACCGAATGGGCTACGCAAACCAGTGGCACAATCAACGACCTGACCGGGATCCATATGCTCGATGCAAATAATGGCTGGGCTGTCGGTAAAACCGGCGTCGTGCTTTATTACAACGGAAGTGCATGGTCTACTCAATATACTGCAACTAAAGACCTGAATAAAGTTTTCGCCTTTGATGCAACACATGTCTGGGCTGTCGGGAAAACCGGCTTAGCCGTTTTTTATAACGGCTCATCCTGGTCAGTGCAGGAAACTGGCACTACAAAGGATATTTTCAGCGTGGGCTTTACTTCCGCCGATCATGGCTGGGCTGTTGGCAAAACCGGCCTCCTTCTGGAATACAATACCGGAACCTGGAAAATGCTTGTACATACTATTACAAATAAAGACCTGAATGCCGTTTTTTTCACAAGCCCCGATAATGCATGGGCTGTTGGTAAAACCGGAGCTGTCCTGCAATTTGACGGGATCGAATGGTTCAGTCAATCAGGTGGGACGGCCACTACCCTGAACGCAGTTGGCCTGACTGGCTCAATTGGTTTCATTGCTGGTGAAGCCGGCGCCGTGATCAGCTATAATGATGATGCTTTCAGCAGTCCGCTTGCAACTATACAACATGTACCCGGTGATATCATTACTGTTCAAATCAAAGATCTTTTATTCGGCACCCAGTATTTCTGGAGAATGAGAACCAAACATGACCTTGCCATCTCTGAATGGTCAGGGGCACGTTCATTTACCACCATTGCAACGGTGGAACTCGATAAACCCAATGATAATTCAACGGATCTGAACCTTGATGTGCTGCTGAAATGGAAAAAAATTTCAACCCTGGTAAGTTATGAGGTCCAGGTTGATGATGACCCTGCCTATGGGTCCCCGATATTTCTTGCTACTACTGAAATCCAGATCAGCGCAGAATTGTTGAAGTTTGGGACACTTTATTACTGGAGGGCCAGGGCTCTTCATGCTTTTGACATTTCCGACTGGTCAGCTTCTTGGACGTTTACCACTGTTAATACTGTTGTGCTGGAAACACCAGCTAATGGGGCTACTGATGTCAAACTTTCCCCTCCTTTGAATTGGAAAGCATTAACAGGCATTGCAGGCTATGAGGTCCAATTTAATGATAATAACACATTTGTTGACCCCATGGTCAGTGCGATCGTACCTGTGGCTGAAAATAGCTTCATCGTGCCGATTATCCTTGAGAAAGATGCCGAATATTTCTGGCGTGTAAGGGCCATCAATGGTTTGGACACTTCAGGATGGAGCAGTACCTGGTCATTCACCACTTTGCCTCCGGTGGGTATAGGTGAACCCGGCCTTGGTGGAAAACTGGCTGTTTATCCTAATCCGGCTATAAATACAATCTACATCCAGCTTCTGGATAAGCAAAGAATTTCTTTCCAGCTCACTATCACTGATCTGGTGGGAAAAACGGTACTAAAACAGGATATTCGCTTCGATTCAGGAAATAAAACCGTTCCGGTTGATGTTTCTTTCCTCCGGGATGGCATTTATTTGTTTAGAATGTCTGACCAGGAAAGCGTCTTTACCAAAAAACTGGTCATAAAAAGATAAAATTTCTTTAATTAACTCTGACAGGCTGTCCGGAAATGCTCAGGCAGCCTGTTTTTTTTGATTAATTATATCTTTTCCCGAAGGAAAAATTAAGATAGAAGGTAACCAGGAAATTCTGAGCCGGGTTAAAAGCCATAATAGGTATGGCAATCGGGAAGTACTCCACCACCCCGCCGGCTTCAAGGGCGCGGATCTTGCTGTTCAATGCGCCAAACTCAAAATTCAGGCCGGCTTTGGCATAAACGCCAGGGTAAACCTTCAATTCACCGAGCCCATCCGTGAAAGGTGCACGTCCATATATGTATTCGCTGTTATGATAGTAATTGTCGGGATTATATTTCTCTTCTTTTACATAAGTGTAAGTTTCATCCCAGAAATAAAGGTAGACAGGCTTGGCAAAAGCCACAGACAGTCCGCCCATGTATAAAACCCTTAATTCAACGCCTCCCCAGTAAGGCTTGCGGTTTAATAGTTTCTTAAATCCATAGCCGGCCCGGAGAATATAAACATGATTGAGCTTGCCATAAACATAACTCTTCGCGTCATAATAATACGGATTGATTACACGGATCTGCTTGGGATGTTTCATGCTGACAAATTCGATCTCAAAAATACGGGAATTGAAAAAGGTCTTGTTGATCCCTTTCCGGAAATTCGCACCCATTCCTAAAATATGAATTGTCACACCACCTGTTAATTCCTTTTTAAGAAGTACCCTGTCGGCAATACTATCATATCCTTCCAGCTCTTCATCCTGGGAAAAAACATTATTTATCATGACCAGCATGAATAGCATGCAAAAAGATAATATGACCGGGGAATTTTTCATAAAAATTGAAACTACAGAAATCCGCGTAACTCTTTGTAAACTTTACAACGATTATGCCAGAATCTCCGTCTGTCGGCAGAACAAGTGATTAATATCTTTGTTCTATCTGATATTTATGGACTTCACCATAGGCAGGGCAATCCATTGATGACGAGCACGAAGTCATGGCCAGGGCATACAGTCCTAACGCAATGATAGTAATCAACAGTTTTTTCATAGGTTCAAGGGTGAAATGATGTGGTTTAACAAACCTTTATCGTCACAAAGATAAATTTATTTACTTTTAAAAACATTAAAGATTCAAATATATTGTAAGAAAATAAAACTTTTACCAGAGAAAATTTCCGGGCATTAATAACAAAGAAACCGGCAATATGCAATCAATCAACCCGCAAATAGAAGAAAGCTGGAAGCATGTCCTCCAGGAAGAATTCGATGCACCTTACTTCCAGGGATTAACGGAATTTCTCCGGGAAGAGAAAAAAAAGCACATCATTTATCCTCCCGGTCCACTGATTTTCTCCGCTTTTAACCATACTCCATTCAACCGGGTAAAGGTAGTAATTCTTGGACAGGATCCGTATCATGGCCCCGGGCAGGCACATGGCCTGTGTTTCTCCGTTCCCGATGGGGTGCATCATCCCCCTTCGCTGGTAAATATATTCAAGGAGATCGAATCCGACCTCGGTATTCCGGTCCCGAAAAGCAGTAACCTCACGAAATGGGCCAGCCAGGGAGTATTGCTTGTCAATGCGATCCTGACTGTCAGGGCCAACGAACCCACCTCCCACCAGAATAAAGGCTGGGAAACATTTACCAATGCAGTCATCAGGAATCTGAGCGAAAAAAGGAAAAACCTGGTCTTTCTGTTATGGGGAAACTATGCCCAGGCAAAAGAAAGCCTGATCGACAGCGGCAGGCATTATATCCTGAAAGCAGCCCACCCCTCTCCTCTATCTGCAAACAGGGGATTTTTCGGTTGCAGGCATTTTTCCCGTACCAACCAGATCCTTTCGGAACAGGGAGTGAATGAGATTGATTGGAGCCTGGAGTGATTATTAATCAGAATTAACTACCATGAAAGAGCTCGTTTTCGCTACAAATAATCCTCATAAACTTAAGGAAATCAGGGAAATCATTGGCAATAAATTCCAGATTCTCAACCTTGTCGATATAGGATGCAATGAGGAGATCCCGGAAGATGCCGCGACACTTGAGGGGAATGCATCCCTCAAGTCATGGTATGTCTGGAATAAATACGGGAAGGATTGCTTTGCAGATGACACCGGGCTGGAGATAGAAACACTGGAAGGAAAGCCGGGCGTTAAATCGGCCAGGTATGCCGGAGAAGATTGTATCCCGGCGAACAATATACTCAAGGTTCTGGATGAACTGGAAGGTAAGATTGATCGTAAGGCGAGGTTCCGGACTGTGATATCATTAATAATCAATGGCATAGAAGTGCAGTTCGAGGGAACCGTGGAAGGCACTATTCTTCATGAAAAGAGGGGAAAAGAAGGGTTTGGTTACGATCCCGTTTTTTTACCTGATGGATTTAACCTAAGCTTTGCAGAAATGTCCCCGGAAGAAAAAAACAATATCAGTCATCGTGCGCGGGCTACCCAGAAGCTTATCGATCATTTAAAGCGTTCATCACAGCTTCCGAAAACAAATCCTGCAGGCTGATCCCTGCCTTGAGCGCCTGCTGCGGCACAATGCTCAGTTCCGATAAACCGGGAACAGTATTTACTTCCAGAAAGTATAATTCCTTATCATTCAAAATAAAATCGAACCTGACAATTCCTTTGCAATTCAGCAATTTGTATAACTTTAACGATGTATCGCTGATCATCCGGGCTATTTCACCCGGCACATCTGCAGGGGTGACCTCATCAGACATTCCCTCGTACTTCGCCTCATAATCAAAGAATTCCTTTTTGCTGAGAATCTCGGTTATAGGTAAAGCCCTGATCCCCCCCCGGTAATTTATAACGCCGCAGGATAATTCCCGGCCGGGGATATGCTCTTCCAACAAGACCCGGCTATCCTCATGGAATGCCAGAGCTAATGCAGGAAACAATTCCTCCCGCGTTTTCACCTTGGATGTCCCCACGCTGGACCCCCCGCAGTTTGGTTTAACAAAAAGGGGAAGGCTGATCCGTTTTAAAATTTCATCTTCACTGATCTTTTCGCTTTTCTTCAGAACTATAGACCTGGATATTTTCACACCGAAACTGCTCACATAGTGATTGCAGAAAAATTTATCGAAAGTCAGGGCTGAAGTGGCCTGATCGCAGGAAGTATAAGGGATACCAAGCAGGTCAAAATACCCCTGGATCTTGCCATCTTCCCCGGGCGTTCCGTGAATGGCCACGAAAACTGCGTCAAATGAAAGCGCTCTCCCGGGCAGGCTAACAGAAAAATCCTCTTTATTTACAGGGAAAACAGTTCCGTCATTGTCGTGGCAAAACCAGTTCCTTCCTCTGATAACTATAATGAAACACTCGAATTTCGCGCTGTCGAGGTGTTTTTTCACAACACCGGCACTCTTGATCGAAATTTCATATTCACCGGAGTCGCCTCCGGCTATGATTGCAATTTTCTGCTTCATCTTTCAGGTGGTTTATCAGTCAGGAGATCACACAATAAAATTCATATCTTTGTCGCTTTAAACGCAATAACAGGTAAGTTTTACGTTATAATAAGTCTAACCAGGTCCATACCTGTCCGGGATAAAATTAGTAAAAATGAGCTTCCTCGGTTTTCTCTTTAAAAAGAATTTTTATATCCACCTGGGGATATCAGTTATTCTTACGTTCATTCTGTTACTGATTGTGATCGGTTTGCTCAAAACCTATACACGGCATGGCGATGCTTATGTTGTGCCGGATCTGGAAGGATTAACGCTTAACCAACTGCATGAAAATGAAGCGACCCGGGTTTTTCATTTCCTTGTAACGGATTCTGTTTACGACAACAGCCTTATCCCCGGTTCAGTAATTAAGCAGAATCCCTCTGCCGGGTCGAAAGCAAAAGAAGGAAGAACTGTTTATATGACTGTGGTTTCCTATACGCCTAAAATGAGCATCATGCCGGAGTTGAAAGATTTAACTGTCAGGCAGGCAGTCACGACATTAAGGACTAGCGGTTTAAAAATCAGGAGATTATTGTTCACACCTTATTTTGCCGGGAATTCGGTACTTGGACAATATTTCAATGGTGACACCCTCATTGCAGGCACCGAAATCCTTGAAGGAAGTGAAATTGATCTGCTGGTAGGGCTGAGTGAAAACCAAAGATCAAGGGTTCCGTTTGTTGTAGGGCTTACCCGCGATGAAGCCAGCGGGTCCCTTCAAATGGCTTCTTTTAATGCCGGGAGGATGCATTACTTTGACCAGGCAAATCCTATTCACAGCAAGGTTTACCGGCAATATCCCCCGTGGAATATCGAAATGCTTCCAGGTGACTCCATCACCTTGTATCTCCGGTCTGATTTAACATTCAACTTTGATTCCCTCTTAAGATCAAATAATCCTGATACAGTTGTCATAGTGGACCAGCCGATAGATCTTGATGAGAATTCAGATGAACTTGAAGAAGAATAATGAAGAAAATCATTCTTTTTATCATCATTATAGCCGGTATCCGGCTGAATCCCATTGCCCAGGAAGTGGTCTCGGGTCTATTTGAAAATCCGGTCATCCGGGCAGAATATGAAAGGCTGCAATCAGGGCCCGGCATCAGAAACAACAGTGAAGAAGAGGCATCCGTCCATCTTCCGTTTTTCGATGATTTCTCCCAAACATGGATTTACCCTGACAATTCCCGCTGGATGGATGAAGAAGTTTATGTCAACTCCAACTTCGGATACCGGTCAGTCAATGTGGGTGTGGCTACCCTCGATGCCATCAGCGGCAAAGGTAAATTACATGCCAATGCCAGCCAGTTCCCGTTCCAGGCAGATTCCCTCACCTCAAGGCCGATCAGGCTGGATTCCATCTTCAATCCTGTACCCCGGAATACCACCCTGGCCGATTCAATTTATCTCAGCTTCTTCTATCAGCCGCAAGGCAGGGCAAACCCGCCGGAAGGCCCTGACTCGCTGATCCTGGAATTTGGCTATTTTACCGGTGACTCTGTTTTCACAAATACGTATGATTCAATCTGGGTGCCACTGAGTGATTATATCCATCTGGGTGATACTATTTTCCCTGGTGACACTGTTTACAGCCCGTTCGGGCTTTGCGGAAACGGGCTTTTCGTTATCGCCGGTGATTATTATTTTTATGAAGATATGATCCAGCTGCCTTGCGATTCCATCTTCATTCCTGAATTTAAATGGAAAAGGATCTGGAGTTCCAGCGGAATGACTCTGGCAGAATTTTACCAGGAATATGGCACTTACAGCAGGCAGGTCATGATCCCTATTCTTGACAGCGTCAAATATTTCAGGAAAGATTTCCAGTTCAGGTTTATCAATATTGCAAGCCTGGCCAGCGATTTCAATGCGAGCTGGAGGAGCAACTGCGACCAGTGGAATGTCGACTACGTCTACCTCAATATGGGAAGATCCTACAAAGACACGGTTTACCGTGATGTGACCTTTGCGGAACGCGCCCCTTCCTTATTGAAGAATTATGAGTCGATGCCTTTCAGCCAATATGTCAACAACCCCACCAATGAAATGAAAGAGAACCTGGATCTGCTGATCACCAATCTCGATTCGACCATCTTCAATTCTACTTATTATTATGTGGTTTACCAGGTTGACGGCCCTTTCCAGTATCTATACCCGGGCGGGAACTGCAATCTATTCCCTTTCAACCTTAACGGTTACCAGAACTGCATTTCCTGTGCAGCACACGCCTGCCCACCGGTGAACTTTATATTCCCCACGTTATCCTCCACAGACAGCGCTGAATTCGAAGTTAGGCATTATATTATCGGTGATATTACCCCAACCGATACGGTGGGTGATACACTGAACTTCAGGCAAAAATTTTATAATTACTATGCTTATGATGACGGCACACCCGAAGAGGGTTACGGGTTGACACCGGCAGGATCCAAATTAGCTTATCGTTTCAAGCTGAACGTGAAAGACACGCTCAGGGCGGTTCAGATGTTTTTTAACCATACACTGAATGATGCCAACGCAGATTTTTTTAACATAATGGTCTGGCAGGACGAAAACGGGAAACCGGGAAATGTGCTTTATTCCCAGCTTAACGAGAAAGTGGAATTTTCCTCCGGCCTGCTTGGCTTTCATACCTATATGCTTGATGAGCCGCTGCCTGTGAACGGAACATTCTATATTGGCTGGGAACAACAGACCGGGAATAACCTGAACCTTGGCTTTGACCGTTATAATAACGCGCAACAGAACATCTTCTACAACTCCACAGGTCAGTGGTTCCAGTCGACTTACCAGGGAGCGCTGTTAATGCGTCCGGTTTTGGGTAAGGCATTCCAGGTTTCAGGGTTAGATGAACCCACTTATGATGCAGGGTCTATAATCCCCTACCCCAATCCTTTAAACGGCAGCCGGATCAATTTCAGATGCACGGGGAAATATGAAAATACTACCGAAACCGGCAATTTCAGTGTCTCAATCCACAGCCTTCCGGGTGAAGAATTATTCTCCTTATCCTTTCGTCAATCAATCGATATCCCCCGGTTCAGTCCAGGTCTCTATATCATCTCTGTAAGGGACGAGAATGGACAGATCATTTCTGTTTCCAAGCTGATAAAAAATTAATCCAGATGTCTGCTGACCTCCCGGAAATGAATGAAGACCAGGAGGTGCTGGAAGAAAGCCAGGACCTTTACGAACATTATCGCTTTGTAGCTGATAAGGGACAGGGGCTGCTGCGTATCGACAAATTCCTGATGGTCCGCATTGAAAATGCCACACGGAATAAGATCCAGCAAGCGGCCCATGCCGGCAACATACTGGTGAACGGCCTTCCGGTCAAACCCAACTACCGGGTAAAACCGTTGGATGTGATCTCCATCGTTCTTTCACATCCTCCCAGGGAAATTGAGATCATCGCTGAAAATATCCCGGTGGAGATATTATACGAAGACAGCGACTTGCTGGTGGTTAACAAACAGGCAGGAATGGTCGTGCATCCGGCTTACGGGAATTATACGGGCACACTGGTCAATGCCCTGGCTTTCCATCTCCAGGAGATCTCGCCGGACAAAGAACCTGGCCGGACCCCTTTCCTGGTTCACCGGATTGATAAGGACACCTCGGGGGTGATGATTGCAGCCAAGAACGAACTTGCCCAGGCCAGGCTGGCGGCACAGTTCTTTCATCACACGATCGACCGGCATTATCTTGCACTGGTCTGGGGTGATTTTGAAGATGATAAGGGCACCATTACCGGTCATATCGGGCGAAGCATCCGCGACCGCAAGGTTTTTGCCGTATTTCCAGATGGTAGCCAGGGCAGGCATGCCGTGACACATTACACTGTTATCGAAAGATTCGGATATGTGACTTTGCTGGACTGCAAGCTCGAAACCGGCCGTACACACCAGATCCGGGTACATTTCCAGCATATCCGACATCCCCTTTTTGGCGATGAAACTTATGGGGGCAATGTGATCCTGAAAGGCACCACCTTCACAAAATATAAGCAATTCGTGAATAACTGCTTTGCGATCCTCCCACGCCAGGCCCTGCATGCACGCTTACTAGCCTTTATCCACCCCACTACCAAACAATGGATCCAGTTTGAGTCCGAACCGCCCGAAGATATGGCTACGGTGATTGAGAGGTGGAGGCGGTACAGGAAGGAGTAGTTTCAAATTTCAAGTTTCAAGTTTCAAATTTCTGACTGCCAACTGCCAACTGCCGACTTAGTAGTCCACCTTCTTTACATCGACACTATGCCACCTTGCCAGCTCCGGGTCATAGAACCTGGCACCCCGCGTTCAGCCCTCATCCCCAGCCCTTCCCCCACCCGGGTGAATGGGACTCTTCGGGCAATTTGAATCGCATGAGCTTCGCATAGGAAAAATATACCGCTTTGGACTTCGTAAATATAAGGAAACTTCTTGTTTCAAATCGTTATGCTTCCTTCCTTGAAATGAACAGGTGCTTGCTGGTTTAATTTATCCATTCAAGTACTGAAACAGGTGCAGGTGGTTAATTTTTAATCATCCTGCCGGAAACCAATCCGTTTCCTGCCTGCCTGTTCTTTTGGTTGCTGTTTAGTCTGTTCAAGCTGTTTTAGGTATTCGAAAACAATAAGGATGCTGTCATCATGCCCAACAAGTGTCTGTTCGATTTTTTCAAGTCTGATTAAAATGTCTTTGTGTAGAAGAATCATTTGACGTAATCGAGTATAAATACGCATGATTTGTATATTGACTTTGATAGCTCTTTCGCTATTTAAAACACTTGAGAGCATCAACACTCCGTGTTCAGTAAAAGCGAATGGCAACTTCCTTCTGCCACCCCATCTTGATGTCGCAAATTGCGACTTCAAGTTTTCGAACTCCACAATATCCAATTGAAACATAAAATCTTCAGGGAAACGATCGATATTCCTTTTTACCTGTTCATTTAAGCGTCTGGTTTCCACCGCATACAATTCTGCCAAATCATTGTCCAACATCACTTTTTGGCCACGAATAAGGTATATCTTATTCATGATCAACTCATCAGGAATCATTACGACATTGTCTTCGTTCATAATAATTAATTTTTTTCTATTGATCGGGATTTTTTCAAAATATACCCGGTTGGAGGGAAGAAATTTAATGATTGGAGGATTGGTTGATTGGATGATTGGATGATTGAACAGATTTGGGGGATTGTGTACATGATTGGGATAATCGAGCTTTCAATCCTCAAAGTTGCCAATTCCTAAACCACCCAATCTTCAAATCCTACAATTAAAAAAGCCCTCTTCCGCATAGCGGACCGGGCTTTTTTGCTGCTCCCCGACCTTCGCTATTATCTAAATTTTAAAGGCTGGGTGAAATGGTAAGATGCTCGAAATCAAATAAATATTCTAGGTTCTAACTACTTATTCTTTTGAGTGAACATGCTTTGATCAAAAATTGCTATATTAGTGTATAATTTCCTTCAAGACAAATTCTTTACTTATACAATCAAACTCAATTACAAATTGTGATCCTCCTTGAACAACCAAATTAAACGAATTTTTATTTGGCATTATTAATAAATCTTTATAATTTACATTTATAGTGTTGCCTAAGAAATACATAGGTCTAATTTCTATAATATTCTTTACTTTTAACAAACCTATAGAATCTAATATTGAATCATTAACTAATACAATTTTTCGATTATTGATTGAAAGAGGTAAAAAACGTGTAATTGGATAATCTTCTCTTACAAATATTACTGAGTCATTCAAAGCCTTTCTAATGGATAAATGAGATTCAAGATATTCAATATGTTTATATAATAAGTATGAATAAATACTATCATTGTTTAAAATTAATTTCTTTTCATGATGATTTTGCGCATTAAGAGCTATTGAAATCATAAAAACCAATAAGAAAATTGAAATTACTTTCATAGCTATCGTTTTTGAAAAACAAATGAATCTGTAGGAATCGTTGCACTAATTCCTTTATTATTATAAATGTATGTAATTCCATCTCTTCTCCCAAAAACATATTTAGTCTGGTCTCCCGCATTTTGTATATCTTGTACACTTGGTGCTTGATTGAAAACAATTTTTTTTCCGCTTTTATCTAATCCAGTTGCACTCAAATGTGAATGAAATTCAGATTTATTTAGAATTTTACCTCCTGGGAAACTAATTTCTGCTTTCATATCTACTGAGGGATCTATTACAGGACCTGACGGAACAGATGTAACTTTGCTTTCAAAATCAATACTTCCCCCATGTTCCCTATTGTTTTCAGAATTTAATCCTCCAGTACCATCATCTTGATTAACAATCTGAACCATGTTGCTCCTTGAACTGGTGCTTCCCTCAATCTCTGTACTATTATCATAAGCAATGCTGTTATCGTTAAATGCATCAGTATTTCCAGAATTATCTGATATAAAATTTTCTGTTTTTTCTGCTTCTTCTGCACTAATTCCGTCACTTTGAACCCCACTATCAAAAGATGTTTCCGAAGTTTTTACCACATAAAGCTTTCCATCACTCTTTCCATCATCACCAATTTTCTTTCCTTCTGAATTCAAAAAATCCCCAACCACCATCCCATCCGGATCGATAAACCGGATTGGATTATTCATGCAGTAGGTGTAGGGAGACCATCTTCGGGAAGTTTCCGCCATCGGATCAACAGAATGCCACCTTGCCAGCACCGGGTCATAGAACCGGGCGCCGTAATCGTACCAGTCCAGATCGGCTTCGGTCTGGCTCCGCCCCCATCCCGGCCTTCCCCCAACCGGGGGAAGGAGACTGTTCGGGCTAGTTGAATTGGTACCGTTGAGCATTAATTAAGTATACTATCTTGGACATTGTAAATATAAGGAATCTTTTTGTTTGCAATAGTTTTGTATAAGTCACCGAAATGAGCGGTATCTTGCTGGTATAATTATTAAACTATTATATGAAAAACAATGGAAGAGTTTAAGATTTAATCATCCTGCCGGAAACCGATCCGCTTTCTGTTTGACTGTTCATCTTGCTGCTGCTTGTCTTGTTCAAGCTGGCGGAGGTATTCGAAGATTAGCAAGATTTGTTTATCCTGTTCAATATCCTTTTTCTCGATTTTATCCAATTTGCTAAGGATTTCTGAATGGGTTTCCAGGAAACGCCTTATTCTTGTGAATACTCTGATTATTTTAATATTCACTATTATTGCCCTTTCACTGTGCAATACGCTTGAAAGCATCGCCACACCCTGCTCAGTAAAAGCATTTGGCCATTTACGTGTTCCACCCCAACTTGATGTTCCAATCTGGAATATCAAGTTGTCAAATTCCTTTTTTGTCAGCCTGAACATAAAATCATCAGGGAAACGCTTGATATTCCTATTTACGGCTTTATTAAAGTTTCCTGTACTGACACCATATAATTCTGCTAAGTCTTTATCAAGCATTACTTTCATCCCTCGGATCAAATAGATCTTGCTCATAATCATTTCCTCAGGAATCATCATTTCATTCATATTAAATAACTTTGATAATTAATCTTAATAATTAATCCGTATTTTTTCAAAATATACCCGGTCGGTACATAGAAATTTTTACCAAGAATCTAAATTTTGACCCACCTGCCGAGGTTATGAAGTAACGACGTAACGATGTAACGAAGTGCCGGATTTTGTAAATCGTTACGTCGCTACTTCGATACATCAAAACGAGCTAATCCTTGTCTATCAAGCCTCATGAAAGGGTAAAAAAGAAAAAGTCCCGGCTGAATCGGGACTTAGTCGACTTCGGCTCCCCGACCTTCGCTGTTATCTAAATTTTGTAAGGCTGGGTGAAATGGTAAGTTGCTGATATTTAGAATAAATCCTCTGTTCGGAAAAGGATTAAGGGTACTGGCATAAAACCGAAGTTAGTTATTATCAAATTCTTCTCATACCCTTAAATGATTATAATTACCATTCATTTATTATATAATTAGTTATGAAAGGAGCACAAATAGGAAAAATATATTCACTTTCACATATAAATTTGTCTAGGGAAAATCCCAAATATGATTTCACAACTATTTGACAGAGATAGTTATCATATCGGTCAGTATGCATTAAACCAATATCATTTTCTTTCTGTATCTCTGAAAGGGGAAAGGGCGTCAAATTAATTTTAAGAATGTCATCTTTATTCATTCCATCTCTAATTTCTTTAAATGTAATCTTTCTCAAATCAACCAGAAATTCTTTACTTAATTTAGGATTAATAACATCAATACAATCATCATAGATACTATACTTAAGGGATAATGTGGTTTTCAAAAAAAAGCTTGTGTCTTGAAAAGTTGATTGATCTGTTATCATATCTATTGGTAGCATAATATTTGCTCTGATAAAAATAGTGTCAGGAATTTCCTTTCTATTATTTACGATATTATCATTATATTCTGACCATAATTCACTTCTGACAAATATAATTGAATCCGCTTGCGTTTGATTTTCCCATATTTCATGCTTAACTCTAACAGTCTTGCATAAATAATCTTGTCCAAGAATACTCATCGTCAAGAGTAATAATGTTATTTGTAATATTTGTCTAATTGCTGTGATTCTTATATTATTTTTTTTCATCTTTAACTTTATTAGAATGAAATCCTTGTATATGAATATGATTTTGATGACCTGATACAGTCGCATAATCTGAGAAAAGAGATTTATTGTCTTTGGATTCAGTAATTATCGACCATTTAGTATCATCCCCCCATCCATATGTGATGAATTTTTTACCATACTCTAAGCTTTTAGAGGCATCAACGTTGCCATTAGTGGTTTCTGGCTGAGTCTTCCAAGCAGTACCTTCAGTTGCTATATATTGTATATCAATACATGCTTTAGTTTTCTCTTTTCCAGAATGAACCATATTAGATGTCATAAATTGATTTACTTTGGTCTTGTAACCAGTTTCATCCATATAATTTTGCGTTGCTCCAAGGAATCCTGCTGCTGCGTCTTCGGGCAGATAATTTTTTTCTTTTCCACTCACCTGTTCATACGTAGTTCCCTTTGAATCCATTTTTACCATGTCTTGTCCCTTTGCATTATTAGTAACCTCATAAGTTCCAAGATCAACTGTTGTACCATCTTCTTTATGATAAGTATAAGTATTTGTTTTATCGGAAGTTCTCTCCACTTTAATAGAACCATCTGGATAAATATCATAATTATCCACATTCATCCCATCCGGATCGATAAACCGGATCGGATTATTCATGCAGTACGTGTAGGGAGACCATCTTCGTGACTTCTCCGCCAAAGGATCAACAGAATGCCACCTTGCCAGCACCGGGTCATAGAACCTGGCCCCGTAATCATACCATCTTACGCGATGATTTCAGCATCAAAACCAACTTCTACCTGCTCCCAGACCACCAGTTCAAAGAACGTTTACTGCCTCTAAAATTAGTCTTTTTTTTCTTTTCAACCGAAGGGTTTTTCAATTGAAGAAAGAAAAAGTTACCTGGCCAGGGGAACGGACTTTTTCCAGGGGACAAAGCAGCCCCATGCCTTTGAAGGCTTTAACATAACATGATGTTATAGTACAAGCCACGATATCATTGACTTTTTAAGGTGTGGCTTGTCCTATAACCACATTATGTTAAGTACGCCTGTGGCGTACACGCCTTCCAGGCAAGGGGCTGCTTTGGGTTACAGGTTCTTCACCTGTTCTAAGACTTCTTCGTATGACTCAACTGGTCTGTTATTAAACATTATTTCATCATGTTCATAGTCCAGCTTTTCTACACCGGCTTGGATGCTTTCCCATGCCTTTTCCCTAGATGGGTAAATGATGCTTTCTCCTATTGCAACTGCATTCGGAGCATTCTTAACAGTGTATGCTCTTGCTACACTTACCGTCCAACCTTCGACTGGTGTCTGGTTGTGTGTCAGATTTACAAAATACTTTGCCATAATTAATAGTGTTTTTTTGTTATGTATATTCAATAAATAGTCAGAAGTTTCAAAAAAATCAGGTTTTCAAGAAAATATTTTTTCAACAAAGAAAAACATCAAAAAAGAAAGCTCATCGCTCAAGCGGGCAAGGGGCGTGATGGCAAGGTTTCCGGTCATTTTTTTATACCATAGAACAATTGGTTGATCCATAAAAAAATGACGGAACCCAAAGGGCTTGACCTTGCCATCACTTGGTGCGAGAGCCTTGTGGGCTTGCCCGCTTACCTTTGCTGCGCTTTTTTGATGATTTTCCAGTTTCTGTATAATGTTGGTGAAGGGGCAGGGCTATTTAACATAATGTGCTTATGTGACAGCCGGATTAAATCAAAAATACCTTATAAAGACAGGCTGTTACATAAGATCACGTTATGTTAAATAGCTTCGGGCTGTTTTTTCCTGTCATGCTTTTTGTTCTTGTGCGTTGGGGCGGCTCTTTGGATTTCGCTTTTTACCTTTAAAATCAAGCAATTCCAAAAAGTAAAATACAATGTGCCGTATGTGGGGAGGCTTACAAAAAGCATGACAGGAAAAACAGCAGAAGTGCTGGCGTGCGCAAGGGCGCGGGGGCTTATCTTTCCTGGTTTAACGGGTGGCATTTTTCTAACCTGATTTGAAGGCTTTCTAAGTTGTCGCCCTGGTAACGCTCGGTGGAACCCACGTATTTATGACCGGCCATGTATTGCACTTGTCGCAGGTTGTTGGTTTTGAGCCAGTTTGTTACTGTGCTTTGCCTGATCTGTTTGGCGTTGGTGATATCGGGGTTTATCTTCTGTACATCCCTGAACAGGTGCAACAGGCTGTTTTTAATGTTTTCGCTGCCGTTGATGCTGATAAATAACTGGTTTTCAAGCTTTGTTTTATTAATCTGATCAGGCTTCCTACATGGTTTAGGCTTGGTAATTTCCCGGATGATCTTTGGCCTTATTTCGGTTAAGTATTCGTGTAGTTCCAGTATTTGAAAGGGTTTTAGTTCTAATGTACGGCTGTTCCTTCTCCGGTTGCCGGGTATGTGGATCTTTCCTTCCTTCAGCTTTAAATGATTGGGTTCAAGTTGGTGTAATTCTTCGGTGGTGATTGCCTGGTAAACGAACAGTCCTAAAATTACCTTGTTCCGCTTTTGTCGCAAAGTTTCGGTTGGGTAGGATTGGTAAAGGGTTTCAAGGGTTTTATAATCAAGGATTCCGGTGATTACTTTTCGGCGTGTGCCCCTTACATACAGGTTTGCAGCAGGGTTTAAAATGTCGGGGCTTTCTTTCTGCAAGTATTCGTAAAAGTTGCGGATACTCCTTAATTTGCTGTTTATTAGCTTGCTGCTGTTCCCTTCCAGCTTGCAGTAATCAATAAAGTTCAATAAATCGTTGTACCTGGTATCTTCCGGCTGTAAATGTTCGCTTTCCAACCATTTTAAAAAATAGCCTGCATAGTTCGACTTTTGCCGGATCGTGTTCGCCCTGTTTCCAAGTTCTTGCAGGTAGGTTTTAAAGTCTTTTAGTTTGCTTTGTATTTCCTGGTTAAAGCTGTATTCGGGTTTCTTACTCACTGGCAATATGGGTGTAGATTTGAGTGCTTTCCAGGCTGCTGTGTCCTAAGAACCGGCTTACTTCTTCCAGTGTCATCCCGCTTTGCAAAAGATGGGTGGCGATGGAATGGCGCAGGCTGTGCAGCCCGGCGGGTTTATTGATCCCTGCCGTTGCTTTTAGTTTGTGTAACCGTTCCATCACCTGGTTGGCACACAACCGCTTTGCCCGGAGGCTTAAAAACAGGGCGTTTTCATGGGTTTCCTTAAAGCTCAGTATCTTTTCCCTTGCTACATAAATATATTGCTCCAGGTCCTCGCGCACTGCCCCGCCCATGGGTACGTAACGCTCGCGGTTGCCCTTGCCAGCGCGTACAAAAACAAACTTTTCCTTTAACAGTACATCTTTCACGTCAAGGTTTACGCCTTCGCTCCTTCGCAACCCGCAGCCGTAATAAATGCTTAACATGGCCCGGTCACGGATACCCAGTGTGTCGTTTGCACAAGCCTTGTAAAGTTGTTTGATTTCTTCACGGCTTAGAATGGTTTTGGGCGGTTCCTTGTCGGGTTGGGTTTTAATAGCGACTTCAAAAAAAGGTTTCCCGGTTTGTTGTAAATACCTGCTGAACCGCTTTAGCGCGTTGATGTTGCTTGTAATATAGTTTTGTGATAATGCCCCTGTCCTTGTCTTGTGTGGCCGGGTTTGTAAATGCTTGTGATAATTGATTACGGTTTCGGGCTGTATGGCTTCTATTGCGTTGGTTTCAGAAGTTTTCAGGTAAAAGAAAAAGTCATTTACATAACGTGCAGAAGCGTAAACGGTGCTTCCGGCATAACCCAGGGTTTGCAGCCACTTTTCAAAGCTTTGTATGAGTATTATGTTTATGTCCATTACGATGCTTTTTTTATACCCCTGCCGTGCATTCCTGTGAGCTACCGAACCACTGCGTTTAATTTACTGGTTTCCTTGTTGTTGAGTGGTCTATTTTGCCCGTGGACCACTGATAACCCACCCGGACCACTCATTCTTTGTTTTATTTCGGCCAATACATTATCCAACACAGTGTTTACAGTGCTTTCAAGGTGTTTATAATCGTCGGGGGTCAATACTTCATATTCAAAACCCGATTTAAAGCGGTTCCCTCCGGTAATTTTAACCATGTTGTAAGCGGTAAGGCTTTGCAGGTAGCGTTTTACCTTGCTCGGGTGCATACGGAACACGTCACGGACTTCCTTAGCGTAAAAGCTTTTTTTACTGTTGCCCTTTAACCAGTTTTTCAGGGATTCAAAAAAGCCGCGTTCCGCGTTGGTGAGCTCGTCCGATTTTGCCAGCAACACTTCTTTTAACAGCCTGCCGGCCCATTCGATATCTTCTAAAGCTGTTTCCACGTAAGGCTCCCCGGTGTTCGGGTCTTTCTTCAGTTCCCGTTGGTACTGGCAGTAAAAAGTAATGGTTTCGATGGTGGCTAGGTAATGGGCGTTTGTGCGCAGTGGCTTAAAAACGTATTCAGGAAGCTTTAAAAACTCGGCATAAGGGTTACGCACCTTTACAGGCCTTAACACGCTTTGCATGTCCTTAAAAAACTCTTTCAGCCCGTTTTCCCTTCTGCTGTCTATCTTCCCGGCACTCAGTTTGCGTTGGTAGTCCATGATCAGTTCTTTATGCTCCTGGCCGCTATCGAGGTAAATCAATAAACTGCGGTTGGCGTTGTCCTCGTAAAGCCGTTCTTTGGTGGTTGTCCCGGCCAGGCTTATCGGGCCTTCCACGTGCAGGGTGATGGTGTGCATGTTGCCTTTGCTGTCTTTAATAGGAATGGTTTTGGATATCTTCCGCTTGGTTTGCAGTTCCCGCAAGGGGTATAAAACCTCCTGCGCCCCGTCCATGTCCTCGATCAACACCAGTTTATTTTTTAACTCTTTGCGGTCGAAGTAGTAAAAGGCGTTTTCGCTCAGGATGGTGATTTCTAATTTATCCTGTTCGGGTATCAGTTCCGATACTTTCTCCTGAAGGTAGGTTTTGCCGATGCCGCTCGCGCCCAGGCTCACGATGTGCAAGGGCTGTTCCCTGAGCCGGGAAGTAAATACCAGGTACATCAAAAGCCGGTTGATTTCTTCGCCTATAACGCCTGTCTTTCCTATATCTTCATTGGTACGCTGTAACAGGTTAGGGGATTTCAGGTATTTTATGGCTCGCTGTTTTCGTTCTTCGTTCAGTTGCCTTTGCTGTGGCTTCTGTTCCTTTACGTTTTCGATTTTACTTAGCCTGTAAGCTTCTATCTGTTCGGTCAGTTCTGCGATTGCCCTTCTTAAAACATTAGTCCCGGTTTCAAGCTGCTCACTGGCTTTGTTGATGAGCTTTTCTAAATAATCGGAATGGTACAGGTCCAGGGTGTGGCGGATCGAGTGTAAAGGATCTCCGGTATCGGTACGGCTTATCTTTATGGTGATCCGTAGCCTGTCGATCTGCTGCAGGTTGATGCCGCCAAGGATGGTGATTTGGAGTTCTTCGGTGGTGTAGGTGATGTACTCCGGATTTCTTGTATTAAGTTTTCCGGTGGTTCTGACCGGCTCCGGCTGTGGTTCGCTTTTTACTTCTTCAGGTAAAGGCTTTTCAGTTAAAAGAAAAAGTTCCTTTCTGTTTTCCAGTAAATGGGTAAATATTTCCTTGTCATAAGCAATGGACAGGCTGTTCACGTCTTCGCCTTCCGGCGTTTCTACGGTGGTCAGTTTTATTCCTGGTAACTCTTTTAAAAGTTCTTCCTGGTATTTCTTTACGGCTTCTGTCCCGGCTTTGTCGCCGTCAAAAAAGAAAATAATTTCCTTACCCCTTTGTCCTGCGGACATTTCCCCTGAGGGGGAAAAAGCCCATTCCTTTATTGCCTGTAAATGTTCGCTGGTTAAACCATTTGTTCCGTAGCAACTGAGTATTTCATAATTGGCGGTAATCTCCGGTAGTTGCAAAAGTGTTGCCGTGTCTATAATGGCTTCGGTTAAAATTAGTTTGGTGGTTTCCCCTGCCTGCATGACGCAGTCAGGCAGGGGTTTCGGGTAGCCAGGGTAAAGCCCTTGCCTGTCCTTTAAATAAAAGTGTTTGCCTGTGCCGTTTGCATTCTCCTGTATGCCCCGGCCGTAAAGGCTTATGATATTTCCGCTTTTGTCTTTTAATGGAAAGATAATGCATTCTTTTGCAAAAGCGGTGCAGGTTGTGCCGTTGGCATTGGGAACGCTGCCGGTGTATGGGATCAGCAGCCCTGCGCTTATACAGGCTTCCCGGTCTTTTTCGCCCAGCTTGCCGTGGTGGTGGAACTGCCCGGAGTTGTAGCCCATCTCCAACAGTTCAGGATTAAGGTTTCGCTTTTTCAGGTATTCTTTGGGCTTTACGCTTACCGGGTGGTTTAACCCGTTCTTAAAGCCCTCAAAAATCCGGGTTAATATTCCGGTCCTTTCTTCGGGTGTTAAGCTTGGTTTTACCGGTTCCGGTTTACTGCCTGTGCTTAGCATTTCCCCTGCCAGTTCCGAAGCCTTTAACAATCCTTTGTGCTTGCTGCCTTCTTTTAACGCGCAGAACTCTATAGCATCGCCGGTTGCCCCGCAACCAAAGCAATTGAAGGTGTTGGTTTCAGCGTAAATCTTTAGGCTGGGGTTGCTGTCTTCGTGGAATGGGCAGTTTATCAGGTGGTTCCTGTCCGGGTGAAGGCCGTAGTAATTCAGAACGGTTTGGATGCTTAAACGCTGCTTTATTTCGCTGATTTCCATGTCAAAAAAATTATGTGGTTAATTTCACCACCACAAAATTAAAATAAAGTTTCTAATATCAAAACTTAATAGTTTCATAATTGCAAACATTTTTGATTATGTGTTCTTTTTAGATACATTTGCAGTATGAACCTATCAGATAACATAAAGGCAATCAGGGAACAGAAAAACCTCAAACAAATTGAGGTTGCTACGCATATTGGCGTGGATAAATCGGCTTACAGTAAGATTGAAAAGGGTTTGAGGGCGTTAACGGTGGAGGAACTTCAGAAAATGGCGCAGCTCTTTAACATGACCACCGACCAGGTTATAAACTATGACGGTAATATCCCTAAAGAAGTGGTTATTGAAGATAAAACCGCTGTAGAACAAATGAGGCTTATCCAACAACTTGACGAGGAAGATAAACAAACAATTTTCCGGCTAATCGAAAAAATGCTTACCAATAAGAAATTTAAGGAGTTCTTCCAAAAAAACGTGGCAGCCCTGTAAGCTGTTGATAACTTTTTACATAGCTCTTACGCACACAATAAAGCAACAAAGCCCGGACAACCGGGCTTTTGTATTATTTGATTCGAAAAGTTTTTAAAGATTCGTCAAACAGTTCCTTCTTTTCCTTTGGAACATTATTGTATCCAATACTTACCTTTCCTATTTTAATGTCCTTCCAAAATAGCGATTTCTTATTCATCCCGGACAATTCAAAAGTATCAGGCAATACAGTAATTTTATTTGTGCCTAGAAGCTCATTAACATTTTTTGTTAATTCTTCATTTTGAAACCTAAACTGTAAAACACTATCCCCTAAGTTCTTTATGTTTTCATAATTAGGCGTATTCTTAAAGTTTGTGATATAAATAAAAGAAGAGTCGTTATAAACATAGCGTCTTTCCCTTTCTATGGTTACTTCATATCCCTTAAACTCATATTCTTTAGGTACGTCTAAGTAATATTTGGGATGTGCTTGTGCTGGGCTATATTTTACTGTAGTTAAGTCTTTGCTCATTGTACATGATGTTAGAATCAAAACTACTCCTAATAAGTATTTCATAAGCAATTAGATTATGGTGTATACCAGTTTGGAAGTACTGGTTGGTTTGCCGGGGTTAGCATTCGTGTACCATGACCACCAATAAAAACTCCATTGGCATCAACTGATTTTATGTAATGGGTTCTTAATGGGGTTCCTAATTGGGAGCGAAGCATATTTTCTCTATATACTGCTTGCCATTCGCTACGTTCTATTCCTTGGTCTACTCTTGTATCTAATAATCCCCTATTTGCATCAAGGCCATGGAACATTTCATGTCCTAAATCAGTAGTTCCATTTACACCTGAACCATTTAAAGTAGGCAATGTTGCTCCTAAAGGATTCCAAGAAATTGTTCCCCCTGAGCCACCTGCTAAATTAACGCCAGCATTTTGTAATGCTTGGAATGTTCCTGCTTGTGCAGGGTCTGTCTGAAGTTGATTTGCATATGCTTTTGTAGGATTACTTGCGGTAAACTTGCTATCTCCTTTAACTAACGTGAAATTATTACTTGAAGATTGTAACTCTCCAACCATATTTCCGCTTTCCTGTGTACCACTAATTGTATTTAAAGCATTAACACTTTTAGATAAAAATCCTTTAACCTTACCAGTATAAGCTGAACCATCTTTGTTGGAAAGATTTCCATTTTCATATAGTAAGGTTTGCTTACCGCCTAATCCTAAGAATCCAGTATTATGTGTAATCCAAAGACTATCTCCATTAACGTCAATATAATATATCGGGTTGTTTGCAGCGTAATGGTAGGGCGTAAGGCTAACATATTTTTCAGCAAAGGCATCCGGTACATGAAAACGTCCGATCTGCGGGTCATAGAACCTGGCTCCGTA